>Ga0126314_10000457_pt1 | contig 19617 bp, 18 predicted proteins | sample Plot105B_FD_92535 | JGI IMG/M metagenome (GOLD analysis project Ga0126314, IMG submission 92535) | Serpentine soil microbial communities from UC McLaughlin Reserve, CA, USA - Plot105B | ecosystem: Environmental > Terrestrial > Soil > Grasslands | place: USA: UC McLaughlin Reserve, Lake County... | reverse complement strand
GGCGCACCGATATGGCGGGGTCGATCAACCCGGTCGGCCGAATCACTTGTTCCACGACCTGCTCGCTGTGCTCTTGTTCGTAGGGACCAGGCGTGGCGGAGACGAAAACGGCTTGGGGGATCATGCGTTCGAACTCGGTGAAGGTGAGCGGACGGTTGTCACGAGCGGAGGGAAGGCGGAAGCCGTGCTCGACCAACACATCCTTTCGCGACCGGTCTCCCGCGTACATCCCGCGCACCTGCGGGATTGAAATGTGTGACTCGTCGATGAAGAGCAAGAAGTCTTCGGGGAAATAGTCCAACAGGGTGGACGGTTGCTCGCCGGGCTTGCGACGGGACAAATGCATCGAATAGTTTTCGACACCCGCACAGTAGCCGGTCTCTTGCAGCATCTCCAGGTCATACATCGTGCGCTGGCGAAGTCTCGCTGCTTCGAGCAATTTGCCCTCGGCCTCCAGTTCCTGCAGACGCTCTTCCAACTCTTGTTCAATGTCGCGAATCGCGGCGCGGAGCTTGTCCTCCGTCGTCACGAAGTGCTTCGCCGGGTAGACATCGACTTCGAGCCGCTCCACGAGGAGCTCCCCGGTCAAGGGATCGACCTCGACGATTCGCTCCACTTCGTCACCGAAGAATTCGACACGCAACGCGATGTCCTCGTAGGCGGGAAAGATCTCCAGGGTGTCGCCCCGTACTCGGAAGGTTCCTCGCAGCAGCGTCATGTCGTTGCGGTCGTACTGAATGTCGATCAGATGGCGGACGACTTTGTCTCGCCGCACTTGACTGCCGCGGCGGAGTGAGACCACCGTTTGTGAGTATTCCTCGGGCGACCCCAAACCGTAGATGCATGAAACCGAGGCCACGATGATGACGTCGCGCCGAGTGAGCAGCGCTCGGGTGGCGGCGTGGCGCAACTTGTCGATCTCCTCGTTGATGTCCGCGTCTTTCTCGATAAATGTGTCTGTGCGCGGGACGTAGGCTTCAGGCTGGTAATAGTCGTAGTAGGAAACGAAGTATTCGACCGCGTTGTTTGGAAAAAACTCCTTGAATTCGGCATAGAGCTGCGCAGCAAGGGTCTTGTTGTGCGCCAGAACGATCGTCGGACGATTCACCTGTTCGATGACATTAGCCATCGTAAAGGTCTTCCCTGAGCCAGTGACGCCCAAGAGAGTCTGAAATCGCTTGCGGTCGACTAATCCCTCCACGAGCTTCTCGATCGCGACAGGCTGATCGCCGGTTGGTTTGAGGTCGGAGATAATCTTGAAGTCGGGCATTCCCACTCCTGAGAGGGCCGGGCCGGAACGGGACGCGCGGTCCCGGATGATTGTAGTTCGGCGCCTACGACGAGAGCCTAACGGATGCGGTAGAACTCGGCCTCCGGCCCGCCGGCTCCGATCACGTCGTCGATGTGCCGAACGGACCAACGTTGTCCAGCCCAGAGCAGCCGCGCGGTTGCCTCTTCCCGCTCGCACCATTCGTAGCCGAGGAAATCCGGGCCGGGATCAATCCGGGCTTGCGCCTCGACTTCGAATACGAACACGGGAATCAGAACGATGGCGTCGCGCGCGTGATCGAAGATTTGGTTGACATAGTCTGCGCTATAGACGGTTCGTGCAACAAGCCTAGTTGTCTCGGCAAGGGCCCGTTCCGCCGCAATGATAGCCGTTTCTTCAGGTCCGATACGCGCGTGGATGGCCTGCCACGAACTGCCGAACGGGGCGTCCGCGCGCCGCTGCATCAGCAAGAACTGCAAGCGGGCGTTAAGACGACGGACAACGTAGGCGTCGACGGCATCGGAGATCAGCGACGGCACCGCGAAACTCCTGCCAGGACCGTCGCCGGCCGAATCCACCGACTTGGGATCACCGGGACGGTCCCTTTGGGCCCCGCGGCGGCCGAATCCGCCCCAGATCGAATCCGGGCGGATCGTCTCCTTCACGCAGATCCTGCCCGCGCCACCGCGGGGAGTCGCCCGGGCCCGATCCGCGAGCCGGTACCCACAGCGAGAAGAAGGCGATCGCGCTCGCGATGGCCAAGAGAACCGCGCCCAGGTGGAACGCGTCAGCGATAAACGCTGCCCCGATCGCGAGGAGGAGGGCGGCGCCAATCCTGAACAGCCCTTGTGGCCATTCCCGAAGCCGCCATGGCTGACGAGAGCTCTTCGCCAAGCGCGCCCGCGCCGAGGCACTTTGGCGGCGCACGGTGGCCTGGACATTCTCGACCGGCGACTGGGCGGCGCTGGCGCGCTCGAGGATCTCGAGTACCTCGCGCTCGACCCGCGATGACCGCTCTCCCGGGTCGCTGGCGTTCATCGACTGGTAGCCGGAGGCGACGAGTCGTCGCGTTTCGGCGGCGTTCGCAGCCGCTTGGCGAATCCACCGAGAAACATCCGACCCATATGATCAGACACGCCCTCCGGCTGCAGCTCGGCAGCGGTCCCCTGGAGCAGCTCGCCTTCGCGGGTCGTCTGAGTGGCCCACACCGCGCGCGCGTCCCGGGCTTCCGAAAAGAAGGCGTCGAGTGACGTCGCGGCGTGCTCATCTCCCGACGCAATGGACTGACGAATCTCGCCCAGGATACCGACGACAGCGTCAATCCAGCGGGTCACTGCTTCACGATTGGTCAACAGAATGTCTCGATGCATGGTCGGGCTACCGGCCGCCAGTCGGGTCGTGTCACGAAAACCCCCGGCGGTCAACGTCTTCATGTCGCGCCATGATGCATCGCGTGAAACTGCGTTCATCAGCGCCGCGCTCAACACGAATGGCAGGTGACTCACTCCGGCCACATAGGCATCGTGCTCTTCCGGGTCGATGAAGAATGGCTCCGCGCCGGCCGCGGAGACCAAACCCAACACGGTGCGCACCGCCTCTTCCGACGCGGTCACCGATGGTGAAACGCACCAGGTTGCCCCAACGAAGAGATCTGCATCGGCGCCCTCGATGCTCTGCGTCTTGCCAGCCATGGGGTGCGTGCCAATGAAGTGCACGTCCCGCGGCAGAATCTCGGCAGCCCATTTCAGGACTTCCGCCTTGGTCGAGCCGGTATCCGTAACAATCGTGCCAGGTTGCAGGTGAGGAACAAGATCCTGCATGACATCGCGCATGCTGTTGACGGGCGTGGCAAGCACGACGACGTCGACATCGCGAGCCGCCTTAGCTAGATCCCAGGCGCCCTTGTCGACGGCCCCGAGTTTTTCCGCCGCGCGCTGGTGATCGAGATTGGGATCGAAGCCGATGACTTCGAGCGGCTTGCGCCCGTCCACCTTCCGCTCTTCGGACCACCGTCGCAGGGCCAAGCCGATCGAACCGCCGATCAGCCCCAGCCCGACAATCAGCACACGTTGCATCAGCGGTTGCTCGCTTTCTTCGCTTGATGAGGAACGACGGGGAGGACTATCACGGCTGGTAGGGCTCCGTATCGATCTCGCGGATCCATCCTTCGTCACCGGCTTCGTCGCGGAACCGCATCCAACGGTCGCCGTCGGCCGGATTAGCCGTTGGCGCGTCCTCGTTCAGGTACTGCAGCGGAGTCTCGGGAGGAAGGGCGACAATAATGGCGTCGGTCGTCGACGGCCCGGAACGGAAATTGACCGACTGACTGGCACCGATCTGATGCGTGGGTTTGAAGTCTTCTGCGGTCGGGGAATTAGCCGCCACGGGTGCGGGTTGGGTCGGTTCCGCTTGGGCCTCGACCCCTTGCTGACCTGCCCCGGCTGGTGGCGGACTAGTCGGTTCCGCTGGTGCGGCCGTTGCCTGTATTTGCGCTGCGGGCGCGACGACCGGGATAAGGTCGGAAAATGGCCTTGAGAGCCAGGCGAACAACCCCGCCGCGCCGAAAATGCAGATGGCGATCGCGAGAACCATCGTGATGCCGACCATGAGGCCGGCGCGACGTGATTGCTGCTTGAGTCGCGTGCTGAGTCCAGAGTCGGTCATGCCAAGGTGTACCCGACCGACGTTGGCGCAGGTACGGGATCATCATCCGTTATCGCGCACGCGAGTGTAGCATGCGCACCCGGTCGTCTCGCTTCCGGCCTGCAGACTGCGATTCGATCGAATTCGAGCGGCAATTGGACCCAACCAGGTCCAATTCGACGGCGAGACGCTCCTTGTGCTCTGGCGCGCCGACCGCTACCCTCCATGAATGATGAGAACCGTAACCGTGGCGCGCATTCGTGACATCGATATTCGGTTACACCCGACCTTCGCCCTCGTGTTCTTGTGGGTGCTCATCGATTGGCGTCGCATCGGTGCCGGGGTCGGCATCTCCTCCGTCGTCTTCACCCTCATTTTGGTCGTCCTCATCTTTGCTTGCGTGCTCCTGCATGAGTTTGGCCATGCCTTCATGGCTCGCCAGCACGGCGTCCGTGTTCACGATGTTTCGCTCTCGGCCGTCGGCGGCGTCGCCCGCATGGAGCAGCTCCCAGCGGACCCGCGCGCGGAGGTGCTGATTGCCACGGCCGGGCCAGCGGCTAATTTCGCTGTTGTCGTCGCTCTTGCGCCAATCGTCCTTCTCATAGGCGTGGTGAGCGAATTTTCCTCTCTCGAAGACTACGCCACGACGGTTTTCCATCCGTCGGTCGCGGGACTTGCCACGACCTTACTCTACGCAAACGTGCTGATCATCGTCTTCAATCTCATGCCTGCTTTTCCCATGGACGGTGGTCGAATCTTTCGTGCTGGACTGACCACCGTCCTTGGACGCGAAACCGGAACTCGCGTCGCGGTGCTGGTGGGCGAGGCGCTTGCAGTCGTGCTTCTCCTCTTCAGCATTTTCGTGGCGCAAAGTGTGATCCTGGTCCTGCTGTCAGTCTTCGTCATGATCGTGGCTTACGGCGAAGACCGGGCGGTGCGCGTCGAAAGTGCTATGCGTCGCATGCGCGTCGGGCAGTTTGCGCTCTGGGATATGGGCGGTATCGCTCCCGATCAACCGCTCACTACTGCCCTTCGCGGCGGGCTGCGCGACATCGCGGTCACCAAAGACGGCCGGGTCGTTGGCATGCTTTGGCGGAACCGGTTGCTTGCGGAGTTGGGCGGCACGCCAAACGGGCGAACCGTCGCCGAGGTGATGGAACGCGATCCCATCACTGTCGACGCCGACATGCCAATTCATGACGTGCAGCGGCTCATGGAAGGACATGGCCGGTGGGCCGTTCCTGTTCTCGAAGCGGGAATGTACCGGGGCATCTTTACCGGGGATCGTTTTTTGCATATCTACCGCCAGCTTTCGCCTGATCCAGCACGATCGGTGCGGGAGCTGCTCGATCGCGGCCCCTTAGTCCGCCTGCGGGGGTAGCAGTGCCGGGTCGGACCACGGCGTTTGAATTTTGACGATTTCCTTGATCGGATACGTTCAGGGAAGTACGATCACCACCTATTCGGCCACTCTCCCCGTGCGCTCACGCTCGCAGGACGGCCATGAAAGTTTCTTCACGAGGCGAATATGGCGTTCGGGCAATGGTCGCACTGGCCAAGAACTACGGGCACGGCCCGATGTCAATTGCGGCTGTGTCCAAGGCGTCATCGGTACCGATGCCCTATCTGGAGCAGCTCATCGGTCCATTACGACGCGCTGGACTTGTGCAAAGCACGCGCGGCGCGCGCGGCGGGTATCAGCTGACACGAGATCCTCACGAGGTCTGGGTGGGGGAAGTCTATCGAGTCATGGAGGGCCCGGTTGCCCCCATGGAGTGCGTCTCGGAGGATATTTCAGAGCAGACGTGCCCCTTGATCATCGGCTGCGAAACACGCCCGGTCTGGCTTCAGATGCGCGATGCCATCGTCAAAACACTGGACTCGACGACGCTTGGTGATTTAATCAGTCAATCGCCACGACCTTCTCGCCAACCGGCCGTCGGCAACAAGCAGCCGACAGTCGTCGGTTAGTCAAGATTCTGCCCGGGCTCGAACGAGTCGAGCACCGCGCTAAGACTCGCTCGCCGTAATCTTGCAAAACTCCATGGACGATACGATCTACCTCGATCATGCGGCGACCACCCCACTCGACCCGGACGTACTGGGCACGATGCTCCCCTACTTCACGGAGCGGTACGGGAACCCCTCCAGCATCTATCAGCTTGGACAGGAGGCACGCGCGGCGATCGACCAAGCGCGCGCCGCCTGCGCTCGCGTTCTCGGCTGCGAGCCAAGTGAGATCATCTTCACCAGCGGGGCCACCGAGAGCGATAACCTCGCCCTGCGCGGTGTCGCCTGGGGAGCGAGGCTCGCTCTCCGAAACAATGGCGCGCTGCCGCACATTGTCACAACCGCCATCGAGCACCACGCCGTGCTGCACACGGCAAATTCCCTGCAGCGAGAGGGCTTTTCCGCGACGTACGTGGCGCCAGACAGCCGTGGCATCGTCGATCCTGAGGCGATCGCCGCAGCCGTGCGGCCAGAGACGTGCTTGATTTCGGTCATGTATGCGAACAATGAGTCGGGTGCGATCCAGCCGATCCAGGAGATTGCCGAGGTTGCTCGCGATCGCGGCATTCCCTTGCATACTGACGCAGTGCAGGCCGCGGGCACGCTTTCCGTGAATGTCGACGCTCTCGGCGTCGATTTGCTCTCGCTGTCGGCTCACAAGTTCTATGGTCCGAAGGGCGTAGGTCTGCTCTACGTCCGCCGCGGGACGACGATCGACTTTCAGCAGAAAGGTGGCGGGCAGGAGCAAGGCCGGCGTGGGGGAACGGAGAACGTGCCAGGCATTGTCGGGCTCGGCATGGCGCTGGAGCGAGCGGATGCGTGGCGCGATGCCTACGCCGACCATTGCGCGCGATTGCGGGACCGGCTCGCTGACGGTCTCTTCGCGGCGATTCCCGAGGCGATGCTCAACGGCCCCTCCGATCCGCGGCTTCGCCTCCCGAACAACCTCAATGTGACCATTCCCGGCATCCAGGGCGAGACGTTGCTGCTCAGCCTCGATGTTCTCGGAGTCGCCGCCTCGGCGGGATCGGCGTGCACCACAGGGAATACCGAGCCGAGTCACGTCCTGCGCGCCATGGGGTTGTCGGATGACGGCTGTCGGTCGGCGCTGAGGTTCACCGTCGGACGCTCGAACACCGAACAGCAGATCGACGATGCGATCGATGCGCTGGTTGGGTCGGTTGACCGGGCGCGGTCACTGGTCGCCAGCGTCGCGATCTAGTTCGGTTTATCGGTTTCACCGTTCCCGGCTGACTCGCCTCGCGCGGATTCGCGAAACTTCTCAAACACACGCTCGGATCCCCCACCGGCGAGCCCTGCGAGCGGCGGCAGATCCGCGAGCGAGCGCAACCCGAACTGCTTGAGAAATTCGAGTGACGTCACGTATTGATGCGGATTGCCGACCGTGGGCAGCTTTCCTGCGACTTCGATCAGGCCTCGGGCGTACAGCGTGGCGAGGACCCCGGAGCTGTCAACGCCCCGTAGCGATTCGATCTCCGCCCGAGTTACCGGCTGCCGATAAGCGATGAGCGCCAGCGTCTCGAGCGCTGCGCCGGAGAGCCGTGCCTCCCTGTCGAGTCCGAGGAAGCGGCGAACATACGGCGCAAATCGAGGTGCAGAGGAGATGTGCGCGGTGCCCCGGTGCCGAATCACAACCCACCCTCGCGAGGGATTTTCGTTGAGCGTGGTCAGTGCGTCCTCGACCGCGGAGACCGGAACGCCCGCCGCGTTGGCGAGGTCACGCAGCTCGGCAGGCTCCGGAGACACGAGCAGCAACGCTTCGAGCAGGGCGGGAAGCTCCTCGCGGGCCACACCGACCAATGCCGCTTGCTCGGGTGGGCTGGCTGTGACCCTGGACTCACGTGCTTGGTCGGGCCCCGCCATTCGTTCTGTCCGGTCGTGACACCCGCAATTCGTTTGATTCGCGGAGTGAGTATGCCGCGCGCGCGAGTTCAATCGGGCCGAAGAGCTCAGACTGGGTTGCCATCAGCGAATGCCGGCGTATCAACGTGAGGAGGGCCAGAAAGGCCACCGCGGTGTCCTGCGGCCCGGCGCAGGTGGCTCGAATTCGATCAAACGAGATGCGTGTCTCATAGTCCAGGGCTGAAGTGATCCTCGAGATCATCTCTCGCAGCGAAATGACGCGGCGGGGAGCAAGCAACGCGGGTTTCGCCGGCACGCGCGTGAGCCAACGGCTGACCGCTTCCGCGAGTGCCGATGGCGGTTGGGGTGCGAAACGCGCTGGCTCCGGTGGGGGAGAAGTGATGGCTTCGCCGCGACCGAACGCGCCAGACCCATTGCGCTGCCGGACGCCCAACAACATCGCCGCGGCTTTCACCGCCCGATACGCTTCCAACTGCGTGACGAGATCAATTTCGTCCGGTTCTTCCAACGACTTTGCGGGACGGGGCAGCAGAGCGCGGGATTTCAGCACAGAGAGTCGACCGGCCACCAGGACGAATTCCGCGATTGCATCAGGCGCCTCTGCTCCCAGCGTGTCCAGATGCGCCAGGAACTGGTCGAAGACGGCAAGCAGTGAGACCTCGCTTACTGCTAACTGATCCCGTTCGATGAGCCGTAGCAGCACATCAAGCGGTCCCTCGAAGGACGGCAGCCGAAACTGATAGCCATCGAGCGTTGCGACCATTGTGGACGATGGTGTCATACCTTGAGTCTACGCGATGCGGCCGTCTGTATGACCTCTGAGGCACGGCAAGGGTGGGAAGCTAGGGGGCAACGGTGTCAGCCAACAAAGATCTTCAGCAGAAGCGCGAGCATTGGGTCCGTAATGCCGCGGATGATTTCGCTCCCGATGTTGATCCCTAAATTCAGAAAGCTTCCAGAAATCAGAAGCAGAATCAGGATTGGCACGCCGTATCGCTCTAGAGGCGCGAGAACTGGACGCCAGAACGCCGGTAGCAGTGCTACAAGAATGCGCGATCCGTCGAGTGGCGGCAACGGAATCATGTTGAACGCCGCTAGGCTGAAGTTGACGATCACGAAAATTTGTAGGAATTGCTCGGCCTCACCAAGACGCACACCGGCTGATGTGGAGAGGCGCCAGATGCCGGCGGCAATCGCCCCAAGCACCACGTTCGAAAGCGGCCCCGCGAACGAGACCAGAGCCATGCTCCCATGCCGGCCAAGTCTTCCGGCGGGACGAAGTCGAAAATCATTCACAGGAACGGGCTTGCCCCAGGCAATTCCAGGTAGACCAAGCGCAATCAGGACGAACAGCATGGCGCCGACAGGGTCGAAGTGCACCACCGGGTTGAGGCTGACGCGCCCCAGAAGACGCGCAGTGTCGTCACCGAGCTTCCAGGCGGTCCATGCGTGCATGAACTCATGGACAGTGATGGCGATGACGAAGGTGACGATTATTGAGACAAACTTCTGCGGATCGAATTCCCCGAATCCGGGCATCTCATCACGCCAACCGGGTCGTCGCTCTAAATGGCCTGGAACTTCGCCGCACCACCGGGAACCTGCTCGGCGCCGGAACCGGAATAGAGATGGCAGGCCACGAAGTGGCCATTTCCCTGGTCCGCGAAGACTGGATCAACCTGGCGACAAACCTCCATCGCATATGGGCAGCGCGTGTGGAAATGGCACCCTGAGGGCGGGTTGATCGGGCTCGGAACATCACCTGGCAGAATGATTCGCTCGCGTCGCTTTTCGATGACCGGGTCAGGAATCGGGACCGCCGACAACAGGGCCTTGGTGTAGGGGTGCAACGGGTCCGCGTAGAGCTCATTGCGGTCCGCCATCTCGACGATTTTGCCGAGATACATCACCGCCACGCGATCCGAGATGTGCTTCACCACGGACAGGTCATGGGCGATGAAGAGGTAGGTAAGTCCGAATCGCTCTTGCAGATCTTCCAGCAGATTTACGATCTGGGCCTGGATCGAAACGTCGAGGGCGGAAACGGGTTCGTCGGCGACGATGAAATCAGGGTTCGCGGCGAGCGCCCGCGCGATACCGATGCGCTGGCGCTGACCGCCGGAAAACTCGTGGGGATAGCGATTCGCGAAATAGGGATTGAGACCGACCGTTTCCAGCAGCTCCTGCACTCGCTGCGTACGTTCCCTCTTGGGAACGAGATTGTGGATCTGCATCGGCTCAGACACGATGTTGCCGACAGTCATCCGTGGATTCAATGACGCGTAAGGATCCTGGAAAATCATCTGCAAATGGCGACGCATCTTGCGCATGTCGCCGCCATTGAGCTTAGTCAGGTCCTTACCTTTGAAGATGACTTCACCGTCTGTCGGTTTGTAGAGCTGAAGGATCGCTCGGCCGGTGGTCGACTTGCCGCAACCGGACTCGCCAACGAGACCCAGCGTCTCTCCCGGCTTGACATTGAACGAAATGCCGTCTACGGCCTGAACCGCGCCAACTTTCTTCTGGAAGATGATTCCCCGAGTGAGAGGGAAGTGCATCACCAGATTGTTGACCGTCAGGAGTGATTCGCCGGCGCCATTGCTCTTCGCGCCGTTGGCGCTCACCTGGGACTCGGCAATCGGTGCCGTCGCCGGGGAGGCGCTGAGTGGTTTGGATGCTGCCATGAATCGCCTCCCCTCAGACCGTGTTGGTGTCGAGATTCGGCGCTTTGCCGGGAAGGACCGGATTGTTGGGATCGGCCACGCCGTGAGCACCCGGTATGACCGACTCCAGGCTGAAGTCCTCAACGCTGGAGGGAGGCGGGTGGCCGTGGCGGAGGGCTACAAGGTCCTGGTCAGACTCCTTGCTCACCTCTTCCCAGAACCAGCACGCTGACCAGTGCCCCGGATTGACTTCGAGAAGGGGAGGGTTCTTCTGTTCGCACTTCTCTCGTGCGTAGTTGCAGCGTGGTACGAATGGGCACATATCAGGAAGATCGATCAGGTCAGGTGGCAGGCCGCGGATCGGCTCGAGCTTTTCCTTTCGGGTCGAGTCGAGTCGGGGGATCGACTTGAGCAGACCGACGGTGTAGGGATGGCGCGGATTGGCAAAGATCTCTTCAGTCGATGCTGTTTCGACGATATGTCCCGCGTACATGACTTGAATGCGATCGGCCATTCCGGCCACCACGCCCATCGAGTGCGTGACGAGGATGACCCCCGTGTCCCGCTCCATCTGAAGCGTCCGCATGAGGTCGAGAATCTGCGCCTGAATGGTGACGTCCAACGCGGTGGTCGGCTCATCGGCGATGAGCAGCTTTGGGTTGCACGACAGGGCCATCGCGATCATCACGCGCTGGCGCATCCCACCCGAGAACTGGTGGGGGTATTGATCGACCCGTTCCTCGGCGTTGGGGATGCCCACCATCGCGAGCAATTCGATCGTGCGCTCGCGCGCTTGCTTTTTTTTCATGCCCATGTGCAGCTGGAGCGCTTCGCTGATCTGACGGTTGATTGTCAAGACCGGATTCAATGACGTCATCGGGTCCTGAAAGATCATCGCGATGTCGTTGCCGCGAATGGCGCGCACCTGTTCGTCGGTCATGCGCAAGATGTCGTCGCCATTGAAGAAAATCTCGCCCGCCACGATTTTGCCGGGCGGGCTGGGGATGAGGCGCATAATGGATAGACCGGTCATGCTTTTACCGCAGCCGGACTCCCCAACGACGCCGAGCGTCTCACCGGGCATCACAAAGAACGAAACGTCGTCAACTGCTTTGACAACGCCGTCCTGAGTCTTGAACTGTGTTTTAAGACTGCGAACTTCGAGAAGCGGGCCGATCCGACCGTTCTCTTTCTGCGCAGCGCTAGCGCGGCGTCTCGCTCTTTCCTGCGCGACCATGGTTGCTCCTCTCGGTCCCGATCACTGGCCCTGGACTCTGCGCAGAATCCTCTTGCCGCTCAAGGCCGCTCACTGCGGCGATCATTGCCGTGTTGTATGACTGGTCGCGTGGCGCGAAGAACCGAAATCTGTGTAATTCATCTACATGCTGGCGCCGGAGGATACCACAGCGCGTTGACATACTCAATCGGCAACCGACGGCGAGCGCAGCGGTCGGTCATGCAACGGTTTCCAGAACCGAACTCGATCCTCGCCTGGTCCATCATACGCCGGAGTGAACGGAATCTCACTATCGCTACGGGGCCCCGGCAGAAGCGTGAACCCCATTCGGATGTGGAACGCAATCGAACCGCGGTTTGTCGGAGCCGTCACGGCCAGCACCTCATGGCAGCCTTGCGACGCCGCCGCGACGAAGAGACGCTGGTAGAGGGCTTCGCCGACACCCCGGCTGCGCCAGCCAGGGTCGACGCCGATAAAGTGGCAGTAGACCTGGCTCGGCTCGGTCTGCGAGCGGAACCCGGTAAGGAATCCGACGATTGCTTCGTCGTGGACCGCGACATACGTCCACGGTCGAAAGTAGGTGAAGAAGAGCCGGGGCAGCATGCTAGCCATCTGACGGCCGCCCCACCAGGCGTCGACGCTGGTGATGATCCGATCGTAGTGGTCTGGCTCGGCATTGCGGATCGTGACGCTCATGCTCGACCTCAGTGTTCGATGGCCGCAAGCATCTCCCGCGAGGCGCGCATCAGCAATGCTGGCACGTTCGTGACGACCATTCGGAACCCCTGTTTGAGGCGGCGGTTTGTCTGTTCGGCATCAGGGGCGACGATGGCCAGCGTAGTGCCTTGGCCTTTGGCGGTGTCGACGACCTGCTGGATCACCGCCTCCACTTCGGGATGACCGAGTTGGCCCCCAAATCCCATCGACTGATGGAGATCGGTCGGCCCAACGAACAACACGTCGAGTCCTGGAGTTTCGAGCAGAGTGTCGAGGTGGGGGAGGGCGTCGATATGTTCGAACTGGATGATGCTCAAGACCCGGTCGTTGATCGCCGGCACGCGCTCTGACATCGGCCCACCCTGCCCATAGTCGAACGTGCGACCACCGGCAAGACCGCGCAGGCCGGATGGGGCATACCGCATCGCGTCGATCGCCTCGCGGGCGAGCTCCGGCGTGTTGGTTTGCGGGATCATCACTCCGGACACTCCGAGGTCGAGGTATTTCAGGACGACCTGGCGATCGTTTTCGCCAACGCGCACGAATGCGGGGACGTCTCGGGCTTCGGCGGCCAGGATCATCGGATATGCGTCGTCGGGGCTGATGCGGCCGTGCTCGGCGTCGAGGAGGGCGAAATCGAATCCAGCCAGCGCTACGATCTCGACCACGTCAGGGGAGGGCATAGGGATGAATACGCCGATTGCGGCGCCGCCCGCCCGCAATCTGTCCTTGACCGGATTGTTCAATCGCATCATAGCCCCCAAGCCCGCGTCCCGCGGTTCTCCCACGTCGACCTTCGCTCGATTAGCGTCGCCCACATTCTATCTAAGCGATACCAGGGCTGGACGACCGCGCTCCGAACCCGCAACGTAGCGGCTATACAATCGTTCGTGCGGATCGACGATTGCAGCGGAGTGGGCGAGGGTGACCATCACAGACCGTCAGCACTCGATTGAGTCACCGGAAGCCGACAGCGAGACCGCATTCTGGCTCGCGATCTCTCGCGTGCCGTACATTGGGCCGGCGCGCATCGATCGCTTATTGCAAACGTTTGGCTCGCTTTCAGTCGCCTGGTCGGCTCCTCTGGAAGAGCTTCGGGTGGCGCTGGAGCCTCGCTCACTCGCAGAACTGCTCGCCGCGCGAAGTCGGGTCGACCCCGCAGGCGAGCTCGAGCGCCTCATGCGATCCGGGATTGGCGCGGTTCATCCCGGGCATCCGTCTTACCCGCGGCTCCTTGCCGAAATATCGGGTCGCCCCTCAATTCTCTACGTCCGCGGCAAACTGACCGCTGCAGATGACGCGCCCGTGGCGATCGTCGGCACGCGCCGGGCAACCCCGTATGGAAGGCAAGCCGCCGAGCGAATCGCGGCGGAGCTCGCCCAAGCCGGTGTCACCGTCGTGTCAGGATTGGCGCGTGGAGTGGACGCCGCCGCTCATCGCGCCGCGCTTGAAGCGGGTGGCCGTACGATCGCGGTCCTCGGCTCCGGACCGGATGTGATCTATCCAGCCGAGCACCGGCGGCTTGCGGAACAGATTCTGGAGTCCGGGGCCATCCTGTCTGAGCTCCCACTTGGCGCAAAACCAGACGCTCAGAATTTCCCGGCCCGGAACCGGATCGTCTCCGGAATGACGCTCGGGACGCTCATCGTGGAAGCGCCGTTACGAAGTGGCGCCCTGATCACGGCATCATTTGCCGCCGATCAAGGTCGGGAGGTTTTCGTTATTCCTGGGAGCATCTTTGCGCAAACCGCCGAGGGTACCAACGCGCTCCTACGAGACGGGGCGCGCTTGGTGCGCGACGCCGCCGACATCCTCGAGGATCTCGGACTTAGCGGCACCGGTCCCATTCTCACGCAGAGCCAGATGTCTCTCGACGAGAACGAACGCAGATTGCTCGCAGCCCTAGGCAAGGAGGCTCGCCACATCGACGAGCTCGCCGAGGAGGCTGAGCTTTCCGCCGGCGCCGTCTCGGCCCTGATGTTGACCATGGAGCTCAAGGGGCTAGTGCGGAACCACGGAGCGCAATATTACGTTCTCCGATAGAAGCTTCCATATCGAGCGTCGCTGTCTGAGCTAATCTCGGGGCTTCCTTGACATGGCGCGGAAGGGGTGTCTAAGGTTCCGCCCCGTTCGCGGCAACCAGACTGCCGAGCGAATGTGCCACGTTCCCGCATTGCCATCACCCGCCTCACACGGAGACCCTAGCGCATCATGCCTGAATCACCATCGGCGAAACCGCGCCGCGCCGCGGCGAAGTCCTCGAAACCGTCGCCGAAACCCAAATCGAAGACCACATCGAAGGTTGCTGCGCCCGGGCCGGGTCGCGGCCGGCTCGTGATCGTCGAGTCTCCGGCGAAAGCGAGGACCATCGGCAAGTACCTTGGCAGCGGCTACACGGTGAAGGCCTCGATGGGGCACGTTCGCGATCTGCCCAAGAGCACGCTTGGGGTCGACGTCGACGACAACTTTGCTCCGACGTACCTGGTGCCGAGAGACAAGACCAAGCTGATCAAGGAGCTCAAAGAGAGCGTCCAGAAGGCGCGCGAGGTCTACCTGGCTACTGACCCCGATCGCGAAGGTGAGGCTATCGCCTGGCACCTGATCCAGGCAACTGGTGCGGCAACCAAGCCGGTCCATCGGGTGGTCTTCCACGAGATCACCCCGCAGGCTGTGAGCGAGGCCATGGCTAGCCCGCGCGGGATTGATCCCGATCTCGTCGACGCGCAGCAGGCGCGGCGGGTGCTCGACCGGCTGGTCGGCTACAAGGTCAGCCCTCTACTTTGGAAGAAGGTCAAGCGCGGACTATCCGCGGGACGAGTCCAGACCGCGGCGCTTCGCATCGTTGCCGAGCGCGAGCGGGAGATCCACGCTTTCGAGCCGGTTGAATACTGGTCGATTGACGCCGAGCTGGCGAAGCAGACGGGAACCGAGCCGCGGCCGAAAGACATTTTTCGAGCCGGCTTGCAACGCGTTCAAGGCAAGAAGATTACCCTCGATAACGCCGATCAGACCGAGGCCGTGTTGGCCGCACTGGACGGAGCGCACTATCGCGTCGCCGACGTCACTCGCAAAGAAGTGCAGCGGCGGCCATCCCCACCCTTCACAACGAGCACACTTCAACAGGAGGCTTCGCGCAAGATTGGCCTTGGCGTCCGCCGCACCATGCAGATCGCACAGGAGCTCTACGAAGGCGTGGATCTTGGCGCGCAAGGGACGCAGGGGCTGATTACCTACATGCGAACCGATTCGACGAATGTCGCATCCTCGGCGCAATTCGCCGCGCGAGACGAGATCGCGAGTCGTTACGGTCCGGAGTTCGTGCCCGAAAAACCACCCATCTACTCTCGAAAGGCGAAAGGCGCTCAGGAGGCACACGAGGCCATCCGACCGACGGCGCCGCACCGGGACCCGGCAAGTGTGAAGCCGTTGCTGTCCACGCACCAGTTTCGGCTCTATCAGCTCATCTGGCAGCGATTTATCGCCTCACAGATGTGTCCTGCTGTGTTGGATCAGACCGGAGTCGACGTCGCGGCTGGGCGAGAAGAGGAGATCTCGCGTCCTGGAGACCCACCTTTTCTGTTCCGGGCGACGGGCTCCGTCGTGAAGTTCCCCGGGTACATGGCCGTCTATCAGGTAGGGCGAGATGAGGGAGACGCGGCGGACGAGCTCGAGAAGGGAGCGCTGCCCCCGCTGGGATCGGGAGAGGACCTCGATCTCCTGCAACTTCTGCCGGAGCAGCACTTCACACAGCCGCCGCCACGGTTCACCGAGGCGTCGCTGGTCAAAGCTCTGGAAGAGAAGGGCATTGGGCGACCGAGCACCTACGCCCCCACCATTGCCACGATTCAGGCCCGCGGCTATGTGGCGACGGAAGAGAAGAAGCTGGTCGCCACCGAGCTGGGGTTGATCGTCAATGACCTGCTGGTCGAGCACTTCCCGCGCGTCTTCGATGTCGGATTCACCTCCCAGATGGAGGAGGAGCTCGACGAGATCGCGTCCGGCGATCGCGCCTGGGTGCCCACCCTCCACGAATTTTACGGTCCGTTTGTCGAAACGCTGGCCCGCGCCGAGCAGACGATGGAGCGAGTCCGGCTGAAGGATGAACCAGCCGGGGAAGACTGCGAGCGTTGCGGCCGCCCGATGGTCATCAAGCTAGGGAAATTCGGGAAGTTCCAGGCCTGTAGCGGGTTTCCTGATTGTCGCAATGCGCGTCCGCTCCTGACACGCGTTGGCGTGCGCTGTCCAACTTGCGGCGAAGGGGAGATTGTCGAGCGGCGATCGAAGAAGGGTCGCACCTTCTTTGGCTGCGAGCGGTACCCGGCCTGCGACTTCGTCTCCTGGAATAAGCCTGTCGATCGCGTCTGCCCGCATTGCGGTAACGCCTACCTGCTTGAGTCGGGCCGGCGGGGGCAGGATAAGTGCCCCGCGTGCGGAACGTCCGTGGAGCGTAGTGCGGATCTCGCTCGCGCGGGGTAGCATCTCGTCGTAATCACTGCCTGCGTCTCGGCGAGAATCACGCACTCGCGACTTTCAGGGTTCCAGAGGCCGATCCAGCGCGTCCCTGAGCGCATAATTGAGAGAGTCCATCATCATGTCCGGCCAGCGACGGCACCGCGTGTCTCACTCCAGGTCCAGGACCATTCGCAGCACGACGATCCTCGGCGTCCGGCGCCATGGCATCGTCGCTATGGCTGGAGACGGTCAGGTGACCGTCGGCGACGTCGTGCTGAAGCATGGGGCACGGAAGATCCGGATGCTGTACGACGGCGCCGTGATCGCCGGTTTTGCGGGCGCCGTCGCCGATGCGCTTACTTTATTCTCGAAATTCGAGTCGCAGTTGAAGACATCAGACGGCAATCTACGCAAGGCCTCCGTCGAGCTAGCCAAAGAATGGCGAACCGACCGGTATCTACGCCGGCTCGAGGCGCAGCTTATTGTCGGCGATGGTGAATCGCTCCTCGTTTTGTCGGGCGAGGGCGACGTGATCGAACCTGATGACGGGATCGCTGCCATCGGTTCCGGTGCGCCGTATGCGACCGCGGCAGCCAAGGCACTCATGGCACACACTGATCTTTACGCGCGCCAGATCGTGGAGTCGGCGATGGAGATCGCGGCTGAGCTGTGCATCTTCACCAACGACCGATTTACGATCGATACGGTCGAAGGCTCGGCCGGCTCACCGTCAGCCGAAGATGCCGAGTTAGACGCGGGAACTGAAGCAACAGCAGTCGACGAGGAATAGGCGAAATGGTCGAGGCACAACCCCGTAGTGCGTCAGCCCATCCTAGCGGACGGGCGTCCCCGGATGTCGTCGCCGACATGCCGATCATGGAAGATCTGACGCCGGCGCAGATCGTCGCTGAGCTGGACCGCTTCATCATCGGTCAGGGCGACGCCAAGCGAGCGGTGGCCGTGGCCCTGCGCAACCGATTCCGACGACAACTTCTCCCCGAAGAGATGCGGGGTGAGGTAGTGCCGAAGAACATCCTGATGATGGGGCCAACCGGGGTTGGCAAGACGGAGATCGCCCGGCGCGTCGCCAAAATCGTCGATGCACCATTCGTCAAAGTCGAAGCCACGCGTTTCACCGAAGTCGGCTACGTGGGCCGGGACGTCGAGTCGATCGTCCGCGACCTGTGTGAAGTTGCGATCGACATGCTTCACAGCCGGCGCCTGGAGCAGGTCAAGGAAGAGGCCGACCAGGCGGCCCGACAGCGCCTGGTGGACTTGTTGACCGAGCAGCTCCTCGCCGACGCGGGTGGCCGCAACGGACGCGGCGCGCCCACGACCGGAGCAGCGAGCGCCAGACGCGCTACTGCCGCCGAAGAACGGCGGCGCAAACGCGAACGGGAACGCCTCCTCGCATTGCTGAATGAGGAAGCGCTGGAAGAAGAAACTGTCGAGATCGAGGTTGACCCGCAGTTCGCCGACAGTCCATTTGAAGCCGTTGGTGGAATGTCCCCAGACGAGCTCTATGACTCGTTTCAGGATTTCCTGGACGGCTACGCCCCGCCGCCCCGCCGATCGCGGCGGAGAGTTTCGGTGCGGGAGGCGCGTCGCATATTGGCCCAGCAGGAGGAGGATCGTCTGGTCGACTGGGACACTGTGATCGAATCCGCAGTGCGCCGTGTCGAACAAGCCGGGGTCGTCTTCATCGACGAGATTGACAAGACCATTAATAGTGATGGCGAGTATTCTGGTGAGGTGTCGGGCGAAGGCGTGCAACGGGATCTGCTGCCCATCGTCGAGGGATCGGTGGTGATGACCCGGTATGGCCCGGTACGGACCGACCACATCCTGTTCATCGCCGCCGGGTCTTTCCACAATGTCCGGCCCGCGGACCTGATCCCCGAGCTGCAGGGCAGGTTTCCGATCCGGGTGGAGCTACAGAGCCTGAGCGAAGATGACCTTTACGCCATTCTTACCGAGCCCCAAAACGCGCTCACGAAGCAGAGTGTCGCCTTGCTGGCGACCGAAGGCGTCGAACTGAGGTTCGAGGATGAGTCCCTACGGGAGATGGCTCACCTGGCGACGGCCGTGAACGCGTCGACAGAGGATATCGGGGCGCGGAGACTGCACACGATCATCGAGCGCGTGATCGAAGACATCTCGTTTGATGCTCCCGATCACAAGGGTGAAACGATCGAAATTGACGCGACGTTCGTTAGCGAGCGGGTCGGAGAGGTCGCCGCCGACGAGGACCTCAGCTCGTATATTCTCTAGCCATCGGTCCGTTCGGACGCAGCATTCACGCCAGATGTTCTTGACATATAAAATTCGGCAATGCTATCGTCGCCGTGTTCAATCATGAGGTGCACACTGACGGCCTTGACGACGTTGTTGGGTCCCGTTGACGATATCGGGAGCCGGAGCGCCGCGACATCCGCTCAAACCGGATGTTGGGTTGCTTGGGCGACGGGCGAATTGTCGCTGCCGCGACTGGCGAAGACTCCCGCGAGGAGGCCAGACCCCGCATGATGAGATTCGCCGTGAACCGAATCATCTGGTTCATCCCCACCATCCTGGCGATGGCTGCGCTCACGTTCTTGATCATGCATGCCACGCCGGGGAGTCCCTTCGACGTCAGCGACAAGCAGCGACCCGAAGATATCAAGCGGCTGGAGGCGCTCTACGGGCTCGATAAACCGCTCCCGGAGCAATTCGTCCTCTACCTCTGGAACGCCGTCCATCTC
>Ga0126314_10000455_pt1 | contig 19636 bp, 22 predicted proteins | sample Plot105B_FD_92535 | JGI IMG/M metagenome (GOLD analysis project Ga0126314, IMG submission 92535) | Serpentine soil microbial communities from UC McLaughlin Reserve, CA, USA - Plot105B | ecosystem: Environmental > Terrestrial > Soil > Grasslands | place: USA: UC McLaughlin Reserve, Lake County... | reverse complement strand
CTACGTCACGATGAACGACGACGAGTTCGGCCCGCGGGAGTGCTTCGTCATCCTCGGCAAGCCCGGCGGGACGGCGGCGGCGTTCTCCGACGCCCTGGGGCGTATGATCTCGCTCGCCATGACCCACGGTGCGGCGCCGGCGGAGATCGTGCACCAGCTGCGTGGCATCCAGGACGGACACCCGGCCGGTGTCGGCCCGAACGCCGTTCTCTCCGTACCCGACGGCGTGGCCAAGGCGATGGCTGAGCACTACCTAGTTGGGGAAAACCTACCGGATACCCGCGAGCTCCCCATCATCGGGGCCTGCCCTGACTGCGGCAGCGGCCTCACCCGTCAGGAGGGCTGCGTCGTCTGCCACTCCTGCGGGTACTCAAAGTGTAGTTAGAACCGACCAAAGGTGTTTGGAAGGGCGGGCACAGCGGCCCGCCTTTTTTCGCTAGCTGTGCCCCTCGTCGATCCTGCGATCCAGGCTCTGATCCGCGAACGACGCAGGATCTTCGGAGGGTTCTATGTGGATAAAGAAGGTGCTCTGGGGCAACGCCTCGGCGAGGTTCGTCTCTATCCGCTCCGAGAGGTCGTGTCCCTGTTGCACCGTCCACTTGCCCGGCACGAGGACGTGCATCGAGATGAAGCGACGCGGCCCGGAGGCCCGTGTCCGCAGGGCGTGGAACCGGATGCCCTTCTCCTCGTAGCGGGAGAGGACCCTCAAGATAGCTTCCTGATCCTCGGGGGGGAGGGTGCGGTCGAGCAGACCCTGGGCGGTGTCGCGCAGGAGTCGTACGCCGGTCCACACGATGTTCGCGGTGACGAGGAGACCGATCAGGGGGTCCAGCACGAGCCACCCCGTGAGCTGCACCGTCAAGATCCCGAGCACCACCCCGAGCGAGGTCCAGACGTCCGTGAGCAGGTGCTGCGCGTCGGCCTGCAGCGTGATCGAGCGCAGCCTCCGGCCCGCCCGCAGTATGGCCAACGCCACGCCGCCGTTGAGCGCAGCGGCGACGAGGGCTACGGAGAGCCCGAGCCCCACGTTCTGCAGCGGCTGCGGGTCCACGAGTCGGCCCCACGCCGCGATGCCGATCCAGACCGCCGCGATCAGGATGAGCGCGCTCTCCAGGCCGCTGGAGAAGTACTCCGCCTTGTTGTGCCCGTAGGCGTGCTCCTCGTCCGGCGGACGGGCAGCGTAGATCAGGGCCCACAGCGCCGCAACCGCCGCAACCAGGTTGACCACCGACTCGGCCGCATCAGAGAACAGACCTACGGACCCGGTCAGAAGATAAGCCCCCAGTTTGAGGCCTATTGTGAGCACCGCCGCCGCGATCGAGAGCACCGCGTACCGGCGGCTGGACCTGGCCGACGCCTCGACCTCTTTCCTCACGCGCACCCCACCCCGGTCATCGCGCCGGAAGAGCCTACCACCAATATCGTCATGAACCGCTGCTTCACCGACAACTTCTACTCCATCCAAACGGTGTAGAGGCTACCTCTACCACGCGGCGCCCAAGTATACACGCTCACCTCACCAACACCGCCGCACACGGGACGGTGCGCCCTCAGATTCGCGATGCGCCAAACCTGCCAAAGTCCACACCCACAAAGGGAGACAGGATCTACCGCACAACCCTCATATTCACGGTCAGAGTTTGATGAGACGCAGGCGGCTCCACCGCCCAGGATGTCTTGGCCCGAGTTGACCGAAATCGGCTTGTGTATGCGCTTTCCTTCCTCCGGCGAGATTAAACTCGTGTCGGGGGGTGGCGACCCGAAAACCACACTGTATAACCTGAACGCACAGGTTTAGTGTGTAACGAGGTCCATTATGGCGAGGTTCGGCGCCGGTTGAAGGGTTGGGGGCGAGTGGATACACTCAGTCGTGGAGAGGTGGCAGAGTGGTTGAATGCGGCGGTCTCGAAAACCGTTACGTCGGTAATTCCGGCGTCGGGGGTTCGAATCCCCCCCTCTCCGCTTCTACAGCTGCTTAGCCGGTCAGCGCGCCGCCTTGGGAAGCCCCAGGCGCCTTGTCAGCTTGTCAGCAAGGAGGGAGCGGTTCGTAGCTCAACGGCGACCAGTGATGCTTCTGCCGGGAAGCCGTCTTGCAAAGCCTTGTCCGGGAAAGGACCAAACGGCAAATAGCTGACAAGTTGATTTGCTGAAGTGCTGACCTGCTCTAGTATCATGCGGGGCCATGGCTCGGCTTGTTTCCGGGGTGGAGATCTAGGCGTGCGAAGGAGCCGTGGAGCCGACGTGCGGGATGCGATCCTGGCTACGGCGGCGGTCTGGGTGCTGGCGCTGGCGCTGTGGCTGGACGTGCGGTTTATGGGTGGGATACTGGGGAGGATCTCCACCGACTCGATGAACGTCCATGGGGATTTCGACACCTTCTGGCGCTCGGCGAGGGCGTTCTGGGAGGGTAGGGACGTCTACGCGACGGGTGCCGAGTTGAAGAACCTCAACCCGCCGGTGTGGGTATTGCTCATCTCGCCGCTCGGACTGTTGGAGCCGCTCGTGGCGTATCGGTGTTTCGTCCTGATCACGCTGTTCGTGACTGTAGGGTACCTGGCCTGGATGGCCGGGGAGCTGCGCTTGCGCCCTGCGTGGGCGGTCACCGGTACGGCGATGTTGCTCCTCTCGTCGCCCCTGCTCGCGACGCTGGCGCTAGGCCAGATCTACCCTGTCCTAGCCCTCGGCCTCGTGGCGGCGTGGATCGCGGACCGGCGCGGGAAACTCGTGCTCTCCGGCGGCGTCCTCGGCCTTGTCGTGGCGCTGAAGCCCTCTCTGTTGCCGGTGCTCCTGTGGCCGCTCGTGCGGCGGCGGTGGAGGGCGGTCGTGGCGGCGATCCTGGCCGGGGCCGTGGCGACCCTCATCGGTGCCGCTGTGGTCGGGTTCGCGGCGACGCTCGACTGGCTGAGGCTGCTCTCGGACTCGTCCGCCCGCCCGTACTGGGACAACGCCTCCCTCCCCTCGGCGGCGGCCCGACTGTTCACTGACAACCCGTACGCCCAGCACGTCGCGACGTGGACATGGACGATCCCGGTCGCCTACACGCTGGGGATAGCAGCCATCGTCGTCACCGCCGCGAGGGTCCGCGGCGGCGCGGAGGCCGGGCTGTGGGCGCTCGCTGCGGCGGCGCTCCTGGCCTCACCCATCGCCTGGCACAACTACCTCGTGCTGCTAGCGCCCGGGGTCCTGCTGCTCCTTGCGCGGGGATGGGTTGCGCCGGCCTTCCTGCTCCTTACCCTGCAGGCGATCCCGGGCCAGTGGCCCCTGCTCTGGAACCAGCAGCAAACGGTCACGGCGACCCTGGCGCTCACGCTATACCTCTACATCTTGCTCGCGCACTGGCTCGTCCTCCTGTTCGCCGTGAGCGAACCGGCCGGCGTGCCGGAGCCAGGCGGGGCGAAAGGCGGGTAGAGAGGCCGCGCCATCCCGCTCTCGGGTCGAGTGGCATAATGCCGTTTCGGGTACAGGTTTACCGTTTACTCGCGGAAAGGTGGGAGACCATGGGAGAGACGACCAGCCAGCGCATCGTGGAGGCGCTGCCATTTCTGGACACGATCGCCGAAGGCGTCCAGCCGAAGGTGCAGGAGACCGTCGAGGTAGGCGGGACGACGGTGCGCAACGCGCTCGACGGAAAGTGGCTCGAGGTGCCGTTGCATCCGGTTCTTACGGACGTACCGGTGGGGTCCTGGACCGCTGCCCTCGTCTTCGACGGGCTGGACGCGGCGACCGGTTCCAGGGTCATGAGGAACGCGGCTGACGCCTCACTGGTGATGGGCACCCTAGGCGCCTTCGGCGCTGCTGTGACCGGGCTCTCGGACTGGCGCGACCTGAGCGGAGGGTCGAGGAGGATGGGCGTGGCGCACGGGCTCCTCAACACGATCGGGCTCGTGTTGAGCCTGATCTCGCTCTTCCTCAGGGCCACGGGCCGCCGCAACGCGGGACGCCTGACCTTCCTGACCGGGTACTCCATCAGCGGCATGGCCGCCCACCTGGGAGGCGAGCTCTCGTACAACTACGGTCTGCGCGTCAACCGGAACGCCTTCGAGGAGGGAGGCCCCCACGAGTTCGTGCCCGTTCTGGGTGTAGAAGACCTCCCGGGGAGTGGCACACGCAAGGTCGAGGTCGGTGGGGTGGGGGTTCTGCTTAGCCGCTCCTCAAGCGGCGAGGTCTGCGCCATCTCCAGCGTCTGTGGCCACCTCGGCGGACCGCTGGAGGAAGGGAGCTGCGAAGGGGACACCGTTGTCTGCCCCTGGCACGGGTCGAGATACGACCTGTGCAGCGGAAAGGCCATAGACGGCCCGGCTGTCTTCCCGCAGTCCCGCTACGAGGCACGGGTGCGCCAAGGCAGGATCGAGGTCAAGGCAGCCGAGGAGAACGTGCAGGAGAAGGTAATGTAAGCACTTCAGCTTCTCAGCGAGCCGCCTTGAAGGCGGCTCGAAGGTGGCGGCTCGTCAGTCGGTCAGCAAGATAGTACGATTCCTCGCCGCGCAGCGCCAAACCTTCCGCCCGGAAGCCGCGCCGCAGCGCGTCGGCCGGGCAAGAGCCCAACGGCAGGAAGCTGACAAGGCGAAGTGCTTACTAGCTGAAATGCTGGGAAAGGCGTCAGCCTTTCTCCAAAGTCTCCAGGGCTTCCGCGGCGGCGCGGCGCAGGCCGCGGCCGGAGTCTGTGCTGAGAGCTAATTGAAGATCGCTGCGCGCCCTGGCGCGCTCGCCTAAAGCCGCGAGGGCCGAGGCCCGGTTGTAGTAGGCGATGCCGAGCTTGGGGTCATCTTTGATCGCCCGGTCTGCAGCTTCGAGGGCGCCGTGAGGGTCGCCAGAAGCGTCGAGGCTCGCCGCGAGGGCCGAGTGGTAGCGGGGGAGGGGGCGGCAGGAGACGAGCTCCCCGTAGAGGCCTGCGGCCTTCTCGTACTCGCCCCTGCGGAAGGCCATCCCGGCACGGCGCTCCTCGGGGATCACGGCGCGGGCCATTATGCCCGTGAGGGTCGCGGCCCCCGCCAGATAGACGAAAAGCACGAGGCCGTAGTTGTAGACGGTCGCCTGAGCCATCACGAGGGGCAAACCCGCTACGAACACTCCGGTGGAGAAGGGTGGGATCAGGCGCAGAAAAAAGTCCTTGTAGGCCTTGACGCGCAGCAGGTCCCTGTTCTGACGCGCCATAAGAAAGGTGAAGATCGTCAGGATGACGAGGGCGCCGATGGTCGGGTAGAGGAGGTTCACGAGAGCTCTTCGAGAATCTTCTGGACGTTGGTGCGGAAACGGCGCGGGAGGTCCACCTCGAGCGCTCTCTTGAGGTCCTTGGCCGCGACGCTCGTCTTGGCCTGCCGCCGGCGGACGAGGGCCCGGTTGTAGTAGGCGATGCCGTACTCGGGGTCGTCTTTGATCGCCCTCGTCGACGCGTCGACGGACTCCTCGTAGCGCTCCGAGGCCCCAAGCGCCGCGCCCAGGAAGGCGTGGTTACGCGCCAGTGGCTTCTCGCGGGCCAGCTCGCCGTAGAGCTCGGCGGCCTTCTGGAAGTTCCGCTGTCGAAAGGCCCGGCTCGCCCGGCGCTCCAGGGAGGAGACGGAGGAGAGGCTCGCGGCGACGATACCGACGCCCGAGACGCCCATCCAGGTGATCATGACCCACCCCTCGCGGTAGGTCTGGACGATAAAGAGGCTCAAGGCCATGAGCAACAGCACGCCGAAGGGGAGCGCCCTACGGGCGAGCTCCCCCCACTCCTTCGCCCGAATCAGGTCTCTGTTGGCAGAGTAGATCGTCTGCCACGTCAAAAAGACGAGGAGGAAGACTAGGACGATCGGTATGGCGCCCGATCCCAAGCTGGATCTCCCTACGAACCTACCGGTGCGGGCTCTAGACGCCGCAGCACCTCGAGCGCGGGCGAGACGAGTCTCTCGAAGCCCTCGTCGTCCAAAGCCGGGCGAGCTCCCTCCGTGGGAACGGGCTCTTCGAGCTCGATCCAGCTCTTGCACCCGCCATACGCCTCGCCGTACGGCAGCTCCACAGGCTCGCGTAGGATCCAGGTCCGGAGGACCAGCACCGTCAGCGGCTTCTTCGGGCGCCACTTGAAGCGGCTCCCGGCGTACTCTGGGGTCCACATGTGGTAGGGGTCTATGGCTTGGAGGGACTCAGGCTCGGAGATCTCGTAGGCCCCCCTAACCTCGGCGAAGGAGGTGAAGCGCAATGGCCCACCGTCCGTAAGGTTGGGGATCTCGCGCATGAGCCGCCGGTACTCCGGCTTGAGGAGCTCCGGCCGCTGATGTTCGTAGCCGGGGAGGAGCAGGAAACGCACGTCTTTAACGGCGAACGCCTTCTCGCGGATGCCGCCCTTGCGGACCACGAGCGCCGTCTCCCCGCGTTCGAGCGCCCGGACTGCGACCGCCCACTCCTTCAGCGTGTGCCTCAGGGAATCGTGCTGCGAGTGATCCAAGGGGTTTTCCTCCAATTAACGCGATCGGTTCGAAGTCGATTATATGACCTATTGACGGAGTGGTCCGCCAGAACCTCGCCGCAAGGGTTGACCCCGATGCCCCCAAGTGTAATACTACGTCACACGTAATATTACGTTCTACGTAATTGACGTGGGAGGTGCGATGGGCGATGGCGGTTCGCATCTAGGTCGGTTCTCCGACCCGGCGCTCTTTGTCTTGGCGAGCCTAGCCGACGGCGAGAAGCACGGCTACGCCATGATGGAGGACATAGAGGAGATGTGTGGTAGCAGGCTCGGGCCCGGCACGCTCTACGGCGCCCTTGCCCGGCTGGAGAGACGGGGTCTGGTCGAACCGCTGGGCTCGGAAGACAGACGCAGGCCCTACCGTCTGACGGCGGCCGGTGCCTCAGCCTTGGAAGAGCGGCTGAGGGAGCTCGAGGGCTTCGCCCGCGCGGGGCTGGGGAGGTTGGCGACAGTGTGAACCGGCTAGCTCGGCGGTCGGTTGGCCTCTACCCGCGAGCGTGGCGCGAACGCTACGAGGAGGAGTTCGTCGCGATGCTCGAGCAGAGGCGTGTGTCGCCCTCGGACCTCGTGGGCGTGGCGCTCGGCGCCCTGGACAGCTGGGTGAGGCCGCAGGTGGATTCGGAAGGGAGGAGGACGCTGGTGGTCTCGAAGATGCGGACTTCGCTGCTGGCCGTGCTCTGGGCCTGGGTCGGTTTTGTCGTGGCGGGTGTGGGGTTCCAGAAGATGAGCGAGTACGAGGACTTCGTGGGGGCGGCGCGTGAGAACCAGGTGGTGGGCCTCTCCTTCGAAGCGGTCGTGGCTGGCGCCGTCGTCGCCCTGGCGGCGGTAGTGGTGGGCGGGGCGCCCATCGCCCTCTCCGTGGTACGCCAGGCCTTCGCCGAGGGGCGCAAGGACGTGCCGTTGCTCTTCTGTGTGCCCTTGTTCTCTGCGGCCGCCTTCGTCGGGTACTTGCTCGTGCTGATGAGGGTCGTCTACCCTGCGCTGGGGAGCCTCGCAGTGCACGACTCCGTCAACGTCGCGCTCTTTCTCTCTGTGGTGGGTGCGTTCGTGCTCGCGGCGGCAGCCAGCGCGGGCGCAGTCTCGGTCGCGGTTAGTCGATGCGAGATCGGGGTCCGGTTCTACCGGTTCGCCCTTTTCCCCGCCGCCCTAGCTACCCTTGCGATGGGCGTGGTGCTGGTCGCGACGGTCTTCTGGGGACTGGCGCTGCGGGCCCACGCGCCCACGCTGTTCTCGGGGGACGAGGGGATCCTGGCCACCCCCACCGCCGCCACGTGGCTGGTGATCGTGGTGGCGATGGGCCTGTGCGTGTGCGCGGCGCTCGCCGCGGTGGTATGTGGGCTGCGCGCCCGGCGAAGCGCTGGTCTCACCCCTTAAAGGTCCGCCGTGCCTTCCCTCTGGCGTCACATCAAGCTCGTTGCCTTTAGGCTTGGCTTGCTCGGCACGTTGGTCCTCTTGGTAGCGCCGGCCGCCCTCGCCTACGTCGAAATTAAGAGCAATGAGGAGGTCGACCTGCCCGAGCCTACCGGGCCCTACGCCGTCGGCAGAACCTTCTACGACTGGATAGATCGCTCGCACGAAGAGGTTTCACCCACGAGGAGGACGACAGGCGGGAGCTGATGGCCTTTGAGTGGTATCCCGCACCGGAACCGGATGCAGAAGACCTTTGTTAATGGCTTCGCGGCTGGCGGTGAACTTAGGCGGATGGTTTGAGCATAATATGGCCCTGGACGTTCGAGCTTCGATGGGAGGAACCATGGCCCAGCACGATACCCCGCACCGCGTAGAGCGCGACTCGATGGGAGTGGTCGAGGTCCCAAGGGACGCCCTGTTTGGCGCCCAGACGCAGCGCGCCCTCGACAACTTCCCGATCAGCGACCTGCGCAAGCCGCGCCGCTTCGTGCAAGCGCTGGGGGCGATCAAGCTCGAAGCTGCGAACGCCAACCACGAGCTGGGGCTTCTGTACGAGAGCCTCAGGGACGACATCGTCCAGGCGGCGGAGGAGGTCATGGAGGGCGACCTGGACAACCAATTCGTCCTCGACGTCTTCCAGACCGGGTCCGGGACCTCCACGAACATGAACGCCAACGAGGTCATCTCGAACCGCGCGATCCAGATCAGGGGCGGCGAGCTCGGCTCCAGGGAGCCTGTCCACCCCAACGACCACGTCAACATGGGCCAGTCCTCTAACGACGTCATCCCCACCGCGATACACCTCTCAGCACTGATCTCCCTGCAACAGGACCTCCTACCCGCCCTCAAGAAGCTCCAAAGAGCGCTCGAAGAAAAGGCGCACGAGTTCGACGACGTCATAAAGACGGGCAGGACCCACCTCCAGGACGCGACCCCGATCCGGCTCGGCCAGGAGTTCGAGGGCTACGCAGGCCAGATCGAGCGCGGCGTAGGTCGTGTCCACAAGGCCATGGACGAGCTCGCCGAAGTTGCTCTCGGCGGCACCGCCGTCGGCACCGGTGTCAACACTCACCCCAAGTTCGCTTCGCGCGTTTCCGAGCGCCTGAGCGCCCGCTTCGGCGTCGAGGTGCGCGAGACGGAGAACCACTTCCAGGCGCAGAGCGCGATGGACGGGACCGTCTTCGCGAGCGGCGCCCTGAAGACCGTCGCGGTCAGCCTCATGAAGGTTGCCAACGACATACGCTGGCTCGGGAGCGGGCCGCGCGCGGGAATCGGGGAAATAGCCCTACCTGAGGTGCAGCCCGGCTCCTCCATCATGCCAGGCAAGGTAAACCCGGTCATTGCCGAAAGCGCCGCGATGGTCGCCGCCCAGGTCATGGGCAACGACGCGACCATAACCATCGCGGGCCAGAGCGGAAACTTCGAGTTAAACGTCATGCTCCCGCTCATCGCCTACAACCTCCTGCAGTCCATTGAACTCCTCGCCAACGCTGCAGAGAACCTCGCCGACCAGTGCGTGGTCGGTATCCACGCCACCGAGCGCGGCCCCCAGCTCGTCGAAAAGGGCCTCATGCTCGCCACCGCACTCGCGCCCGAGATCGGCTACGATAGGGCGGCCGAGATCTCCAAAGAGGCCTACAAGACCGGCCGCACCATCCGCGAGGTAGCCCGCGAGAAGACCGACCTCTCCGAAGAAGAGCTCGACAAGCTCCTCGACGCCCGCAAGATGACGGAGGCCTAAGATCATGGTTCGAGATAGTTAGTTGGTTGTTTCGGCCGCTGAGAATATCTTCTTAAGCATCCTCAACGAGCGGGATGTCCTCGCAACGCCCTTCGATACCGCTGTGTTCGACGGCATCGTTTATGACGCGGCTTCTCGTTACTTCCGAGTCGCGGACTCTCCGTTTGACGTACAGGAGAGCCTGCGGTCGCTGAAACGATGGCTGTCCCGACGCGCCTCGTCCGACCTCTAGTCCGCGTATAGCGGTGGAGTCCTTTGTATAATTACCGGCCAGGTGATAGGGATGACGAAGCTAGCTTCTACACCGGTATCGGTAGCGGGTATGCCGAAGCCGGGCTCTGTCGAGGAGCTCCGGCGCTTCGCGCAGATTCAGGAACGGCTGAAGCCTCTGGCCGAGCGGCTGGTTGCGGACCCACGCATTCCGCAGACGGTCGTGGTGGTCCCGAGTCTCACACTCGACCTGGAGGAGCTGGCGAAGATCCCCGGCGTGCACTACTACGAGGAGCGGCTGTTGTGCATGTTAATGTTGCTGCGGATGCCGCGTACGCACCTCGTCTTCGTCACGAGTCAGCAGGTCCCGAACGCGATCGTGGACTACTATCTGCACCTGCTCCCCGGCGTCCCGTTGCGGCACGCCCGCAGCCGGCTGACGCTTCTTAGCTGCCACGACTCCTCTGACGTACCGTTGACGCAGAAGATCCTGGACCGGCCGCGCCTGATCGAACGCATTAGGGCCGCCATCGCAGATCCTGGATCGGCACACCTGAGCTGTTTCAACAGCACGGCACTCGAGCGGAGCCTCGCCGTGCGGCTGGACATCCCCCTGTACGGGAACGACCCGGAGCTGAACGGTCTGGGCACCAAGAGCGGCAGCCGAGAGGTATTCCGGGAGGCAAACGTCCCGCTGCCGGACGGGTTCGAGCACCTGCGTGACGCAGAGGACATCGCGGAGGCCGTTGTCGAGTTAAAGCGCCGCCATCCCAGGTTGCGGCGTGTGGCGATCAAGCTTGACGAAGGTTTCTCGGGCGAGGGGAACGCAGTCTTCAACTACGAGGGTGCCCCTGAAGGCAGGGATCTCGCGCGCTGGGTCAGGGACGAGCTGCTCAGGCGCGTCAAGTTCGAGGCGAAGGACGAGACCTGGGAGCGCTACTGCCACAAATTCGCCGAGATGGGTGGCATCGTGGAGTGCTGGGTTGAGGGGGAGGAGGTGCGGTCCCCTTCGGTGCAGTGCCGCATCAACCCTCTAGGTGAGTCGTCCGTCGTCTCGACGCACGACCAGGTTCTGGGAGGACCATCAGGTCAGATCTTCCTCGGTAGCTCGTTCCCCGCCGATGAGGTGTACAGCCGGGACATCACGGAGGCAGGGCAGCGGGTGGGGAAGGTGCTCAAGGAGCGGGGGGCTTTGGGACGCTTCGCGATCGACTTCATCTCCGTCAAGCGGGGAGAAGGCTGGGAGCATGCAGCCATCGAGATCAATCTCCGCAAGGGCGGCACGACCCACCCTTACCTCATCTTGCGTTTCCTGACCGACGGGGTCTACGATCCGGCCGACGGAACATACTGTACCCCTACCGCGAAGCCCTGCTACTACTACGCCTCGGATAACCTCCAGAGCCCTACGTATAAGGGCCTGACCCCAGACGACCTGATAGACATCGTGGTGAACAACGGCCTCCACTTCGACGGCGCCTCCCAACAAGGGGTGGTATTCCACCTGATCGGGGCGCTCTCCCAGTACGGCAAGCTCGGCACCGTCTGCATCGGGGACAGCCACGAGAACGCCCGGAGCTTCTACCGCGAGACCGTCTCCGTCCTGGACCGTGAGGCAGGGCGCTAGGTCCACAGGGAAAGTTGAGGGGTCCTTCCGGCCCACACTAGCCTCCACCGAATTATCGTGCAGATATTTTGCAGCGAACCTCCGCGCGCGTCCCCCAACGCGTCTTCCCGCCCAGCTCCGCTAGGTCATGGGAAAACGGACGAAAAGGGGCGCCGTAGCCTATTCTCACGTCGTGATCACGGTGTGATAACGGTGAAAAAGGCCTTGAAATGGGCTTTTGGAGCACCAATACTCTCCGCCCAATGATTCTTTAGATCGCATGTATCTTCGCGGCTAATCGCAGACGGAGGGGGATGTGTGAAGCTTAGACTCTCGCAACTATTATGTATCGTGATCCTGGCCGGCGCCTTTCTCGTGCTCTCAGACGGGCACGCGGTGACCAAGACGGGCCTGGCCTCGTACTACGGCGCCGAGCTGGCGGGTCAACCCACGGCCAGCGGCGAGGTCTTCAACCCTTACGGCTTCACTGCCGCCCACAAGACGCTGCCGCTAGGCACCGAGCTGATCGTGAGCTACGGCGGACGCTCCGTCGAGGTGGTCGTCAACGATCGGGGTCCCTACTCGGGCGGGCGCGAGCTCGACCTCTCGCAGGGGGCGGCGGATTACCTCGGGCTCACCTACGCCGGCGTGGACTACGTGGACTACACTGTCGAGGGCGGCAACGGCTACGGCGCGCAGGACCCCACCTACGCGCAGACGGATTACTCCCGATCGGTAAACGCCGGGTACTCCGCGCAAGATCAGGGCGCGACCGACGGGACCTACGTGGTCCAGGCCGGAGACACTCTCTCAAGCATCGCCGCCGAGCTGGGGACCACGGTCGGATACCTGGCGACCAATAACGGCATCGAAGACCCGAACCTCGTGTACGCCGGCGACACACTCAACTACTGATCCGAAGGACCTTGCCGCGCGGGCACGATTAGAGATCACCCATCACCCGCGCGGCTCAGATCATCCAAGCGGCTAGGACGCATCCGACGCCTTCAACGAGTAGACGGCTATTGATGGTACGACGCTGGGGGACACCGCGGTTGGACGGGCGCCGACTCGTAGACACCTTTGGGACCAGCCACCTGGTCGCCGAGCGCCTGCATGAAAGGCACCTCGGCCAGAGATCCAGGGGATGCACCGTAATCCCAGGGTCATGACGACCCTCGGCGGCCTCCACTCGGGCGATGAGACCGCGCACTACCTCCGCGACAACCTCGACCATTAGGAGCGATACAGGTACGGGATCTGAGTGTTCAGGGACAGGGCGGAGGGCCAGTTCATGGGACGTGCCGGCCTCCAGAACACCCACGTCGGCGGCAACGATGAGGTGGAGCTGGCCTATGCGCTGGTGGCCGAGTACTGGAACCGCGGGCTGGCGATGGAGATGTCCAGGCGATCCTGGAGCTGGCTTTCGAGCGTCTCGGCTTGGCGGACGTAGTCTGCCTCACCCTGCCAACCAACCGGGCGTCGCAGCGGGTCATGGAGAAGGCCGGGTTCGGGTACGAGCGCGACGTAGTCCATACGGGCCTGCCGCACGTGCTCTACCGCATTACCGCCACGGGTAGGAAAACCGTCATCGCTCAGAAGAAGAGCCAGTACCCCAATACGGCGACGCAGACCAGGATTGCCAGAACGATCAGAGTCTTTGTCGCGGTAGAAGATACAACCCACCGGCCCTTGACCCATCTTCCAAGCCTTCTCAGCCGCACCTCGAGCCGGTCGAAGAAGCGGGCGAGGAGCAAGAACTCGCCGGCGAGCATCCAAAATCCTAGGACGATAATAATGTAGCTGAGACCTGGAGTCGGCGGGAACGGGGAGCCTGTGACGATGAGCGCGGACCCGCCGACGACGTTGAGGAGCCTGCCGTACCTCGACGGCTCACCCCGCTCGCGGCGTTGGGGGTGGTTGTTGTAGCGGATCTGGAAGCGCTGACCCGGCTCGATCTCCCTAAGCAGCCGCTAGCGCCCCCAGCCCTTCTTCGCCTTCTCCATCACGTTCATATTGCAGCCTGCCAGGTTCCGAAGCCAAGGGGGCGATGATAACCTCGGCTTCGGCCCTCGGCTCTTATCTTGATGACGGGCTCGTGCGCTGCGTTACCAACCCGACAACCCGGAGCTATAACTTAGCCGGCGAAGAACAGGCGGTAGATTACGTAGGCGACCGCGGCGGCGCAGATCAGGGCCACCGCGACAACCGAAACCTTCCCCAGCAAGGACGAGTGCCACACGTTCCCAACGAATCGGGCGAACCTCCTCAGCCTCGCCTCCGCCCAGTCCAGGAAGCGGGCGGCGGGCAGGAGCTCGCCGGCCAGTATCGCTAGGCCGAGAAAGACGGTGGCGAAGCCGGGACCCGGCAGCGGCGCCAGAAAGAGGCTCCCGAGCGCTATGACCGCGCCGAGCACGATCAGGGATACCCTCTTGAGGATGTGACCCCGTGCGTCTTGCTGGCGCCGGCGGTAGCGTTCCTGGAAGCGCTGGCCCGGATTGCTCTCGCTGAACTCCCGCCAGTGCTCCTTAGCCTTCTCGATCATGCGCACAATCATCCCAAGATTCGCTCCGTTTGACACCACGGCTTGAACCGGCAGCCGGATGCGGTATACCAGTGATGCCGGATCCATACGCGCGGAAAGATGGTGCTCATGACGGTCAACGATAGTCGGTCGGTGGGTTCTCGTACGGAGGTGGCCACGCTCGGGGGCGGGTGCTTCTGGTGCCTAGAGGCCGTCTACGACGAGCTGCGGGGCGTGGAGGAGGTCGAGTCGGGCTACTCGGGCGGCCCGGTTCACGACCCGACGTACAGCCAGGTCTGCAGTGGGACCACGGGTCATGCCGAAGTCGTGCAGGTTACGTTCGACCCTGAGGTCGTTTCATTCAGGGAGATCCTGGAGGTCTTCTTCACCATCCACAACCCCACGACGCTGAACCGGCAGGGCGCGGACGTCGGGCCGCAGTACCGCTCGGCTATCTTTTACCACGACGAGAAGCAGAGGCGCGTCGCCGAGGAGGTGATCTCGGGTCTGGAGGCGGAGGGCGTCTGGAACGATCCCATCGTCACCGAGGTGACCCCGTTTGACACCTTCTATGTAGCCGAGGACTATCACCAAGAGTACTTCAGGCGCAACGGGTACCAGCCGTACTGCCAGGTCGTGATCTCGCCCAAGGTCGCGACCTTCCGTAAGCAATACCTCGAAAGGCTCAAGGCGTAGCCCTAACCGAGGGGCGCGCCCGAATCTCGGAGGGACGCTAGGCGTGCCGTCGCGGAGCACTTTGCCGCGCAAGATCTTCATGCTAGCGTTGCTTCTCGCCGTCCTATGCTCCTGCGGCATCCAGTCCGGTGCCCAGGAGGACGACGCAGCTCGTGAGGACGAAAACCTCGGAGGGGATACTGCTCGAGAGGACACCCGTCTTCCCGTGGAGGCGAGTGAGCCGACGACGCCCGCTGCAAAGCAAGGTGCGGGGCCCGTCGAGAGATCAGCGAGCAGGAATACGGCGAATCGTCCGGCGGTCGGCACGAACGGGATGATCAGTTCCGCCCACCCGCTTGCCACGCGGGCCGGTCTAGAGATCCTGGCGGGCGGCGGCAATGCCTTCGACGCCGCGGTGGCCGTGTCCGCCGCCCTTGGTGTCGTCGAGCCGGAGATGAGCGGGATCGGCGGGTACGGGGCGATCGTCGCCTATGACGCCGAGATGGGGGAGACGCGCTTTCTCGAGGTCGGCAGCAGGGCCCCGGCGGCGTTGGACCCCTCGATCCTCCGCCCGCCGACCCCGAACTACAAGGAGAACAGGTGCGGCGCACCGATGGTCGCCACGCCGGGCAACCTGAACGCCTGGGAGGCCATGTCGGAGGAGTACGGCGACCTCGAGTGGCGGGGGCTCTTCGGACCCGCCATAAGGTACGCTGAGGACGGCTTCGCCGTCGGTGATGAGCTGGCCGGCTGGCTGGGCTCAGAGTACGAGGCGTTCTCTGCTGACGCGCAGACCATCTACGGCAGGGACGGGATCCCGCTCGCAGCCGGAGACCGCCTCGTGCAGAGAGACCTCGCCAAATCTCTGCGGCTCATAGCCGACCGGGGCACCGGGGTCGTTTACGGCGGCGGGCTGGGTCAGGCCATGATCTCCGAGGTGCGGCGGCAAGGTGGCACCCTCACCCTCGACGACCTCCTCGACAACCGGGCCCAGTGGCGCGAGACCATCGGCATAGACCACCAGGGTTACAGGATCGTCACCGCCTCACCGCCGGCGACCTCGTGGGGGGAGCTCGTGTTGCTCGGGACGATGGGCCAGTTCGATATGCAGCCCTCCGACCACAACAGCATCTCTCACCTGCACGCGCTCACGGAGATCTCCAAGCGAGCCTTCACGGACGCCCCGAACTACACAGAGCCGAAGACGGGGGAGGCCCGGCTGGACCTGCTGCTCTCCGAGAGGTACTGGGCCAGCGGGGCCGAGAGGATAGACTTCTCCCGGGCTTCGCCCTACGACCCGCCCATAGAGTCCGACTCGGCCCTCAGCTGCTCGCCGACGGGCTACACGCCCGCGGTCTCCCCCGATACGCGGCAGCACACTACCCACTTCGTCGTTGCGGACCGGGCGGGGAACGTGGTCAGCTCGACGCAGACCTTGGGCAACGTGTTTGGCAGCAAGGTGATGCCGGAGGGGACAGGCATCTGGCTCAACGACGAGGTCGCGTGGGCCCGCTTCGAGCCCGCGGGCAATCCCTTCGACGCGGCGCCCGGGCGCCAGATCCCCTACGCCCTCGCCCCGACGCTCGTGATGCGCGACGGACGGCCGCAGATGGCCATAGGGACCCCAGGCGGCCGCACCATCCTACAGACGACGCCGCAGATGCTCAACAACGTCATAGCCTTCGACATGGACATCCAGGAGGCCATCGCCTCGCCCCGCTTCAGCTTCGTGATACCCGACCTGCTCCTTGTCGAACCTGGGATACCCGCGTCCGTGCGGAGCGAGCTCTTGGCTATGGGCCACGACGTCTACAAGGAGCCGGAGATCGGCAACGCCCACGGGCTCATGATCGAGTACGGACCCGACGGGAGCCCCGTCAGGTTCACCGGTGGGTCGGACCCGCGGGGCGAGGACGCGGCGATCGGGTACTGAGCCGTATAATCCCCGGCGTGTACGAGATCTTCTGGGAGTACGAGGTCCGTCCGGGGCAGGCCGGGGCCTTCGAGAGACTCTACGACGCCGACGGCGAATGGGCGCGCCTCTTCCGCCAGGCGGATAGGTACGTCGAGACCCTTCTCTTCCGCGACACAGACCGGCCGACGCGCTACCTCACCGTCGACCGCTGGCGCTCTCGCGCCGCCTTCGACGCCTTCGTCGAAGCGGCAACACCCGCCTACGCTGCCCTGGACCGCCGGGGCGACACGCTGACCGTGTGTGAGCGCCGCATCGGCGCCTTCGACGCTTGAGGCCCAAACCACACCGCGCTGCCTGTGACGACAGCGTACCGAAAGGGAAAAACTCCGAGCCCTTCGGTTTGTCGCCGGCTAGCTTTCTGGACTGCCCGGGCCGAGTCCCAAGAGGTCGTCTTCCCACCGGCTCGTCTCGGGGGCGTCCACGAGCTCCCACAGGGATTCCATCCTCACCCTCATGCCCCCTTCAGTAGGGGGCGGCGGGTTCAGCGCCACGTAATCCACCTCGTTCCCGACCGACTCCAGCACCCGGATGAGCCCCGCGCTCGAGATCTTGACAGGCTTGCGAGGTCAACCCCGAACCCGGTCGAGGCGAGGAAACCCCGCGCCTTCATCTCCGAGTCGAAGAGCGGCATGGCCCGCGGTCGTCGACCAGGATGGCGAGCGGCCGGCTGCTAGGAGGCACCTCCTCGGAGAGGAGGACGTAAGGGGGTTGAGGCATCTCGTCCAAGTCAGGAGGGCCTGGGCGCCATCGTGACGAGGAGGACGAGGTTCTCTTGCGTGTCGTTGCGAACACCGTGCGGGGCGCCTGCGCGGGCGATGACGGCGTGGCCCTCGCCGAGGTCCTCCTCCTCGTCCCCGACGGTGAAGCGCCCGATCCCGCTCAGGACGTAGTAGATTTTGTCCGAGCCCTCGTGGGCGTGGACCTTCTGCGATTGGCCGGGCAGTAGGCAGTACGCGTCCCAGAAGAGGTACGGGGAGTCGAAGAGGCTGTTCTTTTTCATCTTCTCCTCGGAGAAGGAGATCTCCGCGTCCACGCGCTTGCTTTCCAAAATGTCCCTCCCGAGCTTCGTGCGCCGGCTACCCGACCCTGAACTCCTTTGGGAAGTTCGTCAGGTTGCGGCAACCGTCCTCGGTGACGACGATGAGGTCCTCGATGCGGACGCCTCCCACCTCCGGCTCGTAGAGGCCGGGCTCAACGGTGACGACGTCCCCGGCCTTCAACTCCTCGTCGGCGGTCGAGACGCGGGGGGCTTCGTGGACCTCGAGACCTACCCCGTGCCCTGTCCCGTGGAAGAAGCCCTCGGTCAGCGGCTGGCCCGGTCTCTGGTCGTGCTTGCCGGTCTTGTAGCCTCTCTTGTGCAGTATGTCCGAGACCTTATCGTGGACGTCTCGGCCGTTCACCCCAGCCCTTATCATCGAGAGAGCCGTCGCCTGAGCCTCAAGCACAGCGTCGTACATCTCTTGTAGCGCTTGGTCCGGCTCGCCCTTGACGAAGGTGCGGGTCATGTCGGCGTAGTAGCGGCCCTCCAGGCCGCGGGGGAAGATGTCGATGATGATCGCCTCCCCCGCGCTCAAGGGCCCGTGGCCGCTCTCGTGCGGGTCGGCGGCCTGTGCGCCCCCTGCGGCTATGGTACCTTCGTCCGCGGTGCACCCGTGCCTGAGGAGCTCGACGTCTATCTCGGAGCGCAGGATCTCACTCGTGAGAATCTCCCCGCGCCAGCGGAGCGTGCCGTCGACGGAGACCTCCGCCTCCTCCAGTATCCCGACGGCGTGCGCGCAGGCCTCTTCGACTGCCCTCTGGGCTTCTTCGATGTGCGAGATCTCTTCCTGCGTCTTGACGCGCCGCAGCTCGGTGAACAGCCTGCCGTCGGGCTCCACCCAGAGCCCGCGCGCCCTGAGCTCGTCGGCGTAGGCCACCCCGAAGTGCGACGGCACGGCGACGGGAGAGCCTACTGCCCCAGCCCGCTGTATGAGGTTCGCCGCGGCCGCGGCGAAGGCGCGGGCGCCGCTCTTCAACTCTTCGGCCAGCTTGACGAGCTCCAGCTCGTCGAAGGAGACGAGCTCGTCGACCGGCGCCTCCTTCTCGGCCCGCCCGTACTCAAGGGCAGAGACGGCGAGGTACTTCTTGCCGGCCGCCCGGAGGCAGATCACGGGGTCCGGCGCCAGGAACCCCGACAGGTGGTAGGCGGCCGCGTCGTGCTGCGGCGCGCTTATGACGAGGAGCGTCCGTCCTTCGCCTCTCTCCATGCGACTCCTTTCGCGCGGGGCGTCTGCGCATTCCGGTACCCTATTCTATAGGGCGACCCTTGCGCAAACCGGTCCTAGCGCTCGTATATAATCGAAGGGAAGATGATCGATAAGCATGACATGCAGAGCCGGGTCGAGGAGGCCCTGGACAAGGTGCGCCCGGCGATGCGGGCCGACGGGGGGAACGCCCGGGTCGTCGCGTGCGACGAGGAGACCGGCTCGGTAAGCATCCAGATGCTCGGGGCCTGTAAGGGTTGCCCGCTCTCGCAGCTGGACTTCGCCTACGCGATAGACAGCTTGATCCGGCGCGAGGTCCCCGAGGTCAGGGAGATCGTGGCCGTATAGCTGTCCTCAATCTGCCTCCCTCTATCGCGGGAGGCTTCGGGCACAAGACGTTCCCGTTTGCACCGCCTACCGTCGAGGGCTATGGTTGGGGGCCATGATCTGGCGCACGCCAGCGCCGAGTTCCCCTTTTCCTCTGCGGACGTCTCCACCTCCCTGCCCTAGTCGTCACAGCCGAGAGGAGATCCGGCGTGCGCGTCCTACCTTCCATCCCCGAGGGGCTTGCCCGCGCCACGATCGCGTTGCGCGGAGCGGCGGATAGAGATTGGCTCGACCGCCTGCAGGCGCTCATCGCCGAGTTCGGGGAGCGCTGGTCGCTCGAGTCGGTCCGTCGTTACCGGAGCTCTCGTTCAACTACGCGGTCCCCGCCCTTCGCGCCGACGGCACCGCGGCTGTCCTCAAGCTCCCTTACCTGGAGGATGCCGGTTTCCACAAAGAGGCTGAGGCGCTCAGGATCTT
>Ga0126314_10000454_pt1 | contig 19669 bp, 11 predicted proteins | sample Plot105B_FD_92535 | JGI IMG/M metagenome (GOLD analysis project Ga0126314, IMG submission 92535) | Serpentine soil microbial communities from UC McLaughlin Reserve, CA, USA - Plot105B | ecosystem: Environmental > Terrestrial > Soil > Grasslands | place: USA: UC McLaughlin Reserve, Lake County... | reverse complement strand
CCGTCACCGCGCCCACCGCCGGCGCCACCGTCTCCGGCACCGTCACGCTCACCGCCAACGCCGCGGACAACACGGGCATCGGCCGCGTGGAGTTCCTGGTGGACGGCAACATCGTGGGCACCGCCACCACGTCGCCGTACTCGGCCACGTGGAACTCCGCCGCGGTCGCCAACGGCAGCCACGCCGTGACGGCGAGGGCGTATGACCTCATCGGCAACGCCACCACCAGCACCACCGTCACCGTCACCAGCGCCAACGCCTCCAGCAACGCCATCTACGACACGGTGCTGCGCGTTCCGCGCTGCTCCAACGTGGGCAACGTGTGTGACTCCACCACGCTGCTCAACGGCCGCGCCGGCCTGGGGCCCGAGGCTCACGCCCCCAACACCATCAACAACTCCTGCGCGGACGGCGTCTCCGGCGCGTACCACTCCGACGAGTCGAACGACCGCATCCGCGTGTCCACCGTCAGCGGCAACTCCTTCGCCCCCGGCGAGGTGATTCGGGTCGAGGCCACCGTGTGGGTCTTCGCCATCCGTCCGGACCGGCTGGACCTGTACCACGCGCCGAACGCCAACAGCCCGGTGTGGACGAAGATCGCCACCGTTGCTCCCGTCGCGACGGGTCAGCAGACGCTGACGGCCACGTACACGCTGCCCGCGGGCACGCTGCAGGCCGTGCGCGCTCGCTTCCGTTACAACGGCAGCGCGGCGCCTTGCGGCACCACGTCGTACGACGACCACGACGACATCGTGTTCGCCGTCAGCCCGTAGTTCCGTAGGATGCCCCCCATGCCCCCTTCCGATGGTGGAAGGGGGCGTGGACTCCCGGGACGACGAATCCCGGGAAGCGTGGGCGGCGGGCCGCCGTTCCAGGAGCATTTGGGAGCCCCGACGTGACACACCGCTCGAAGTCGAACTCCGGTCTGAGCCCCCGGGCGGCCGAGCACCTGCGCCCCCGGCTCGACGCCTTCCTGGCCTCCACGGATGCCCGGGCCCGCATCGGGTTCGACCCGGTGGAGTTCCCCCACCGCTACACGGACGCTCGCGATATCGAGGTGAGCGCGCTGCTCGCCTGTGCGCTGGCCTATGGGCGCGCGGACCTGTTCCGCCCCAAGGTGGACTCGCTGCTCCAGCGCATGGGCCCATCACCCGCCGCCTTCGTGCGCGCGCTCGACATCCCCGGCGCGAAGGCGCTGCTGGACGGCTTCGTCTATCGCTTCAACGTGGGGACGGATGTCGCCGTGTTGCTGTTGGGCATGGGGCGCGCGCTGAGAGAGCACGGAGACCTGGAGTCCCTCTTCGTCCAGGGGCTCGCCGTCGAGGGCAGCCTGCATGGCGCGCTCGGGGCCTTCACCACCGCGCTGCGCCGGGTGCCGCTTGCGCCCCTGCGCGCGGCGATGGGACCGGAGCGGGGACTGCACCACCTGCTGCCTTCTCCGCTGGGGCCGGGTGCGGCCAAGCGCTTGAACCTCTTCCTGCGCTGGATGGTTCGCGGACCGGACGCGGTCGACTTCGGTATCTGGAAGCGGGTAGCGCCCTCGGTCCTGATGATTCCGTTGGACACGCACATCGGCCGCATCGCCGGCCATCTGGGTCTTACGCGCCGGAAGGATTTGACGTGGCGCACGGCGGAGGAGGTGACGACGTCGCTGCGGGCCTTGGACGCGGAGGACCCCGTCCGCTACGACTTCGCGCTCTGCCACTATGGGATGAGTGGCGCGTGTCCCGCGCAGCCGGTGCCGGAGAACTGCGAGCGTTGTCCGTTGCTGGCCGCCTGCCTCGTGGGGCCGCGTGTGGTGGCGACGGCGACCCGTCGGGTCTCCGGTGCCTCGCGACGGCGAGCTTCCTTGGTGTCGGATGGGGAAGGCCGTTGACCCTGGGGCGCCGGAGCGCTGCAATCCGGCCGGATGTCTCCATGTCTCATTCCATGTGACATCAAGGTCTCTCAGGGCCGAGGAGTGTGAAGCGGTGCTCGCGACACTGGTGGCGGTGCCCCCGGCGGTGGCGGCTGCGGTGGAGCGCGGCTTGCGCGCGTCGGGCGCGGGACAGTCCTGCCACGTGTTGTGCGTGACGGGAGCCGACGTGATTGCCTCTCCGGTGGATGAAGGGCTGCTGGTGACGTTTGACTCCGGTGGCCCGCTGGAGGACGTGCTCGTGGACGTGCGTCGACTCCACGCGCTCCGAGTCTCCTCGCGCACGCACCTGGTGGTGTTGACGACTCGCGAGGGCGCGGAGGCCGAGGCGCTGGCGGAGGCCGGCGCCGACGAGTGTGTCGAATCCCCGGAGCGGGGCTGGGGCGCGAGACTGGTGATGCTGCGTCGGCGCCTGGAGACGGAGACGGGCGAGCGGGATTTGCAGGCGCTGCGCCGCACCTGTGAGTTCCTCCGCAGCGCGCTGGACGCGGTGCCGGAGCCGCTCTTCGTGAAGGACCGGCAGCACCGCTGGGTGGCGCTCAACAGCGCCTTCTGCCGTTTCATGGGTCACCCCGCGGAGGCCTTGCTGGGCCGCTCCGACCACGAGTTCGTCCCCACTCACGAGGCGGACGGCTACTGGCGCGGCGACGAGCAGGTGTTCCACTCCGGTGTCCCCGAAGAGAGCGAAGAGACGCACACGGACCGGACGGGACTGTCCCGGGTGCTGGTGACGAAGAAGGCCACGTTCAATGGTGCCGGGGAGACATTCCTGGTGGCCATCATCCGGGACGTCACCGACCGCAAGCGTCTGGAGTCGCAGCTCCTGCTCGCGGAGCGGATGGCGTCGGTGGGCACGCTGGCGGCGGGCGTGGCGCACGAAATCAACAACCCCCTGGCCTATGTCAGCTCCAACCTCGCGTATGTGAAGGATTTGCTGGCGCAGCCGACGCTGTCCTCGGAGCACTTGCCGGAGCTGCGCGAGGTGGTGGCGGATGCGATTGACGGCGCGGGCCGCGTCAATGCCATCGTCCGGGACTTGCGCACCTTCGCTCGCGGGGACGAGGAGCGCCACGGCCCGGTGGATGTCCTGCGCGCGGTGGAGGGCGCGCTGCGGTTGGTGCGCAACGAGCTGACGCATCGGGCCCGGATGGTGTGCACCCTGGAGCAGGTGCCGCCCATCCTCGGCAACGAGGTGCGGCTGGGGCAGGTGGTGCTGAACCTGCTGGTGAACGCGCTCCAGGCGCTGCCCGCGCGTCCCGCCGAGGAGAACCGCGTGCGCGTCAGCCTGCGCACCGGACGCGCGGGGCAGGTGGAGCTGGAGGTCGCCGACAACGGGATGGGCATGGCGCCGGAGGTGCAACGCCGCATCTTCGACCCGTTCTTCACCACGCGCTCCGTGGGCGAGGGGACGGGATTGGGACTGTCCATCTGTCTCTCGCTGGTGCAGGCGATGGGGGGGCGCATCGAGGTGACCAGCGTGCAGGACTGGGGGAGCACCTTCCGCGTGGTGCTGCCAGCCCTCGCGGTGGGCACGGTCGCCGCGCCCGAGGCACCGGTGCTCGGCGTGGTGGTGCCCCTGGCGGTGCGCCGCAGGCTCCTGCTCATCGATGACGAGCCGTCCGTGGGCAACTCGGTGAGCCGGCTGGTGCGTGATGTCTACGAGGTGCACGCGGTGCAGGACGCGCGCGAGGCGTTGCGACGCCTGTCCACGGGCGAGCGCTTTGATGCCATCCTGTGTGACTTGATGATGCCGGGAATGAGTGGAATGGATTTCGTGGTGGAGCTGGAGCGGCTGGCGCCCGAGCTGGTGCCGCGCACAGGACTGATGACGGGTGGAGCCTTCACCGCGCAGGCGAGGGAGTTCGTGGGCCGTCACTCGCGGGGGCTCCTGGAGAAGCCCTTCGAGCGCGAGCGGCTGTGCACGTTCGTGGAGCACCTCTTTCCATGAGGCGAGCCACCTGGCGGAACCTGGGCCTGTCCCTGGGCGTGATGCTGGTGGGCGTGGTGCTGCTGGCCGTGCACTGGCTGCCGGGCCTGTCGTTCGTCGTGCGAGCGGCGGGGATGGAGGGCTCGGTGCCCGAGGTGGTGGCCCGGTGGCGCAACGGCCCCTATGAGGTCAGCGAGCTGCGTGTTCCCACCCGTCACGGCGAGGTGCGCGCGCGGCTGTACCATCCTCACGAGGTGAGAGGGCGCACGGTGGTGCTGACCTCGGGTGTCCATGCCGAGGGCATCGACGAGCCTCGGCTGGTGAAGCTGGCCAAGGACCTGGCGACGGGCGGGCAGACGGTGCTCACGCCGGAGCCGCCGGACCTCCTGCGCTACGAAATCACCCCCCGGCTCCCCGACGTCATCGAGGACGCGGCCCTGTGGACCGCCTCACGCAAGGAGCTGGCTCCTGGCGGGAAGGTGGACCTGTTCGGCATCAGCTTCTCGGGAGGGCTCTCCGTCGTCGCGGCGGGACGGCCCGCGCTGCGAGACAAGGTCGCCGCCACGCTCTCCTTCGGGGGGCATGGGGACCTTCCCCGGGTGCTGGCCTTCTTGTGCAGTGGGGTGTTGCCGGATGGCTCGCGCCTGGCGCCGCATGACTACGGCGTGGTCATCATCCTGCTCAACGTGGCGGACCGGCTGGTTCCACCGGAGCAGGTGGAGCTGCTGCGCGAGGGCATCCGGACCTTCCTGCGCGCGTCGCACCAGACGCAGAAGGACGGCAAGCTGGCGGAGGAGACATTTGCCCATGCACGGGTGCTGCAGACCCGCATGCCCGAGCCGGCGTCGAAGCTGATGGGGTATGTGAACACGCGGGACGTGGCGGCGCTGGGGCCGCTGCTCCTGCCGCTGGTCCAGGAGTTCGCCGCGGACCCGTCCATGTCGCCGGCCCGCTCTCCCGCGCCCGCCTCGCCCGTGTATCTGCTCCATGGGGCCGGGGACACGGTGATTCCAGCGATGGAGTCGGTGTTGCTGGCGGAGGCATTGCGCCCCTACACGGAAGTACACCAGCTCTCCACGCCTCTCATCAGCCATGCGGAGGTGGACCAGAAGGCGGGGGTGGGGGACGTGGTCGGAATGGTGGGTTTCTGGTCGGGCTTGCTGGCCGAGTGAAGTGGCCCCGGGCCCCGTCCGACTGGTGGGCGAGCCCTCAGGCGTCATCCACCGGACAGCGCGGTGCGGGCATGGCTACCGGAATGGAACACCGGATACATTGTCCCGCGTCATGAGCGTCAGTCTCCGTGACGTCCTCACAGGTGAGGACGTGTTCGGCTACATCCATCGGGTTCAGGGTTCCTTCGACTCGCGTCTCTTCCAGCGGATTCTCGGCGCCGCCAATGCGTTCAAGGAGGGCGACGAGGCCCTCGGTATCGCCGCCGCCGACGAGGTCTCCCGGGCCAACGCCCGCGCGCTGCTGGCTCGCACGCGGTTGGGCGAGCTGCATTCGCACCCTCCCTTCGAGGACCGGCTCCACGCCTTCATGATGGAGGCGCTGGACGTCGAGCTGCTCCAGCGGCTGGGCGACTGGACGTTGGGACAGCTCAAGTCGTACCTGCTTACGGCCGACGAGGCGGACGTGAAGGCCATCCTGGGAGGCCTGGGCAGCGACGTCATCGCGTGTGTCGTGAAGCTGATGAGCGACGCGGAGCTGAAGGCGGTGGGCTCGCGCATCTTCCATCCGCTGCCGGGCAGCAACCTGGGCGCGAAGGGGTATCTGGGCGCGCGGCTCCAGCCGAACTCGCCCACGGACCACCCGGAAGACATCCGCTGGCAGGTGTTCAACGGCTGGTCCTTCGCGGTGGGCGACGTGGTGCTCGGGACGAATCCGGTGTCATCCGCGCCGGAGTCCGTGGCGGCGGTGGAGTCCGCGCTGCACGATATCCTCGTCACCTTCGGGCTCACGGAGGTGATGCCTCACTGCGTGCTCTCGCACATCGACGTGCAGGCGAAGGTGGAGGCGATGCGGCCCGGCTCCACGGGCATCTGGTTCCAGAGTCTGGCGGGCAATGAGGCGGCGAATCAGACCTTCGACCTGACGCTCGAGAAGATGTCGGCGCACGCGGCGAGCCGGACGGGACGCTACGGGCTCTACTTCGAGACGGGGCAGGGCGCGGACGCGACGAACGGGCATCACTTCGGTTGCGACATGCTGGTGCACGAGTCACGCAAGTACGGCTTCGCCCGGGCGTTGAAGGCCCGCGTGGCGCTGGCGCAGCTCGGGGCGGGGCGGGTGCCCGCGCCGTGGGTGCATGTGAATGACGTGGCGGGGTTCATCGGTCCGGAGGTGTTCCGCACCCGGGAGCAGCTCGTGCGCTGCTGCCTGGAGGACATCGTCATGGGCAAGCTGCACGGGCTGATGATTGGCCTGGACGTGTGCTCGACGCTGCACATGGACGTGTCGCTGGATGACCTGACCTGGTGTCTGGAGCAGGTGGTGGAGGCCGCGCCGGGCTATCTGATGGCGCTGCCCACGCGCAATGACCCGATGCTCAGCTACCTGACGACGAGCTTCCAGGACCACGTGCGGCTGCGAGAGACGAAGGGGCTGAAGGTCGATGACCGGATGTGGGCCTTCTTCCAGTCGCTCGGTGTCATCGACGAAGCGGGGCGGCCCACCGAGCACTTCGGAGACCCGGCCTGGGTCTATCTGCAGTATCGCCGTCGCAAGGGGGATGTTCGCTCGGATGCGAGTGTCCTGGAGGAAGCGCGCTCCGAGATGGCGGCGGTGCGTGAGCGGGGCGTGCCGCTGGCCGTGGGGCATGGCGCAGCGCCGTGGGAGCTGGAGCCGTCGCTGGAGCGGGAGCTGCGTGCCTTGTATGAGGACGCGAAGGTGGGGCTCTGGTCGGAGCTCACGGACTCGGCGGTGGCTGGGATTCCCGAGGCGGTGATGCTGCGCACGTGCGCGGAGGACCGTCGCGACTACATCCTGCATCCACCGGCGGGGGAGCGGCTGGATGCGGCCTCCGAGCTGGCGGTGCGAATGCTGCGGCTGCGGCACGAGGGGCGCTGGAACGCGCAGATTCTTGTCTCGGACGGCTTGGATGCGCGCTCGCTGATGGACGAGGGGCACCTGTCCCCGTTCCTGACGGAGCTGCGGCGGGAGTTGGAGGCGGGAGGGTGGAAGGTGGCGCCGGAGCACCTGGTGCTGAAGCACGGGCGCGTGAGGGCCGGCTATCAGGTGGGTGAGCTGTTGTTCGGTGACGCGGAGGACAGCTCACCGAGAGCGCTCATCCACGTCATCGGCGAGCGCCCAGGCTCCGGGCACCATGCCTTCTCCGCGTACCTCACGGCGCCTGCCGCGAGCACGTGGTGGCGACAGGGCAGGGCGGACCACGACATCACCCGCCTCATCGCGGGCATCTCCGACACGAGCGTTCGTCCGCGGGCAGCGGCGCGAGAGGCGGTGGGCATCCTCGCGGAGCTGGCCGCGTCGGCGCGGCAGGGGGCACCCACCGTGGGCAGAACGACGGAGCTGCGCATGGCGCCTGAGCTGCAAGCAGCGCCCGAGCTTCGAGCGGAGCCAGAGCTGGCTCATCGCTGATTCGCGATGCTCGCCGCCGTGCGCACGCCGCCCACGGCGGTGGCCAGCGTGCTCTGACCGGGAAACACGGAGTCGCCCACCAGCCACAGTCCCTCCGTGACACGCAGCGGACCCAACTGTCGGTAGTGGCTCAATCCCGCGCGCCGGGGTACGCCACCCACCGCGCCACCCTCCCGCTGTGTGAAGCGCTGGAACGTGCGCGGCGAGCCCGGCAGCTCATGGGTGACGCCAGTCATCCACTCAGGAGCCAGTCGTTCCAGTCCTTCACGCATGCGCGACTGGATGCCCGCGATGTATCTCGCCTGTTCTTCCGGAGACCCTCCGTGCAGCGTCTTCAGCGGAACATGCGTCGACGCCGTCACGGTGCGGAGCCCCTCGGGCGCACGCCCCGTGTCCATCTCTCCGCTGATGGACATGAAGACATGGTTGCCCTCGATGAAGGGCACCCGAGGGTCCTGCACCAGCTCCAGGTGGCTCGCTTCAGACGCACCGACGCGCGGCGCTGTCACCACTCGATAGAGCATGGCCGCGCCCCATCCCTCCGCGACACGCTCGGACAAGCCCCTCAGCCGGGGAACGCGCTCGGCTGACAGTCCAGCGAGCTTCATCAACCCGCTCGGCAACAGGTTGGCCACGACGTGTCGTGCGCGCAGCTCGCCGCGCCGCGTTCGCACCTGCCAGCCTCCATCCCGAGGCTCGATGGCCTTTACCCTGTTCGCCAGCAGCACCGTCCCTCCGCGCGCCTCCACCGCGTGCGCCAGCGCCTTCGCCAGCACACCGATTCCACCCCTCACATGGCCCGTGCCACGCCAGTAGTAGTCCATGGCCGCGAGCGCGAACGGCGCCTCCGCTTCCATGGCCGAGCACTGAACGGTGATTTGACAGAGTGCATCCAGATACGTGCGCAGCGGTGCGAAGCCCGACAGCCCCAGGTGCTCGAGCACGGCCCCCAGCGGTCTCCCCATCCATCGCGCGAGCGGCGCGTACCGGTGAAGCCGCCCCGCGTGTCGAAGCAGCGCCCGGAGATTCAAGGGTGGCAACAAGTCCGGGTCATCGAACAAGGGCCAGAGCGCTCCCGCCACCTGCGCCTGAAGGTCGAACAGTCGTCGCACCGCGGACGCTGGCGCCCCTGGCAGCGAGCACAGCGAACCGATGAACCGGGCGCGGTTCCGCGACACGGGCAGCCGCAGCTCAGGCGTGCGCAGCTCCACCACCGGCTCCAACCAGTCCACCGTCACGTCCAGCCGGTGCTCGCGAATCCAGCGGCCGAAGAGCTGGTGGGGCTCGAAGCCGGAGAACAGCGTGGCACCGGCCTCGAAGGCGTAGCCGTCTCGCTGGAACGTGCTGGCGCAGCCACCCGGGTAGCTCAGCGTCTCGCAGAGCGCCACCCGAGCGCCCCGCCGCGTCAACTCCAGGGCCGTGGCCAGTCCACCAAAGCCCGCGCCCACCACCACCACATCGTAATCGAGGGTCGACATCATCCAGGTCTGCGTCGGAGGGACGAGGAGTCGAAGTCCCAAGAGGCTCGGACCCGTGCACCCGGGCCCGAGCCGCTCCTAATGAAGTCGCGCTCCGCTCGCGAGTCTTTCCCGCCGAACGTGGGCCGCTCGACACTGTCCACCGCACGGAGCCCGCGCGGTGAACGTCCGCGTGCCTGCGTCAGCGATACATGAGCGCCATCGAGTCCATGCGGACCGACTGACCCGGGGTGAACTCGGTCATGCACGCATCATCGGCGTAGCCCATGTAGTTGTGGATCGGGTCGAGCCCCGGGTCGGCCGGACACGAGTCCCCCGCCACCGCGCACGTGTATGACGGCTGGGCCCGAGGCGTGTCGCTCACGCCGTCGTCGGTCGCGCAACCCGTCATGACGTGCATCAGGCCCAGCCAGTGCCCCACCTCGTGCACCGCCGTCTTCCCCAGGTTGTACGGCGTAGCGGTTCCACCCGGCAACGTGGCATTCAGCAACACCACGCCGTCTTTGAGCGGTGCTCCGGCGACAGCCCACGGAAACGTTGCCCACGCGATGAGCCCGGACCCGGGATTCGCCAGGTACAGGTTCAGGGACTCCTTGCCGCCCTGGTGCAATGCGTTCTTCGCCGCCGCTTCCGACGCGCTCCCGGGCGCCATCACGTACCACGTCGCGTTCGTCGTCCGCGTCACCGTCTTCAGGTCGAACACGAAGGGCGTGGCGCTGTAAGCCGCGCGCAGCACGTCGAGCTGCGCGGTGATCGCCGCCAGCGGGACATCCCCATTCGCCACCCCAGTACCCCGGCGGATGACGTGCACGTAGGTCGGTATTCGCACCGAGCCCGGCGGCCGAACCACGTTCGCGCTCCGAGTCGTCTCCCGGACCACGCGAGTCAGCGTCTGCTCCGTGGGGTCCTCCGTCCCGCATTGCGAAGCGGTGACGTCGGGCTCCATCGGCTCGAGCCCTCCACCACAGCCCCAGGCCAGCAGGCTCACCAAGACGAATGCCCTCGCGTTGCTTCGCTCCATGACCTGCCTCCAGTTTCGTGGGCGTGGCGGATGCGTCACTGTAGCGGCTCGAACTCAGGCACAATCAGACATCATTGTAAAACGTGTCAGCCCGCGTCAGAGGCGGGGAGCCTCCAGGAAGGAAGGGCTTCAATCGTCCGAGAGCGGGCAAGCCACGGGCGAGGGCGGCATAGAGTGGGGGAGAACGTTCACCGAAAGGGCTTCCCGTGCGCCGCCCCCTTGTCCTCCTCTGCTTCGTGCTCGTGGTCGGCTGCGTTTCCACGGGGAAACCCGTGCCCACCCCGGTGCCGGAGGTGGAGTCGAATGCGCCGTCGAAGCCGCCCTTCCTCAATCCCGCGGAGATCATGAAGCGGCTGGAGGCCTCCCAGGTCTCCTACAACATCGAAGGGAAGGACTCGCCTCCTGGAGGCTGGGCGGATCAGCTCTGGCCGCAGCGGGTGGCGTCGCGCGAGGCCCCGCGCGTGGTGGAGGAGAAAGGCGAGCTCGTCATCCTCGACTGGCCGGAGAACCCGAAGGCGCGGGCCTTGCTCGACGCGGCGGAGCCCCACTTCCAGGCGAAGCGCTACGAGGAGGCGGCGAAGTTGTACGAGCAGGCCACGAAGGTGTGCCCGGACTGCTATCTCGCGTGGAACTTCCGGGGCGACGCGGCGTACTTCGCGGGTGACGGCGCCACCGCGCTGGAGCACTACAAAATCGCGACGCGCATCAACCCGAATGACCACCGCTCATGGTTCTTCCTGGGCAATGCGTACGCGCGGCTGGGTCGCTTCGATGAGGCGCTGGAGTCCTGGGCGTGGTGCCTGGTCCTGAACCCGCGCTATCCCATCATCCGTCAGTTCTTCCGCACCAACTCCGGCCTGGGGCTCGTCGTCCGGGAGGACGCCATCGTCCCGCGTGGCTACGCCGAGCGCGCCGGCCAGGGCGTCTCCGTCCAGTTCGACCCGGACCATGACCCCTCCTGGCTCGCCTTCGCCAACTGCAAGGCGCTGTGGCTGGGCGAGCCGTCGCACCGCGAGGAGATGACGGGCACTACGAAGGAGCACTACACGACGGTGGAGGAGATGGAGTGCCTGGGCTCGGCGCTCATCGTCCACGCGAGCCAGAAGCAGAAAGGCGCGACGGAGCGCTCCGACCCGACGCTGGACCGCCTGGCCGCCATCACCGATGACGGCATGTTGATGCAGGCGGTGCTCTTCGAGGTGGGGGCTCGCATCCACCCCCAGGTCGTCCTCACGCTGGAGGAGCCCGTTCGTCAGCGGCTCAAGGCGTATGTGCTCAAGCACGTCCTGGTGCCGGCGTCCGCCGTCGGCGGCTACGACTTGTGACGGACGCTCGGCGGGCCCAGGTCAGCGAGGCAGCTTGAAGCGGAGGGTGAACACGTAGGAGACGCTCTGCGGACGGCCCTGGAAAGTCACGGGGCTGTAGCGACGGTGGTGCAGGGCATCCAGCACCTCCTCGTCCATGTGCGCCAGGCCCCTGAGGATGCGGCAGTCGCGCACGTCCCCCTCGCGAGTCACGACGCACTTGGCGATGACCGTCCCCTCCACCCGGGCCATGCGCGCCTGCTCGGTGTACTCGAGCGGAGGACCGCCCATGAGCACCGGCGGAGTCATGCCCTGTCCGAACGGGAGCACCTCTTCGCCCGTGCCGCCGCCCTCGCCGTTGCCCAGGTCGGGGATGTACGGCACGCCGATGACGGTGCTGTTCGGATCTCCCCTCGGGTCGCCCCCCGGCACGCCGTCGCCCGGAGGCACCGTCTCGTCGGTGTCCAAGGTGCTCGCCACCGGGTCCGGCTCCACCGGCTGAGGGTCCGCCGGAAGCGGGTTGATCTGCGTGGGCATCGTGGTGCGCTTGGGCTTGCGCGGCTTCGGCGGAGTGGCCTGCTTCGGCTGGGCCGGCGCCGCGTACCCCTTCGCCACCTGCTGGCGGCCCTGGTACAGGGTCAGGACGGGGTCCTTCTCCGGCTCCTCGGGCAGCTCCGCGGGCCGCGAGGAGATGACGAGGACCGCGCCGAACAATCCCGCGTGGACGGCCACGGACCACCACAACCCCATGCCCAACCGCCCTGCACGCTGCCGCTCGATGACCGACTTGAACACGGAAGGCCTCCTCCCACCGACAGGCGCTCCCGGAGTCCACCGCACCACGCGGTGGTTCTCCGGCGTGGGCAGTTGGCTTGGAGCGCCCCGTCCACGCACCACTCAAACTACGGAGTCGGTGACGTGGGATGGCCTAAGGCAGTCCATCTGTTGGTCATGGTTCTGTCATGACGAGGAGACCTCCATCCGGTAGCCCACCCCGCGAAGGGTGTGGATGGTGAAGCCCGAGGCGCTCGTCCAGCCGAGCTTCTTCTTCAAGTTGGAGACGAAGTTGTCCACCGTGCGCGGGTCCACCACCACGTCGCGGCCCCACACCGCGTCCAGGATTTCTCCTCGGGGCAGCGCGCGCTCGCGGTGGCGAAGCAGGTAGGCCAGCAGGTCGAACTCCGTGCGCGTCAGCTCCACGCCCGTACCGTCCGGCTTCGCCACGGTGCGGCGGCCCAGGTCCAGCGAGTAGCCGCCGAACGTCGTCACCTGCGCGGGCGCCGTGCCCGCCCGGCGGACGAGGGCGCCCACGCGCGCGAGCAGCTCCCGCAGGCGGTAGGGCTTGGTGAGGTAGTCCTGCGCCCCGGCGTCGAAGCCCCGGACGATGTCGTCCTCGAGCGAGCGCGCGGTGAGCATCATCACCAGGCTCTTCACGCCCTGCGCGCGCAGGCGGCGGCAGAAGCTGTAGCCGTCCTCGCCCGGCAGCATCACATCGAGGATGAGCAGGTCGAACTCGCGCTGGCGCAGGAGCGGCTCCGCGTCGCGGGCGCTCGGGGCCTCGGAGACGATGTAGCCCTCGTCCAGCAGGTTGTCCCGGAGCCCGACGCGCAGGTGCGCATCGTCCTCGACGATGAGGATGGAGGGACGGGTGGAGGAGGGTGGGGTGGAGGTGGTCATCGACGCGGCTCGTGGAAGGTCAGCGCGAACGTGGTCCCCTCGGGTGTGGAGGAGGCCACCTGGATGTCGCCATGATGCAGCTTCATGATTTTCCGGCACAGCGCCAGGCCCAGCCCGCTGCCGTGAACCTCCTGTCCGGGAGGCGTCAAACGATAGAAGTCCTGGAAGACGTTCTCCCATTCGGACTCGGGGATGCCCACGCCGTTGTCGCGGAAGAGCATGGTGCAGCCGTGGCCCTCGAACACCCGGGCGCTCACGGAGATGCGCACGGGGCTGCGCTGGTTGTACGCGCACGCGTTGCGGCCCAGGTTGGAGAAGAGCAGCCGCAACAGGGACGGGTCCGCCTCCAGCTCCGCGTCGTCCATGTCCGTGGTGAGCTCCACCGGCACCGACGTCGCGGAGGCCAGGTCGTCCCGCAGCGGGTTGACCAGCTCCTCCAGGCGCACGCGGGAGGAGCGCAGCGTCCAGCGCCCCTTGTCGATGCGGTTGAACGACAGGATGTTCTCCACCAGGAAGTGGAGCCCGTCCGCGGCCTGGACGATGCGGGCCGGGTAGTCGCGCACCTCGGGCGTATGGGCCAGCTTGCGCTCCAGCGTCTCGCCGAGCAGGCGGATGGAGGCCAGCGGCGTGCGCAGCTCGTGGGAGACGGTGGCCACGAAGTCGCTCTTGAGCTCCAGGAAGCGGTACTTGCGCTGCTGCGACACCAGCGCCAGCGCGACGATGGCCGCCGCGAGCGCGCCACACACGGCCACGAGCAGCGTCTTCAGGCCATAGCGCGCCTCGATGTCCACCTCCGCGCGCGCCCACTCGGGAAGCTCCACGAGCAGCGGAATCTCCCGGGCCGGTATCGCCGGGCGGTCCCCCACCAGGCGCACCTTGCCGTCCGCGCCGAAGAGCCCGCGCGTGCGCATGTCCTGGGTGATGGGGACGAGCATCGCGGGGATGTCCACGGCGATGCCGTACAGCACCTCGCCGCGAGGCTCCACGTACCACTGCTCTCCCAGCAGGGTGGGCTCCACCAGGCCCTCGGGCATCACGAGCATGCCCGCGCCCGCCTCGCGCGAGCGCTCCAGGAAGTCGCGCGTGGGCTCGCCCAGCGCGGCGCTCAGCCGGAGGATTCGGGACTGGAGGAAGTCGAAGTCCGCCTGCGAGAAGCGGGAGCGCGCGCGCAGCAGGTCCCGCTGCAACCCCGCGCCCCGGCTGATGCCACCGAACTCCTCCGGGAGTCCCTCGCGCAAGAGGGCGCGGATGAGCGGCGTGGTGGTGGGGCCGCGCTGCAGGTGCTCCACCGCGAGCAGCAGGAAGGGCAGCTCCTGTTCGGCGGGCAGCGCCTGGCTCGAGTGGTGCCGCAGCAGCTCCTCCACCAGCACATTGGCGCGCGAAGTCTCTCCCGAGAGCATGGCGGCCTGGGCCGCGCGCAACCTCGCGAGCCGGGGCTCCCAGCCCTCCGTGTGGACGCTGCCCCGGAGGTGGTCGGAGAGCATCTCGTAGAGGGCGCGCGCGGGCATGTCCAGGCCCGGCAGGGGATGGGTGAGGCGCGGGAGGAACTGGTGGCCGCGGAACTGGAGATAGAAGCCCTCGCCGGGGGCGAGCGGGTTGTCCACGGCGGCGTGGATGGCGGAGACCTGCTCCTCCAGGTGGCGGGCCAGGACCTGGCGCAGGGACTCCGTGGCGGCATGGGCCAGCGCGTCGCGGCGGGAGCGGACCTGGGCGTGCGCGTCCTCGCGCTCGCGCGTGAAGATGCGTTGAAGACTCACCAGCCCCCAGCCGAGGGCGAGGAGCCCGCAACCCAGGGCGATGAGCGTGGGGAGGAGCCTGCGCAACATGCGATTCGCTGAGGGTGACTATCGCACAGGAAGGTGCCCTCGGAGACCTTTTGCATCGCCCCCCAGGGCTGGCGAGTGTCCCGGGCCAGCGGACGGGCGGCCTCGCGGTCCACGGGACGACAGCGGAAAGCGAGGGGGACTGGCCGCCAGGGCAAGACGGTGCCGAGCTTCAGCCGTGGGCCCGAGGTGTCCACGCGGGCCTCAACCGAAGGGAGGTCCGCTGATGCACTTTCCCCTGTCACGGCTGTCCCCCGATGGGCCGTTGGTGCTGTGGGGGGGCGAGCTTCCCTCCGGCGGGCTCAAGTACCTGACGTTCTCACGCTATCTGGAGACGGTGCCCGAGGGCGCCTGTGGGCTGGTGGAGCTGTCGGGCTCCTCGTCGTCGCTCGCGCTGGATGCGCTGGGCAAGGAGCGCGGGCTGCCGGTGCTCGCGCTCACGGACACGGCTGGCGCGGCGTACCTGCGAGGGCATGGGTTCGGCGGAGAGGTGCGCACCGTGCGCCAGTTGTCCGAGGCCTGGGAGGTGGCGCTGGGCTACGAGCGTCAGGGCTGGTGCTGGCCTCGTCAGCTCTCCAACGGCGCGCTGGTGGGCTGCGTGGAGGGCTGGGCCAGCGAGCTGCGCGACTTCGTGCGCGAGGCGTATCCCACGGTGCGGCTGGTGGTGAGCGGCTTCGGCACGGGCGCGACGGTGGTGGGGCTGCACCGCGCCTTCACGCCGGAGGGCTATGACGTCGTGGGCCTGCAACCGTCCCTGGGCACACCGATGCCGGGTTGGCGGCGGTGGATGGAGCAGAACCTGGGCGAGGCCGACCTCTTCCATCCGCACCGCGAGGAAGTGGTGTTGGAGACCGCCGGGCCCAAGCACTCGGATGGCTTGGCCGCGCTCCTGGAGTATTCGCGCGCGGAGGCCCGGCCCGAGGAAGTCCTGGTCATCGCACACAACGCGCGCCCACCGTTTGGCTGATGCATGGCCTCGCCGCGAACGCAACTGTGTGGCAAATAGTCTGGCTTCTCTGAATTGCCAGCCAGTAATTGTGGCAATTCTGGGTTTTCTTGCCCGGCAGGCGGGCGAGTTATGGGGGGGTATTGTGTTGGAAACGCAATAATCAATAACCTCTGGACGCCCTGGCCGAGCAGGCGTCCAACGGCGTGGGCCCCTCAACACCACCCGAAAGAGGTCGTCGTTCATGAAGCGTCTTTGGATGGGCACGGTGAGTGCCGTGCTCGCCGTGCTGATGTGGTCCCCGCAGGCACTCGCAAGGCAGGCCGCGGTTGATGCCTTCCTCCTCTCGCCGGCGGATCGCTCCCTGCCTCAGTCCGCGGCAACCGCATCCCAGCGTGGGCTGCGCATCAACAGCGTGGAAGGTCGTCTCGGCGTACCGACGTTCGTCTTCAGTGAGCGCTCCCTGAGCGCGGGTCCGCAGCAGTCCAAGGCCTCGCGTCCGCTGACGCAGGCCAGCGCGAACACCGCGGCGCGTGAGCACCTGCGGGGAGTCGCGGACCTGTACCGTCTGAATGCCTCCGAGGTGAACAGCGCGGAGCTTCGCTCGGTGCACATGCCGAAGAACGGCGAGGGCGCGGTCATCGCGACCTATGGCCGTCGGGTCAATGGCATCGAGGTGTTCCGCAACGAGGTCAAGGTCGTCATGGACGCCAGCCAGCAGCTGGTGGCCATCTCCGGCTACCTGCAGCCGCGTCAGCAGGACGACGAGCGCAACGCCCAGGCGTCGGCCTTCCGCGTCTCGGCGCCGCAGGCCATCTCCCGCGCGTTCCAGGACATGACGGGCACGCCGCTCGACGCTCGGGCCCTGGTGCCCGCGGGCGCGAAGGGTGACTACAGCCACTACACGGTGGACGCGAACCTGCTGTCGACGCACGGCATCGGTGAGGCGCCGCGCTCGAAGCAGGTCCTCTTCCCGATGCCGGACGGGCTGGTGCCGGCGTACTACGTGGAGGTCAACGCGGGCCCGGCGGCCAACCCGGACGCCTCGTACACCGCCTACGTCATCGACGCGCGGGATGGCTCGCTGCTGCTCAAGCACAGCCTGGTGCAGTCCGAGGCGTTCACCTACCGCGTGTGGGCGGACCCGAACACCAAGCTGCCCTACGACGGTCCCCAGGGCACCGAGTCCACGCCGCACCCCACGGGCCTCCCGGATGGTTATCAGGCGCCGCTGAACATCCCGTCCAATCTGGTGACGCTGCAGAACTTCCCCTTCAGCAAGGATGACCCGTGGCTGCCGGCGAACGCGACGACGACGACGGGCAACAACGTCGACGCGTACGCGGACCTGGGTGGTGGCGACGGCTTCCAGCCGGGCTTCGACCTGCGCGCGCCGCTGAGCGACGTGGCGGGCCGTGGGTTCGACTACAGTTTCGACCTGACCCGGTCGCCCGCCGCGAATGAGACGCAGCGCCTGGCCGCCGTGGTGAACCTGTTCTACATCACCAACTTCCTGCACGACTGGTTCTACGACGCGGGCTTCGACGAGGCCTCCGGCAACGCCCAGATGAGCAACTACGGGCGCGGTGGCCTGGAGGGCGACAGCCTCCGCGTGGAGGCGCAGGACTCCGGCGGCCGTAACAACGCCAACATGGCGACCCCGGCCGACGGCGCCCGTCCTCGCATGCAGCAGTACGTCTTCGACGGCGTGGCGGAGCTCACGGTGAGCGAGCCAGCGCCCCTGGCGCGCAGCTACCTGTCGTACACCGCGTCCTTCGGGCCGACGGTCTTCAACCTCGAAAGCCCGTTCGCGCTCCCCCCCACAGGGGCGGACGAGGCGCAGACGCTGGCCTACCGGATCGGCTGCGCGGATGCCAACGGCGCGGACCCGTACGGCGGCACGAAGCCCTTCACCGGCAAGATCGCGCTCATCGAGCGCGGCTCCTGCTCCTTCGCCTTCAAGGTCCTCAACGCCCAGAACGCGGGCGCCGTGGGCGTCTTCATCACCAACAGCACGACGGGTGTGATGGGAACGATGGGCGCGAGCGGTAACACCGCTGTCGACCGCGCCATCACCGTCCCCTCGCTGCTGGTGTCCAAGCCGGACGGTGACGCCTGGCGGGCGGCGCTGGCCACCGCGCCCATCACGGGCCGCATGCGCAGGAACGCGGACCTCGACCGCGACGGCACGCTCGACAATGAAATCGTCGCGCACGAGTGGGGGCACTACATCTCCAACCGCCTCGTCGGCAACGGCTCGGGTCTGACGAACAACCAGGGCGGTTCCATGGGCGAGGGCTGGGGCGACTTCCACGCCATGCTGTTGTCGGTGCGTGCGGAGGACGTGGCTCGGTCTGGTAACGGCCAGTGGCAGGGCACCTACGGCATGGCCGGCTACACCCAGAGCGGTGGTCGCAACCAGGGCTACTACTTCGGCATCCGCCGCGTTCCCTACAGCACGGACATGGCCAAGAACGCCTTGACGCTCCGCCACATGGCGGACGGCACGGCCCTGCCGACCCACCCGACCAACGGGGGCGGGAACAACGCGGAGGTCCACAACTCGGGCGAGGTCTGGGCCACGATGCTGTGGGAGTGCTACGCGAGCCTGCTGAACGCTCATCCGTTCCAGGAGGCGCAGGACCGGATGAAGCGCTACCTGGTGGCTGCCTACAAGGCGACGCCGGTCAGCCCCACGTTCCTGGAGGGGCGTGACGCCGTGCTGGCGGCCGCCGCCGCGAGCGATCCCGCCGACTACCAGCGCTTCCTGGCCGCCTTCGCCAAGCGTGGCGCTGGCTTCGGTGCGCGCGTCGCGGACCGCAACAGCGCGGACCACATCGGCGTGGTGGAGAGCTACCAGACGGGCAACACGCTCGAGGTCGTCAGCATCAGCCTGGATGACACGGCCACGGGTTGTGACAAGGACGGCGTGCTGGACGCGGGAGAGACGGGCAAGTTCAACGTGACGGTGCGCAACGTGGGCGCCGGCGCGGTCAGTGGCGTGTCGGCCACCGCGGCCTTCGCGGGTTCCAGCGAGGGTGTCGTGGCGGAGTTCTCCAGCGGAGGCACGCTCAACTTCGGCAACATCGAACGGGGCGCGACCGCGACTGCCTCCGTGACGGTCTCGCTGACGGCGGCTCCGGCTCCGGCGGCGGGTGGCCTGGCGGTGCTGGGCTTCAACGTGACGTTCCCGAACACCCTGTCCCTGGTGGAAGGCTCCACCAGCCGTTCGTTCCAGACCGCGGTCAACTACGACGAGCGCGCCAACTCGTCCAACACGGACACGGTCTCCACACAGAGCACGCCGTGGGTGTCGTCGACGTTCAACTACCGGCCGATGTGGGAGAACGGGCGGACGGGTGCTCAGTACTGGCACGCCTCCAACGAGGCGACGAGCCTGGACAAGCGGCTGACCTCGCCCCTGTTCAGCGTCGCGACCGGGCAGAACTTCGTGCTGTCCTTCCGTCACCGCTTCAGCTTCGAGTCCGCCTACATCAGTGGTGCGTGGGTGCACTTCGATGGCGGCGCCATCGAGGTCTCCGTGAATGAAGGCCCGTGGATCAACTGGTACGACCTCGACTGGTTCGCGGGGACGACGGAGACCGGCGCCACCATCAACCTCATCGATACGGGCAACCCGTATCTGGGTGGGTTCCCGTCCTTCGTGCAGCTGAGCGCGGGCTACCCCGCGTTCACTGCGGTGACCTACAACTTCGGTCAGCAGTTCGCCGGTCGTCAGGTCCGGGTGCGGTTCCGCCAGGCCTCCGACGGCGGCGTGGGAGCATATGGCTGGGATGTCGACGACGTCCGCGTCACGGGCATCACCAACACGACGCCGTTCACCTCGCGCGTCGCGGAGACGTATACGGGCACGGGCACCGCTCCGGCCTGCAACGTGGCGCCGGTGGCCGAGGCGGGCCTGTCCCAGACGGTGGCGGAAGTCATCGTGGGCGCTGGCGGCGTGCGGACCCCGACGGT
>Ga0126314_10000452_pt1 | contig 19750 bp, 13 predicted proteins | sample Plot105B_FD_92535 | JGI IMG/M metagenome (GOLD analysis project Ga0126314, IMG submission 92535) | Serpentine soil microbial communities from UC McLaughlin Reserve, CA, USA - Plot105B | ecosystem: Environmental > Terrestrial > Soil > Grasslands | place: USA: UC McLaughlin Reserve, Lake County... | reverse complement strand
GTTGGTGATGCCCAGGGGAGTGGGTCCCACCCACGTGAGGCCACGGTCCACGCTCACGCTGACATGGACAGCGCCACCGCACCTCATGACGACGTAGAAGCGCCCGAGTGCATCCACCGCTGCCTTGCGCCCCGTGTGCGTGTTGGCCGTGGTGCAGTTCAACGTCCCGCTGACGAGCGTGGGGGGCACATTCGAGAAGGCATCCAGTTGGCACGCGGCGTCGCAGCCATCCCCGGGCGTCGTCCCGCCATCGTCACACTGCTCTCCCGTGGCGCTGTCGACCAGGCCGTCTCCGCACACCTCCACGCCCTGGCAGTCCGCGCGACAGCCGTCCCCCGCGACGCGGTTGCCGTCGTCACACACCTCATCCGAATCGACGGTGCCGTCGCCGCAGACAGGCGGCCCCCTGACGGTGATGCTGACCGTGGCGGTATTGGAGGTCAGCGCGCCGTCGCTGGCCGTGAAGGTGAACGAGTCCGTCCCCTGGAAGTCCGCGTTCGGCGTGTAGAGCAGCATGGCGCCCGTCCCGGACAGGGTTCCGTTGGCGGGAGGAGCCGTCACGGTGTACGTGAGCGCATCCCCCTCCACGTCCGTGGCCGCCAATGAGACGGGCGTCGACGTGTTGTAGTTCACCGTCACCGAGGCGGAGGCCGCCACGGGCGTGTCATTGACCGGAGTCACCGTCACCGAGACGGTGGCCGTTGCCTGCTTCTCGCCGTCGGAGACGGTGACCTGGAAGCTGTCCTCTCCGAAGAAGTTCGCGTTCGGGGTGTACGTCACCGACGCCCCCGTGCCCGTGAGCGTGCCGTGGCTCGGCGAGGTATAGGAGAAGACAAGCGCGTCGCCATCCGGGTCCGTCGCGGGAATGGTGATGACCACCGAGGTGTCCTCGGGGGTGCTCGCATGGACGTCCTCGACCGTGGGCGCTGAGTTGTTATCGCAAACGCTCGGCTGTCCCGTGCAGGTGTAGCCCGGCTCCACCTCGCAGACACTGTCGCAGCCGTCTCCAGAGAGCTGGTTGCCGTCGTCACAGACTTCGGCCCCGGCAATCATCCCGTCACCACAGAAGGGCCGGATGGACGTCTCCACCGCGTCCACCTGGTAGACCCCGAACACCGAGCCCCGCAGGCGCACGTAGCGATAGGGCAGGTTCCTGGGATAGCTCACCACCGCGACATGGGTCCCCAGGCCCATGTGCAGCGGCTTGGAGGCGACGACCGTCCTATCCGCCTTCAGGAAGTCCACATGGGCCACCAGAAACACCGACAGGCCCCGGTAATAGACTCGCAGGTCTCCGGTGCCTTCCTCGTCCTGCCCCAGGTCCAGTACCAGCGCCGAGAGCAGGGTCGGTATCGTCGCCCGCTGCCCGTCCGGTGCGCCCAGCGCCGCGCTCGCGTTGAGCACCGCCGGCGTGGTGCCTGGCGCCACCGCGTCCGCATACAAGTCCCATGGCGGCGCGAGCTCCTGGCTCACCTGCGTCAAGGCCTCATCGCTTTCCGGCGCTGCCCCTTCGTCGAGGGGCTCCACCCCGCAAGCGCCCAGCAACAACACCAGTGTCGCCCCCAGCCCCCACGACAGCGAGGCATGTGTACGGCTTCTCATTAGGATGGCTCCCCCAAGGAGCAGGATGAAACCCGGAATGGGCCGTCCCCTCATGGAATGAATCACATCCCTTGTCACAGCCGGTGTATTCGCTCGCAATACGCGGATGGCCAACGTCGTCCGGCAGCCAGTCGACAAGCACCCGGGTGCCAGGGACACATGAATCCCTGACATGCATCCGCCCGCCTTGGTGTCTCCCTGAAGACAGACGCCGTATCCGCGACGTCTGTCTCAATGCCTGTTGGTATGACGCCTCGGATTCGTCAGGCGCGCAGCGGCAGGGTGAAGGCGAGCTGGAAGCGGGTGCCGGCGTGCTCGGGCCGGACGGTGGCGGTGACGTGGACGCCGTGGCCGTTGCCGGTGGGGACGACCTCGCCCTTGAGCTGGCCGTCTTCGGTGGCGCCCCGGAAGAGGAACACCTCCGCGGCCTGCGAGAAGATGGAGGCCACCTCCTCGCTGCCGGAGCCGGGCGGCAACTGGTCCCTCACCCAGGTCGCGAAGCGGACGATGCGGCCGGTGAGCACCTGGGCCGGAAGCGGCACCGCGTAGCCTCCGCCGTATACCGTGGGCGCTCCCGCCAGCAGCACCGCGTCCGCGTTGCGCCCGCTGCCCAGGCCCAGCACGCCGCGCTCCTCCAGCTTCGCCTGCGCGCGGATGGGCAGGAAGACCTCGGTGGGGATGGACAGGCCCTTCTCGCGACCGGAGGGAATCTCCCACGTCGTCGGGGCACGCACGCCTCCGGCCTGGCCGAAGATGCGCGCGAAGGCGCTGGTGTCGCGGAAGCTGGACGCGAGCATCGCCGCCACCGCGAGCGCGGGGCTGGTGAAGGCCGCGCGCTTCGCCCGGGCCTCGCTGGCCACGACGACGCGGTTGACGACGGCGCACAGCCACCGCGAGGACTCATCCTGGCGCAGCTCCGTCCACGACTCCGACACCTGCTCCCGGCCCTCCTCCAGGCCCAGGGCCAGCTCGTCCGGAGACAGGCCCAACAGCGACGGGGCCACGGCGGAGATGATGGGGAGCTGCGCGTGCTCGCCCATCGCGGCCAGACGCGCCAGCACCGCGACGTCATCGTTCGTGTCCACCACGAAGACGGCGTCGGGCCTGTCAAAGGGCTCGCCGGAGAGCGCGGCGTCGAGCGCGCCGAGCAAATCCCCCCGGCTCACGTCGAGCACCTCCACCGCCATGCCCGCGGACGCGGGGCACTGGTCCACCAGCCACTTGAGGCCGCGCCACGCGGACTCCAGCCGGGCCACGGGCTCCGCGATGAGCACGTCGTTCGCGCAGCGCAGCACCGTCTCGTCCAGCAAATCCCTCACGGACTTGCGCGCGGTGGTGGCGGGCGCGGAGGTCGACGAGCCCGAGGCCGGCGCGCGCGGGTTGAGGGCCTTCACGAACGCATCCACGGCGCGGGCAGCGGTGGCGGGTGAGGGGGGCTCGGCCTGGTTGAGCAGCGCCTCCACCAGGGCCGCGTCATCGGAGGGCACCACGGGCGCGGGGGCCGGTGCGGGCTGCTGCTGCGGCGCCGCGTCACGCAGGACCGCTGCCACCGCTTCGGGCAGGCGCCCCGGGCCGGTGATGGCCTCCACGCGCTTCGCCGCCTCCTCGGGCGACAGGGCGGGGGTGAGCTTGTCGCGCAGCGCGTGCAAGTCTCGCAGCGCGGGGATGCGGGTGAGCACGTCGGCGACGCCGAAGTCGCGCAGCCGCTCGAAGGACAGCTCCAGGGCGCGGGTGTCGTCGGCGCCCAGCCGGTCCGGCACGATGAAGCGCACGTGGCTGGCGGCCTTGGCGAGCTCGCTGGCGAAGGTGTCGGAGCTCACATGAAAGCGACGGCCCGAGGGCGTTGAGGAGAACGCTCCCGCCACCAACCACCGCACGCGAGCACCCTCGGCACTGCTTCCGCTCTGACTCATGCACCGCCCCATCCGTGAGTAAGGCGCGGCACGTTAGCGCGAGCGAGGTGCTCTCCGCGAAGTCTTGGGGGTTTCCCTCACACGCCCAAACCCCTTGCATCGCTCCCACCCAGGCCCCAGCCTCCACCCGCCATGTCCATCCGCAAGGACTACATCGAGCGCCTCGTCGAGCAGTTCGCCGCCGCCCTGGCCCGTCTCCTCAAGGCCCGCCAGGAGAAGCGCTTCGCCGAGGCGGCCGGGCTCATCCGCTCCACCGCGCTGGACACGCTGGGCATGGAGTACGACGCCCTGCTGATGGTGGACGCCGCCTCCACCTCGCGGATGCTGGGAGACCCCATGCGGGTGAAAATCCTGGCGCGGCTGGTGGCCGAGGACGGAGAGCTGCACCAGGACCAGGGCGACACCCGCACCGCCACCGCGCGCTTCCACTACGCGCTCGCGCTGTATGCCGAGTCCCGCGCCCTGGGCCGCCCCCATGACGACGAGGACACCGCCGTCCTCACCCGCCTTCACGCCTGGCTGGGGCCCGCCGCCCCCGCTTGAAAGACAGCGCTCCCACCTGAGTCCCCTCACACCCCTGTCGCTTCAATGACGCGTCGCGGCCCGAATGACGCCATGCATTGAAGCAACGGAGGGCTTCGCGAGAGCAGGTCCTCTTTCCGACAGGGAAGTGCTCGGGTGCCGGACACTCGGCTGCAGGACTGACAGGCTTTCTGGGGGGTGGGTTGCCGATCTGTCTGCATTCCCGGATACGATGAGGTGCACGTCCTCACCCGAATTTTATGGGGGTGCGCTTGTCGTTCGTTGAGCTTCCCGAGAGCGTCGTTCCGTGTCGAAACCTGGTGGGCGGCAAGTGGCTGGTGCCTCAAGGCGCGCAACTGCTGGACGTACGCAGTCCGTACACCGGCACCGTCATTGGCCGAGTTCCACTCACCTCCGCCGCGGGTGTAGCCCAAGTGGTGGAGGGCGCGCGGGCCGCGGCGCCTCAGTGGGCCGCCACGTCGCTGCGTGAGCGCACCCAGTTGCTCTTCCGCTTCCGACACCTGCTGGAGCAGCACCTGTCGCGACTGGCGAACCTGGCCGCGAGCGAGGCGGGCAAGACGGTGGCGGAGGCGCGCGCCGGACTGCTCAAGGGAATCGAGGTGTGTGAGTTCGCGCTGTCCCTGCAGAACCTGGACAGCGGCGCGCACATGGAGGTCAGCCGGGGCGTCACGTGTGAGCTGCGCCGCGAGCCGTTGGGCGTCGTCGCGGGAATCACGCCCTTCAACTTCCCGGCGATGGTGCCCATGTGGATGTTCCCCATCGCGGTGACGCTGGGCAACGTCTTCGTCCTCAAGCCGTCGGAGAAGGTGCCGCTCACCGCGTGCGCGCTCGGCGAGCTGATGCTGGAGGCGGGCTATCCGCCCGGCGTCTTCTCCCTCGTCCACGGTGGCAAGGAGGCGGTGGACGCGCTGGTGGCGCACGAGGACGTGAAGGCGCTGGCCTTCGTCGGCTCGTCCGCGGTGGCGCGGCACCTCTATGTGGAGGGCAGCAAGCGCGGCAAGCGGGTGCTGGCGCTGGGTGGCGCGAAGAACCACCTCATCGTCGCGCCGGACGCGGACCCTGAGTTGACGGCGCAGGCCGTGGTGGACTCGTTCACCGGCTGCGCGGGACAGCGCTGCATGGCCGGCAGCGTGGTGCTCGCGGTGGGCAACGTGGAGTCGCTGCTGGCGGATGTCGTCCGCCGCGCGGGCAACATCGAAGTGGGCCCCGGCATGGGCGCCCTCATCGACCGCGGCGCGGTGGACAGGCTGGAGACGGCCATCGACAAGGCCGCATCGGAGGGCGCGAAGCTGGTGCTCGACGGGCGTGGTCGCCGTCCCAAGGGCGAGGCGTGGGCCGGTGGCAACTGGCTGGGCCCGTCCATCCTGGACCACGTGAAGCCGGACATGGAGGCCGCGCGGCGCGAGCTGTTCGGCCCGGTGCTGTCCATCATCCGGGTGCCCACGCTGTCCGCGGCGCTCGCGGTGGAGAACGCGTCGTCCTACGGCAACGCGGCGTCCATCTTCACCACCAGCGGCGTGGTGGCGCAGACGGTGGTGGAGGGCGTGCGCGCGGGCATGGTGGGCGTCAACGTGGGCGTCCCCGTCCCGCGTGAGCCCTTCTCGTTTGGCGGCACCGGCGAGTCGCGCTTCGGCCACGGGGATATCACCGGGCCGTCCGGCCTCGACTTCTGGACGCAGCTCAAGAAGGTCACCCGCAAGTGGTCGGCGCGCACCGACGGCTCCTGGATGAGCTGAGTCGCGCCCTCAAGTCCGCTTCGCCCGAGCTCCAAAAACGCGCCCGCAAGGAGGGCGCTCCCATGGCAGACAAGAAGCCCGTCAATCACATCCGCCTCACCTCGCATCCAGATGGGGACGCCGTCTCCATCCGTTGGGGAGAGGCGGACCCGACGCGCCGAGGCCCCGTGGTGGCCACGCTCACCGAGCCCGCGCACCGCAACGTCATCGGCACGCACGCCGGCTCCTACGCCGTCTATCGCGCGCTCGCCGTGGCCGCCGGCATGCTGCCGCAGGACCACCGCGCCGACTTGAAGAACACCTCGCCGGCCGCGCAGATTGGCCCGCACCCGTCCTGGAGCAACCCGGACCGGATTGTGTCGCTGGACCCGTGGGGCGCCGTCGCGCCGCAGGCGTTCAGCGCGCAGTCCGAGCAGGGCATCGACTTCCGGCCCACCATCGCCGTCACCCGCGCGCACATCAACCTGCCGGAGCTGCGCGACGCGGTGATGGCCGGCCGCCTCAAGCCGGACGGGGATTTGCTCACCGCCAACGGCGACATCAAGGTGGTGAAGGCCGCGGTGGACCCGGTGTGGCACCTGCCGGGCATCGCCAAGCGCTTCGACATGACGGAGAACGCGCTGCGCCGCGGCCTCTTCGAGCAGACCGGCGGCATGTTCCCGGAGCTGATTACGCGCCCGGACCTGCACGTCTTCCTGCCGCCCATCGGCGGGCTCACGCTGTACGCCTTCGGAGACATCAACTCGGTGTCCAACAAGGACATCCCGCTGGCGGTGCGCGTGCATGACGAGTGCAACGGCTCCGACGTGTTCGGCAGCGACATCTGCACCTGTCGGCCCTACCTGGCCCACGGAATCGAGGAGTGTGTCCGCACGGCGCAGGCGGGCGGCGCGGGCGTCATCGTCTACCTTCGCAAGGAGGGCCGCGCGCTGGGCGAGGTGACGAAGTTCCTCGTCTACAACGCGCGCAAGCGGCAGGAGGGCGGCGACTCCGCGGCCACCTACTTCCAGCGCACCGAGTGCGTGGCGGGCGTGCAGGACATGCGCTTCCAGGAGCTGATGCCGGACGTGCTGCACTGGCTGGGCATCACCCGCATCCACCGCTTCGTGTCGATGAGCGACATGAAGCACGACGCGATTGTGCGCTCGGGCATCGAAATCCTGGAGCGCGTGCCGATTCCCGAGGAGCTGGTCCCCGCCGACGCGAAGGTGGAGATGGAGGCGAAGAAGGCGGCGGGCTACTTCACCAAGGGGCCCGTGGCGGACGCGACGGCGCTGACCCAGGTGAAGGGGCGTGGCCTCGATGTCTGAGCAGCCGCTGGCCAGGGCGGACGTGTCTCCGGCGGTGGCGTGGCTGCGCACGCCGGCCGCCATCCGCGAGCGCTGCCACCAGCTCCTGGACCTGGGACTGGCCGGCAAGCTGGCGCACTTCCGGGTGGAGCCCTCGCGGCTGCCGGTCGTCGTCGACACGGTGCTGAGCGTGACGCGCGAGGCGTACCCCACGCTGGACATCCCCGTGCACAGCCGCTGGCGCCACTTCGACGCGGGCGGCGTCGCGCGCGTGGCCGAACTGGAGGCGCGGCTGAAGGACGCCACGCCGCAGGAGCGCGCGCGGGCGAAGCTGGACCTCGCGGTGGTGAGCGTGCTGCTGGACGCGGGCAGCGGCCCCAAGTGGAGCTACCGCGAGCAGGGCGGCGCGACGTGGGCCCGCTCGGAGGGGCTGGCGGTGGCCAGCTTCCGCATGTTCATGGACGGCGTCTTCTCCTCGGACCCGGACCGGCCGCTGCGCGCGGACGCGGAGGCGCTGGGACGCTTGTCGCGCGAGTCGCTGGCGCGCGGGCTCCAGGTGACCGACGAGAATCCGCTGGATGGCTTGGACGGACGGCTGCACCTGATGCACGGCCTGTCGCGCGTGCTGCCCCGGCCCGGCACGCTGCACGACATCGTCGCCGCGCAGGGGCGGAGCGTGAGGGGCTCGGAGCTGCTCGGCGTGGTGCTGGAGACGCTGGGCCCCATCTGGCCCGGCCGAGTGATGGTGGACGCGGTGAACCTGGGCGACGTGTGGCCGCACTCCGCGCTGGGCCCGGTGGAGAGCGTGGACGCGCTGGTGCCCTTCCACAAGCTGTCGCAGTGGCTGACGTACTCGCTGGTGGAGCCCCTGGCGGAGGCGGGCGTGCGGGTGGTGGAGCTGGACGGCCTCACCGGCCTGCCCGAGTACCGCAACGGCGGCCTCTTCGTGGACCTGGGCGTGCTGGTGCCCAGGGACGCGCGGCTCACCGAGGAAGCGCTGCACCCGAGCGAGGAGCCCATCGTCGAGTGGCGCGCGCTGACGGTGGCGCTGCTGGACCGCGTGGGTGCGCTGGTGCGAGGCCGGCTGGGGATGACCGCGGAGGAGCTGCCGCTGGCGAAGGTGCTGCAAGGCGGGACGTGGACGGCGGGCCGCAAGGTCGCCGCCGAGCGACGTCCCGGAGGCGTGCCACCGATTCGCGTGGAGAGCGATGGAACGGTGTTCTGACAACCGCTGACCAAAGAGGGAGGACGCAATGGAGTTCCCCAACTGCACCGTGGTGGACCATCCGCTGGTGAAGCACAAGCTGACGTTGATGCGCCGCGCGGAGACGAGCACCGCCTCCTTCCGGGCGCTGCTCCAGGAAATCTCCCTGCTGCTGGCGTACGAAGCGCTGCGCGACTTGAAGGTCCGCGACGAGGAGATTCAAACGCCCATGGCGCCCATGAAGGCGCCGGTGCTGGAGGGCAAGAAGCTGGTGCTGGTGGCCATCATGCGCGCCGGCCAGGGCATCCTCGACGGCATGCTCCAACTGGTGCCCTCCGCGCGCGTGGGCCACATCGGCCTGTACCGGGACCCGGAGACGCTGACGCCGGTGGAGTACTACTACCGGGTGCCGGGCCAGCTGGCGGACCGCGACGTGGTGGTGTGTGACCCGATGCTCGCCACGGGCAACTCCGCGGTGGCGGCGCTCCAGCGGCTGAAGAAGAGCAAGCCCGGCTCGCTGCGCTTCGTCTGTCTGCTGGCGTGTCCGGAGGGCCTGCGCAACCTGAGGGAGCACCACCCGGACGTGCACGTGTACACCGCCGCGGTGGACGAGCGCCTCGACGAGCACGGCTACATCCTCCCGGGCCTGGGTGACGCGGGAGACCGGCTCTTCGGCACCAAGTAGCCGCACCCGGGTAGTTGCCTCCGTCAATGATGGTTTGGTCTTCCACCGCGTCGCACGCCAGGATGCGTGCCTCGCGGGGGCCAGACACGTCGAGACGGAGGTACACGGGATGCGAGCGAGGACTTTCTGGCCCCTGAACGGGACCGCATGGCTGGGGTGGCTGCTGCTGACGGGGCTGGGAGGCGCGCTGGCGGCCCACGCGGAGAGCGACCCGTGTGACTGCGTCACCGACGGTCAGAGCGTGGTGTCCGAGATGCCATGTCTCATCATCGCCACCTATTCGAGCTGTGGCGCGAGCACGGTGCGCAATGCCTGTGACGCGCCCGTGACGCTGGTGGGCTGGCCGCTCGTCGGTTGCGCGGACGGCTTGTGCGACCACGTGCTCCAGCCGAACGAGGAGGCCTCCTTTCACTTCGCGGACGGACGCGGACAGTCCTTGTCCATGAAGTGGGGCGTGGAGGAGCGCTTCGAGGAGGAGACCTTCATCATCTCCGTCGATGGCCAGGAGCGCGACCTCGTCGTCTCCGCGAGCGTGTCGTGCGTGACGGAGAAGCAGTCCCCGAGCGGCTGTGCCTCCTCTCCGGGAGGGATTGCGCTCGCGGGCGTGCTGGCGCTCCTGGGCGGCTGGCGTCGTCGCACCCGCTGATTGTCGTGACAGGGTGATGCCCGCACCGGAGCGCGGGTGCGGGCTGAGTGCTACCAGTCTCCATGAAAGACATGGAGTTGCATGTTTGTCTATTGTGTCCTCGCACAGGGCCGTTGCTGACCGAAGGACGTTGCCCTCCAGCCTGTCGCGCGGCGGGCAGCGCTTCAAAAGCAGTCGTGTGATTCATCCCACGGGGAGGAGTGGCTCATCCCGGGTCACATCCCGCTCCTCGGAGGATGCATCCCATGAGTATCCGTACAGGTGCGCTGTGGTCGTGGGGACTGGGAGCGACGTTGGCGTTGTTGCTGGGCTCTTGCGGCGTGGAGTCTCTCGACGAAGAGGGGCGCCCCGGGAGTGAAGGGGAGTTGACGCAAACGAGCCATGAGTTGGCGTGGGACCCGTATGCGGACGCGGTGGCGTCTGGCACGACGGGGACGGTGCTCAACGCGAGCGCGGCTTTGGGCGCGCCGGACGGGCAGGCGGCGACGCTGCTGAGCCTGCTGAACACGGCGCTGGTGCTGGATTTGGGCCCGGGTGAGGAGGGCACGGGTGACTTGCGTGTGTATTACCAGGGCCTGTCGCTGGCGCTGGTGGCGCAGGTGGACTTCCTGAGGGCAAATGGGACGCTCATCGGCTCCAGCCCGGTGCAACTGGTGGAGCTGGGACTGGGGACGCATGTGGCGGTGGCGACGTACCCGGGGAGTGAGCCCTACCGCTACGTGCGCCTGAGGGGAGCGCTGCTCGCGCTCTATCTGGTGGACGCGGTGGAGACGTCCATCCGGCCCTTCTGCGGAGACGGAGTGCTGGGCGGCGTGGAGGTGTGTGACGACGGCAACCAGCTCTCCGGAGACGGCTGCAACAGCGTCTGCCAGGTGGAGCCGGGCTACACCTGTGCGGGGCAGCCGAGCGTCTGCACGGACATCGACGAGTGTGCCCTGGGCACGGACACGTGCACGTGGGCGGAGATGTGCGTCAACACACCCGGAGGCTTCGAGTGCGAAGAGCCCGTTTGCGAGCCGCCGCGCCTCGTCTGCGGCGAGGCCTGCGTGGACCCGAGCACCGACAACAACAACTGCGGCGCCTGCGACAACGTCTGCGGTGAGGGGCGGGCTTGCTCCTCGGGCGTGTGCGTGGGCACGGGCAACCTCCAGTTCACCGCGACCTGGAGCCGGAACGGAGATGCGGACATCGCCGTGAGGACGCCCACGGGCAAGGTCATCTTCTATGGCAACAGGGGCCCCAACGCGGCGACGGACTTTGGCCAGATTGACGCGGATTCAGGCCTGAGGGGACCCGAAAACATCTTCTGGGCCCCGGACCGGACGCCGCCGAGCGGCACCTACGACGTCTGCCTTCTGTCGGAGTTCGTCGCCCCCCGACCCTCGCCCGCGGTCCCCCTGGGCTACGCCATCAAGGTGCGGCGTCCCGGCCAGCCGGATATCGACTTCACTGGCACGCTCACGGTGCCCTCGTCGCAGGCGAATTGCGCGCCGGGCCTCGTCGGATACGCCGGCTCCGTGACCTATCCTTGAGACACGAGAAATGACAGACACCGGCCCGCGAGGGGATGTCGCCCCGCGCGGGCTGGTGGATGCGCCGAGCATCCTGTCTCGGAGTCTCAGCTCGACTCCGGAGCGCGGTGGGCTCCAGGTCCTGGCTTCCAAAGACACCCATGTATCATGTGTCGGGCTTTTCGCGGACAGGGTGTCGACTGGCGCGCGCCTCCACGACACATGACGCATGGGTTGTCGGCTGGGACACGGGCCCGTCCTTGGAGCCCGGGGGGCCGCTCGCCGGAATGAATTCTTCATGCGTTCCATGTCTCGACGGAGGGCCGTTCGGTGAGGGGGTCACCCCAGGGCCACGTCCGGTCCGTCGAGCGAATGGAGCGAGACATGAAGGCGCGTCGTGAGGTCTCGGTGTCGCGCGGATTGAGCGCGACCCTGGTGTTTTTCGCTGTCGGTGCATTCGGTGCGTGCGGCGTCGGTCCCGAGGATGGAGCGCTCCTCGACGCGGAGCCCTCGCGCGAGGGGGCCGCGTTGGCGTGGGATTCGTATGCGGACGCGGTGGCATCTGGCACCACGGCCTCCGTGCTCCACCCGAGCAGGGCGCTGGGCGCACCGGATGGGCAGGTGGCGACGGTGCTGGGCCTGCGCAATCCGGCGCTGGTGCTGGACCTGGGGCAGGGCGAGGAGGGCACCGGCGACCTGCGCGTCCATTACCGGGGGCTGAACGTGCCGCTGGTGGCCCAGGTGGACTTCCTGAAGGCGGATGGGAGGACCCCCATCCGCTCCAGCCCGCTGCGAATGGTGGAGCCAGGCCCGGGGACCCATGTGGCGGTGGCGAGGTACTCGGGCAGTGAGCCCTACCGCTACGTTCGCCTGCGGGGCGTGCTGCTCGCCCTCTACCAGGTGGACGCGGTGGAGACGTCCCTCCGGCCCTTCTGTGGTGACGGCGTGCTGAGCGGGACCGAGGCCTGTGACGACGACAACCAGCTCTCCGGAGACGGCTGTAGCAGCGTCTGCGAGGTGGAGCCGGGCTACACCTGCACGGGAGCGCCGAGCGTCTGCACGGACATCGACGAGTGCGCCCTGGGCACGGACACGTGCGCGGAAGGTGAAGTGTGTGTCAACACGCCCGGAGGCTTCGAGTGCGAGGAGCCCGCCTGTGTTCCGCCGCGCATCGTCTGTGGTGACTTCTGCGTGGATCCGAACACAGACAACAACAACTGCGGCGCCTGCGGCACTGTCTGCGGCGAGGGCAAGGCCTGTACCGGGGGCGTCTGCGTGGGCACGGGCAACCTCCAGTTCACCGCCACCTGGAGCCGCAATGGAGACGCGGACCTCATCGTGATTACGCCCAACGGCAAGCGCATCTTCTACGGGAACAGGGGCCCCAGCGCGGAGACGGACTTCGGCTCGCTGGACGTGGATGACCAGACCGGTGACGGGCCGGAGAACATCTTCTGGGCTCCGGGCCGGACGCCGCCTGGCGGCACCTACAACATCTGCCTTCGGGTGGGTGGCTTCAACCCACCTCCAAGCCCCCAGGCTCCCGTGAACTATGCCGTCCGCGTGCGGCGTACCGGCCAGCTGGACGTCGAGTTCCGCGGCGTGGCCACCCAGAGCAGGAGTGTCCAGCTGTGCCTGCCCAGCGAGCCCGCCTTTGTCGGGTCCGTTGTCTATCCTTGAGGTACGGGAAATGACAGACACCGGCCCGTGAGGGGAGGTCGCCCCACGCGGGCCGGTGGTGGGTCCACCGGGAACCCTGTCTCGGGGTGCCGGGTGAAGGCCGACGCATGGCATGTCCAGACCCCGAGGGGCCAAGGACACCCATGGACCGCGTGTCATGCTTTTGGCGGGCTGGGTGTCCACTGGCTCGCTCCGCGCCGACATTCCCCGTCTGGCGTGTCGGCTGGAACACGGGTAAAGCAAGCAAGTTGGGGGCGGAACTCAGGGAAAAACCTTTCATGCGTTCCATACGCAAGGCGGGTGCTCCAGGTGGATGGTTTCGCCGGAGCGCTTGACCCTTCAGCTGAATGGAATGGAGCGGAACATGAAAGTCAGTCGCGGTGTGTCTATGACGCGCTGGTTGAGCGCGGCCCTGGCGTTCGTCGTTGTCGGTGCGTTCGGTGCATGTGGCGCCAGCCCCGATGAGGAAGTGCTCTTCGATGCTGAGACTTCAAGCGAGGTGTCCGCGTTCGCGGGCGACCCGTATGCCAATGCCGCGTTGCAGGATGGTCTGCTCGGTGTGAACAACCCCCAGAACGCGGTGGGTGCTCCGAATGGGACCGTTGCTTCCTTCCTGGGGCTGCTGGGGGCCTCGCTCACGTTGGACATGGGCGCGGGTGAAGAGGGGACCGGGCCGCTGCGCATCTATTACCGAGGGCTGAACGTGGCGGTGATAGCGCAGGTGGAGTTCCTGCGCGCGGACAGGAGCATCATCTCCACGGGGCAGGCGCAGTTGTTGGATTTGGGGTTGGGGACGCACTCGACGATTGTGTCCTTCAGCAACGCCACGCCCTACCGCTACGTGAGGCTGCGCGCCGGGTTGCTCGCCATCTTCCAGGTGGACGCGGTGGAGGCGACGAGCATCGTGGGCACGGGAGTCTGCGGCGACGGCATGGTGGGCACCGGCGAGGGCTGTGACGACGGCAACCGCATGGCGGGCGACGGCTGTAGCGCCCAGTGCGCGGTGGAGCCGGGGTACACCTGTCAGGGCCAGCCCAGCGTCTGCCATGACGTGAACGAGTGCACCAACGGCACGGCGCAGTGCTCGCCGAACGCCTACTGCACGAACACGCCGGGCAGCTACACCTGCACGTGCAAGCCGGGCTACACGGGGGATGGCTGGACGTGTACGGACATCGACGAGTGCGCCAATGGGACGGCCCACTGCCAGCCGGGCGAGACGTGTGTGAATACGCCGGGGAGCTACACCTGCCAGCCGGGGACCTGCGCGCCTCCGCGAGTCCAGTGCGGCTCGCAGTGCGTGGACACGTCGTCTGACGAGAACAACTGCGGTGGTTGCGGCAACGTCTGCGCGGCGGGGAAGACCTGCACGGCGGGGGTGTGCACGGGCGGTGGCGGAGGCATCGCGCTGCAGGTGACCGCGACGTGGGGCCGTGACGGGGATGCGGACCTGGTGGTCCGGACGCCCACGGGCAAGATCATCTACTACGACAACCGCGGGCCGGGGCCGAGCACGGATGGGGGCGAGCTGGACCAGGATGCGTCGAGCGGGCGGGGGCCGGAGAACGTCGTCTGGAACCCGGGCTTCACGCCGCCCAACGGCACGTACGACATCTGCCTCAAGGCCGCGGGCTTCTCGCCGACGGCGTCGTCGGAGAGCCCCGTGCCCTACTCGGTGACGGTGAAGCGCGCCGGACAGGCGGACCAGGTCTTCACGGGCGCTGTCACCACTCCCGACGTGGGGTCCGCGTGCTACCCGTGCCACCCGTCGTACATCGGGTCCATCACGTACCCGACGGGTCTCAGCAGCGGCGGCGGGACGAACTGCCCGCTGTGAGTTGACGGTGGTTTCACGGTGGGCGCGCGAGCCATGTATCGCGCGCCCACCGGTGTTTTCACGCGTCGGTGCGGGGCATGTGGACCTGTACCTTCGAACCAGGACAGCATCCACGGGGTAACGGAACCAGTCGCTGGCGCGTGTATCAACGGACGATGACTCACGGCCAATGGGCAAGAAGCCAGGCCCGCTCCGTAGTCTTTTCGTGACGGGAGCGAAGGGGTGACGTGAGTTGCCTCGCGCGCTTCCGTTATGAGCCTCACGTCCGTGAGGTTTCGTCACCTCGAGCGGGAGCAGTCGTCATGAAGTCCTCCGTCCTCTTCAAGTCCTTGTCTGGGTTGTCCCTGGTGTTGTCGCTGTTCGTCACGATGGAAGCGCAAGCGCAGACCGTCGTCCTTGCGTGTGTGGGGGCGGAGGTCACCGAATTCGAGCCGGGCCTCACCAACACCGCGCAGCAGACCCATATCTCCTCCCTCGGAACCCACGGGTGTGCGGGGTTGCCGTTGAACCTGCCCTCCGCCGTCGTCACCACGGAGGCGGAGGGCCTCCTCAGCTGTGGGTTCGGCCAGGCAATCTCCACCATCCACATCCGGTGGAGTGATGGCACCGTGAGCATCGCGGAGGGCACCACCGCGGTGAACGTGAAGCCTCTGGGAGAGGTCGTCGTCGTCCTCACCGGGTCGGTGGTGAGCGGCCGGTTCGTGGGCGCGACGGTGGTGCGCACGCTGACGCTGCTCAACACGGACGTACTGGGGTGCTTCACGGCGCAGGGCGTCACGGACGTCGCGGGCCCCGTCACGCTGGCGGTGACGAAGCTGTTCTGAGTCCCTGCGTTCTGGAGGCCTGAGCCGCGTGTTCAGGACTTGTTGAAGAGGTCGCGGAGGGCCGCCGCGTCGTTCCACGGCGGCGGCCCCAGCCGCGGTTTGGACCTCTCCGAACCTTGCTCCCGTCTCGCCCAACGGCTCTCCCAGGGACCAGTTCCCGGCCCGCATGTCCGGTCTGAGCATGAAGTGTCCCCAAGGCAAACGTGGCAGCGGGCGGGGGCCGGAGCACACCGTCTGGAACCCGGGTACACGCCGCCGAAAGGCACGTATGTCATCTGCCTCAAGGTCGCTGTCACCAGCGCGGACTTGGGGGCCGCGTGCTACCTGTGCCATCCGTCGTAAATCGGGTCCATCACGTACCCGACCGGTATCAGTGGCCCCAGTGGCGGCGGGACGCACTGCCCACAGTGCGCTGACGGTGGCTTCACGGGGAGGCGAAGGATAAGTGCGTCGCGACCACCGATTGTCAGTCGTACTCGAAACCTTCGTAGTCGAACGCGCGCTCGATGGCCTTCAGGTCGGTCTCTGTGCCGCCACACTCCTTCACGACGTCACGCCAGCGAACGGACACGATGGTCTTCATCGTATCGATGAGGTGAGAGGCGTCCTCGCGGGATACTCGGAACCGACCGCATTCGCTCAAGAGGTTATTGCGATTGGCGCGACGATTCTTGGCGCTCCCCACCTCCATGGCCAGATCCCGCTCGGTGCTGGCCTGCGGCATGGGTGTGAGGTCATAGGCGGGGGAGAGACTCCATTCCTGCCCCGTGGCAATCAGCGCATGGTTGCGGGGATGGTCATCCAGGTTCGAGATGAGCGCGTTGAAAACCATCCGCGAGAACAGCTCGCGCAAGTCCTTATCTGGATTGCCGACCCAGCGCTTCAACTCATCCGCGAGAAGGAGGTACGACCACTTCGAACGGTCCAGCGAGCTCTCGTCGGCGCGGAGGACCGTCAATGCGCTGACCATTCGGTGTCGAAGGTAGCCCCCTGCCACGCGTTCCCGGTCGAAGCGACGCACCAACAGAATGCTCCGACCCGCGATGGATGTGCCTTTTCCGAAGGCTACATGCAGGCCGCATTCGCTGGCCAACTTCAACATGCCACCTTCGACCGCGGCGTTGTTCCAGCGGTCGTTGCGCGCCGGGAATTTGGCGACCCATAACCCTTCTTCGTCCTCGACGACATTCTTGGGACGAGCGCCACCCAGGGAACTGCCTGGCTGCACCAGGTCGTCCACCTGAGGCGTCGAGGGAGGGAGGCCCCGCTCGATTCGCTCGGCTTCTTGCACGAGGAGCTCCAGTTGGATGACCTTGTTGAACTCATGAACGAGAGCGGGCGGTGTGGAGTGGATGCCGAAGGACAGGGCTCCTGCACGGTCTTCGGGCGAGTGGAGCAGGAAGTCGATCTCGGTCAATCCGGCGCGGCCGAGTTGACGCTCGATGACCGTGCGTCCCCATGCATCAGGTGAAGCGTCTCGCAGGGCGCCGAAGATTCCGCCGAGCCTGGCTGTCTCGAAGTTTGTTGAACTCAGGGCGAGTTCGAACTTCTCCAACTCAACCGCTCGGGGATTGCGCAGGTAGCTCTTTCCGTAGACGAAGCGGCCGACTCCGCCCTTCTGTTCAAACAGTCCACAGGTGACGATATCGAGGGAACCTGGGAGCTGGATATAGACGTAACAGCGAAGTTTTTTAGAAGTCGGCATCAAGGCTTCCCGATGTGGGCGCACGCGTTGGCTGGCGGGCTGCTTCCAACGTCTTTCCCTCCTCGTCTCGTTCTGGAGAGCCGAGCGTTTCGAACTCGCGTTCAAGCCCCAGGGCCCACAGCACTGCGAAGTAGGCGCTGATGGCTGTGGTGGGGCTGCCCTCCTCGACTCGCTTGAGGGTTCCCAGTGCCAGTCCCGTTTTCTTCGCGAGGTCTGCTTGTTTCAAGCCCCGACGGATTCGAGCGCGCGCGATATTCCGCCCCAAGCTGGTCACCGCCCGGACCACGGCAAGGGGGGTTGTTTCCGGAGTGAGGTTCTGTCGGGGCATTAGTTATATTAACTTTCCTGGGGGCGTCAGAATCAATCTATAGAGGTCCGGCCATGTGGACAATCAATCTATTGGCTCTAAATGGCATTTGTAGCCAATAGATTGGTGGCATGCCTGCCCGGGCCGTGAAAGGCCGCCAGCTCGAAGCAGCCCTGTGAGTCGGGGTTTGGTAAGAATAGCTAATGACACTGGTCGGTCACGACGTGCTTGGGGGCACCGCATCAGGCCGTCGCCAAGCTCGACCTGCAGGTCCCCGACGTCCAACGCACCGCGACGTTCTTCGCGCGGTTCCTCGACGTGCGCCAAGGCGCATCGCGTCGATGAAGCGGCGAATCTTGTCGAGGAGCGCGGCACGTTCCGGTCAGACGTGCCCAAAAGGCGGCGCGTCTCCTCGGTGAGGCAGTGACGGAACTGCAAGGGCGCGAGCACGAGGCGGGGCGGCGCTCACCCAGAAGACCCACGGCCAGGGACTCTGTGTCAGTCGAGGGGGTGAACTAAGGTGACAGGCGTGCCTTCGCCCGCGCTGTTGCTCATGCCCCTGCTGTTCGCCGCCGCGCCCGCCTCGCATGTCGAGCTCGTGTTCGGCGGGGATGTGATTCCGCACGGCGAGGTGAAGACGGTGGCGAAGCTGCACGCGCGCACCGGGGCGGTGCCGCCCGAAGGGGGAGTGACGCCGTCGCTCAACAACGAGGGCTGGGACCATGTCTTCGGTCCCATCGCGGATGTGCTGCGCACCGCGGACGTGGGCGTGCTGAACCTGGAGACGCCCGTCACGGACAACAAGAAGGCGGTGACGCGGGAGCTGCTCTTCAACGCGCCGTCGGCCATGGCGCGGGCGCTCGCCGCCGCCGGGGTGAAGCTCGTCTCCACCGGCAACAACCACGCGAGGGACCAGCTCCCCACGGGGCTGGTGGAGACGCTGCGCCACCTGGATGCGACAGGCCTGCGCCACACGGGCACCGGCGCGACCAGGGACGCGGCGTGGGAGCCCGTCATCATGGACGTGCGCGGGATGAAGGTGGGCTTCCTGTCCTTCACGCGGTTGCTGAACGGCTTCAGCAATCCAAAGGACGCGCAGTCGCCGCACGTGGCCTATGTGCCGTACCCCGCGTACCGCCTGCACCGGGGGCTCACCACGGACGAAGCGGTGGAGAAGGTCCGCTCTGTCGCCGCGCGCTGTGACGCGCTCGTCGTCCTGGTGCACTGGGGGACCGAGTACGCCGACGCGCCGAACGCCGAGGACCGCAAGCTGGGCCGCGAGCTGCTGGACGCCGGGGCGCTCGCGGTCATCGGCCACCATCCCCACGTACTCCAGCCGCTGGAGGGCTACACGACGGCGGACGGGCGCAAGGGCCTCATCGCGTTCTCCCTGGGCAACCTGGTGGCGAACCAGGACCGCTTCTACCACCACGCGCCGGGCAAGAAGGGCGAGGCGGGGGACAAGCGCGACTCGATGCTGCTGCGAGTCTCCCTGGCGCGCCCTGGGCCCGGAGCGCCGGTGGTGCTGGGGGACGTGGCGGTGCTGCCGGTGTGGATTGAGAACAACGCGGTGGGGCGCAAGCGCAAGGAGCGGCGCAACATCCAGCCGGTGCTCATCGACCGGGAGCTGGAGGCGGTGACGGAGCGGCTCGCGGCGCTGGCGGCCCGGCCCGCGCCGTTGGACAAGGAGACCCGCGCGGAGAAGGCACTCCTGGAGAAGCGGCTCGTGGGCTCGCAGCACCGGCGCACGCGCATCCTCCGCATGCTGCCCGAGGGCTTCGCCGTGGCCTCCTCCCAGCTGCGCCAGCGCACGGCCTTCGTGCCGCCCGCCCCTGGGACTCGGAGCCTGGCGACGCAGACGGCGCCGTAGCGGTGCGGTACCGTTGCGTCAGTCACGGAATGGCGGCGACTGGCTTGAACTTGGGGTGCCGGGTGGCGCTAAGTGGGGAGTTCCACTTGCAGGGAGTCCCCCATGTCCCTTTCGCGTCGTCTTCGATGGTGTTCCACCTGGGTCCTGGCCATGGCGTTGTCGTGCGTGCCGGTGGAGGAGGAGGGACAAGCGCCCTCCGAGCCCCTGGGCACGGAGGAGCAGGCGCTGGGCGTGCCGGGCTTCGCGGAGCTGCACCACCACATGTTCGCGGAGGAGGCGTTTGGCGGGGGCTGGTTCCACGGCACCGTCACGGACGCGCTCACGCGGTGTGACGGCGGGTGGCCGGAGAGCGACCACGCTCGGGTGCGGATGGACTTGAGCCATCTGCTCAACCTGTG
>Ga0126314_10000450_pt1 | contig 19868 bp, 22 predicted proteins | sample Plot105B_FD_92535 | JGI IMG/M metagenome (GOLD analysis project Ga0126314, IMG submission 92535) | Serpentine soil microbial communities from UC McLaughlin Reserve, CA, USA - Plot105B | ecosystem: Environmental > Terrestrial > Soil > Grasslands | place: USA: UC McLaughlin Reserve, Lake County... | reverse complement strand
ATTATAAAAAGTGAGGATAATAATTTTCTTCCTTTTGACGCTATTATGAAATACCCTTTATGTATAGATTTTTGTTATTTTCATCATAACCTAGATCAGCCATGGTTAAGACTTTAAATCCATTGTCATGCAGATATTTCATTTCTTTATCAAACAAAGCCATCCAGCTATTTGCTATAAATTTTCCCTTAGCTTGTAGACAGTTACATTATTCTCATTGTGGAGAATCTGCCTTTAGAATAAATATTTCTTTTTAATTGGGTTACCCTAAGTATGAATGAAAAACAACAGCAAAAGAATGAACAAATTTACGATATATCTAAACTTGCTGCAACAGTCCTCTCTTTTGCGGGTTTACTTATCATAGCATCCATGGGACCTTCTACACTTATCGACAACACTATTGCAACAGAGATAGCTTTTGCACAGCAACAGACACCTACAGAGATAATCTCCACAGTCAAAACCCTGTTAAACCAGACCATAAATGAATACAAAAATCAAAACTTTACAGGTGCTCAAAATCTTGCTTCAAGTGCATATTTGGATAACTTTGAATTTATCGAAGCACCATTAGAGAAGCACGACAAGGCATTGAAAGAAAATACGGAAATAATGCTAAGAGAACAATTGAGGCAATCTATAAAAGACAAATTACCAGTAGAAAGTGTTCAAGAGTTAGTAAACAAAATAAACGATAATTTGAATAAAGCAGAACAGCTATTGGCTCAGCCTTCAATGTAGATAACAAAGTACTAGTCACAGAGTGAAAGTGACAACCGTATTTGCCTAGCTCAATCGCCAAAAATTGGAGATGAAGTGGGCCGGATGAACTAGATGAAGAAATTTATACGGTTACATCCGGCCCTAAAGGAGAGTATTTAGCTACCACATTCTATAAAATAACTTTATACTGCCAGTAACCGAACTCCAATAAATGAAAGAAGCAACAAGCAAATAGACTTGAGAACTCCCAACATACATACATTACATACATGTTACATCTTTAAGTCTTCTCCTTCAGTCAATACAGTAGCAAATGAGTGAAGTCTGGAATAAAGTCTACAAATCTGATAATACTTTCTTTGGTGAGTAATCTAGCAATTTTGCTTTGCTTTGTTTTAACCATATGAAAGTTAACAACGTAACGAAAGTATTAGAGCTAGGTGCAGGACACGGTAGAGATACAATATTTTTTGCATCAAATGGAATAGTAGTAGATGCGTTAGACTATTCTACAGTTGCAGTGAATATACTAGACAGGATAACAAAGAAAAAGGCTGCCAATAAAAACTCGAATCTTTGATGTAAAGAATCCGCTTCCGTTTCCAGATGACTACTTTGATGCTGTATACTCACACATGCTTTTTAATATACGCTTTTCAGAAGACGAGCTTCATCTCATATTTTCAGAGATAAGAAGGGTGTTAAAACCAAAAATAGGCTTGAACTTCTTTTCTGTGAGAAACCATAATTATAAATCCTATGGTAAAGGTAAAGAGGTAGAAAAAGGAATTTACGATATTGGTGGTTTTGAAATCCGATTCTTTACAGAAAAGCAAATACAAGATTTGACGTCAGCAGAAGCCTTTGAAATACTGTGGATAGAAGAAGAATATGAAGATCCAGTTACAATTTATCTTGTATCGAGCAGTAGAAACTGAAGAGATGATTTGCTCGTTGAAGCTCATCTACTGTTGAAATCCACTAGCTGCTGATTATAGTAAATAATTATCATATAGCATCACCAGAGGGTTTCAATTGGCCGTAGATGCAGCTCTCTCCTTCTTTGACATCGTTTCCTCTTGAATTGTGTTTTGCGAATAGTCCAGGTAAAAGTAAAGGCAATCAAAGAGTCGCAAAAAAGTAGCAAATCAATAAAGCCTACAGAGCATTCAATATATCTGGCAGTAATGCAGGCGCTAATGAGCGAGCTGGGTTCATAGACGCACCAGAGATAAAGTTCTTTGCTGTACCAGCTGGATTCTGGCTTTTCTTCTATAAACATTCCATAAACAGGATGCTTCACCATTTTCTAGTCCCGTCTCTTACTTTCTTACTCTCATATAGGAAAATACGTGTATAACTGTAGGCCTTTACAATTGTAAAAAAGTATAAAAGATATACTACAAATATTGTATAAGAATCGTATATGCCACTTCAACTAGATGATTATGATATATCTATTCTAAGATCGTTACTTAAAGACGGCCGCAAGTCATTTCGTGAAGTCTCGCGAGAGACAGGGATTACATCTCCTACAGTCAAGGCAAGATTTACTAGACTTGTTAACGTTGGATTCATAAAATCCGTATCTCCAATTTTCGATTTCAGCTTGGTGGAAAACGAAAATATATTCAAATCGGAACTTGACAAACAACAGAATGGCGGTATTGAGGATACTAAAGTAAAAGAAAACCAAAATGAAGGGAAAAAAGATAATAATGAAAAGCTAGATCAGCAAGAGAGTAGTAGATTTAAAATAAAAAGGGGGCTGAAAATAAAGCTAAACTGTGAGTACTGTGAAGGGCCAATCTTAGCTAGTCCACATGTTTACAAATTTGCCACTTACGAACGATTTTTCTGTTGCAGGGGATGCATGTCAGGTTACAAGCAAAAATACGCTGGAAGAATAGCCTCCATTAAAAGAAGATTTGAGGAAGAAAAAAATTTCATCTAGTTCGTAACAGTGTTTTCTGGACAGATGATATAAAGAAAAGCTTTTCAGTATCCATAGTTGCTTGGATTCTGATCAAACTGACTTTTGCATTGTGCTGAGCACAAATAGACTTTTTGTCAATTTACTTCAGACACGTGTTATGCTTTCTTTTTCGTCAACCATCATATTGCATACAGGATCTTTCTCCATATCACATTATATAGCATAAACAGAAATATAAGATCTTAAGTTTACAAATGTGAAGAAAAGGTTGTGGTGTATATTCCTTATCTTCCCTTAAAGGACTCATAATTAGTCGTGCTTTACAATTGTAAATGTATAGTATTATACATATATTAGTACATTTAAGTAGCATGGAAAAGAATCTAGAAAAGCATATCTTTTCAAGATATGGAATACTCTGTACGTTGTTAGAAAAAACAAGGACGTCTATCTTTAGACGTATAATGAGTCGTATTTCGATGGATGTACCAGAAGGGTTTTATTAAAAATGGCTATAATACATATTTGATGATACATATTACTGTTCGAAGCAGCATTTTTGCAATAATATTTGCAGGAATTATTTCATTGGGAGCATTTTCACCACTCAAAGCAGCATATGCCCACACTTTCTCAGTAGGCGAAAGTGCATCATTCCTTGCTTTAGTTAAAATATTACAAGCTGATTTAGGTCTAGTACAATCCAATATTGCTTCAAACGCTACTTTAGCTCAATCCCATGCAAGCGCAGTCGCTGAACACCTTGACACAAATACTACAAAAGAACTTGCTGAAGGAAATAAACTAGTTACAAATGACTTGACTAAATCAATAGCTGATTTGAATCAAACAATAGGTACAAAGCCTACTCCTACAGAAGATGTCATTAAAGGAAAGGTTGATAGAGTTGATGCTCTATTGCAAGAAGCTATAACTGTACGTGTAGAGAAAAACCAATTAACCAATTCTACAGTCAAAGGCCAAGCTGTTAGCGATATTGTAGATGAAGTTTTGGAGAGATATAGAGAAGCTTATGGTATAGAAGAAGGAAAAAGCGCAGCTGGACATAATACCATAGTAAACATGGCTGACTATCAGAGCGCTCAGGCAATTGCTACCAAAGCTCAAGAAATATTCAATGAAGCAAAACAACTCATGTCAACGTCAGCTGCAATTACTGAAGTAGGTAATGATTTGGCACAACTTAAAAATGATATAGATATGAAAACTGCATACGATAAAGTTAATGCATACGTGGAAAATACGCTAGACCCAGACATCAAAGCAGCATTTAAATTATAATTGCCTGGTTGATACAAGAGTGTTTTTTTACCTTTTAGTTTTTTTTATCTCTTGCCAATAGATTATTTTTTATCGCAGAAACAGCCGATAAATCACTAAAGTTTTACCAATATAATGGGTATAGTAAACTCAAAGTAATTGTAAACTAAGACACAGGTTTTATGAAAACCAGTGGTGCTATTTGAGTTACTAATAAAATTACAACTTAACACTTCCTGCAAAGTCTAAAATGATTCTATGATCTGTGTATAGTTATCTAGTATATTGTCTGCTATCCTGTCTTTGTACTTATAGAATCTTTCAGCAACTACTTCACTATTTGTTAATTTATAAACTTGATGTTACATGCAGTAATGAAGTGAAACTATGCCTGCATCTTTGAGTCTTTTAAGATGCCATGATATTGTTGAGCGAGCTTTGTCTGTATATTCTACAATTTCGTTAAAAGTACAACTGTGGTGCTCTAATAAATACAATATAATTCTCTTTGATGGTACATTTCTCATATATCCTATAATATGAAATTCCTCATTTGGAGTATTGATAGAATAATATCTTGTTTACTTGCTCTTGGTTCTATTAACCCTAATTTGGTCTGATCTTTCCAGTCGTGATAAATGGTATGATAGAACACCGTTAACTATGTTTGTTAGCCTTAACAGCTGTCTGTATCGCAAGCCTGGATAGTCTTCGATATGCTCTAGCAGTGTATCTTCAATACCGTCATTCTGTAATTGACTATCCTTACTGTTATTATTGTCATAGGTTGCGCTATCAGTAAGGGTAGGTTTCATGACTAGTTGTTCACTTTTAGAACTCCTATTCCAAACAAAGCCAGCATTGCCAAAAGAATAATGTGTGAAAACTCAGCGTCTACTATTGGAACCATAACATCCCGAATGTTAGCTGTTGAATGAAAAAGATACAGAGTCTCAACTGCAGCTAGCAAAACAAAACCAAATATCATAAGTAACATTCTGGTGTTTCTGTTTCTATTATATGCAAGTATGGATACGCAGGAAAGGAAAACTGCTAAAATGAGGCTTATGATATGCAAGGTTATATGATAAATCATAGAGGGATGTGTAAAATGTGGAAAAAGTACTGGTAATGCTAAAGCGGATATTATTAATATTGAGATAAGACCAAACAATTTGGGTTTACTACTTATTATTACATCAAGTACTGGTGCCCTACCTGTTTGCATTCTATGCGATCTATGTGAAAGTTACATCATTTAAGTACATTGGTACAACTATTGAATTGTGGATGAATTATCAAGATAAAGTCTCCTTACAATTGAATATATATCAATAACAATAGTTTTCACTTCTTTTTAGAAGCGAAGGAAGGATACTTCTATCCCTATTAAACCGCGATTTTGTATTTTTTAACTATTCTAACAATTCTTGATTTATTCTTTAATCGATAAAATTGATTGTTTTTATTTACTCTGAGGACAGAGATAATCCCTGCACGTTCAAGAATTTGGAGATGAACCCATGTGGTAGATCGAGCTTTATTTATATAATCTACGATTTCTTGTAACCTGCGGTCGCTATGTTCAAGCAACAAAAATGTAATTTTCCTCGAGTTGAATCCAGAAGATGATCCAAAATATCAGATTCAGTAGTCCTTACTGCTATAGGATAATATCTTATTCTGTGGTATCCTAACTGTTTGGCTTTTACTATCTTTGATCTTTTAAGCCTTTGTGAATGAAAAGAAAGTTGCCCATTTGAAAAACCCGTTAGTCGCAAAAGCTGTCTATATCCTATACCTGGATGCTCATTTATATTCGTGAGTATTTTTTTCGTTGGTTCACTTATCAACGACGTTTTGTGCACATACAATATATGTTTTGGAATGATTTAAGCAAACCTCATTTTGTATTCTTGTTACTAATGTTGGATGGAGGAAGATTCAATGTGTCTTTTAATATTGCTTGTGATTGGCTAATAATAATAACAAATTGGGTAAACCCAAACAGTAGTATCACTTAAACCTTCTATTATTTTCTACCTCCTCCAAATGCATCTACTATGTAAATGACCTCATTGGAAAATGTTAGACAACCTGTTTGATTATGGTATTGTATCTCCAATTTTTAGCTGATCTTCATCATCACTAATCTGAGCTTAGCACTTCCAACTCATCATTTAGATTATAAGAAGTTCGGGCGATATTTCTATTTAAAAATCAGATAAACATAATACATCGCATAGGTTCTGAGTATATCCCAATATAGAAGAACAGAAATTTTATTTTTTTATTTTGTATTGCATTATCTTATAGTACCTAATGCTTTTTCGACTTCTGCCATGTTATAGTATGTCTTATCTGGTATTTCCTTTAGAGTATTAATCACTTGTTCTGCTTCATCTAATTTCGTTTTATTTTTCTCCGCATAATCTATAACCTTGTTTTTATCCTTTGGAAATTCTATTCCAGATAGAATTTTAGTTATTGCAGCAGCTGAAGTCCTTCTAGTGGCAGCAGCTTTTCCTCCTCTTACTCCAGGAGCTTCTCCAGGCAATAGCTGCTTTACCTCTTGTGCCATGGGTATTTCTTCTGCTTCTGGGAACCTTCCTTTGAGTAGAGGTTTTAATGGAATTTGCTCTTTTTTTATCTTTAAGTCTTTGAAAATATCCGCACTCCTTTCAGTTTCATTTTGCTCGTCTATATCTATACCAAGCTCTTCCTCAACATCTTTCTTTCTTGCTCCAATTAACAACAATTGTGTATTTTCATAATTGAGTAACTTCGGGTCATCTATGCTTATCCACCTTCTGTCACCAAATTTCTCTATTAAATGTCCTGGATATTCAGGCTTTTTTCTAGAAGAAAATGCAGCAAAGCCAGGTACACTTATGTTAGGATTCTTTACAGATACAATGTAACTTGCCTCTTTTCTTATCTCAAACTCTTTCTGTGTAGGACCTGGTTCTTCCGGAAGCTCAAGCAAATATGCCAATTCTGTATGACCATCATGCTTGACAATTGAGTACTTACCTTCTCCAGCTGGTATAGCAGCTGCAATTCTTCTTTTACCTCTTGTTTCTGTTGTATATTCTGCTGCCCCGAGTTCTTTACGGATATTGTCAGGATTAGATGTAGTAAGAGTATTCAATGCCCAATTTCTTTCTTTAGAAATAGATTTTCCTTCAATGATCTCTGGTAATTGTTTTTGTCCAACTAGAAAAAGTCTGTAAATAGTCTCTTTTCTCTTTCCTGCTCTACTACTATAACCATCATCTGAAGATGTAATCATATAAAACCGTTGAACATCTCCGATATCTTCTACTTCTTCAGTTCCAACTTTAGGTCTATAGAAGAAAAAAATATCTCCATGTTCTATTATTTGAGATTCCTTATCACTATTATCTTCTTTGACCATATGTGCAGCAGCTGCTGATAAAAGAATAAAAAAGTTATAGATAATAGCTATATCATATAATAGATTATCTTTTTTAACTATTTGTACCCATGTAATTGTCAATCTAAAATGGTTTGTAATTGCAAACAATGTAATCATGAAACAGTAATAGAATGTGAAACCGCACGCTGTACTTGTTGTTCCCAAAAAGACCATGATGTCAACATAGTAAAAGATGATCTAGAGGTACAAGACATGGAAACGGTGAGGAAATTTTAGTCTTTAATGTTATTTCGCATTTGGTTTGTATAGGCCTTTGAAAGTTTGAAAACTTTGGTTTTTTTGAATTGTAAGAAATCTGAAACTAAGCTTGGCCTAATAATACTATTGAATACAGACAATCAAAAAATCAAGAAAAACATAGCAGAAATAGTGAGTGAACAGAAGCTATCTACTATTAAGAAAATAAGGAGATAAAAATAGATAACATTTCCTCATGTGCCAAAACAACTCTTTAATACTAGGCGTACTGCTGCCAAAGTAAGTGGCTAGTTGACCCGCATTGGCTTATGAAAAAAGAGCGAAATTTTCTAAGATTCTTGTTGCTATAGATGGTTCTGAGCATTCAATGAAAGCTGCAGAATATGCTATTGATCTTGCAAGAGATAATAAGGCACAATTAATCGCATTGACTGTACTTGATATATCTAGGATTGAATATGCAGCTTCTGCCTTTATCGCATCATCTATGCACGGTTTAGAGGAATTAGAAAAGAAAGCGTAAAGAAGGCTCAGGAATGGTTGGACAGAGTTGGCAAAATGACATCGTAGAGAGCTAGTGCTGACAATAACAGTATTCAGTTTACATCACAAATTGAAGAATCTATGTCGGTAGCAGGTTCAATTATAGACTATGCTGAAAATCAGAGTATAGATTTAATTGTGGTTGGTAGCAGAGGTACATCAGGCTTTACAAAGTTATTACTTGGTAGTGTTGCTTCTAAGGTAGTAACTTATGCATCATGTCCTGCATTGGTAATAAAGTAAATAGATTATAAAAATAAATCAGCTCCAATCCACTCCTGGAACAATAACAGAAAAGTGGCTACCAGCAATATATTGTACCATATAAAGTCCTAAATGGATAATCGCATAATTGTGTTGTGACCATATTCAAGGCGTGTGGTTGTCATGTTGCTTAGATAATCATATTGATATTTTTTGTATTTGGTTACGGTTGTTACTAAATCCAGTATATCTTTGATTGTAATGCATGGCAGTGCATTCTCATCATATATTAACGCATATTGTACGATTTATTGTACATTATGAGAAGCAAACAGCCTTATGGCTCTTTTTCCATTGAAAAAAGAAGAACAGCAACTTCTTTAGTCCTCCTGACCGTAATTTTATCAAGTATTACAACTGCTACAATGGCCCTTGTTAACAATGGAAACATTGTATTGGCTCAATCTCAATCTGGCTCATCAGTATCCCTCAGTTCGAATGATGTAGGTGGAAGTAACAAGACTATTGCCAACAAAATATCCGAACAGCAAGGACGACAGTTACAACAACAACAACAGCAGCAAAATCAATTATCCTCTACCTCAACCCAACAACCAAAAATAACTCGTGAATATACGCTAATAGCAGAAAATACCACGCTTGAAATAGCACCTGGGCTTCGTGTCGATGCCTGGACTTATAATGGTACTGTTCCTGGACCCACTATAACTGCAACTGAAGGTAATAGAGTAATAATTCATTTTATTAACAAAACACCTCTCCCCCATACAGTTCATTTACATGGCGACCATCCTAGCCAAGAAGACGGAGTATTTGAGCAAGTGGGACCAAATGCAACGTATACTTATGATTTTATAGCACAGCCAGCTGGTGCATTAGCATATCACTGTCATGTTCCACCAGTAATGCAGCATGTAAGAATGGGTTTGTATGGAGCATTTATAGTATATCCGAAAACTCCATTACCTCCGGCAAGAGAATATGTATTTGTTAATGGAGAATACGATACCCAAAACCAATTAAATCCACTTCCAGAATACTACTTTTTCAATGGTTATACGGAACTATATCAACTGCATCCACTTCCTGCTAGGACCAATGAGACTGTAAGAGTTTACCTGATAAACCTGGGTCTATCTCCAGCTTATGGCATACACATTCATGGGAGCTTGTTCAAAGTCTATCCTTCTGGAATATTAGAGAATCCTACATTCAAAGTGCAGTCATGGGAGCTCGCATCAGGTAATACTGCAATATTGGAAGCAAAATGGCCATGGCCAGGTAAGTTTACATTCCATTATCATGGGATACCTGAGGAGAGAGGTGCAATGGGGTATTTTAATGTAACAAATCCTCCTGCTAATGCAATAGATGGAAAGGATATATCTATTACAAAGTCTATAAACATGAATGACTGGCAAATGAACCTGACTAAGAGTGTACAGAAAGCAGATCCACATGGAAAGGTTACAACAGTCTCTACACATACAAATGAAGAACACCATGGAATGCAAATGGGAATGGAAAAACATGAGAAGGTTTCTTCGTCCTCATCTACTGGCACTAATAATGCAACACAAGCATCAATTGTAAAAGGAGCAACCACCTTAGGCGACAAAGCATTTTCACCAGATCATATCAAGGTAAAAGTTGGTGATACTATTATTTGGACTAATGACGACAGTAATATACACACGGTTACATCAGGTGTACCTAATACCCCTAATGCAGGACAAGTATTCGATTCAGGCTTAACATCTCTGATAGCACCATCTAAAACCTATTCCCACAAGTTTACAAATGCAGGAGAGTTTTCTTACTTTTGCAGAATACATCCTACTATGGTAGGAGAAATAGAGGTGGTTCCTTAACCACTTGGGCTACTGAAAGTAAATAGACTTATAATTCATGCATCTAGTTGTCGAGGGAAAGAATCTCTGCCACCTCAAGTAAGCTCGGAAGTTATGACAAGCATGGTATCTGGTAATGCTACTATTGACACATTTGCATCCACATTGTTTCCAAAAGTATGGATAAGAGAACACACTCAACAAATGATACAACTCTTTGTTAATTTCAGATATTATTATTTCGGCAGTGTGGGCTGGTTCATTTGCAACTAAGTTTATGCGCGAAAATGCTCTTTTAAATGGTGTTTTAATTAGACCGGCTGATTTAGCGAATACAACTTTTCAGGTAACGGATACTTCTAGGCCTGTATCATTAGCAATACATGTAGAGCGCAATACCTATAATACTTCTGGCATAGGAGAAGGACAAGAAAGGCAAGTACAACAAATACCAAACAATACTCTAAGAGAAACGGTCAGAAATTCAAATGGATTGATAATGACAAGCAATGAATTCACAAGGCAATTCTTTACTACATTTAAACCTGATATGACAGGAAAATATACAATTACTATCAGCAATTTAGGAAATACTCCAGTAAGTATTGGTGCATTAATTGGTAACCTTCCATTTGTAGGTGCAAATAATCAAGTTAATATTAATTTTCTTGGTGGAATAATAGCAGGTATTTTCCTAATCGTTGCTGGAATTATTGTTCTAATAGCAGGCGTCGTTGTGCTGGCATTAGACAGGAGGAAGGGAAGATTATTGCCATATAATCAAACTAGCCTTTCTTCATCATCATCCAACACAGCAACTACAGCAACCACAAACACAAACACTCAAAGAATCGTATTAGCTAGTTGGATTGATAGATTTGTTGCTTGGCTGATAGATGTTGTTATTGTGTCAATTGGACTTAGTATACTATTTGCTTTAATATCCATACCATTTTGGGCTGCAGTTTCACAATCGTTTGATAATGGAAGCACTTACATGAATATGGCCTCTAGGAATTTAGGAGCTCCATGGCTCCCTTATGTTATGTCTAGTATTGTGTTTATGGCATACTGGACTTACTTTGAATCCACTACTTCTGGTCAATCTATAGGCAAGAAAGTAATGCACTTAAGGACAACTGATCTGAACGGTAACACTCTTAATATAAGAACAGCTGCAATAGAGAGCTTCGGTAAGGCATTCTTGCTTCCATTTGACGTGTTATTGGGATGGATATTTACCAACGATAAAAGCCAGAGAATATTTAACAGAGTAAGTGACTCAATAGTAGTCAAGGTAAGGAAAGCTGAAGACTACGATACATCTAGGAATGTAACCTACATGAAGGACTGGAGTGGCAATGGATTTTTCACCTAAATTTGTATACTGATTTCCTATACTCATCATAACTTGAGGTAGTCTAAGATCCTTTAAACTTCTAAAATAAGCATGTCATGCAACTATAAAATATATTATATTACTGATGCAATGATCGAATCGGGTTTGACAAAGCCAAAAACATAGGCACAAGAAGTGCATATTTAGAGAACAAAAGCTAGTCACAAATTAACACAATTTTACCTCCCTTTAGCGAGCCATTGGCCAGTAATTCATGTGCCTGATTTGCGTTAGTAAATTTAATAATAAAATCAAATCTTCATGGAACCAATCTGGCTTTAGCCTTTTCAGCGTTTGTATGCTATACAAGATAAATTTTCTCTCGTCGTAAACCACGTTCATAGTAAACATCATCAGCCAAGCTCCTAGGTCTGCAGTTGGTGAAGCCATATCTTCGACACTCGATATGGAAACACTGAGAAGATTGCAAAATCACTTGAGACTGGACTCAAACAATCAAATATTTTGACTATTTGCATAAATGCAGAATATGTGCATGCATCAACTTAATTCAATCAAACTTAAGTTCATCGAGCATCGTCCATGGCAGCAGACATATTTTATTTTAGAACTGAATATGCAAAGTCTTTATCCTGTTATATTTTTTGCCAGCAGTAGCACCATCATCGTTACCATTATTATCTGAAGCTAATTCAAACGTAAATCTGGCCATAACCGAATCTCCTTTTTCAAATTTTACCAACGCCGTGATAAGATTTATGTTGTTGTTATTATTGCCATCACTACCTCTATAGTACGACTTTGGTTCATTGGGATTAGATTCCTTCTCAAGGACAATCTGATGCTGCAGCGTATCATTCGCCATTATTACGACCCTAAGAAAGGACTCAATAGCTCTCTTACCTTTAAGGCCTCCTGTTATTTTACTGAATGGTTCATAGACTATTGCATTAGGGGCAAATAGTTCCATTAGACTTTCTATATCTTTATTCTTGATAAGTTTGAAGTATTCAAAGACTATATCTTCGTTGTTATATACCAACTTTTTTTTATTTGTCATAGTATTGCCACTCCCTACATATAATTCTGCTATACAATACATTGGACTGTGTTATAGATAACCAGTAGGAATGCAGTGCATTACATATAGTTAAGGAATTATTATTCATAATTATTCTATGATCCTGTTCAACTTTCTTACTGAAGATCAAATTGTAGTGGTACCATCATAATTAGAATAAATTTGTCTCAAGAACAATAAACACATGGTAGAATATTAGTGGTAGACATGACAATGATTGCCACTGATCTTACCATTGCCTCATCAGACCAACATACCCTGAATCAAATTCTATTATGCTCTTATCTTTACTCCCTGTCAATGCGTCATTGAGAGCCTTAGTAGAGCTTGGAGCTACTAAATCATCCTTTTGGGCTACAACATTCAGGAATGGCATAGTGATATTCTTTAGATTGACATTTTCGCCATTCTTACCATTATCATCATCCTCATCTGTATTTTCTATTCTCATTTTATTTTTAATAAGTAAATTCTGTTTATAGCAATACTCTACAAATTCCCTATATATCTCACCAATTACTGGTGGGCTATCATATAGCCATGTCTCTATAGCTAGAAATTCAGCTATTGACTCTAAACCACGAGGCTGCTCAAAGAAGTGGAAATATTTATGGCTATATTCTATAGGGCTCCTAAGAGCAAAGGCACCATTTAATAACATACCTGGCACATTTCCGAATGCATCTAGAATATATTCTTCTTTTACAGATCTAGTCCAAACAGATAGTAACGAATCGTCAAGATCAAAATCTCCTGGTGTAGCAATAGTTACTAGGTTCTTTACTTTTTCTGGATGAAGAGCAGAATACATAAGTGCAAGATCGCCTCCCCAGCAATAACCAAACAAAGATATCTTATCGGATTTTGTAATTTTTCTTATAAAATCAACGGACTTGTCTATGTATCTATTTACAAAATGGCCTATCGTTAGACCCTTGTCATATACAGACGGTGTTCCCCAGTCTGTTGCAAAAACATCAAGGCCCCCTTGATTAAGCAAATTTCTAACAACACTTACTTCGGGCAAAAGATATAAAATATAATGTCTATTTATGAAAGCATAGATCACAAGCACGGGAGGAGAAGCGCCCTCTTTACTATTATGTTGGTTTATTGCTTGGTCGCCTTTTTCAGTAGAAGAACCAGGATAGACAGTGTTATTACTAGTGTTGACAGCAGCAGAGGACATCGGTTCTTTATAACGAAATAGGGAGTATTTTTCTAGCTCAGCTATTTTCCTTGAGGGAGTACGGTAGACCGTATCCCTAATTGGCTCTAAAATCATTGTTCCATACTGATAATCTATTAGATAAATGCTGATACATTTTACCTGTTCCTGCAATCCCAGCTAATTCTGAATAGCTAGCAACAGTGTCTGAAAGTATGTGTACGAATTTTTCTTCTCTGAATTTTTGATCAAAGACCTTGCGAAATTTGCTTCTCAATATCTTATCTAGCTCGAACAGATCGGTCCAAGTCTTATTGCACTTGGAAATTTCGCTAAAGTATATGGTGGAAGCCTCAGCGAAGGCCTTACATAATTCTGTGTTAAATTGCATCGAGCTTGACAATGCCCGTGTAAAAACATTAAAGATATCTACAATGGAATTACGGTAAAAGTAAAAAGTACTATTGTTATTTTTGTTGTACTGGTCTGAGCTGAAATTTGGCTTAGGCATAATGTGTGTCCCAAGCAGCCCTATCTGTGACTTCATATAAAGTTAAGAATATTCAATTTGGACTAGCAGAACCATATAATGAGGTATCTGTAACAATTTGATTTTAATGCGATACACTATATCCTATGTCTTAATTGAGAGAGAATCCAATAATATTTTTATACAACAATGACAATGACAAGCTCAAACCTGAATTCAACATTTGTATGTCTTTACAATCGGATAAGTCCAGTCGGACAGCTATTTTGTGGATAAATAATCCATAGGAATATCTGACCATATCTGAATACGAGCCTCTAGATACACTTCCTAATGCTTTGATCCTAGATATACCACTTAATCCCACATTTCCTATGACTATCAAATCGACCTTCTCTTGTCCGCAAAGTTGAGTATGGTTTTTGATATAGAAAGTCCTTTGCCAACAATAACTTCAGTTTTTAAGACAACGTTGTTGCTTATAGTAGATCCATATTTTTTCTTTTTTTCAGATAATGTTATTAGTGCATTTTCTTTCATTGCTTCATGCATCTCTTTAATATAATTTGAAACGGAGACCATTTTTCCTGTTTTGGCAGAACGCATTGGCTTCTCAAAACCAAGTGGAGCAGGAAGGTCAGGGATAACAAACAATATTATTAGTTCTATTCTGATATTCTTGTCATTGTTATTATTACCGTCTGAAATGGACTTTATAAGATTGATAGCATGCTCTAGTGCTTTATCCGCTGGTTTGGAACCATCAACTGGAGCCAGGATTTTGTTATACATGATGAGTTAATTAATCAATCAATATCTACCATATTACCATTAGCATATGTCAACAGGATTAGAATGTCGTCAATTTACCTTTGCTGGCTATCTATCTAGATGTTGCAATTGAGAGTTGAATTATTGTAGTCCAAAAACACCAGACATTTCTATGTGGTAACCTTAGCCTATTTTATATACTGTAATCGACGTCTTTGAGATATGTATGTTACAGTAATATGTTACATCAGGTTTACAGAACAAGAAGGTGCTGAAGAGCATTGCCAGTGCGGCGCCTCGGCTTTATGTAATCGGCGTATATTTGATTGGCTAGATGACATATTTCAAAAAAAGACAAGCGCTTGAATTCAAAATTGATAATCGCAATATCATAATGATTCTAATCAATTATTGCTAATGCCAAGTAGTGTATTGAGCAAGTAAATCTGCTTCACAAGCCCTCACATACTTTAGAATCAGAGCACCTATTAAGGACATTGCTATATGTCTGTGTGTCTATTGATAAACCGTCAGATAAAACTAGAGCATGTCATTTCATTTGCTGATGCCATTTTTGCATTTTCTATAACTTTTATGGCCATTTCAATTCAAGTACCAGAGTTAACACAAAACCTTAACCAAGCACAAGTTATTGACAAGCTGTTAGAATCAATTCCTGAATTTGAGATTTATGTGATTAGCTTCTTTATCATAGCTATTTACTGGGTTGCATATCATCAAATCCTCAATCATATAGTAGGTTCTCACTATACCATAACATGGTTAACTCTAGTATTCTTGTTTTTCATAACACTTATCCCACTTGCTACTAATCTGCAAATAGGTTTTGGCTACTACCAACTTGTATTCATATTATATGCATTAGTTTTAACTATTGCTGGTGTAGTGCTAACGATGATATGGCTATATGCTACAAAGAATAAATTGATAGTTGAGGATCTGACCAAATGTGAAATACATCTTATTTCAATAGACTCTATTATTTCTCCTGTTGTTTTCCTGTTATCAATTTTGGTATCTTTTATTGACCTACGAACTGCATATTACTTTTGGATAGTATTAATACCTGCAAAGGCAATATTGCGTAGGAAATATCATTCTTAATTATCTCTATGTATTTGATTTGAATATTGAAGTGATGATATACACAAGGAAACCAGCCAATTAATCAATATGCCTGTGTAGCACCCCTTATGGTTTGCTAACCAGTATACCTCATAAGCCATAAGGGGTTATTATTATCATTATTATATTAGTCATGGATCAAAATCTAAAATGTTGACTGACTAACTTCAACTCGAACCTGGAGAGGTATGAATTTTATCCTCACTCTTTCCAGGCAGGTTTTCTGGTCCTGTCAAATGTAGTTATACAAAACCAAAGTTACGCATATCAGCACCAGTAGGATCACAACTGCATAAAGCTACAACACCTGTCTTTTTGGTAGGCACGAAGGCTACATTAGCATTCCAACCATTGATTGCCACAGTATGATCTATGACCTCTGTTCCAAAATTAGTAAGTACGTGATTCCATTTTTGTCTTCGTTATGATATTTTTGATTCTGAAATTTTGAATAGCTAAGCTGAGTTAGTAGTACATTATTTAATTTAAAATAATTTAAATATATTCTTAATAAAGTTAAAAATAGGCTGTTATCAAAATTATATAATAAATATTAAATGATAATAATACTTGCTCATACAAAGTATTATTAGTACGTTAAGCTAGTTATATCATACATACATGGCAAGACGTTCAAACAAATAGATAGCTGACACATTAACACCATCAGTATCACTGACAGCAAATATGTCAGCAACAAAAATAGATACCTCCTCAGCTTTCATTAGAAACAATGATGATACCTTATTGGAAAGAAAAATTACTCTGGCGACTGAAGGCTTTACGACACATAAGTATTGTGAATTAGTACTGAAAGATAGAATCCGATTGTCCAAGGAAAATGCCTTGACAATATGCGATTATATAATAGCAATGAAAAGGGAGATAAATCCAAGACTGAGTTATAAAAAATACATTATGCAGTTTTTGTCGGAGTTGTCAAGAACGGTTGGAATAGAAAAGAGGTTCATTGATATGGTCAGAGACGACAATCTCTGCTACCTGGATAGTTGCCGCAAACCAGAAAAAAATGAGGACCCACTGCATAAATGGACTGGCAGCTACAATACAAAGCTTGCAATATTGTCCAAATTTTTTAAATGGCTATACTATCCTAACATTGAGGACTCAAAAAGGAGAAATGAATTATCAGCACTTGAAAGAAAGCCTGATTGTATAATGGGCATCAAACAGCTAAAGAGAAAGGAGATTAGCTGCTACAAACCTTCTGATTTATGGTCTCAAGAAGACGACCTAGTTTTCTTAAAATGGGTTACAAACAAGCGTGATAGGTGTTATCATTCTATCGCAAGGGACTTATCAGCACGACCTCATGAAATTTTGAATTTGAAAATAAGAGATATTATATTCAAAGTAGCTGGCAACAAACAATATGCTGAGGTATTGGTTAATGGTAAGACTGGCAGCAGACATATTCCGCTAATTCAATCTATACCGTATGTAAAGGAGTGGTTATCAAATCACCCAAGTAGAAACAATCCAAACTCTTCTCTGTTTGTGGGTCTTGGCAGAAATTCCATGGGAAGGCAACTTAGCGTTGAGGGCTTGTACTGAGTTTACAAACATTACAAAGAAAAGTTCTTTCCGAAGCTATTAGAGAATAACACTATCTCAAATGAAGATAAAGAAAAGATTAAAGGTCTACTATCCAAGCCATTTAATCCATACATACGGCGCCATAGTGCCTTGACAGAAAAGTCAACCAAGCTAAAATCCAGCAGTTTAAACCAACATGCTGGCTGGACTGCAACTAGCAATATGGCTCAAAAATACATACACTATTTTGGAAATGAGTCTTCAGAGTCACTTTTAGAATCATATGGCATAGTTACAAAGAATAACATACCTATAGATACGTTAAATCCCAAAATATGTCCTAACTGCAATGAAGGTAATACTCAAGACGCTAAATTCTGTAGCAAATGCAAAATGATAATGAGTTTTGACGGATACCAAGAAGTATTGCAAAAACAGCAAGATAAAGATAAAGATTTACAATCAGTCAAAGAACGTATGGCCAGCATAGAAAACGTTCTTGTTGCAATTCAACCATTGCTACAAAACCTGAAGCCAGAAATGCTAACTAGACTGCAGCTAGTAGAAATGAAAGAATAAAAGAAAAACTGCTTTTGGTCAAAATTTTAAGTATCCATATCATTATCTTTAGAACCTGGCTGCTCAAATGTAATTGCTGGTCCAGATTCATCATGTTCTTCAGATTTCCTAATCCAAGCGGGGTAAATAGATAATGCCCTATGTATATGGGTCTCACCAAAACGCCTTTTCTCTTTGTCTGATTTCTCTTTATTTTTCCCTGAGTCTAATTTCTGTTTAAATTCTTTTTCTAATATATAGTGAGTTCCTCTAGCCTTATCTACCCATCTGTTTAGAACCATTCTTTCATATAAATCGGTTAGGTGTCTACTGAGCGTCGAAGGAGCAGGTTCTTTCAGTTGTTTTGCTGGCTTATATCCAATAGGTACAACTCGCCCAACAATTGAAATGGACGGTTTTTTTCTCTTGAAAGCGTCGATTAACTTGTTTCACAAGTTCTGTATATCGTGTAGACTCGGGATATTTTTCTTCTAATGTTGCTACTATGATATTCTTGACATCATATCTTGGATTACGTCCGACCATTTCGAAAGCTACTATCTTTTGTCTTTGAATCTGGCAATTCATTGTTGTGGAGCCTCTGTATGTTTTAGTCCCCAGAACATCATACCAACTACATTTTCATAGCCTAACGCCTTGTTGAGATTCACATTAAATTCATTCTCTTTATCTAATGTGATATCCAAATCTAATGAAAATGTTTTATCCCAACCCAGGGTCTCAATTAAACACTTAGATATCGTAGTTTTTCCAGCTCCTGCTGGACCTCTAAGTATAATCAGATATCCCATTTGCATCTGTCGTATTAAGAAATTCTTTTTTAAAGTATCTACGAGTCTCATTATCAAATACACAAATTCTACAACATCTAATTTTGAGACAGTATTATTGATACTATTACTACCATAATCGTCATTAAGAAGAAAGCTTTTGGACTCTTCAACAAGTAGAATCGAACTAAACGTTTGTTGAGTACAGATTTATCTGTAGATACCAGTCTAGAAGTTTACGAGAGGAGAAATAAAAGAATCAAGGCTAGTTTATAAAAGCGAATGGCTAGAAGTATATGAAGACCTGCTGAGTATTGATGCTAGACCAGATAAAAGAGGTAAAAAGAATAACCACTATCATTACAAAAACACAAACAATGTCAAATTGTTCAACAAAATAAAGCTAAAAAGCAATAGTGCTACTATAGTTCCAGTTTTTTCTGATGGTTCCTTATTGATGATTGAAGCTTACCGTCGAGGAGTGGATAAATTTCTTTTGGACTTGCCAAGTGGATTGATTGAAGATAATGAAAAGCTTAGGCTATGATTAAAACAATTGCAATTCTGGGAAGTGGAATGCGACTAGATATACGACCAAATATGGTGGAAGAACTAATACGTTGGAACAAAGCATTTGGTATATTGTAGATTCGTCAAGGCCTAAGCACAATAGTTAATGTTCTACACCAAATGCTATTTTGACAGCTGTATGGTATTCTGTAATATT
>Ga0126314_10000448_pt1 | contig 19899 bp, 14 predicted proteins | sample Plot105B_FD_92535 | JGI IMG/M metagenome (GOLD analysis project Ga0126314, IMG submission 92535) | Serpentine soil microbial communities from UC McLaughlin Reserve, CA, USA - Plot105B | ecosystem: Environmental > Terrestrial > Soil > Grasslands | place: USA: UC McLaughlin Reserve, Lake County... | reverse complement strand
GGCGAGGGGCTGCGCAAGGTGGTGGGCCTGCTCACCGAACAGCCCGGCCTCTATGAGCGGCTCACCGCTCGGGAGAACCTGCGCTTCTTCATGAAGCTGCACGAGTTGGACGAATCCAAGGCCTGGCCACGCACGCAGCACTACCTGGACCGTTTCGGGCTGGGCGGCCGCGAGGAGGAGCCCGTGGGCGGCTTCTCCAAGGGCATGCGCCAGAAGCTCGCCATCGTCCGCACGCTGGTGCACGACCCGCGCGTCATCTTCCTGGACGAGCCCACCAGCGGCCTGGACCCGGAGTCCGCGCGCACGGTGCGCGACGCGGTGGCGGAGCTGGCGTCGGAGGGGCGCACGATTGTCCTCTGCTCGCACAACCTGGCGGAGGTGGAGCGGCTGTGCGAGCGCGTCGCGGTGGTGAAGCGGCGGCTGCTCCTGATGGGGCCGGTGCGGGAGCTGCGGCGCTCCGGGCAGGCGCTGGACGTGCGGGTGGACGGGGAGGCGGAGCGCTTCCGCGTCGCGCTGGCGTCGCTGCCCTTCGCGCCCAACGTGCTGGCGGAGGGGATGCGGCTGCGCGTCATGCTGGAGGACGAGGCCCACGCGCCGGACGTGCTGGCGTGCCTGGTGGGCGCGGGCGCGCGCGTGCACAGCGCGGTGCCGGCGCAGCGTCCGCTGGAAGAGGTTTACCTGGACCTGCTTCGTGAAGAGGGTGCCTAGCCATGGCCTTCCGTCCGCGTCGAGCCCTGGCCGTGTTCTGGAAGGACTTCCTGGACCTGCGCAAGAACGTGGGGCTGCTCGTCTCCATGGCGGTGCTGCCGGCCGTCATGGTGCTGGTGCCCATCGTCGTCGTGTGGACGTACGTCAACACGCCCAACAGCGCCGACCTGCGCAGCGTGGCGCAGTTCTATGACCCCACGCTGCCGTTGGGCGCCAGCGCGGCGCGCTTCCTCATCGACAAGACGCTCACCGACTGGTTCGGCCTGTTCCTCGTCATGCCCGTCTTCGTGCCCATCCTCATCGCCTCGCAGAGCGTCGCGGGCGAGAAGGAGCGACGCACGCTGGAGCCGCTGCTCGCCTCGCCGGTGACGGCCGCGGAGCTGGTGGCGGGCAAGAGCCTGGCGGCGCTGGTGCCCGCGGTGGTGATTACCTGGGTGGCCTTCATCGTCTTCTGCGTGGGCGTGGACATCGTCGCGTGGCCCCTGGTGCAGGGGCCGCTGATGCCCAACGCCCTGTGGACCTTCGGCGTGCTGGTGATTGCCCCGCTGTTCGCCTTCTTCGGCAACGGCGTCGCCGTCCTCATCTCCGCCCGGGTGAGCGAGGCCCGCATGGCGCAGCAGATTTCCGCACTCGTCGTCCTGCCGCTCGTCGGCATGGTGGGCGGGCAGGTGGCGGGCGTCCTGAAGGCCGGGCTGGGCTTCTACGCGCTCCAGGGCGCGGTGGTGCTGGTGCTGGACGCCGTGCTGCTCGTCGCCAGCATCCGCCTGCTGGACCGCGAGCGCCTGGTCAGCCGCTGGGGCTGAGTTCCCTGGGGGCCCCCAGCGGGCTCCCACCCGTTCACCCCAGGCCGTCCCAAGGCCGTCTGGAGGGCGAGCGGCTAGGCAATGGCCAGTGAAACTGGCATCTTCCGGGGAGGGCTGACGGGCGGAAAGCGGGCACGCTTTCGTCGCGGACGCCATGTTCTTAGAGAGGGTCGGGTGGGGGCGCGGATTTGCCGGCCACCATGGCGGCCACGGAGGCGCTGACTAGCAATGGGTATCTTCGACACCATCAAGGGTGAGGCGAAGCGCAACTTCATCGCTCGCGCGGACACGGCGAAGGGGGAGATCATCTACAAGTATCCGGAGAACAACATCCGGATGCTCACCCAGCTGACCGTCGACGCGGACGAGGTCGCCCTCTTCGTCAAGGACGGCAAGGTCGAGGGCAAGCTGGGGCCCGGCCGCCACCAGCTCGACTCGAACAACATCCCGTTCCTGTCTTCGCTCCTGGAGAAGTTCACGGGCGGCAACCTCTTCGTCGCCGAGGTCTTCTTCGTCTCCGTGCGCGAGTTCGCGGGCGTGAAGTTCGGCGGGCCCATTGGCGACGCGAGAGATCCGGAGACGGGCCTGGGCATCGGCACCATGGTCTACGGCGACTTCTCCATCCGCGTGACGGACCCGGAGAAGCTCGTGGTGGGCCTGGTGGGCATGGGCCGCACCAGCAACGAGGAGCTGCTGGGCTGGTTCAAGAACCAGGTGCTCAAGGTCACCAAGGACCGCATCGCCGAGCTGCTGGTGAAGAAGCGCTGGCCGCTGCTCGACGTGACGAGCGGTGCGTACACCGAGGAAATTGAGACCGAGGTCATCAGTGGAATGAAGCCCCACGTGGACAGCTACGGTCTCACCGTGGTCCGCCTGGGCAACTTCCACGTCAGCATCAAGGAGGAGGACGAGGCGACGCTGAAGAAGCTGTCGAAGGACGTCGCCTACTCGCGGCTGGCCGGTGGCTTCCAGCAGTACGCGCAGGGCCAGGCGATGCTGGGAGCGGCCGAGGGCATGGCCAAGGGTGGCGACGGCAGCGGCTCCGGCAACGCGCTGGGCGGCATGGGCATGGGCATGGGCTTCGGCATGGCCCAGCAGTTCATGAACCAGCAGGGCCAGCAGCAGCGCCCGCAGGAGCCCGCGCAGCAGGCGGCTCCCGCCGACACGCGCAGCCCCGCGCAGCGCCTGAAGGAAATCAAGGAGCTGAAGGACGCCGGCGTCCTCTCCGACGAGGAGTACAACGCCAAGCGCGCGGAGCTGATGAAGCTCCTGTAGTCCCCGGCTCCACGCCCCGACGTCAGGGCCTCCGTCCTCTTCGCGAGGACGGGGGCCTTTTCGTTGGGGCCTCGCCGCCGCGTGCCAATACCTCGTGAGTGGTATGGGCAGCCGCGCGTGCTCCTGGGAGAACGATGCCGTTCCGCCAGCGAGGAGGCACACATGTCATTCAAACCCCCAACCCCACCGAAGCCCGCGACTCCGCCCACGCGTCCCGATCAGCCCTTGACGCCGATTCCGCAGCAACCTCCGATTCGGCCTCGTCGCCGATAGCCCGGCGAGCGGGCGGAGCGCGCTCAGCGTCCGTCGCCCGTGCCCGCCTTGGGCGGCAGCGCGGGGCCCTGCTGCGTCCCCTGCGGCGCGGTGAACCCCTCCAGCCCCGGAGGCGGCGCGGGCTGGGTGAAGCCCTCCAGTCCGGGCGCCGCGGGGAGGATGCTGTCCTCCACGCCTTCCAGGTTCAGCCGGATGGGCACCTGCAGCGTGGTGCCCAGGCGCAAGAGCAGCACGTCGGGCTCGATTCCCTTCTCGCCGATGGCCTCGGCCACCTCGCGCGCGGACAGCCCGTTGCCCTTGGCCCACAGCGCCCTGAGGAACTCACCCGACTGCGGCGCATGCCACCACGCGGGGCCGAAGCGCGCCTTGAGCTGCGCCTGGAGCTGGCCCGCGAGGAACCACGCGCGGAAGCTGTCCGCGGACTGGAAGAAGTCCTCCTGGTCCACCAGGTAGCGCTCCGTGTCCTCGTCCGTCATCGGGATGTCGTCCGTGCGCGACATCACCTGCCGGTACAGCTCCTTCGGGTCCACCTCCACGCGCCGGTGCAGCTCCAACTGGTACAGCAGCCGGCCCGCCGCGTGGCGGATGAGGTACAGCTTGTGCGCGCTGGAGGTGGCCAGGAACTGCGAGCGCTGATCTCCACTGACGCCCGCGTGCTCCTCCAGCCACACCGGGTCCTCCAACAGGTCCTCGAAAAGCGACGAGTACGCCTCGCCCACCGTGGGGTTGCCCAGCCGCGCCAGCTCGAAGCGCGTCTCCTTCGTGAATGCCGAGTGCAGCGCGTGCCCGAACTCGTGCAGCACGCGCGCCTGGTGCAGCACGCCCGAGCCCGGCTTGAAGGACAGCCTCACGTCGTCCGGCACTCGCACCGACAGCGCCAGGGGGCGGTTGTTCTTTCGCGGCAAATCCCTCGCGTCGATTTGAACGTTCTTCAGCTCGGCCAGGTCCAGGCCCATCCCCGACAGGGTGCCGTGCGCCTTGAGCAGGGACTCGCCCTTGGGGAAGGCGTCCTCCACCTCACGCGAGCGGAACAGCCGGGGGATGTCCGCGCGCGTGATGTCCTTGAACGGCACGCCCAACTCGCGCTGCGCGAGCCGCTCCATCACCAGCCGGTACGGCGCCTGCGTCGCCTGGAGAATCTCCTCCGCCAGCACGCTCAGCTTGCCCAGGTCCGCCTGTCGCAGCTCGCTGCCGAAGGCCTCGTACGAGGGGAAGCCCAGCGTCTTCACCAGCTCCTCCGCGCGCTCCTCCTTGCGGCGCAGCGTCTGGTTGAGCCGCTCCAGCAAGGGCGTCACCGCCGCGTAGAGCGCCTTGCGCCGCGCCGCGCTCCGCTCGTTGGCCAGGAGTCGCTCCAAGTCCCGGTAGCGCAGCTCCTTGCCATCCAACGTGAAGGTGAGGGACGCCTCCAGGTTGGCGGACGCGTCGTTGTACTCAGCCAGCGCGTGCGACAGGTACTCGCCGGCGAAGTGCGAGTGCAGCGCGGTGAGGGCGCGCACCTCGCGCGGGTCCTGCGTGAGCTGCCGCAGCCGGTCCACCTTGCGGATGTTGTCGAGCGTGAAGAGGTCCTCCTGCCCCGCGTACGTCCCGGAGACGTCCACGTGGCGGCCCTCCGTCCAGAACACCCAGACGAGCCGGTGCTGCGCCTCCAGCAGCGTCTCCGCGCGCGAGGCCAGCGCGCGCACATCCTCCGTGAGGCGCTGCTCCTCCGTGGGGGGCTGCCGGGAGTCCGCGGGAGGGCCCTTGGGGCAGGCGCTGAGGAGGCAGGCCAGGGCGAGGAGGAGGGGAATCCTTGGGTGCATGTCGGGCCTCATGTTACTTCCGCCTTGCCCATGCCCAATCTTTCTCAATGGCGGGCCGCCCGGGGACGCCAGGCCCTCTACTCCGCCCTTCGACGGTTCTTCGTCGCCCAGGGGTATCTGGAGGTGGAGACGCCCCTGCTCATCCCCACGCCCGGAATGGAGCCGCACATCAACGCCTTCGAGGCGGGCTTCATCCCCGAGACGGACGTCGGCACCGCTCGCACCCTCTATCTGCACACCAGCCCCGAGTACGCGATGAAGCGGCTGCTCGCCGACGGGGCGGGGCCCCTCTTCCAGCTCTGCAAGGTGTTCCGGAACGGCGAAGTCACCGCCACGCACAATCCGGAATTCACGATGCTGGAGTTCTACCGGCCCCAGGCGGACTACCACGCCATCATGGCCGACCTGGAGGGCGCGCTCGCGGAGGCCGGGCGCTCCGCCACGGAGGGTGAGCCCGGCGCCGACCCGGCCTTCTTCACGCGTACGCCCTACGAGCGCCTCACGGTGCGCGACGCCGTGTTCAAGGCGACGGGCGTGGATATCCGCGTGCACTCGGACGGGCCCTCGCTCAAGCGCGCCGCCGAGGCCGCGGGCGTCCGGACGGGCGACGCGGAGAGCTTCGACGACGTCTTCTTCCACCTCTTCCTGCAGCGGGTGGAGACGGGCCTGGGCCACGAGCGGCCCACATTCCTCATCGAGTACCCGGCGTCCATGGCGGCGCTCTCTCGCTTGAAGCCCGGGGATTCCGCCGTGGCGGAGCGGGTGGAGCTGTATGCCAAGGGCCTGGAGCTGGCGAACGGGTTCTCCGAGCTGACGGACGCGGCCGAGCAGCGCTCGAGGCTCGTGGAGGAACAGGACCTCAGGCGCAAGCTGGGGCGTTCCGTGTATCCTCTGGACGAGCGGTTCCTTGAAGCGGTAGGTCGAATGCCGCCCTCGGCGGGTATCGCCGTGGGGCTCGACAGAATCCTGATGCTGCTGCTCGGGGTCCAGCGCATCTCGGACGTGCTCCTGTTCCCCGCCCACGAGTTCGTGTGATTCGAGACATCGTCCGGACAGCGTTCGCGGGTGTTTCAGCAGTGGGCCTGACCGGGGTGTTCTCCTCGGTCATCTCCGCACTGTCGGTGGGAGGCGCGCACGGGGAGGCGGACAAGGCCCTGCGGCTCTGGGCGCGGGGCGTGCTGGCGTCCGCGGGCGTGCGACACGAGGCGGTGGGGCTGGAGCACATTCCCACCGAGGGCCACGTCGTCTTCGTGTGCAACCACCAGTCGCACTACGACGCGCCGCTGAACATGGCGTACGTGGAGACGCATACGCGCTTCGTGGCGAAGGCGGAGCTGTTCAAGATTCCGGTGTTCGGCGCGGCGCTGCGGCGGGCGGGCAACATCCCCGTGGCGCGCAGCGGCGGCAGCGAGGACCGGGCCCGGCTGGAAGAAGCGGTGACGGCGCTGCGCGAGCGGGTGAGCGTGCTGTTCTACGCCGAGGGCACGCGCAGCGAGGATGGACGGCTGCGGCCGTTCAAGAAGGGGGCCGCGACGCTCGCCATCCAGGCAGGCGTGCCGGTGGTGCCCATGGCGGTGTCGGGGACTCGGCTCATCCTTCCCAAGGGAGGACGGGCGGTGCAGTGGGGCCAGCGCGTGGCGCTGGTGGTGGGCAAGCCCATCCCCACGCAGGGCCTGACGATTGAAGACCGCGACGCGCTCACGCGCGAGTTGGAGGACGCGGTCGCGCAACTCTACTCCGAGGCGTGCAGGCGCTCGGGAGACGTACCCACATGAAGAAGTCAGCACCTCAGAAGTCGTTCGCGGCTCATCCCTGGCACGGCATCACTCCTGGGAACGAGTCTCCTGAAATCGTCACCGCCTATATCGAAATCGTCCCCACGGACGCGGTGAAGTACGAGCTGGACAAGGAGTCGGGCATCCTCAAGTTGGACCGGCCGCAGCGGTTCAGCAGCCAGTGCCCGACGCTGTACGGGTTCATCCCCCAGACGTACTGCGACGAGCTGGTGGCGAAGCGCTGCGCCGAGCGCACGGGAGTGAAGAACATCCAGGGCGACAGGGACCCCATCGACGTCTGCGTGCTGACGGAGAAGGTCGTCAGCAACGGCAACCTCCTGGTGCGCGCGGTGCCCATCGGCGGCTTCCGGATGATCGACGGCAACGAGGCGGATGACAAAATCATCGCGGTGCTCGAGTCCGACCTCGTCTACGGAGAGCTGCAGCACATCGCCCAGCTCCCGCGTCCGCTGTTGGACCGCCTCAAGCACTACTTCCTCACCTACAAGCAGATTCCCGGTGAGGGGAAGCGCAGCGTCGAAATCGCGGAGGTCTACGACAGGCCGGAGGCGATGGAGGTCATCCGCCGCAGCATGAAGGATTACGACCGCGTCTACGGGCAGGCCTCCTCGACGCCCGTGCGCAGCCGCACGCGGCGCCCTGCTCGGAAGTCGCGCGCGTCCTGACGCTTGAAGCCTGGCGCGGAGCGGGAGTGGATTCCGCTCCGCGTCGTCAGGTGTGGTCGCTCAGGGCTGGTTCGGGTCCGTGCCGATGCCCTTGAACGGGTTGAAGGTGTACGTCGTGGAGAACTGCGACGACGGGCTGAAGTAATAGGCCGCGAGCTTCGCCGGGTCGTTCGCGATTTCGCCCCGGAGGATGGGGCCGTCGTTCTGGTCATCCCAGCCCCAGGGCGAGTTGGCGGAGTTGGAGCCGCAGTTGCCCGCGGCCAGTCCGCAGCCGCCGCTGGTGTCTCCCCGGAACGTCCCGTACGAGGAGAACAGCGTGGTGAGCTCGCGACGCGGCCAGAGCCCCTCCGCGCCGTAGATGTCCACCAGCTTGTAGCGCACGTCGGAGTCCGTGGCGGACGAGGGCTGCTCGGCGAGCGAGAGGGACGGGAAGTACTTCACACCGTCACCGACGATGTCATACGCCGGCCACGCCTTGAGGCCATGTCCCTTGGCCTCCTGCGCGGTGATGGGGTGGAGCTGCCCCTCGAACGAGGCCAGCGACAGCGTGCCGTCAATCGACTCCGAGCCCGAACCGAGCGGGCTGCCCGAGGGCACGAACGAGAAGAAGTCCTTGTGCGCCACCGTCACCGCGCCCACGAGCGAGCCGTACTCGCTGCCGTCGCGCTGGACGACGAGCAGCACGCCCTCGCCGTCGTTCTCGTGCTCGGTGTCGAAGATGCTGTCGGACCAGTCACGCGGGTGGAAGAACGTGTAGAGCAGGTACCAGTGCGTGCTCGTCTCCACCACGGACTGATACGCGTGCGCGGACAGCACGCGTGAGCCGGTGTTGTCCCAGTTGTTCGTCCCGCTCCAGTCTCCGTCGAAGTCCACGCGGGTGAGGAAGTCGGACTTGCCGCTGAGCGAGTGCGAGCCCGTCACATCCACGTCCTGATAGTGGATGGGCGCCCACCGCTTGGTGAGGGCCGCGCGCGCCGCCGTGGAGCCCACGCCGTTGAGCAGCGCCCGCTGCGCCTCTCCGAACGGGTCGTCTTCCGAGTAACCCTCACCGCAGGCCGGCAGCAACGCGAAGGTCAGCGCGACGACAGTCAGGACGAGGATATCGGAAACACGACGGAGGAGGGACGCCACGCGGGCCTGCCTTTCAAGAGGCAGACACTCAATGTCATCCCGGATTATTTGTGAAGGCAGCGCTACGTGAAAAACGAGTTAAGCCCGAGTGACTTGGTTGTTCCAGGGGAGGTCCGTCGGGATGAGCATGCGTTCATGGTGGGTGCTGTCGATGCTGGGTCTGTCGTCGCTCGCTGGGGCGGAGGTGCCCCAGGAAGGGGTGTCCTCGCGGCCCCTGGAGCGTCGGGCGAAGTCGTATGTCGATGCGGTGAGCTACTTCCAGTCAGAGGCGGAGTTCCAGGCGTGGTTCGAGCTCCGCGGCCACTTGAAACAGAACTTCGACGACATCTGTGGCGACACGTTCTGCGAGGGGGATTACTCCAACATCGAGTCCATCGTCTTCCGCTGCTCGGTGGAGACGCGGACGGGTGTCATCGGTCAGTGTCTCTGGGTGTTCGGCGGGAGCGCCGAGGACATTGATTCGCGCACGGGGGTCATCACCACACAGACGCGGACGTGGGCCTGCAAGAGTCCGTTGGCGCGAGGCACCACGATGGCGGCGTTGCTGACGGCGCTCGCGGGGCCGGAGCCGCTCTACGCCACGTTGCCGGGGACGCAGAAGACGCTCTACGACGGGCTGGTGGACTGCCTCTAGCCTGGCGAAGCGCTAGCGGAGTTCGACCAGGCGCACTCGCTTGTAGATGCGCTTGTCCAGGGGCAGGCGGGTGTCGATGAAGCCGAGGGCCTCGTCGAATTCGAAGGTGAAGGTGGGGATGGGCGGGCTGATGGAGATGATCAGCTCGAACTCCCAGAGGCTGACGAGCCGCTCGCGGCTCCCCACGGCTTCGGCGGGCGGAGGAGGGAGCTTCTCCGCGGCGGCGCGCACGTCCTTCACGGCCTCCTGGTCGACCTCCGGCTGGTGGCTGGGGTCCACGAGCACGACGTCGAGCAGGCTTCCGTGGCGGTCCTGGATGACGCGGATGAGGGCTCGGCGAGTGGAGCGGAAGCCCTCGCGCATCTTCTCGCGCAGCTCGCTGCGCATGCGCAGCGCCGGGTCTCCCACGGTGCTGACCGGGCGGCGCTTGTCGTCCAGGGGTTGGTTGTTCGCGACGAACGCGCCCGAGGAGCCGTAGTTCGCGGCGCGCTCGCTCCAGGCGCGGCCATAGGCGCGGCTGCGCTCCATGCCCATGTCGAAGTAGCCCTGGAGGCCGTGCTCCTTCACGGAGCGGTCCGCGTCCCAGACGGCCACCAGCTTCTTGCCGAGCTGGCTGAAGTAGGGGTGCACGAGTCCCCGGTCCACCTTGCCGCGTCCCACGCTCTCCGAGACGAGGTCCTCGACGAGCGCCTGGGGCGTGGGGGATTTGCGTGCGTCCCGGATGCCGACGTCCGGTGGCGCCGGGGTGGTGTCTCCACGGCGCATCGGCAACGCCTGGGTCCGCGCGGCCAGGAGCAATCCCGAGCCGGGAGACTCCGTGAGGCGCGCGGTGTCGAGGGCTTGTGCCATGGCCTCGGGCGCGCGCGCGAAGTCCGTGAGCGCCGTGGAGGTGGCCGCTCGCGGGACATCTTCGGCCAGGCGCGGAGTCGCGCCGGGGAGGTCGCTCACGCGTGCTCGCTCCGTGGCGGCGGAGGCATCGGCCATGGCCAGCGGGCTGTCGGCAGGACGAGGAGCGGTGATGACCGAGGCATCGGTGCGCGGGCTGTCTGGCGGACGCGGTGCGCGCGCGATGGTGGAGGACGCCTCAGTCGATGCGTCGTGCTTCCCGTTCTCTCGCTCTGGCACCGGGGCCAGGGCTCCGGGCAGAGGGATGCCCGGTGGCGCTTGCTCGTGAGCCTCCGCTCGCGGCGGAGCGGATGAGGCTGCCGCTTCGCGAGAGGGCCGCTCCGCGAGCGCGGGCTCGGGCGGAACCGACGCATCCTCGGAGCTCGGCTTGCGCTCCTTCGCCGTGCTGGCCTCTGCGGCCTTGTCCGCCACGGGGACGCCGGGCGGGGGCTTGCTGGGGGCAGGCCATGCGTCGGCCCGGGCATCGCTGGCCGGCTGTGGCACGGACGGTTCCGCGTCGCTTCCGGACCTGGGCGTCGGGCCGTCCCTCCGGGTGCGTTCAGGCGTGGACATGGCCGTCGATGTCACCTCCACCCACTGCAATTCAGTGGGGCGGGCAGGAGGCACGGGCAGGCGAGGCGCACGGGGCGGTCCATCAACGAGCAGCCACAGCAGCCCGTGCACGGCCACACTGGCGGCGAGCGCGGGAAGCAGGCGTCGGGAGGGGGCCGGCGACATGACCTCCCCTTTTAATCGCGTCGACAAGGCATGCCCGGGAAAGCGAGCCAGAAGGGTAGGAAACCCATCATGCCGCGCGTAGTCTCAAGAAACACCGGAGGAAGGCACCCAGGATGGCGACCTCGCTGCTCGCGACGGATGGCTACAAGTTCAGCATGGCGGAGGCCGGCTGGCCGTTGCGCCGGGAGACGTTCTATTACTCACACCGCAAGGGCGGTCTCCAGGTCATGCCCCTGGACCTCGCGGCCTACGTGCGTGCGCTCCTCCCCGAGCCCAAGTCAGAGGACTACGACTTTCTCGCGCGCTACGACTACGAGATGGGCGTGGGCTTCAAGGCGGCCATCCTCCGCAAGGAGAAGCTCTCCATCCGCGCCATCCCTCGCGGCTCGGTCTTCTTCCCGCGCGAGCCCATCCTCACCCTCACCGGCCCCTCCGCCCTCGTCTCCTGGGTGGAGCCGCTGCTGCTCCAGCTCAACTTCCGCATCCAGGTCGCCACCCAGGCCCTGATGGACCGGGACGTGCTGGCCCGCGCCCTCGCCCGCGTCACCTGCGAGGAGCAGAAGGCCATCGCCCTGGAGACGCTCGACGCGGTGGGCGTCAAGCCGGTGCCCATCACCGTGGACTCGGAGGGGTATTCCAAGCGCGTGCGCGCCACCGTCCAGGAGCTCATCGACATCGTGGAGGACCCCGCGCGCATCTTCGAGGTGGGCCTGCGCGCGGCGACCTGTCTGGGACAACACGACCTCGCCCTGCGCGCCTGCAAGGACGTGGGCGTGACGCGCACCAGCAACGTGGAGGGCGCGCGCTCGCTGGGGATGATGCCGGTGGGCACCATGGGGCACGAGCACATCCAGCGCTACGGCTCGGATGACGCCGCGTTCCGCGCCATGCGCGAGCGCCGGCCCCAGCGCTCCAGCTACCTGCTGGACACTTTCGACACGCTCACCTCGGGCATCCCCGCCGCCTTCCAGCTCATCCGCGAGGACCCGGGCTCCGGCGACTCCATCCGCTTCGACTCCGGCAACAAGAAGCTCCAGTACCTCTACGCCGTCACGCGTGCGCGAGACATGGGCATCAAGCCCGTCAACATCCTCGAGGATGGCCTGGACGCGGAGGCCACGCGCGAGTTCGAGGAGCTGCGGCGACAGGTGGGCTGGGAGCCGGGCTCGCAGTTCTACGGCTACGGTGGCCACATCGTCGCGCGCACCATGGACTGCCCCTTCACGCGAGACAGGGTCGCCGCCATCTACAAGCTGTCTCAGACGGGCCCGCAGCCGGTGATGAAGTTCGGCAACGAGCTGGCCGAGGGCAAGCAGAGCATCCCCGGCACGCCCGTCCTCTTCCGCCGCCGCCACGGCTCCGGCCCCATTGGCCTGGTGGGCCAGGAAGGCGAGCCGGCGCCGGAGGGCTACTTCCCGCTCATGGAGGCCGAGCCGGAGACGCCCTCGCTCGTCGGCGCACTGGAAGCGAGCGCGGAGCCGGCGAAGATTGCCCAGACTCCCGCCACGAAGGCGCTCGTCGACGAGCTGACGCGGCGTCACTTCCCCAAGGGCCGCTGACTCGACTCACCTCAGGAGGACCCCATGTCCCTGCCCATCCCTGACTTCCACCAGGACGCTCGCGCGGGTCAGCTGTATCTGGAGCGCACCGCCGAGGTCGCCGACGAGGCCCGGCGCTACGTCGCCCGTCACGGCCTCCGCCCCGCGCGCGAGGACAAGGTGCGCATCGCCGCCTTCGGCATCGACGTGCAGGTGGCCTTCTGCTCGCCCGGCGCCAGCCTCTTCGTCCCCGGCGCCGTCGAGGACACCCAACGCGCGCTGCGCTGGCTCTACTCGCACCTGGACCGGGTGACGGAGCTGGTGTTCTCGCTCGACACCCACCGCATCTTCCAGATCTTCCACCCCGCCTGGTGGAAGGACGCGCAAGGCCAGCACCCCGCGCCGATGACGCAAGTCACCGCGGCGGAGGTCCGCTCGGGCCGGTGGCGGGCCACGCGTTTTCCGGAGGAGAGCCTGGAGTACTGCGAGCGCCTGGAGGCGCAGGCGCGCTACGTGCTCACCATCTGGCCGTACCACGCGCTGCTCGGCGGCCTGAGCCACGCGCTGGTGCCGGCGTTCTACGAGGCGAGCGTGTTCCACGCCCTGGTGCGGGACACGGCGACGCACTTCGAGCTGAAGGGTGAGAACCCGCTGACGGAGAACTACTCCGTGCTCATGCCCGAGGTGACGGAGGTGAAGGGGCAGCGTGTGGGCGAATTCAACACGCGCCTCTTCGAGCGATTGATGACGTTTGATCGCCTCTACGTCTTCGGTCAGGCCAAGTCCCACTGCGTCCTGTCCACCCTGAGAGACCTCCGGGAGCACATTGAACGGACGGACCGCTCGAAGATGGGGCGGGTGCACATCCTCGTCGACGCGATGAGCCCGGTGCCCGCGCCGCCCCTGGAGCCGCTTCCGCCCTCGCTGGACTTCCCCCGGCTGGCCGATGAAGCCATCGAGGAGCTGCGGCGGGCGGGGATGCGGGTGGTGCGCACCACGGAGCCGCTGGACGTTTGAGCCAGACTTCCGGCGCGGGGCGTGCGCCGGGATTCACTCGGTGTGGTAGAATTCCGCCTCCGTCCCCGGCATGCCGTTGATGGCTTGCCGCTGGTGAAGGGGGAGTCATGTCACGACAGAGCTCACCGGCGTTCTCGCTGAAGGTCGGCCCCCATGGCCCGGACGGGCTGGGCGTGTCGGGCATCTCCGGCTCCGAGGGGCTCAGTCGCCTGTTCGACTTCCGGGTGGACTTCTTCACGGTGGAAGGCGAGCCGCTCGACGTCGCGGAGCTGGTGGGACAGGAGGCGCTGGCGACGTTCTCGGTGCGGGACTTCGCCGCCCGACACGTGCACGGCTGGGTGCGCGAGGTGGAAGCCCTGGGGGTGAAGACGGGGCGACGGCGCTACCGGGCTCACGTGGTGCCGCGACTGTGGCGACTCACGCAGTCCCACAAGAGCCGCATCTTCCAGGAGAAGACTGTCCCGGACATCCTCAAGGCGGTGCTGAAGGAGAACGGCATCGAGATGCGCGCGGCCCTGTCGGCCACCTACGCGCCGCGCGAGTACTGCGTGCAGTACCGCGAGTCGGACTTCGCCTTCATCAGCCGGCTGATGGAGTGGGAGGGCATCTTCTACTTCTTCGAGCACTCCGAGGACGGGCACACGCTGGTGCTGGGCGACAAGCCGAGCGCGCATGCACCGCTGCCGCAGGGCAAGGCACTGCCGCTGCGTCCCAGCCTGGGCAAGGCAGTGGTGGAGGAGGAGTACCTCTCCGCGCTGGAGGTGGTGCACCGGCTGCGTCCGGGCGCCGTGCACCTGAAGGACTACGACTTCGCCAAGCCCGCGCTGGACGTCTCCGGAAAGACGGAGGCCAAGGAGGGCGTGACGGCGCTGGAGCTGTACGACTATCCCGCCGGCTACGTGACACCAGGCGTGGGCAAGTCCACGTCGAGCGTGCGCGTGGAGGAGGCCACGGTGGGTGGCCGGACGCTCGCGGGTGACAGCGTGGCGCCTCGGCTGACGCCGGGGTTCCTCATGGAAGTGGAGCTGTCCGAGGACGACGTCTTCAAGGGGGAGTACCTGGTCACCGACGTGGTGCACTCGGGTCTCCAGCCGGACGTCACGGCGGGCAGCGAGTCGCTCCAGGGGCTCTACCGCAACCAGTTCCAGCTCATCCCCAAGGAGGTCCCCTTCCGGCCGCGTCGCAAGACGCCGCCCCCGCGCATCGCCGGCCTGCAGACGGCCACGGTGGTGGGACCCTCTGGCGAGGAGATCCACACCGACGAGCACGGTCGGGTGAAGGTCCAGTTCCACTGGGACCGAGAGGGCAAGCGGGACGAGCGGGCCTCCTGCTGGGTGCGCGTGGGGCAGCCGTGGGGTGGCCCGGCGTGGGGTGACGTGTGGCTGCCGCGCATCGGCCAGGAGGTGGTGATTCGCTTCCTGGAGGGGGACCCGGACCGACCGCTGGTGGCGGGTGCCGTCTACAACGGCTCCAACATGGCGCCGTACCCGCTGCCGGACGAGAAGACGAAGAGCACTCGCAAGAGCGCGTCGAGCCCCGGCAGCGACGGCTTCAACGAGGTGCGCGTCGAGGACTCCACGGGCGCGGAGGAGATCTTCACCCACGCGCAGAAGGACGAAGACCTGCTCACGGAGAACAACAAGGACCAGCAGGTGGGCGGGTACGAGGCGCTGCTGGTGAAGAAGGACCGCAAGCGCACGGTGGAGGGCTTCCAGACGTTGCTGGTGAAGAAGCACGACGTGGCGGTGGTGGAGGGCAACCAGTCGCTGCTGGTGCAGAAGAACCGCGAGAGCACCACGCTTGGGAGCCACGACGAGGAGGTCGATGGCAACCAGGTGATGACGGTGGGCGGCAACCTCTTCGTGGATGTCTCCAAGGCCTCGTCGGAGATGGTGGGCGCGGCGAAGGCCACCACGATTGGCGGGGCGCTGGCGGTGTCCGTCGCGCTGGCGCTGAACGAGGCGACCGGTGGCGTGAAGTCGATTCAGGTGGGCGGCGCGCACGTCGAGAACGTCATGGGCCACCGCAGCGAGACGGTGGCGGAGAAGACGGAGCGGAAGGTCGGCACCGACTGGCAGACCGAGGTGAAGGGCGCCACCACGGTGACGGTGGGCAAGGACTTGAAGGAAGAGGTGAAGGGCCTGTTCCAGATTCACATCAAGGAGGAGACGACCTTGATGGCCAAGACGTACTCGCTCAAGTCCGACAAGCTCTCCGTCATCGTCAACGGGAACCTGGCGTTGCAGGTGGAGAAGTCCGGCAACGTGAAGCTCATCGCGAAGACGCTCACGCTGGATGGCTCCGAGGTGAAGTTCAAGGGCGCCAAGGTGAAGATGGAGGCGGCGGGCTCGGCGAAGAGCGAGTCCATCAGCCTCAAGGAGATTGGAAAGCTGCCGCCGGCCGAGTCGGGCTCCATGCAGCTGAAGATGAAGAGCCGCGGCGGCGGGTCCGTGGAGGGGCGCGAGTTCGAGCTCAAGCTGCCGGATGGCAGTGTCCGCAAGGGCAAGCTGGACGCGCAGGGCGGCGCGAAGCTCGAGAAGCTTCCTGAAGGTGAGTCGGTTCTGTCGTTCCCGAAACCGCAGGGCTGATTCGCTGGAAGGACCCAACGCGCGATGAGCACACGGCACAAGGTCAAGCAGGGCGAGTGGCTGTCGAAGATTGCTCGGCAGTATGGGTTCGCCAAGTGGCAGGACCTCTGGGACCATCCGGACAACGCGCCCCTGCGAGCGAAGCGGGCGAATCCGTTCTGCCTCCAGCCGGGTGACGAGGTGGTCATCCCGGAGCTGCCGGGACTCAAGGTCTCCACGGGCTCCAGCTACAGCTTGCAGGGGGGAGATCCGCCGGACCGCATCCGGCTGGGCATGCGACGGGCGAACGCGCCGCTGGGGCTCAAGCGCTACGAGTTGAAGCTGGGCGACAAGTTCCTCAAGGGGACGCTCACCTTCCAGGGACTGCTGGACCAGCCGCTTCCTCCGGATGCGACGGAGGCCACGCTCAAGGTGTGGACCTCCGAGGAGCCCGAGCTGGCGTGTGAGTGGAAGTTGAAGCTGGGCCACCTGGACCCGCTGGATGCGCTCAGTGGCGTGCAGGCGCGACTGGCGAACCTGGGTTGGTACAACGGGCCCATCAACAATGAGCTGACGGACGCCACCCGCACGGCGCTGGCCAGCTTCCAGTTGGCGCAGCTCCTGCCGCCCACGGGTGAGCTGAGCAAGGAGACGCTCGAGACGCTGGAGGACCGGCACGAGCAGAACGGAGGCACGGAGGTCATGCCCCCGTCCTTCGGTTCGGATGAGGACGAGGAGGAGGAACTCCAGGAGGGTGGAGGCTCGCCGGGTGGTGGTGAGGCCTCGGCGGGAGCGGGAGCAACTCCGCCTCCAGCGACGGGCTCGGCGAGTGCGAGTCCTCAAGCTGGTGGGAATACGGGTGGCTCGGGCACGGGCGGCTCGGGCACCGGTGGCTCGGGCACCACTGCCGCGACCACGCCGGGCACCACGGGCACGGGTGGCTCGGGCACGACGACCGCCGCGTCGCAGCAGACTGGCGGAGGCACGGCGACGGGGGGCACGGCTGCCACCGCCACCGCGCAGCAGAGCGCCACGGCGGTGGACACGCACCGTTACGGTGGTTTCGTCCTCCAGCGCAGGGACCGTGACGACCAGCATCGCTGGGGCGGCGCGGTGCAGCCCGTCGCCCAGGGCAACAACGGCGCACCCACCCTGGTCGCTCCAGGTGCGGGCACCGCGGGCAATGCGCTCACGGCGCCCACGCACGTGCTCCGGCTCCAGCGCGACCTGCGCGAACTGGGCTTCCTCATCGGCGGCACCCCGGACGGCGCCTTCGGTCTGAGCACCGAGTGGGCCGTGCGCGAGTTCCAGATCTACTCGAAGATGGAGAACGTCGCGCTGGAGGACACCGCCAACACGAGCACGAACTACGTGGAGCGGTTGTCCCAGGTGGCCAACTCCCAGGTCTATGAAGGCGCGGTCAGCGGCGTCGTCAACGACGACACCGAGCAGCGCATCCGGCACTGGCTCACCAACCACTGGCGCTGCCCCGTCATCATCCGGGCGATGAACGTGGCGAACGGAAACCCCACCACCGTCGTCCAGGACAACCTCTGGCGGCACAACGACTGCGTCAACACCGCGCCGCGCATCTACGTGCGGGACTTCTCCGGCTACTACACGCTGCCCACGGGCCGGAACGAGACGGACCTGCATGTGCTGGGCACGTACACCAACTACCCCAGCTACGGCGGGCCGGTGAGCATGCCCACCCGGCACACGTGGGCGACGTCGGAGCTGCTGCCGGCCAACTTCGTGGGCGTGGCCAACTACAACTCGATGTCGGCCTCCCAGCGCTCCACGTACAAGGTGGTCCGCGCCGCCGCCGAGCAGGAGAACCTGGGGTACTTCGACTCGCTCAACGCCTACGACAACGCCTTCATCTCGCTGGGGCCGTGTCACTGGACGCTGGGCATCCTCTTCGCCGGAAGCGCCGAGCCCTCCGAGGGTGAGCTGTGCGGCTTCCTCGCCTATCTGCGCTCCAGCAACCAGGCCGCCTTCGAGGAGGCCATCGAGTTCTTCGGCCTGCGCATCGACGAGGACTGGAACGCGGGAGCCGGCAACGGCGCCACGCTCTACAGCAGCGCCGGCAAGAAGTACGCGGGCTGGCCCGCGCAGCAGCGCGACGATGAGACGTGGGCGCGGATGCCGCAGACAGAGGCCGCGGGCAACTACTACAAGACGTATCACTGGTACTACCGTTTCCAGATGGCGGGACGGACCATCGAGGGCTTCCAGCGCGCCATGTGGAACGCGGCCCGCATCCGCCTGCGAGACATCCGAGATACGCCCTGGGGCACTGGCGTGGCCAACGTGGGCACCGGCGCCAACGCGCGTGCTCCGACCATCGGCGACGTGGCGACGTCCGAGAAGCTGATGGGCATCCTGCTGCGCTGGCACATCTTCCGCCCGGGCCATGTCGCCGGGCAGAACTCGGCGGGGCAGCGGCTGCGCAATGCCTTCACCGCCGCGAAGCAGGCGAACCCCACGCTCAACTGGACCCAGGCTCCCAACCTGTGGACCAACGCGCACGAGACCGCCCTCATCACCCACATCCTCGCGGAAGCGTCGAGCGTGAATGACTCGGTGGACAACGTGGCGAACTGGCCGGCCTGGCTGGGGGGCACCGTCCAGACGACGAACCCGCGCAACTACCAGTTGGTGCTGCCCGCGGGCACCACGCTGCTGTCGACGCGGAACTCGTTCAACTTCGACGTGCCGTGAGTCGCCGGGAGGAGGGGAGGCCCGTCAGGGCTTCTCCGTCTCCGTGGCCGCGTCCTGGTAGGTGTCACCCTGGAAGCGCATCGTCACGCGCTTCACCGTGGGCGCGTCGAAGGTGCCGCTCTTCTCCCGATGCACCACGTCGCGCCAGCCCTGGGTGCGCGTGTCCAGGGGCTTCAACTCCAGCGTGTACTCGGGGCCCCAGGCAGGAGCGTACCGGTCTCCGCTGCAGTGGACGTAGAGGGCCTGCATGGTGGCGCCGTCGCTCCCCGCTTCGGTGGGGAAGATGACGTAGAGGTCCTGCTGGCCTCGGCCGTCCAGGTCCACCTCCGCCGCGCGCAGGGCCTTGCCATAGCCGGGGTCCGGCTCCACCTGGACCGTGGGCTGTTTGCCCTTGCCCACCGTGGTGATGCGGAAGGTCTCGTCACGTGAGCACGGGCCCGCCGAGGACGGCGCGGGGGCGGTGTTTCCTGGGCCCTGTGCCGCCGTGGGCGCGGCGCTTCCCGCACCCTGCGCCGGAGCTGTCGCGCCTCCCGAGCCCTGCGCCGTCGCGGAGGTGGGGCTTCCCGGGCCTTGTGCCGTCGTTCCTCCCGAGCCCTGCGCCGTCGCGGAGGAGGGGCTTCCCGCTCCCTGTGCCGTCGCGGGCGGAGTCGTGCCCGTGCCGCCGGTACCCTGTTCCATCGCGGAGGGCGCCGCGCTCGCGCCAGTCGTGGCCGGTGCCTGGGCCGTTCCCTTGCCCATTGCGGACGCTCCGGTGGGGGCGGCCCCATCTCGTGCCTGAGCCATGGGCTCCGGGGGAGCGGTGCGGAGTGAGCCCTCGGTGCAGGCGGTCGCAAGGCATGCTGCGGTAGCGGCGAGCAGGACGTGGCGCATGGGCGGGAAGTGTACCGCTCCCTCCCGTGAGAATGCAGAGCCGCGCTACCGGTCCTTGAGGGCTCCCTCGCGAGGGGCAGGGGAGAGGACTTCAGTCCCTCTGGACACGCCGCCGCGCGCACCGGCCCACGGCCAGGACTGTCAGCGACCGGACTTGAGTCGAGCCGCCGTCCAGCGCGCCACGGCTTCACGGAGCACATCCGCCGCCGAGGCCCCTGGGCGCGCCTGGGTGCTCAAGTCCACCACCGTGTGGAACAAGTCCAGCTCCAGCCCCTCGTCGCGCTGCACCGTGCCGGCGAACAGTTCCACCGGCGTGCCGTGCTCGCGCGCCAGTCGCGCCAGTCCACCCGGCCCCTTGCCCATGGACGTCTGCCGGTCGAAGCGCCCCTCGCCCGTGAGCACCACCTCCGCGAGCAACACGCGCCGCTCCAGCCCCAGCGCGCGCGACACCAGCTCATACCCGGGCACCAGCCGCG
>Ga0126314_10000447_pt1 | contig 19931 bp, 25 predicted proteins | sample Plot105B_FD_92535 | JGI IMG/M metagenome (GOLD analysis project Ga0126314, IMG submission 92535) | Serpentine soil microbial communities from UC McLaughlin Reserve, CA, USA - Plot105B | ecosystem: Environmental > Terrestrial > Soil > Grasslands | place: USA: UC McLaughlin Reserve, Lake County... | reverse complement strand
GCTGCCTGCTGTCAACGACACCGTCGACACCGTCGGTGGCGTCGTGAACGACACGCTGGGCACGGTTGGCAACGACGTCCTGCCGGCGGTCAACGACACGCTCGGCACGGTCGGCGACGTCGTCGGCGACACGCTGCCTGCCGTCAATGACACCGTCGACACGGTCGGTGGCGTCGTGAACGACACGCTCGGCACCGTCGGCAACGACGTCCTGCCGGCCGTCGACAACACCGTTGACACCGTCGGTGGCGTCGTGAACGACACGCTCGGCACCGTCAGCAACGACGTCCTGCCGGCCGTCGACAACACGCTGGGCACGGTTAGCAACGACCTCCTGCCGGCAGTCAACGACACGCTCGGCACGGTCGGCGACGTGGTCGGCGACACCCTGCCGGCGGTCAACGACACCGTCGACACGGTCGGGAACACCGTGACGGATCTGCTCGGCGCGCTCGACGGCACGTCGTTGCTCGATCTCGACGCCAACCTCGACCTCGACCTCGACCTGGCGGCGCCAGTGGCCGCCGCGGTGGCGGCAAACGCAAACGCCGCTATCCCGATCGACGCAGCGGTCAGCGCGAGTGTGCTGTCGCCGGACTCGACCTCGTTGGGGAGTGCCGACCAGGACGCCATGCTCCAGCAGCTGCTGGCCGGTGATGCCCTGGCGACTACCTCGCAGGAGTCGGCCATCAACCAGGGCGAGATCAACGAGGACGTCGTGCCCGCCGACGCGGTCACGGCGAACACCGGCGATCTGGCGAGTGGAGACTCGCTGCTCGACCTGAACGTCGACCTCGACCTCGGGCTCGACCTGGCCGCACCGATCGACGCAGCACTCGCTGCGAACCTGAACATCGCGGCACCGATCGATGCCGCCGTGAGCGCCAACATCCTGTCGCCCGGATCGACCTCACTGGCGACCGCGGACCAGGATGCGGTGATCGTCCAGACGCTGCAGGGCCTCGCTCAGGCAACGTCTGACCAGACGTCGGTCATCGAGCAGGGTGAGACGCCGCCGTCATGATCGCTCTCGCCCACCGCTCGCTGACGCTCCTCGTGCTCGTGCTCGTCTGCGCGCTGCCCTTCGGCAGCGCGCAGGCGGCCAAGTCGGAGAACGTCGCGACGGCAATCATCGAACAGGACGACGGCCGGGCGTTCGACTTCGCCTGGGACCTCGACAAGCAGCGCGGTGACGACGCCGTCGACCAGGTGAACAAGGCCGAGGCGCGTGCTCACTGCACGCGTTGCCGGGCCACGGCGATCGCGTTCCAGATCGTCCTCGTCCACGGATCACCGGCAACGGTCGTGCCGCAGAACCTCGCCGAGGCGATCAACGAGGGATGCACCGAGTGCGTCGCGGTCGCCGAGGCGCGGCAGTTCGTGCGCGTCACACCGCAGCGTGTGAAGCTGACAGGCGGAGGGCGAGCGATCCTGTCCGACGTCCGCCGGCAGCTCGCGTCGCTCGAGGAGCAGAACCTCCCGATCGACCAGTTGCACCAGGCGGTCGAGGCGCAGGAGGCGAGGGTCCGCGAGGTGCTTGCGGACGACCTCGTCCTGAGGGCCGACCCGGATACTGAGGCCACGGTTACGGCGGGCCGGACGTTGCAGTCAGTGGACGTTCTGGACTGACGGACGGCAAGCATGTCCACCGCGACTGCAGCCCCGGCCGCACCACCGTCTCATCAGCGTCCGCGCGCCGAGATCCTTCGGCGCGCGGACGGCATCGAGCTCGTCGGGCACTTCAAGGACTCGGGGTTCAGGGAGACCCACAAGCTCGCGCGGCGTTCCGACGGACAGGTCGTCCAACTCAGCGAGTTGCTCTACACGGTGGCCGAGGCCGCCGATGGGCGACGCGATCTCGTCGAGGTCGCCCAGGTTGTCAGTCAGCGGTCTCAGCGGACCGTCACCGCCAACGACGTCGCGTACCTCGCGAACCGGAAGCTCAGACCGCTCGGCGTTCTCACGCTCCCGGACGGGACGACGCCCGAGCTGAAGAAACGCGAGCCCGTGATGGCGCTGCGCCACCGCCGCCCGTTGCTGTCAGAGCGGACGGTCAATGCGGGCGCTCGCTTGTTCACGTGGCTGCACGTGCCCGTCGTGAAGCTCGTGCTGATGCTGACTATCGGCGTCTTCGACGCGTGGCTATTCGCACTGCACGGCATCGCCGGCGGCATGCGCAGCGCGATCTACAACCCGACGCTGCTGCTCGCCGTGCTCGCCTCGGTCGTCGTCGCCACGGCCTTTCACGAGTTCGGCCATGCCAGCGCCTGTCGCTACAGCGGCGGCCGGCCGGGAGTGATGGGCATCGGGCTCTACCTGGTCTGGCCCGCGTTCTACTGCGACGTGACCGACGCCTACCGGCTCAACCGCCGGGGCCGGCTGCGCACCGACTTGGGCGGGGTCTACTTCAACGCAATCTTCGCGCTGCTGGCCGGTGGAGTCTTCTTCGCAACGGGCGAGGAGGCGGCGCTGCTGGCCGCGGTGGTCCAGCACATCATCCTGCTCCAGCAGCTCCTGCCGCTGATGCGTTTCGACGGTTACTACGTCCTCACCGATCTCACGGGCGTACCGGACATCCTCTCGCGCATCAAGCCGATCTTTCGCTCGCTGATCCGCGGCCGCAAATCCGAACCGCGCGTCGCCGAGCTGAAGCCGTGGGTCCGGGTCGTCGTCACTGCGTACCTCCTGATCCTGATCCCGGCGCTGACGTTCCTCGTCGTGTGGATGACGCTGGGCTTCCCCCGCCTCGTGGCCACGGTCTACGACTCGTTCGGGCTGCAGCTCGATCGGATCCAGGCGGCCGCCGACCCCTCCGAAATCGCGCTCGGCTTCGTCCGCATCGTCACGCTTGTGCTGCCGGTCGCGGGCACGACCCTCAGCCTAAGCCGTGTCGGGCGGATGGTGGGCCGCGGCGCGACGCGCTGGTCCAGCGGGAGCATGCCGCGCAAGGTCGTTGCGGCCGTCGGCGCGGCAGTGCTGATCGGCGCCGTGGCGTACACCTGGTGGCCGAACGGCGACTACGAGCCGATCCGGTCGGGCGAACGCGGCACGATCGGCGAAGCGATCGACGCGATCCCTCACGCCCCCGGCGGACGCGCGGCCTTCACGCCGGCACGCGCGGCGGTCTACGAGCGGGTGCCGACGGAACGCCAAAGCGATGCGGACCGCCGGGGAGGGCGCTCGGCCGGCACGGGCTCGGACAGCATGCGCACGACGCCCGGCGACGGCGCGGACGAGCTGGGCACCGGCGATACGGAGACGTTGAGTGGCGCCGGCGATGAGTCTTGGCCGGACGGCTCGGATGAGTCTTGGCTGGATGGCCCCGATCCATACACGCCCGAGGAGACGACGACCGACACGTCGTCGCCCACGAGCGACACCGGGACCACGACCACCGGCACCGGCACCACGCCGACCGACCCCGGCACCACGCCGACCGACACCGGCACCACGACCACCGACACCGGCACCACGCCGACCGACACCACCACGGCTCCGACGACGAGCGACATCACGCCAACGTCTACGACCACGACTCCGACGACGACCGACACCGGCACCAGCACCAGCCCGACCAACACCACCACGACAACCGGCACGACAACGGCACCGACCGAAACCTCGACGCCGACGACCGACACCACGACCACGCCGACGGCGACCGACACCACCACGACCCCGACCGGCACAAGCACGACCGGCACCGACACCTCGGCTGCACCGGCTCCGCCTCCGACCGACACGACCTCAACCACGACAACCACAACGGGGCCGACGACAACTTCGCCATGAATCCACGAAGCACCGCCATGAGGCGGAAATCTCAACACCAACAACAAGGAGAACACGTATGACCACCCAGGCACAGTCACCAAGCCAGTCGTCGGGGCAGCACCTGGCCAAGGCACGCCAGCTGCTCGCTGACCTCGAAGGCATCACCGACCGCCCCGGCGGCGACCCCCAGATCAAGGCCACGGCCGCCGCCACCCACGCCATCCTCGTGCTGGCGGAGCAGGTGGCCGTCGTCCGCGTGCTGATGGCAGCCGACGCGGCGCAGCAGAAGAGTGCGAACGGGCAACCGCTTGCGGACCGCTCCTAGTCGGGGGTCAGGTAGGCGCGGCCGCGAAGGAGCCACGGCCGCGCCGACCGCGCCCGACGCGACCGTCAGGCGCTTTCGGCGGCGGCGCTGCCGGTTCCATACAGCAGTGCGCGCTCGACGCTCGCCGACGCCATCTGCGCGAGCTGCACGAGCACTGCCTCATCCAGATCCGAGAAGTTGCCGGCGGGCTTGTCGAGCACCTGGATCAGGCCGATGTCGCGTCCGTCCAGCGCGCGCAGCGAGACGGCAAGCCAGTTGCGGACCCGCGGCGGCGCCACGTTGCCGCCGTACATCGCAGCGCGAATGGGATCAGCCTCCAGCTCGACCGCGGTCATACGAACCAGTCCGTTCTCAGGCTGGAGCGCCTCATGGAGCGCGGCAAGCTCGTGGACGGTCTGGACGTCGAAGTCGTCGTCCGCCGCAAACACCTCGATCGGCTGCCCGCGCAGGCCCGGGGCCTCGGCCGTGGCCGCACAGCGGGCGGCGCCCGTCAGCTCGCGCGCGTGGTCGGCAACCAGCTGCAGAACCTCGGTTAGCGAATCCGAGGCGTCCAAGGCCAGCGAGCTGTCGGCGAGGAAGCTCGACAGCTGACGCACGATCGCCGTATGTCGGCGCTCGATCAGCACCTTTTCCTGGGCCTCGCGGAGTCCGCGCTGGACGAGTTCATAGGCCGACAGGCTCTCTAGGAAGAACTGGCCGGCAAGCGTGGTGGCGTGAGCGGCATCGGCGACATCGGACGCGTGACCGTGCGTCTCGGCGAGCGCGTCATGGTGGACCGCCGCGAGGTCGAGCACGCTCAGGCCCTCGCGCACGGCGCCGCGGCCGAGTTCGTACGCGTCGCGGAGGCTCTCCTCGGACGGCTCCGCGAGATAGCTCGCGAAGACCGTCCGGTAGCGCTGCCGATAGTTCTCGACCGTCGCCTTCATTGGCCGCCTCCGAGGTAGCGCACCACCAGCACAAGCGCATCGTCGCCGTCCATCGCATGTTGCTCGAGCAGCGTGTGCGCCATCTCGTCGCAGGAGCGATCGGCAGCGAGGTCGTCCCCGAACGACGGCGCCACTCCGTCTGTCGCCAGCACGAGCAGGTCGCCGCGCCGCAGGTGCGTCACCGTCGGCGGCTGCGGCGGCAGGTCCTCGCCGGCAATCCCGGCGCGGAGCAGCAGCGAATCGACTGCTCTCCCGCTCCCGGCGCGCAGGAGCCGCCCCTCGACATTCCCGATGCCCAGCCAAGTCATGACATCGGACTCGGCGTCGAACGCGGCGAGCGTGACCGCCGCGCCCCGCGTGCCGCGCAGCGCGTGGTGACAGAGCTCGGCAGCCGACGTCAGGCCAGTGGCGGCGCCGTCGCTCAGCGCATCGACCGCCACGCGCGCAACGCGAGCAGCTTCCGGCCCGTGTCCGAGCGCATCGACCGCCGCCGCAAGTGCTCTACGTTCGCCCTCCTGCACGAACGCCGCGTCGCCGCACTCGCTCTCACCCACCGCAGGACGGGCTGCGAGCGCCCAGTCGACTACGCGCGAACTCATCCGTATCCGTTCAGCCGGCCCTCGCGCAGCCGCTCCAGCTCGTCGCGAACGCGCCACTTGCGCATCCGCACGACCGTGCCGCGGCCGTCGTTCGCGGCGATCTCGAACTCGTCCATGACGCGGCGCGCGCCCGGCAGCCCGAGCCCCAGCCCGTCGCCGGTTCCGGACCCTTCCTGCAGCGCCCGTTCGACGTCGTCGATCCCGGGACCGCTGTCGCGCGCGATTACCTCGACCCCGCTGCGCACGTCGTCGGAGGTCGGGACGAGAACGATCTCGCCGCCGTCGGCGTGCACGACCATGTTGCGCGCGATCTCCGAAATAGCGGTCGCGATCAGCGTGGCGTCTGTGCGCGAGAAACCGAGCTCCCCCGCGAGCGCACGCGCCTCGGCGCGCGCCTGGACGAGGTCGGCATCGGATGCGATAGCGAGGCGCACCTCACCTGCCATTCGCACGACCTTTCTTCGTCCTCTCGTCCAGGATCGCCAGCGCCTCCTCTAGGTCGAGCGCCGTCTGCACCGGCGAGAGGTCCAGCCGGAACTGCACCATGGCAACCGCCACGTCGGGCTGAATCCCGACGATGACCGTGTCGGCGCCGCGCAGCTTCGCGGTCTGCGCGATCGTCTTCAGCGAACGCGCAGCGAACGAGTCGATCACGTCGAGCGCCGCGACGTCGATCACGATCCCCTGGGAGCGCAGCGTCCCGACGCGCTCGGCGAGCGAGTCGCGCAGCTCGAGCACCTCGCTGTCGCTCAGCGCCGACTGGATCGATGCGATCAGGTATCCACCCTGCTTGAGGATGGGGACGGTCACTGCAGGTCCTCAGATCGGCTCGATCGCACGCGGCACGGCGTCCTCATCGCGCACGACCTTGTAGCCGAGCAGCCGTTCGGCTTCCTCCAGGCCGCCCTGGAGATCGCCTACCGTCTGCATCATGCTCAGGTCGACGCCGAGGTCGACCAGCGTCTGCGCGATGCCGGACGACAGCCCGGTGATGATCGCGCTGGCCCCCATGAGCCGCGACGCGGCGACGGTCTGGACGAGGTGGTTGGCCACTGTCAGGTCGATCGTGCCGACGCCGGTGATGTCGATCACGACTACCTTCGCCCGGTTGCGCCGGATCGCACCGAGCAGCTGCTCAGTCAGCTGCCGCGCGCGCTGCGAATCGAGGTCGCCGATGATCGGCAGGATCAGGAGGCGGTCGCGCAGCTGGAGCACCGGCGTCGATAGCTGGCGGATCGCTGCCTGCTGCTCTCGGATGACGCGCTCGCGCTCCTGGACGAAGCTGACGCCGACGGTCACCGCGATTCTGTTCGCGGCTGGCTCGTATGCGTCGAGCACGCGGTTCAACACGTTGGCGGGCTCGTGCTCGTAGCGGACGAACAACGCCCGCGCGAGTACGTCGCGCAGCAGCAGGACGATCCCGAGCACCTCGTGGGTCTGGACGCCGCGACGGATTATCCGCTCCGAGAGGTCGCGGGCGTAGGCCTGCAAGGTCTCGACGCTTCCGGTCTCGAGGGCATTGACGTAGTTGTCGTAGACCGCGGTGACCTCGGTGAAGATCTCCTCCGGCGACATGACCTTCAGCAGGTCGGCCTCGGTGATGCGGGCGGCCCACTCCTCGCGGAGCTCCGTCCGCCGCTGGCGCAGATAGCCGACGAGCTCGCCGAGGAGCGTGGGATCGACGGCGGCGGCTTGCAGCGTGGGATCTTCGACCGCCGCCTCGTCCGCGAGCCGTGGCTCGGCGGGGGCAGTGTTCGCTTCCACGAGAGACTCCTTTCGCCGCGCAGCCGGACGCGGTCATGGTGACAGCTGGGGTAGAGGCTCGCTTACTGGCGTTGTGGGTCGCTTACCCAAATTTCCGGGTTCGAACGCCCTCGAGAAAGAGCGAGTTGATTGCGGCGACGCGATCCTCCAGCCCGCCCAGCGGGGGTGCCCGCAGAATGCTGACCGTCACCGCGAAGAGGGTCTCGAGCAGCCACGTCACGGGGACATCGGCGCGGATCCGGCCCTCGCCCCGGCCGCGCTCGAGGACTGCCTGAACCGGCGCCGCAACCCGCCGTTCGAACTCCTCGGAGCCAGCACCGCCGCGCTGGCGCGCGACCACCACGAAGCGGTCTCCCAGTCCCGCGAGCGCGCGGATCGACCGCGCGAGGGCGTCGTCAACGTCGACCTCCAGCAGGCGCGCGGACTCCAGTGCGCCGCCGGCTTCGTCGATCGTCGCCCGAGCCAGCCCCTCCAGCAGTGATTCACGGTTCGGGAAGTAGCGGTAGACGGTGGCGCGTGCCACGCCTGCGGTCGCGGCCACGTCCGCCATGCTCGCCTGCTCCCCCTGCGCGACGAGGACGGTCGCCGCTGAATCGAGGATCGCGCCCGCCACCCGCTCTCGCAAGCTGGATCCGGAGCCGCTGAGAGACATCAATGTCTCATTTCGCGTTTACGCGTGGTGATGGTTGGACATCATTGTCTCATAACGACTCAATCACGTATTGTAATGAGACTACCCGACACAGAATCATGCGACCTGCGCGCGGTGCGTAACCTGACGGCCCAGGCGCTAGGACCGGACCCGGAGAAGGCGCTCGATGCCATCTGCCGGCTGCGCCGGGACCTCGACAGCGTCGAGCGCATGCAGGTCGCCTCGGCGCTAGACCGCGGTTGCTCGTGGGCTCGGATCGGTCGCGCCCTCGGCGTCTCCCGCCAGGCAGTCCACAGCAAGTACAGCGGTCGCCGCCCGGAAGATGCGCCGCGCCCGCTTCCGGAGCGCCGGCCAATGCTCTCGAGCCGCGCGCGCCTTGCCGTTGTCATCGGCCGCACCGAGGCCGCCGGACGCCGCGACGCGGTCGCCGGCACCGAGCACCTGCTCACGGGTCTCCTGCAGCAGGGCGAAGGTCAGGCAGTCGAGTTACTCGAAGAGCTCGGCGGAACGGTCGTTCGCCTGCGCGAGAAGCTCGACGTGCTGGCGCCATCAGGCGTCTCGCAGGTAAGCCCCTCCGGGCTGCCGCTCAGCCGCAGGGCGCGGCGCGCCCTGCACCTCGCCGCGGCGTACGCCACGCACGCCGGGGCGCGAGAGGTTTCGGACCTGGATCTGCTGTGCGCGCTCGTCAGCGATCCGTCGGCGAACGCCGTTCACGTCCTGCGCGCTGTCGGAATCGCGCGCGATGACGTCATGGCAGCCCTGCGGCGGAAGGCGACGAAGGTGGCCGCATGAGCAGGACGGTGCCACCACCCCGGCCGCTTTCGGTGCCGCGCACCCAACATCCCCATCGGATGCGGCAGCCCGTGACACAGCGCGGCCGCGAGGTCGCGCGTCGTTGCCGCGTGGTCCCGTCCGGCCGCTAGCTGGCGTCGTCATCACGGACGCGCTTCACCGCCTGACGTGGATTGCGAGCCGTCCGGCTCCTGCGTCGCCTACGCTGAGCGCGCGAAGGTTGTCGACAACCACATCCGCGCCGCCGAGCTCGCTGGCGGGATAAGTCGTCGCCAGCCCGATCACCGTCGCGCCGGCCGCCACGCCCGAGGCAATGCCGGCCGGACTGTCCTCGACCACGACGCAGTCCGCCGCCGGAACGCCGAGCCGCGCCGCGCCGGCGACGTACGGCTCAGGGTCGGGCTTGCCGCTCGCGATGTCGTCGGCTGTCACGATCTGCGCCGGAAGCGCGAGGCCGGCCTGCGCGAACCGCGCCTCAGCCAGCGGGCGCGTTGCCGACGTTACGACCGCGTAGCGATCGATTGGCAGCGCGGCCATCAGCTCGCGCGCACCAGCGATCGCGACGACGCCGTCCGGATCGTCCATCTCCGTGCGCTCGACCCAGTCGGTCGCGGCGGCCGCATCGAGCTGCGGCTGCAGCAACCGGACCGTCTCGAGGGTCGGTCGGCCGTGCGCCGCCGCGAGCACGTCATCTGCGTCGAGTCCATGCCGGTCCGCCCACTTCGCCCAGGTGCGCTCGACGCTCGGGTTCGAGTAGATCAGGACACCGTCCATGTCCAGGAGCAACCCGCGGCAGTTCAAGATCACCGAGGACAGGAAAGCGGTCGGATACCTTCGGGCCATCCCGATGGCGTCCTCGCCAAGGACATGAAGCGTGAGCGAAGAAGAGGTGGTCCAGATCGATCGGCAGCGGCTCGCCGGCGGTGACCCGCGCCAGATCCCGAGGATCCCGGCCTCGGCAGGGGCGTTGATCCACGACCCCGCCGGGCTGCTGCTGATCCTGAAGCCGAGCTACAAGAAGCGCTGGACCATCCCTGGCGGCCAGATCGAGCCCGGCGAGTCACCCTGGGAGGGGTGCCGTCGCGAGACCCAGGAGGAACGCGGCTTGACGCTCGAGAGCGGCCGACTCGTGTGCGTGGACTTCCGCCCGGCGACTGCGAACCGGCCCGGCGGCGTGCGCTTCCTCTTCGACTGCGGCCGCTTCACCGAGGCGAACCTCGCGCTGATCCGTTTGCAGGAGGTCGAGATCGAAGAGTTCCGGTTCGAGCCGCTCGACGAGGCGGTGCAGCTGCTGAGTGGACCGATCGGACGCCGGGTCGCCGAAGCTGCCGGCCGCGAGCACTGCGTTTACCTCGAGGACGGCCGCCCCGTCGACGGGGTGAAGTAGCTCCGCCGCCTGAACCAGACATAGAGAATCGCGCTCGAGATGACAAGGCTGCCCAACCCGTAGACCGCGAACGCCCAGAACGGGCTGATGTGGCGCACAAGCCAGCCGAAGTTCTGACCGAAAAATCCGGTGAGGAACGTCAGCGGCAGGAAGATCGTCGCGATGATCGTCAGCTGCTTCGTCGCCTCGTTCTGACGCACGCTGATCTGGTTCTGCTCGACCGAGATCACGGCCATGTTGGCCTGCAGGATCACGGCCAGCAGATCGCGCTGCGCGACTACCTCCTCGTCAACGAGCTTGACGTGGTCGTTGACGTCGCGGAAGAAGTGACGTAGCTCGGGCCCGATCTGCTCGTAGAGGCCGCGTTCCATCGCCTCGAGTGGAGCTAGCAGTGGGTGAACGGTCCGGTAGAAGTCGCTCGCCTCGCGCCGCAAGGAGTAGATGCGGGCGGTCGGGGCGGCCGCGCCGCTGAAGACTGTGGACTCGACGTCGAGGATGTCCTGCTCGAGCCCCTCCACGACTGGGGCGTAATCGTCAACGATCTTGTCAAGGATCGCCCACAGGACCGCCCCTGTTCCTTCCTTCATGAGCTCCGGGCGCGCCTCCAGCCGCAGCCGGGCGCCGTGCAGGTCACTGGCCACACCCTGGCGCACGGTGATGACGAAGCGCGGCGACATGAAGATCGAGACCTCGCCGAACTCCACCTCCTCCGCCTCGTCCACGTAACGGGCGGTGCGCAGGACGACGAAGTAGATGTCGCCATCTTCGTACTGCTCGACCTTCGGTCGCAGGTGGAACGTCTGGGCATCCTCGACGGCGAGGTCGTGCAAGCCGAAGCGCTCCTGGACGAGTGCGAGCTCGTCCGGCTCGGGCTCGAACAGCCCGACCCAGATGAAGCCGTCGTCGCCGCGCGTGCAGATGTCAGCGGCACGATCGAGCTCCATCGGCCCGTCGTGTTGGCGCACCCCACCGCGGTAGTGGGCGCAGTCGATGATCATGGTCGCCTCCTTATGCGGCGCTCACGCCCAGCGCGGATCCGAGCTGGGCGAGCATGTCTTTCTCCCCCTGGCTCACGCGCTCGGCGTGGAAACCCATGAAGCCACCCTCTTTCGCGGCCTCGGCCGCGCGCTGCGCGCACTCCATGATCCACTCGCGAAACGCGCGCGCCTCCTCCGGTGACGCCTTCGCGTCGACAATCTCGCTGGCGCGCGTGAGCTCGTCGAGGATCTCCTTACCGGCGAGGGCGCCCTTCGGCTTGAAGTCGCCGACTGGCGTCTTCCGCTGCTTGGCCATCGCGAGAATCTCCCGCGCGATCTCGCCGACGACGTCGTTGCGCTCCTCACCGGACGAACCGGTTATGACCTTGAGGACCGCAGACGTTTCCTTGACGACTTCGATCGGCCCGCCTGGATCGGCGAACGTGATCGCCATCCCGGCGACGGTCGGCGCGCGCAGCACGGTCGCCCATTCGTCGTCGGTGAAGTCAGCCTTCGTGGCCATCTCAGCCCCCTTGTCGTCCGCGGTCCCCGGCGGGAACCTTTGCGGCAACGCTAACCGAGACGGCGGCGCCCGCGACCCGCGCGGCGGTCAGCGCGCGGGTGCGTATCGGTCGCGGGCGGTCTTCTGAAATGCCCCGCGCTCGACCCCTTCCTTCAGCGCACCGCGGAAGCGCATCGGCCCCCAGTACTTGCAGCCGAGCGTGTCGCCGATCTCATTCTTCGAGAGCTCACCGCGCTCCTTGAGCAGGTTCTCGATCAGCGACACCTCGCGGTTCAGCCAGAACTCGAGCTCCTCCTCGTCCGAGGCGGATGGGGCCAGCGACGGCCCCCACTCCGGAAGCCCGTGGCCAGATCGCCTCTGCTGCTTCTCGTTGCCCCTGGTGGTCATCTCGTACCTCCAACTTCGTGACCGCTGGTTCGGCGCTCGCCACCTTCGACGGTGTACGGGTCGGCCTGCTCGGCGGGCTCGTCGAGCTCGTCGCCGGTCACCGACAACGGCGGTGCGATCTCCTCGAGATCACGCTGCGCGGATTCCACGCCCATCGTCGCCTGGATGATCCCGCCGATGATCATCACCGCGGCTCCGACAACGTAACCGATGAAGATCTGCGACGGCTTGCCACTCTGGATCAGCGCGCCGAACAGCAGCGGTCCGCCGAAGCCGCCGACGATCGTCCCGGTGGCGTAGAAGAACGCGATCGCCATCGCGCGCGTCTCCATGGGGAAGATCTCGCTGACGGTCAGGTACGCGGCGCTCGCGCCGGCCGAGGCGAAGAAGAAGATGATGCACCAGGCCACGGTCTGCGACGTCGCCGTCAGCGTCCCGTTCTTGAACATGATGCCGGTGATGAGCAGCAGGATGCCGGAGAGGATGTAGGTCCCGGCGATCATCGGCTTGCGCCCGACCGTGTCGAAGAAGCGGCCGAGCAGCAGCGGACCGAGGAAGTTGCCGACGGCGAACGGCAGCAGGTAGAGGCCCACCGACGACGAGCTGACGCCGTAGATCTTCGTCAGCACGAGCGCGTACGTGAAGAAGATCGCGTTGTAGAGGAAGGCTTGGCCCGTGAACAGCGCCAGCCCGACGAACGTGCGCTTCGGGTAGAGCTTGAAGACGACGTTGGCGATCTCGCCGATCCCCATCGGCCCGCGCTGCTTGACGCGGATCGTCTTGCGCGGGGCCATCAGCTCCTGGCCCGTCCGGGCCACGATCTGCCGCTCGATGTCACTGGTGACGCGCTCCGCCTCCTGCTCGTGCCCATGCAGGAACAGCCAGCGCGGGCTCTCCGGGACGTTGCGGCGCACGAGCAGGATCCCGACGGCCATGATTGCCGCCAGACCGAAGGCGAGCCTCCAGCCGACGTTCTTGGCAAAGAGGTCCTCGTTGAGGAGCAGGAGTGAGGCGAGCGATCCGAGGATCGTGCCGATCCAGAAGGACCCGCCGATCACGAGGTCGACCCAGCCGCGCACCCTCGCGGGGATCAGTTCGTCAACCGCGGAGTGGATCGCCGAGTACTCACCGCCGACGCCCGCGCCGGTGATGACGCGGCAGGCGATGAACCAGGCGAAGTTCATCGAAAAAGCGGTCAGGACACTGCCGGCCAGGAAGATGCCGAGCGTGAGCATGAACAGCTTCTTGCGCCCGATCTTGTCGGCAAGCCGCCCGAAGTAGAGGGCGCCCAGGCAGGCGCCGAGGATGTAGGCCGATCCGGCGGCACCGATCTGTGACGCGGTCAGCTCGAGGCCGGCACCATTCTCGGTAAGCCTCCCGCCGATGGCGCCGACGATGGTTACGGCGAGGCCATCGAGGATCCAGACGGTCCCAAGCCCCCCGACCACCATCCAGTGCCAGTGTGACCATGGCAGTCGATCGATGCGTGCCGGGACGTCCGTTTCGATCGTGCGGAGCGTCGCGGCTTTGGCTGTTGTTGCCACTGCGCCCTCCTTGAATGGCGGGTCGTTTTTGCTGACAGCCGGTTACCCGTGGCGCGTCCGGCGAAACGTTTGTCGCCGCGGGTTGTGTGGCTAGAGCCCGACTTCCCGCGACAACCTTGTCCCTCGGGATTTCCGGACTGTCAGCCTCCTTACTCGGATTGCTGTTCGCGGCGGGTGGACGGCTCGACGACCGCCTCCTCGTGGGTCAGCGTGACCTCCTGGTCGCCAGGCGCGCCGGCCTCCTGAGCGTCCGCTTCGCCGCCCTCGATCGGCTCGCGCTCGACACGCACCTCTTCCCGCTGCACCGGGACCGTCTTCGTCACATGCTCGGTCACGAGGTACTTCCGGAGCCGGACCCGCTCGCGCGGCTGAGCGCGTGCGCGAACGCGGACGTCGTCCTCGTCGGCCTCGCCGGCGGCGGCGGCACCGGCGCCCGCGGCGGCGGCACCGGCGGCCTCGGGTGTGTCAGCGGTGCCGGCAGCGCCCGTCTCCGTCGCGGGCGTCGTGCCCGCAGCGCCACCGCCACCGCCAGGCTGCATCGCAGCGGCCGCACCGGCCGCGCCAGCAGCGCCCGCATCGTGCGTCTCGGCCGCGCGCTCCTCGGCGCCGGCGGGTGTGGTCGCGGGGCTCGTCGCGCCCGCGGTGTCCGCGTCGCCGGGCGTGCCGGACCCGCCGTGCGCGCCTGCGCCGCCCGCGGCGTCTGCTTCGCCTTGCGTTCCGGGCGCGCCTGCACCGCCCGGCTGGCCCACGGCGCCCGCTGCGCCCGCTGCGCCTGCAGCACCGGTCGTGCCCGCTTCGCCGCCACCGCCCGCACCAGGCTGGCCCTCAGCCATACCCGACGGCGATGGCACGAACGAGTACTCGAGCCCGTAATGCGCGTACAGCTGCGCTTCCTGCTCCTGTGACAGCTCTTCGCCAGCCTTGACCGACGGAGCATCCTTCACCTGGTCCTTCGCGAACCGAACCTGAACCACGTCCTCACGCGCTTCAGCGCCGGCGAGCGGCACGAACGGTGACCTTCCCGCGAACAGGCTGGTCCCGATCAGCGCCCATTCGGGCTCACCGGTGTCGTCGTCCAGGTAGATGTCCTCGAGCTTCCCGATCTCGTCACCGGACGGATCCACGACCCGTCGGCCGCGCCAAGCGGCGACTTCCTCTGCCTGCGGCATCTCGTACCTCCTTGTCGGCACGGGCATCCGCCGCGCCGTGCGCTCTCTCTTCGCCTCGCCGGTACCCGAGGGCCCCCAGAACAAACGCCCGCTGCGTTTGCGCTCCGCGCGAACCGGCTACTCCCGGGGTATGAAGGTCGTGATCATCATCCTGATCGTGCTGGCACTTCTGGTGCTGGCGTTCTTACTGCTCCGCGCGCTGCGGACGCGCCGCGAGCAGGTACGTGAGGAGCGGCGCGTCGAAGCCGGCCAGCATCGCCAGGTCGCCGCGCGACGGGAGCAGGAAGCTGACAGCGCGGAGCGAGCCGCGGCCGAGCAGCAGCGTCGGTCGGAGGCCCTGGCGCAACAGGCGCAATCAGCGCGGGAACAAGCGGACCGGCAGCGGGAGACCGCTGACCGCCAACGTGAGACGGCGCAGCATTACAGCGCGCAGGCCGACAAGGTCGACCCGGATGCGGATGATCCCCGCCGCGGGGACGAACCCGGGGACGGACCGGGCCGCGACCCGAGCGATACGCCCGGCGCCCGGAGGATGGGCGACAGCTGACAGCACGAGACATGCGAGCAAGTCGTTTCCGCAGTTAAGCCTGCGGTGCGCGCCGTGTGAGGCGAGAGATGATGAATTCGAACATGCGTTCATCCTCGGCCAGCGGGGGAGCGCACGAAATGCGAGCAACCGCCGTCGGTGGCGTCGGCTAGGTGGTAGCCGACGACGGCGTGCCTGGCGAGCTGATTCACCCGGTCACCGGGGGGCAGCTCGCGTCCCGGTCGCGCCACGTCGGCCGCTGCTTACCTCCTGAGGCGCCAAGCGCCGCGCAATCCGAGGACGTACTCGTTCGGGAGCTCCGAGACGAACGCCGCCACGTCGCCGCAGGCCGGGCAGCGCAGGACGGTGCCGGCGCCGCTGTAGGCGCGGTGCGCTCCAATCGGATGCTCCTCGCCACACGAGTCGCAGACACGCCGTGCGGTGGTTATCTCGGTGACAAAGATCTGCTGCAGCATCCCGGCAACGCCGTTGCCGTCGATATGTACCTCAGACGTGTCCATCTCAACCTCCAGTGGGACCAAAGCGTTCGGTGTGGACGCGTGCAGGCTCGTGGCCGAGCTCGACGAGCAGGCGTGCAGCCTCCTCGACGAACGGCGTCGGCCCGCAGACGTAGACGTATGGCGCGACGGCCGGCTCGGGACCGACGGCGGTGAGCATGTTCTCACTGATCCGCCCGGTGAACCCTCGCCAGCCATCAGGCGCCGGGTCGCGGGTGAGCGTGACGTGCACGCGCACGGGACGGTCGAGCGCGTCGAGCTCCTCGCGGTAGAGCACATCGTCGAGCGACCGTGCCGAAAGCAGTAGGCGCGCGTCCACCTTGCTGCCCGTCGCTCGGTGGTGACGAAGCATCGCCATGAGGGGAGCAACTCCCGAGCCGCCGGCGACCAGCAGGATCGGGGCGTTGCTCGACCCGTCCCAGACGAAGTAGCCGCCGATCGGCCCGCGCAGCTCGAACTGGTCGCCGGGGACAGCCTCGTCCGTCAGGTACGGCGAGACCTCACCGTCGTCGATGCGCTCGATCGTCAGCTCGAGCGCATCGTCCTCCGGCGCCGACGCGATCGAGTACGAGCGCTGCGCCTGGTAGCCGTCCTCGGCGGTCAAGCGTACGTCGACGTGCTGGCCGGCCAGATGACCGGGCCAGTCCGGCACCTCGAGGACGAGCGTCTTCGCGCGTGGCGTCTCGTTCCTGCGCTCGCGGATCGTCGCGAGCCGCCACGACAGACGCGGTGGCTGCGCCATCAGTCGCTCCAGTAGCGCTGTTCCTTCCAGGGGTCGCCGTAGTTGTGGTAGCCGTAGCCCTCCCAGAAGCCGGGCTCGTCGCGCTCGGTCACCCTGAGGCCACGCACCCACTTCGCGCTCTTCCAGAAGTAGAGGTGCGGCACGAGCAGCCGGGCGGGTCCGCCGTGCTGGGGATCGAGCGGCTCGCCGCCGTACTCGTACGCGATCCAGGCCTTCCCGCCGGAGACGTCCGCAATCGGCAGGTTCGCCGTGTAGCCGCCGTCGCAGTAGGCGACGAGGTAGTCGCCGATCGGCTGCACGGCCTCGAGCAGTCGGTCGACGTTGACCCCGATCCAGGTCGTGTCGAACTTGGACCACTTCGTGACGCAATGGATGTCGACCGTCACCGTCTCGCTCGGCAGCGCCTGGAACTCCTCCCACGTCCAGCCGCGCTCGTGGGTCACGGCGCCGACGATGTCGAAGGTCCACTGGTCGAGCGAGCGATGCGGCGTCGGGCCCGCCGACAGCACCGGAAAGTCGTGCGTCTCGTACTGACCGGGGGGCAATCGCGAGGAATCGACATCGGTGTGGCGTCGGCGAAAGCCGCGTGAGATTGGGGGCATGAGCCGATAGTCCTACGTTGCTCGGGGTCGTTGCAACCCGAGGGCATAGCCTTCTGTCCATGGACGACGCACCGGCCCTGGCCGAGGAGTTCGAGGAGACTCGCGATCAGCAGGGCGCTTTCCCTCGGCTCACGGCGGACGCGATCGCCGCGCTCGAGGAATATGGCGATCACCGCCGTACGACCGATGGCGAGGTTCTGTTCGCCGACGGTGATCCGGCATACGACTTCTTCGTCGTCCTCTCGGGCAAGGTGGCGATCGTCCAGAGCGCGGGCAAGCCGAGCGAGCGGACGATCGGCGTCCACGGCGAGGGGCGCTTCCTGGGTGAGCTCAACCTGCTCACCGGCGAGGCGGTTTACCTGACCGCGCGCGTGATCGAAGCGGGCGAGGTGCTGCAGATTCCACGCAAGCGCCTGCGCGACTTCATCGACCGCGAAGCGGGCGTCGCCGAGCTCATCCTGCGCGCCTACCTCGCGCGGCGGGCGGTGTTGATCGGCCTCGGTGCAGGCCCGCGGCTGATCGGCTCGCGCTACTCGGAGGACACACGTCGGCTGCGCGTCTTCTTGACGCGCAACCGCTTCCCGCATGGCTTCCTCGACCTCGAGGAGGATTCCGGCGCCGACGCGCTGGTGCGCGAACTGGGACTCGAACCGAGCGAAACGCCGATCGTCCTCCATGGCGGTCAGCTGCTTCGCAACCCGAGCAACCAGGAGGTCGCGCGCGCGCTCGGGCTCCAGCGTCCCAGTCGCGCCCAGAGCGGCTGTGACCTGCTCGTAGTGGGCGCGGGACCGGCGGGACTCGCGGCCGCCGTCTACGGAGCATCCGAGGGTCTTGACACGGCGATGGTCGACAAGGTCGCGGCGGGTGGCCAAGCCAGCACGTCGACCCGGATCGAGAACTACCTCGGGTTCCCGGGAGGAATCTCCGGCATGGAGCTGGCCGAGCGCGCGAGCCTGCAGGCCGGCAAGTTCGGCGCGCGCTTGATGGTGCCGGCAAGGGCCATCGGGTTCTGCAGGCAGGACGACCACTACCGGGTCCGACTCGCGAACGACGACGCGGTCGACGCCCGTACCGTGGTTGTCGCGTCCGGCGCGCGCTATCGGCGCCTGGACATCCCGCGGATCGACGAGATGACGGGCCTGGGCGTGTACTACGCGGCGACGCCGATGGAGGCGCAGATGTGCGGCGGGTCGCACGTGGCGATCGTCGGCGGCGGCAACTCTGCCGGCCAAGCCGCAGTCTTCCTTTCGCGGAATGTGCGCCAGGTGACGATGATCATCCGGCGCCCTGACCTGACGCAGACGATGTCGCGCTACCTGATCGACCAGATCGAGCGGACCCCGAACATCGAGCTGCGTCCGCAGAGCGAAGTCGTCGAGCTCATCGGTGAGCGGAGCGTCGACGCGCTCGTGGTTCGCGACAACACCGGCGAGCTCAGCCAGCTCGACGCGACTGCGCTGTTCGTCTTCATCGGCGCCGATCCCAACACCGAGTGGCTGTCGAGCGACGTCATCCTCGACGACAAGGGTTTCGTGCTGACCGGTCGGGATCTCGATGGGCACGTCGACGGCGGGGTGCCGCCGCTGATGCTCGAGACGACCGCACCCGGCGTGTTCGCGGTCGGCGACGTGCGCTCGGGCTCGATCAAGCGGGTGGCGTCGGCCGTCGGCGAGGGATCGATGGCGGTTCGCCTGGTCCACCAGCACCTCGCCGCGGGCTGAAGTCGAGCCCCGAGCGTCCTGCAGGTAGGCCAGCACCGCCAGCACGCGACGATGGTCAGTCGCCGACTGGGGCAGGTCGAGCTTCGAGAGGATGCTCTGGACGTGCTTCTCGACCGCGCCGACGGTCAAGACAAGCGTCGCATGCCCGCGTTCGACCGCCCCTCCGCCATCAGGCCGAGCACCTCGCGCTCGCGAGGTCTGAGCCGCTCGATCGGGTCGTCGTGGCGGCGGCCGGCGAACAACGCCGCGACGACGTCGGGGTCGAGCGGTGGCCCTGCAGCTAGCTGGTGTGCGTCGTCGACCAGGTAGCCGCCTGGCACCGCGGCTCACGTGCGCCTACGATCACGTCATGAGTGACGAGACCATTGCCGCACGCATCGAGAACCTCGTTGCCGAGGAGCAAGAACTGCGTCGGCGGGAGGAATCCGAGCGCGACGATACGAGCGCGCTGGAGGAAGATGCAGGGCGGTTGAAGGCCGTCGAGGTCGAGCTGGATCGCTGCTGGGACCTGCTGCGCCATCGCCGCGCGTTGCGCGACGCCGGGACGGACCCGGACACTGCGCGCGTGCGCGACGCGGACACGGTCGAGGGCTACCTGCAGTAGCTGGGCGAGCCGGAATCGCCCATCGAGTGTCCAGTTAGCCCGACTATCGCCGGTTAAGTGGACAGTGGCTGCCGCAGTTGTCGTCCGCCGGCTCCCTAGACCTCCTCGAGCAGCAAGATGTCGTCCGGCTTCACCGTCCACTCCGGCTTGCGCTGCGGAGAGAGGCTCGTGATCGTCGACAGCCCCGCCTCGAAGTCGCTTCTGCTGTTCCAACGCGAGTAGCCGGCGAGGACGCCGGTGGTGAGCTCGCGGCACGTCTTGAACGAGATCAGCCCGGGATCGCCCTCCGTCGCTTTCACGACCCTCCGCATGAACTCGAGCATCTCGTCCTCGTAGCGTGGGTCGACGTGATGGATCGCGACCGCCACGAATTCGCTCAGTCACTCCTCTGCCACTACG
>Ga0126314_10000446_pt1 | contig 19935 bp, 15 predicted proteins | sample Plot105B_FD_92535 | JGI IMG/M metagenome (GOLD analysis project Ga0126314, IMG submission 92535) | Serpentine soil microbial communities from UC McLaughlin Reserve, CA, USA - Plot105B | ecosystem: Environmental > Terrestrial > Soil > Grasslands | place: USA: UC McLaughlin Reserve, Lake County... | reverse complement strand
TGTCGAAGCGCACCGGCACCGCGTGCGGAGTAATCCACCGCCCCGCGGCGCGGAAGTCGTCGGCGCGCAGCGTCAGGCCCTCGGCCTGCAACAGCTCACCCCAGCCGCGCTGCCCCGCCAGCAGCGCCTTGCGCAGGGCGTCCTGCTTCTCTTGCGAGAGCGACTCGGCGCCCTCGGCCATCAGCACACCGGTCTCCTCGAACAGCTCGCGCGCGGCGGCCGAGCGCAGCGCGGCCTCCTCCCCACTGGCACCCCGCACCGGAACGTCCGCGTCCGCCGCGTCCAGCTTGCCGCCGGGGAACGCGTAGAAGCCGCCCGCGAATCGCAGCGCTTTGCCGCGCTTCACCCAGTAGACCTCCACGCCGGGGCCCACGCGGCGGTAGAGCAGCGCCACCGCGGAGGCGCGCGGCTCGACGGGGACATGACTCAGGTCCAGGCCGAGGCCCAGACCAGGGAGACGCTCACTCATGATTGCACCGCCTGACCGAGGAGCTGGCCCATCAGCTCGTGCGCTGCTTCCGACTGGTCCGGCCGCACGAACAAGCGCGTGAGGCGGACCGCTCCACTGTAGCGCTGGTACAGCGCGGTGTAGCGCGCCACCTCCGTCAACCGTCCGGTGGACGCGTCGATGATGAACAGACTCGGTCCACCTGACGGGCCGGAGGCGTACTTGCTGAGCACGTTCACCGACTCCACGACGTAGTGCTCGAAGCCCGACGAGACGAGCGCGCTGCGCAGCACGTCCAAATCGTACCCGGCATCCCGCTCCGTGTACTGCGCCAGCAGCTTGAAGCCTTGACGGGTGATGATGCGCTGCGCCCACTTGTTGCGCGAGCGGCGCAGCGTGTACCAGAGCGCCGAGTCGTCACAGAGCAGGAAGGCCTCCGGGTCCGACGGAATCTCGAACTCGCCGGGCGACTCCTCGTAGTAGCGCCGCAGCATGTAGTCGAAGCTCACCGACGTGTGGTGCAGGTAGACCGAGACGAACATGTGGTAGCGGCTGAGGAGGAAGTCCTCGAAGGCGAACGCCGCCGCCCGGCTCAGCGCCAGATAGGCCCGCCCGTCCTTCACCGCCGGGTTCAGGTTGCCGATGATCCAATCCATGTCGTACCGGCCGTAGTTGACCCCCGTGTAGAAGGAGTCGCGCAGCAGGTAGTCCATGCGGTCCGCGTCCAGCTCGCCGGAGACGATGGCGCGGAGCAGCGGCGTCCAGTCCACGCCATCCCACGTGAAGCCCGGGTCCTTGGGCGGACGGGCCCCCGTAATCAGCGCCACCGCCGCCATGGGGGTGATGTCCCGCGCCCCGAACTCGCGCTCGATGATGGGCGTCAGCGAGCTGTCGAGCAGGATTTTCGCCGTGTAGTCCTCGTGGGTGGCCTGCTCACCCTCCGCCACCGAGTCCAGCCAGCCAGGCAGGCGCAGCAGTGAACGCTTCGGGGCGATGCGCTCGGAGGCATGCGACAGCGGCATGTGGCCCAGGTCATGGCAGAGGACGGCCAGGCGGACGGCGGTGCAGAAGCGCTCTCGCACGTCCTCGGGGAGCGACGAGCGGGAGGCCACCGCCCCGAACACCCGAGCGGCCACGTGCATGGCGCCCAGGGAGTGGATGTGCCGGGTGTGAGTGGCCCCGGGAAAGGCCAGGTCGCCGAAGCCGAGCTGCCGCACATAGCGAAGCCGCTGATAGTGGCGGCTGTCGATGACGGCCTTCTCCGACTCGCTCACCGGGATGGTGCCGTGGATGGGGTCGCGGATGCGCATGGTGCCCTTTCCATACTCCTGGATACCCCTATCGGAGGTAGTCCACCGTACTGCAAGCCCTTCCGGGAGGTAGCCCAGGAGGTAACCAACCGTCACCTGTGGACTGGGCTCGGAACGGGGGACGTGCTAACCCTCCCGGCACCTCCGAATGCACCTCATTCTGCTGCACAACCGCGACCACGAGCTCCTCCAGGATGACCCGGGACGGGAGGCCCGAGAGGACGTGGTGCGGGTCGCCGCCGCGCTCGCCGAAGCCCTCACCCACGGCGATACCGTCGCCGAGCCGCTGGCCATCGAAGGTGACCGGCTGGACTTCGTGGACATCCTGCGCAGGCGACAGCCGGACCTCGTCGTCAACCTGTGCGAGTCGCTCGCCGCCGACAGCCGGGGAGAGATGGCGGTCCCCTGCCTGCTGGATGCGCTGGGCCTGGCCTACACCGGCTCGTCCGCCCTCTCGCTCGGGCTCGCGCTGCACAAGCCCAAGGCGAAGGAGCTGCTCACGGCGCGCGGCGTGTCCACGCCCGCCTTCCGCGTGGTGGAGCGACTGGAGGACGCGCTGGCCGTGGACCTGCCCTGGCCCCTCATCGTCAAGCCCGCGCGCGAGGACGCCAGCATGGGCGTGACGAAAGACTCCGTCGTGTACGAGCGCGCCGCGCTGGTGCGCGCCTGCGAAGCGGTGCTGCGCGAGTTCCACCAGCCCGCGCTGGTCGAGCAGTTCATCCCCGGCCGCGAAATCTACGTGCCGCTCCTGGGGAACCAGCCGCGCCGTGCGCTGCCGCTGACTGAAATCCACTTTGGTCGGACCTTCGAGGACCGGCCGAACATCGTGTCGTACAGCGCCAAGTGGGAGGAGGGCTCTCCCGAGTACCGGGACACGCCCGCCGGGCCGTGCCAGGTGGATGCGGCGCTGGAAGCTCGTTGTGTGCAGGTCGCGCTGGAAGCCTTTGCAGCGCTCGACTGTCAGGACTATGGACGGGTCGACCTTCGGGTGTCTCCGGAGGGTGTGCCCTACGTCATTGATATCAACCCCAACTGCGACCTCCATCCGGGAGCAGGGTTCGCCAGGGCCGCGGCTGCCGCGGGTCTGGACTATCCAGCCCTCGCCGCCCGACTGGTGGAGGTCGCTTCCGAAAGAGCCCATGGACATCCGTCCCATCGAAGGAAAGGACCGGGAGCCGCTCGCCGCTCTGATTCGAAAGATCGAAACCTTCTCGCCGCAGGAGGTTGAGGTCGCCATCGAGCTGGTCGGCATCGCGCTTACGCCGGGCAACACGGACTACTCCGTCGTCGTCGCGGACCGGGATGGTCAGCTGGTCGGCTACATCTGTTACGGCCCCACGCCGATGACGGAGGACAGCTACGACCTGTACTGGATTGCGTCCTCTCCGGAGGTGCGCGGTCAGGGTGTGGGCGCGGCGCTGGTGTCCGCAATGGAGGGTGATTTGCGTCGGCGCAACGGCCGGCTCATCCGCGTGGAGACGAGCGCCACGGAGGCCTACGGGCCCACGCGCGGCTTCTACGCGTCCATGAAGTACGGCGAGGAAGCGCGCATCCGCGACTTCTACAAGGTGGGGGACGACCTCATCATCCTCACCAAGCGGCTGTAGGCCACCGCACGGGGTGTGGGGCGGTTGAAGACTTTGACCGCCTCCCCCGTTAGAAGGGGCGTGATGACTCGCACGCCCCGACCGATGTCCCTGGCCCTCGTGTCCCTGTGCGCCCTGCTGGCGGGCGCCCCCGCCGCCTGGGCCCAGGCCCCCGCGCCCTCCAAGGCCGCCGTCACCGCCCCCGCCAACGTGTCCGACGTGGTGAAGGCCCCTCGCCCTCAAGGGGGGGAGTTCTTCGGCCTGTACCTCATGGACAAGAAGGTGGGCTGGCTCTTCACGGACCTGGTGGTGATGCCCGGGGAGCCGGCGAAGGTGAAGAGCATCAACCAGCTCGTGTTCAAGGCCCTCGTGGGGACGCGCCTGTCGGAGCGCAACCACCGCGAGGAGCGCATCTACGAGGCGAAGCCCGGCGGCCGGCTGCTGTCGTTCACCGTGGTGCAGCGCGGCGACGGTGGGGACCAGACGCTGGAAGGCGCGTCCACGCCGGAGGGCGGCATGCGCGTGGTGCGCAAGCGCCTGGGCTACGCGGACGAGGTGCTGCCCGTGGTGCCCGCGACGAAGGAGCGCGTCGAGGACGTGGACCAGGCGCGCGTGGCGTTGGCTCGCAAGGCGAAGGTGGACGGCTTCGTGCTGGACGGCATGGACCTGGAGACGTACGGCCTCACCACCACCGTGGAGCCCGCCGAGCAGCGGACGGTGAATGGCGTGAAGGTGAAGCTGGGCAAGGCCAGCAGCATCTCGGAGAAGGAGAAGGTGCCGGTGGTCTCCTACGTCACCCAGCGTGGGGAGATGGTGCTGGTGGACTTTGGCCAGACGATGCAGGCGCGCAAGGAGACGGAGGCCGTCGCCAAGCGCATGGACCTGGTGGAGGTGTTCGGCCTCACCCGCGTGGTGCTGCCGAAGCCCTTGCCGGAGTCCGCGCGGGCGGTGCCTGGGAGCGTGAAGCTGGTGGTGACGGGGCTGCCGGAGAAGTTCCGCGTGGAGACGTACCGCCAGAAGTTCGCCGCGCGGCCGGATGGCAGCGTGGACGTGACGTTGCAGGCCGCGGCGCCCTCGGCGACGGCGCGCAAGCCGCGTCCCGTGGCGGACCCGGAGGGTGGGAAGAACCTCAAGTCCGACCTCATCGTGGAGAGCGATTCCCCGGCCATTCGCGAGCAGTCGAAGAAGATTGTCGGTGACGAGAAGGATGCGTACCGCGCGGCGCAGAAGGTGAATACGTGGGTGGCCACGCATCTGGAGAAGGACTACGGGGCCAGCGCGGACCGGGCCACGGATGTGCTGCGCCAGAAGCGCGGGGACTGCACGGAGCACTCGCTGTTGTCGGTGGCGCTCTTGCGCGCGGCGGGCATCCCCGCGAGGCGCGTGGATGGCGTCATCTACATGGTGAACCAGGACGGCGTGCCCGCGCTCTATTGGCACGAGTGGGTGGAGGCGTTCGTGGGTGAGTGGACGCAGCTGGACCCGACGTTCAACCAGCCCGTCGCGGACGCCACGCACTTCGCCTTCGGCTACGAGGGGAACGCCGAAATCACGCCCCTCATCGGCACGCTGAAGGTGACCGAGGTCAAGTAGTCCTCGGCCCGACGAGGCGCCGCAGCGGCTTCACGACGAGGCGCTGGCTGAGTCGAGCCCTCACGCGTGGATGTCACGGGCGCGTGCCCGCCAAGTCACAGCGGGCAGCCTCACGAGGTACGCGACCACCCCAATGCCTGCGGGGTGGCTCGCGAGCCCCGTTCGGAGCTCGCGCCCGGCTCAGGTACGCAATGCTCACGCGACCGGTGGCACCTGCATCAGACGCTCGGCCAACTCCTTCGCGTCCGTGCGCGGACGCTCGCAAGCGAAGCCCCTGCACAGGTACGCGGCGCCCTGCCCGCCCACCGGCTCGCGCCCCTTGAACAACTCCTTGAGCAGCGCGGGAGCGGGCGTTCCCTCCTCCTTCCAGCCGAAGGCGAAGGTCGGCGCATACACGAGGTTCGCCGCGCTCAAGAGCGGCGCCACCGCGTCACGAGAGCCGGCGAACGTCACCCCCGCCGCGCCATCCAGCAGCGAGTCCGCCGCGAGTCCCAGGTAGCCATAGCCCATCGCATTGGCCACCAGTCCCTCGCGCATCTTCCCCACGTACTTCGCCGGCAGCTCCAGGTGTCGCTCGTTGCCCGTGAGCGCGGCCAGCGCTACCTGCGCCTCCGTCAGCGTGGACGCACCGGACGGAAACGCGTTGTCGAACAAGCCATACGTCGCCACCACCAGGTCTTTCTGGCCGCGAGGCGCGGTGAGGTACGCCCGCTTCTCCTCGTCCCAGAACAACTCCACCGCGCGCTTCACCAGCGCCTCCGCCGCCTCCAGGTACTTCACGTCGAACGTGGCCTGATAGAGCGCGGTGAGCCCCGAGGCCAAATCTCCATAGTCCTCGAGGAAGCCATCGATGCGCGCCTCGCCCTCCTGATACGAGCGCGCCAGCCGCGTCCCGTCCCACATCTTCGCCAGCACGAAGTCCGCTGCGGACACCGCGAGCTTCGTCCAGTCCGGGCGCTCGAAGACGCGCGCGGCCAGCGCCAGCCCGCGAATCATCAACCCGTTCCAGCCCGCCAGAATCTTGTCGTCGCGGCCCGGCTTCACCCGCTGCTCGCGCGCCTGGAACATCGCCCGTCGCGCCTCCGCCAGCTCGCGCTCCACCTCCTCCACCGGCAGGCTCCGCTCGCGCGCCAGCAACTCCGCCGGCACCACCACCTCCAACACCGTGGCGCCGTGCTCGAAGTTGCCCTGCGACGTGACGCGGAAGTGACGCGTCACCAGCTCCGCGCGCTCTGGGGACAACACCGCCTGGAGCTCCTCCGGACGCCACACGAAGAACTTCCCTTCCTCCCCTTCGCTGTCCGCGTCCTGCGCCGCGTAGAAGCCGCCGCCCGCGTCCGTCATCTCGCGGCGCACATACTCCACCGACTCCTCCACCACCTTGCGCCACAGCGGCCGAGGCTCCACCTGCTGCGCCTCCGCGTACAGGTGCACGAGCTGCGCGTTGTCGTAGAGCATCTTCTCGAAGTGCGGCACCAACCAGCGCGCGTCCACGGAGTAGCGATGGAACCCACCGCCCAACTGGTCATAGATGCCGCCCAGCGCCATGCGCTCCAGCGTGAGGAACACCGCGTCCCGCAGCGGCGCGCCGCCTCCGCGTCTCCACGCGCGCAGCAGCAGGGAGAAGTTCATCGGGTTGGGGAACTTGGGCGCGCCACCGAAGCCGCCATGCACCAGGTCCACCTGCTGCACCATCCGCTTGCCCATCGCCACCACGTCCGCCGCCGTCAACACGCCGGGCGCCGCATCCAGGCCATACGCGGCCAGCTCGCCCAGCCCCTCCTCGAACTGCTCGGCCTGCCGCTTCACCTCCTCGCGCTTGTTCTCCCACGTGTCCCGCAGCGCCATCAGCAGCCGGGGGAAGCCGGGGCGGCCGTAGCGGTCCTCGGGCGGGAAGTAGGTGCCGCCGTAGAAGGGCTTCAGGTCCGGCGTGAGGAACACCGTCAGCGGCCAGCCGCCCCCCTGCCCCAGCAACTGCACCACGCCCTGGTAGATCTGGTCCAGGTCCGGCCGCTCCTCGCGGTCCACCTTGATGTTGATGAAGCCCTCGTTCATCAGCCGCGCCGTCTCGGGCGACTCGAAGGACTCGTGCGCCATCACGTGACACCAATGACACGCGGAGTAGCCCACGGAGAGCAGGATGGGCTTGTCCTCCGCGCGTGCTCGCGCGAGCGCCTCGTCCCCCCAGGCATACCAGTCCACGGGATTGCCGGCATGCTGACGCAGGTACGGCGACGGCTCCCGGGCCAGGCGGTTGGAGGAACCAGACGACGGAGGGTGGGAGGACATGCGGACTCCAAGCGAGGGGCGACGTCGGCACGGCATATGGAGCCCGGGAAAACAGGGCAAGCCCCAAGGGCACAACCCTCCACTGGAGAACGGGAGCAAGGTACGCTGGCCCCAAGACGTGAGCATGGTTTCCCCCGCCCCCGCCCCGCCCACCCCCGTCGGCCTCGCCCTCAAGACGTGTCTCGCCCTCATCGGCGTGGCCCTCGCCGTGCGGGCCGTGCTCGCGCTGGGCACCGACGTCTACTTCGACACCGCCTACTACTGGCAATGGGCGCAGCAGCTCGACTGGGGCTACTACGACCATCCGCCGCTCATCGCCTGGCTCATCGCCGCGCTCGGCATCCACGGCACCGCGCTCCTGTGCGGCGTCGGTACCGTGGCCGCCCTGTGGGGCCTGGCCCGCGACGTGTACCAGAGCCGTGAAGCGGCCTGGCGCGCGGCGGCCCTGTGGAGCGTGGTGCCCGGCGGAATGGTGGCCGGAGTCTGGGCCACGCCCGACAGCGCGCTGCTCTTGTTCTGGACGCTGGCGCTGTGGGCGCTGTGGCGCGAGCGCTGGCTGTGGGCGGGGCTGGCCTCCGGCCTGGCGCTGCTGGCCAAGTTCCCCGCGGTGCTGCTGGGCGTGGCCTTCCTCCTCACCGCGCTGAAGTTCAAGCGCCTGCCCCGAGGCGCCTGGGGCACCGGCGCGCTGGCGCTGTTGTTCCTCACGCCGGTGCTGCTGTGGAACGCGCGACACGACTGGGTGGGCATCGCCTTCCAGCTCCGACATGGCCTCGAGGGCCAGGGCGGGTGGAAGACGCTGGGCGAGTTCGTCGGAGGCCAGTTCGCCTTCGGAGGCCCGCTCCTCTTCCCGCTCGCGCTGGTGTACGCGCTCAAGGGGCCTCGCGAGCAGTTCCTGCTGCGCATGGCGGCCCTCGTGCCCCTGCTGTTCTTCGGCTACGCGTCGTCGCGCGCGCGGGGCGAGGTCAACTGGACGACCATGGCCTACCTCTCCGTGTGCGTCGGCGTGGCGGGCATGCGGCGGCCCTGGCAGCGCGCGGCGGCGCTCTCCGGCCTCGCGGTGGTGCTCGCGGTGACGCTGCACCTGTTCTTCCCCGTGGTGAGCTTCAAGCGGGATACAGCCCTGTGGCGCATGCATGGCTGGGACGTGCTGCGCGCGCTGTCCACCCCGGAGAAGCTCTTCCCCGAGATGAAGCCCGGGGACGTCGTCGCCGTGTACGCCGGCAACTACCAGCTCGCCTCGCAAATCGCCCACTACGCACGGGTCCCCGTGGGGACCGCGGGCCTCGTGCGCTTCAGCCAGTACGACGTGTGGCCAAAGCCTGTCGTCCCTCCGGGAAAAGATGTGCTCTGGGTGGAAGAGGATGGGCCGCTCCCGCCCGAGGCATTGACGGACCGCTTCGAGGCAATGGACGAGGTCGTCGAACTGGAAGGAACTTTCCAGGGCCGCCGTCTGCATTCCTTTCGGGTGTGGTGGGTGCGGGGCAAAAAGCCCTGACCGCCCCGGAGGGCATGACAACTTCCAATCGCAGCCATCAACCCGGGACCCATCGACGGAGACTTCGGGCCGAAGACGTGGGGCGCGCTGAACGCGGGAGGCGCGAAGCCGCCCTCCAAGCCGCCGCAGCAGGGGACGAAGGGCACGGCGGAGGCCTTCGTGCAGAAGGCGCTCGCGCAAAGGGGAGGCAGGTATGTCTTTGACGCGGAGACGAACCTGAATGACTCCAACCCGTCGAAGTTCGACTGCTCGGAGCTGGTGCAGTGGGCGGCCCACCAGGCGGGCGTCTCCGTCCCCGACGGCACGATGAACCAGGTGCCGTACTTCAAGCAGAAGGGCACCACCATCTCCGCGGCGGAGGCCCTGCGCACGCGCGGCGCGCTGCTGTACCGGCCCGGCAACGTGGCCATCAGCCTGGGCGACGGGCGCACCATCGAGGCGCGAGGCAGCGCCTACGGTGTGAACATCTTCAGCTCCAACGGGCGCGGCTGGACGTCCGGCGCGCTCATCCCGGGCCTCGAGTACGGGTGAGCCGGACATCGCGCGGTGGGTGGGCCTCGCCTGAAGAGGACGAGCCTCCCTGCCCACCGGGCGACCCGGGCCTGCCCTGGAGGCGACGCGCGCCCGCCAGCGTGCGAGGAGGACCTCCAGCGCGTCCCTCGGGTGTAGAGTGCGGCCTCCGGCGCGCCCATGTCGCCGGAAGTGCTCCGCATGGACCTCACCCTCTTCCTCGTCGGTCTCCTCAAAGTGGTGCTGGGCGGCCTCGTCGCCGCGCTGGGCATCTGGCTCGCGCTGCGAGGCCTGAGCCGCATCCTCGGCACCAACCCGGTGGAGGAGCTACGCCAGGGCAACACCGCCGCCGGCCTCGTCCACGCCGCGAGCCTCGTGTCGCTGGGCCTGCTCGTGCAGCACGCGGTGCAGGCCACGTCGGACGCGGTGGACCTCACCGTGCGCGCGCAGCCCTTCCATCCGATGCTCGCCGGCAAGCTCCTCGCCGTGGCGGCGCTGCACGTGGGCCTGTCGCTGGGTGTCGGCGTCGCGGTGCTCGCGCTGGGCATCCTCCTGTTCGACCGGATGACGCCCGGCATCGACGAGCTGGCCGAGGTGCGCAAGGGCAACGTGGCCGCCGCGCTCATCCTCTCCGCCATCCTGCTGGTGCTCGCGCTCTTGACGGCGCCGGGGCTCCAGGCGGCGCTCAACGGGCTCATCCCCTTCCCCCAGCTCCCCGAGGGGACGATGCTCGCTCCCGGCTGACGGGAGGGCCCTGGCACTCCCATGTCCACCAGCTCCGGCATGAAGACGCTCTTCAAGCTGCTGCTCGGGTTGCTCGGCGTGGCGAGCGGCCTGTGCTGCTGCGGCCTGGGGATGATGGGCCAGTTGGCGGAGCTGAACGTGCGCTCGCCCGTGCCGGGACTGCCCGTGGGCGCGGGCGCGGTGGAGCTGGGCACCGTGCTCATCCCCGCCGACACATCACCTTCACGCGCGCGCACGTATGACTGGAACGTGGAGACCCTCCATCCTCCGGGCAACCGGCTGACGTACGGCCTGGGCGACACGCTGGACGCGTGGCTGGAGGACCAGCACAAGGCCTTCGGGCGCAGGCTGCGCTACCGCTCGCTGGGTGGGGAGCGCTTCACGTATCAGCCTCCACGCGGCTGCTCGGCCGACATGCGGTGCATCTACGAGGAGCTGATCCGCAGCAACGAGGGGCCGGTGAAGGCGCTGGGCGAGCGCTTCGTCGCGTCCGCGCGCGAGCGGAACCTGGACTCCGCGCAGGCCGCGCAGCTCATCCTCAACTTCGTGCAGCGCATCCGCTACGAGCTGCCCGTGGACGAGCCCTTCGGCATCATTCCCCCGGCGCTGGTGCCCGCGCGCGACAAGGGCGACTGCGACTCCAAGGCGGTCCTCGCGGTGATGCTGCTGCGGCAGGTGGGCATCGACGCGGTGATTCTCTACTCGGACCCGCTGGCCCACGCGGCGGTGGGCGTGGGCCTGCCCGGCACGGGCACCCGCATGCGTCACGCTGGACGCACCTACCAGTACGCGGAGGTCACGGCCGAGGGCTGGCCTCTGGGCATGATTCCGCCCAAGTACGACAAGCCCCGGCTGTGGCGGGTGATGGCGCTGGAGTCCAGCACCTCCGGTTAACGCGCCTCCGACGAGGACACGGCGAGCACGTCGCGCAGATAGCGCTCGTACGCCTCCTTCATCGGCAGCTCCGAGTCCACCCCGAGCCGGCGGCGCGTCGTCAGCTGACGTGAGCCGTCTCGCGGGTCCACGCCCTCCTTCGCGTACTGCTCCCAGCGGATGGCGGAGCCTCGACGCTGCCAGAGCGCCAGCTCGTTGAAGTTGATGCCCCGCTGGAAGAGCAGCTCGTGCTTGAAGGACACCGGCCGCCCGTCCAGCTCGCGCGTGGCCTGCGCCGCGCTCAGCCCCTCCTTGCGCAGCGTCCAGTAGCACCAGCCGTGCAGTGAGCACCGCGTGCCATCCGCCTGACGCCACGCGAAGTAGTCCAGCACCGAGCGCTCATCCGTGCCCAGCCACACCCGCCCGTCGAACATGGCCGGCACGCCGAGCGCGTGCGTGAAGGTGGCGCTCGCCAGGCTCGCGGACAGCGACACCAGCTTCTCCACCTCGCGGTCGAACAGCGACCAGTCCGGCCGGAAGAGCACGGAGATTTCGTCGCTCTGCGTGTACGCGTACGCGCCCTGGAACTCCTCCAGGAGCGCGCTGGCCGTGCGCACCATCAGCCGGTGGAAGAGCGGGTCGAAGGGCTTCTCGAAGCGCTCCTTCGTGAAGCGCGAGAAGCCTCGTCCATCCACGCGCACCACCACCCACGCCCCGGGCAGGAGGCGCAACTCGTGAAACAGCTCGCCTCGTCGCATGCGCTGGGCCAGCTCATCCGGGTCCCACATCTCGCTCCTTCTTCCAGTCCTCGACGATGAAGCCGCCATCCTCGGCCCATCGCACGTGGTACAGCGAATCGAACCCTTCCTCGAACCCCGGCCGCCGCAGCAGCTTCACCGTGGCGAACAGCGCCACCTCCGGCACCCGGGCCCGCCCCTCGCGCTTCGCGTTCCGGGCCAGACACTCCGCGAGCCTCGACTCGAAGTAGAAGCCGAGCACGCGCGCGCCCTGCTCATGCCCCAGCGCGATGAGCGGCATGCGCTGCTCCGGCATCGGGTGCGTGTTGTCCACCACCACTGAACGTCCCGCGGCCAGCGCCTCGACGATGAGCCGGCGCTGCCGGCCCTCCTTGCGCCTGGCGTGAGGCCACAGGTCCTTGCTCACCAGCACGTGCGTGTCCGCGAAGCGGCGCTGGAAGAAGCGGCTCTTGCCGGAGGCCTGCAACCCGATGAAGAGGATGAGTTCCATGACGGAGCCCTTCCGGACGCGACGCCCGCTCGTCGGCTGACGCTCCGCGCGGAGGATGCACTTCCGGGCTCGCGCCCGCCCCTGGAACGGGAGACCTCCGAGGGCATGCCGCATCCGGCACGCGCGTCTACCCAAACCCCGCCGAGATGTAAGGCGTTGCACAGCCCATGCGGCCCGCACCGCGATTGTGTTGCCCTGAATCGATTGTCTCGATAAACAATTAAATCTCGAATTACACAAATTCAAGAGCTGTCGTAATCCACCGCTCGCACTGGAGCAGGTGGCCGCAGCACGAAGCGCAACCCGAACAGGAGACACCGCATGGAAACCCCCTTCTCGTCGTATGCGGGACGCTGGCGTCGGCTCTCTGTCATGGCCTTGGGTCTGGGCCTCATCACACCGCTGCCGGTGCTCGCGGCTTCGAAGTCGCCGTCACGCGCGGGCGTCGAGCGCGCGTCGTCGCTTCCCGCGCGCATCGTCGATACCCAGGCCGCGCTCGCGGCGCGTCCCGCCACGGGCCTCGCCGCCGCGGTGAGCGGCCGTTACACGCTCGTCACGGGCTCAGGCCACGTGCTCCACCGCACGGACAACACCATCCACGGGCTGCGGACGCTTGGCGTTCCGAAGACGCAGCTCCAGCTCCATGTCTGGGAGGAGGAGGGCGCGGACGGAAAGCGCCAGGACTTCTTCGCCTACAGCCGGGGAGGAACGGAGCTGGTGGGCCGCGCCATGGCCACCACCCACGAGGTGCGCCTGGCGCACGTGACGTTCGACCCGCTGAGCGCGCAGGTGCCCCTGGTGGCGGGCCTGCTGGCGGCGGACGCGGAGAACACGCTGTCGCTCGTGCAGCTCCAGGCGACGCCGCTGCCGGAGCTGAGGGAAGCCCTGGAGCGCGAGGGCGGCAAGGTGCTGCGCTTCCTCACGGACCACACCTTCCTCGTGGAGATGAACGCGGACACCCGCAAGCGCGTGGCGGAGCTGCCCTTCGTGCGCTGGGTGGGGCCGTACCATCCCGAATACCGCGTGGAGGGCTTCCTGCGCGAGGCCCTGACGGGGCGCTCGGCGCGGCTGGAGCCGCAGCGCTACTCCATCATGGTGGGCGAGCGCGGCGCGGCCCGGCAAGGTGAGGTCGCGGAGACGGTGCGCAAGCTGGGCGGCACCGTGGAGCTCGTCGAGGCCGGCGGCCTGCGCGTGGAGGCCACGCTCACCCAGCCGCAGCTCGAGCGGCTCGTGCGCTCCAATGCGGTGCAGTACATCGACCGCTGGGGTGGGCCCGGTGAAGTGGACATGAACAACGTGCGCGAGGTGGGCGGCGCCAACTACCTGGAGACGAACGAGACCTGGACGGGCCAGGGCGTGCGCGGGGAGATCTTCGACACCGAGCTGCGCACGACGCACCAGGAGTGGGCCACCGCGCCCCTCATCCACAGCACGTCCAGCGCCGGCAGCGCGCACGGCACCAGCTGCTACAGCATCAACTTCGCCAAGGGCGTGGACGCCAACGCGCGGGGCCTGTTGCCCGACGGCCAGGGCATCTTCTTCCTCTACAGCCAGTCCACCCAGTTCGGCGGCACCAAGTCCCGCTACGACATCAACCGCGAGCTGACCGACCCTGCCGGCCCGTACCGCGCCGTGTTCCAGACGTCGAGCGTGGGCAGCACGCTGGGCACCGCGTACACCACCATCTCCGCCGAGGTGGACGACTACCTCTTCAAGCACCCCATCCTCAGCACCCAGTCGCAGAGCAACGCGGGCACGCGCAACTCGCGGCCCCAGGCATGGGCGAAGAACATCGTCTCCGTGGGCGGCTTCTACCACTACGACAACGCCAACCCCGGGGATGACCGGTGGAACGGCGGCGCCAGCATCGGCCCCGCGGCCGACGGTCGCATCAAGCCGGACCTCTCGTTCTTCTATGACGCGGTCCGCGCGGCCAACAACACGAGCAACAACTCGTACTACAACTTCAGCGGCACCAGCGCGGCCACCCCGCAGACGTCGGGCCACTTCGGCCTGCTGTTCCAGATGTGGCACGAGGGCGTGTGGGCCGGCTTCGGCGGCGGCACGGATGTCTTCGCCAGTCGCCCGAAGATGGCCACCGCCAAGGCGCTGATGATCAACCTGGCGTCCCGCTACGAGTGGCCCCTGGGTGGCACCAACGGCGACCTGACGCGCGAGCGCCAGGGCTGGGGCCACGCGGACCTGAAGCGCCTGTACACGCGCGCCGCGGAGACGAGCATCATCAACGAGACGGACACCCTGCTGCCCCTGGGCGTCAAGTCCTACTCCGTCGCCGTTCCCCAGGGTCAGAAGGAGTTCAACGTCACCCTCGTCTACACGGACCCGGCGGGCACCGTGGGCGCCGCGCAGGCGCGCATCAATGACCTGTCGGTGCGCGTGACGTCGCCGTCGGGCGTCATCTACTGGGGCAACAACGGGCTGTCCGCGGGCAACGTCTCCACGTCCGGCGGCGTCTCCAACAAGGTGGACACCGTGGAGAACGTCTTCATCCGCGAGCCCGCGGCGGGCACCTGGAAGGTGGACGTGCTGGGCGACGAGATTGTCGCGGACACGAACCCGGCGACGCGCGCCATCGACGCCGTGTACGCGCTCGTGGTGAGCGGCGGCCGCATCCAGCCGTAGTCGTCCCCCGACGACGGGAGGGCCGGTGCTCCAGCTTGGACACGGGGCACCGGCCCGCCTCTGTCTGCCGTGCGACACGCCAGCGCACCCGAGACACTGGCCGACGCCGCGTCCGGATGGCATGACAAGGGCCCATGGCCCGTGACGTCTCCTTCTTCGACCAGCTCGGCTCACTGCTCTCCAAGGAGCGCGAGGCCGAGAAAGCCCGCCTGGCCACCCTCGCCGAGGGCCTGTCCCTCCATGAGCGCGAGGAGCAGGGCCTGTCCGTCCTCGACCTGGAGACAGTGGAGGAGGCGGTCGGCCTGGGTGGCCGCGTCCTGCTCACCCTGGCCCGGGCCGACCGCGCGCGGCTGCCTTCGCGACTGCACAACGGCGACCTCGTCGCGGTGTTCCCTCGACGCGCAGAGGTGAGCGAGCCCGCCAAGGCGCTCATCTCGCGCGCCAGCGCCACGCGCCTCCAGCTCGCCTTCGACCGCTCGCCGCCGCCGTACGTGCACGAGGGCCTCTTGCGGCTGGACGTCGTCCCCAACGACATCACCTACGAGCGGATGCGCAACGGGCTCCAGCGCGTGAAGGCGATGGACAAGGGCCAGGAGCGCCGCAAGCGCGAAGTCCTCCTGGGCAACGAGCCTCCGCGCACCGACACACCCCGCCCCTTCGAGGCCGGCCGACCCCTCAACCCGGAGCAACTGGACGCGGTGGGGCGCGCGCTCGCCGCCGAGGACTTCTTCCTGGTCCACGGCCCGCCGGGCACCGGCAAGTCCACCGTGCTGGCGGAGGTCGCGGCGCAAGCGGTGGCGCGGGGACAGCGACTGTTGTGCACCGCCGCCAGCAACGCCGCCGTGGACCACCTGCTGGACTTGTGTCTGGCCCAGGGCCTGCGAGCGATTCGCGTGGGCCACCCCGCCCGCGTCGCCGCCCGACTCCAGGAACACACGCTGGACATCGTCGTGGAGGAGCACCCGGACCGCATCATCTCCCGGGACCTCTTCGACGAGGCGTTCTCGCTCCTGGGCTACGCGCGCCGCCAGCGCACCCAGGGCCGCAGCCGCGAGCGCTTCTCCAACGCGCGCGCCTCCACGACGGAGGCCAAGGCGATGCTCGACGAGGCCCGCGCTTTGGAGCGCAAGGCGGTGCGCGCCGTGCTGGCCAATGCGGACGTCGTCTGCGTCACGCTCGCCAGCCTCGAATCCAACGTGCTCTCCGGCGAGAAGTTCGACCTGGCGCTGCTCGACGAGGCCACCCAGGCCACCGAGCCACTCGCCCTGCTCGGCTTCCTGCGTGCGCCCATCGTCATCCTCGCCGGAGACCCGCAGCAGCTGCCCCCCACCGTGCTGTCGCAGGAGGCCGCCCGCGCGGGCCTCGCGGTGAGCCTCTTCGAGCGGCTGCTCGCGGACCACGGCGACGGCGTCAAGCGCATGCTGCGCGAGCAGTACCGGATGAACACGCGCATCATGGACTTCCCCTCGCGCGAGATGTACGGCGGCGCGCTGCGTGCCCACCCCTCCGTCGCGGACCGCACGCTCGCGGACGTCCTGCCTCCCGACGCGCGGCTGGATGCCCCTCCCGTCCTCTTCCTCGACACAGCGGGCAAGGGCTTCGATGAGGAGGTGGAGCCCACCACCCGCAGCCTCTTCAACACCGGCGAGGCGGACCTCATCGAGGCCCGCGCCCGCGCGCTGCTCGCGGCCGGCCTGTCCCAGCGCGAGCTCGCGGTGATTACGCCCTACAGCGCCCAGGCCCACCGCCTGCGCGAGCGCCTGGAGTCCTTCGCCCCCGACGTCGAGGTCGACACTGTGGACGCGTTCCAGGGCCGGGAGAAGGACGCCATCCTCGTCTCCCTCACCCGCTCCAACAGCGAAGGACAGGTCGGCTTCCTCAACGACTTGCGCCGGATGAACGTCGCCCTCACCCGCGCCCGCCGACACCTCTTCGTCGTGGGCGACTCCGCCACCCTCAGCGGTCACCCCTTCTACGCGCGCTTCATCGAAGGGACTCAAACGACCGAGAGCTACCGCTCCGCCTGGGAGTGGCCAGACGCCCTCTGATACATCCAATCCCTCTCAGGGATAAGGTCCCAAGCGACCCAGCCCTGGGGTACTACGCAAGGGCTGTCAGGGTCATGATCCAAAATTTGTCGCAAGGGCGAACCAAATTTGTCACCTGACCCTACCCGTGCGGGGTGCAGGGTCCGGATATCGGGCATTTGGCTCCAAACCCGCTGTCGGGCACGAGACGTGCTTGTGCCCCAGGGCGGGGAGGAACCGCCACATGTCTCAGCGGCCGAATGTCACGAAGGAAAACGACGTCTGGGTACTCCGTATCGAGAAGGAGAACGGGAGGATCCAGGAGTATCGCTGTGCCACGGAGAACCAGGCGCGACAGCTCGCGCTGGTGATGTCCAAGCCCGATAGTGGGGGGCCTCCTCGGCCTCCCTCGCCGCCGCGCTAGAGACAGGACGCACGCTGAGGTAAGCCACGGGGAGGAGCCGCCCCGTGTCCACCCCGCTCGAATCCCGCTTCGTCGATGCCCAGGGCCTGCGCCTTCACGTGCGCTGGCGGCCGGGCCCCGACACCGCGCCCGCCGTGCTGTTCCTCCACGGCTGGCTGGACCACTCGCACAGCTTCGACGGTGTCCTGGAGCACGTGCCCGCCGACTGGCGCGTGGCGCTGCTCGACTTCCGGGGCATGGGGCAGAGCGCGCACGCGCCGCCCGAGGCCCACTACCAGTCCGGCGACCACCTGCTCGATATCGAGGCCGCGCTGGACGGGCTGGGGCTGACGCGCGCGCACCTGGTGGGCCACTCGCTGGGCGGAATCGTCGCGCTGACGTACGCGGCCGTGCGGCCGGAGCGGGCGCTGAGCCTGTCGCTCATCGAAAGCCTGGGGCCCAGCGGCGGCCCGCCTGAAGTCGCGGTGGAGCGGCTGCGAGGTTTCCTGAATGACTCGCGCCGGCCCCCGAATCGCAAGCGCTACCCGGATATCGCCTCCGCCGCCGGGCGACTGCGCGAGAACAACCCCTCCTTGCCGGAGGCCGCCGCCTTGCATCTGGCCCGGCATGGCACCGAGCCATACGAAGGGGGGGTGGCCTTCACGTTCGACTCACGACACAGGCGCCGCTTCGCGCAGGGGTACGACGAAGCACAGTGGCTCGCCCTCCAGGCCGCCCTCACCTGCCCGGTGCAGCTCATCCGCGGCCAGGACGGCCTGTGGCCTGACGCCCCGAAGCTGGATGCGCGGGTGGCGGCCCTGCGCACCCTCGTCGCACCGCCGCTGATGATTCCTGGTGGACATCACGTGCACCTGGAACGGCCCGCCGAAGTCGCCCGTGCGCTCCGCGACTTCATCCACTGAGCGCCCCGCACCGGTCAGAACACCTGGAAAACTCTTTCACCTTCCAGGGTAACTCCGTTCCACCTGAGGCCCGCGGCGGCGACTGCGCATCCCAACCCCTTGAATTCAGGACACCACCCTAGGTCCCACGGGTTGGTATGCGAATTGGATTGGAGGGAGTCGGCGGATCACGCACCGGACCCAGACGGGTGCGTGTGGGGAGAAGGGTGAGGAGCGGACAATGGGGATGGGGTTGAGGGGGCGGGTCCTCGCGATGGCGGTACTCGTCGCCACCGGACTGGTTGGCTGCCACGAGGGGAATGAAACCCGCGCGGTGCAGGCGACAGCGGTGGTGGACATGGACGTGCTCGACTTCGGCGAGGTGCCGGTGGGCGAGTGGCGGGAGCGAGAGGTGCGCATCCGCAATGTCGGCTATGTGCCCTTCTTCGCCATCGAGGCGTTGCCCATCATCGGCAACCCCTCGTACGAGGTGGAGCTTGCCGACGGCGGCGGCCGGGTGATGCCGGGCGAGTCGCATCTGGTGCGCGTGCGCTTCCACCCGCTGGGTGAAGGCGTGACGGAGGAGACTGTCTACGTCTCCACCGACGCGAACCAGGGCGCGCAGGCGCAGGTGCGTGTCACCGGCCTGGGCACGCCCACGCAAATCCTCATCGACCCGCCGGTGCTCGACTACGAGACGCTGGAGGTGGACAGCGAGCGCAACCTGGAGGTCACCGTCACCAATCCGGTGGACCTGCCGTTGACGCTGACGGTGCGCGGCGACTGGCCGGACCCGTTCACTCCGGACACCATCACCATTCCGCCGCTGTCCTCGCGCAAGGTGAGCACGCAGTACCTGCCGCGCGCGCTGGGGGCCATGGACGCGCGGCTGGAGGTGCGCTCGTGCGAGACGTGCACGGCGACGGTGGTGGACCTCAAGGGCCACTCGGTGGCCACCGCCTTCGTGTTCGACCCGGCGCCGGTGCCGTTCGACCTGATTCCGGTGCATGAGCGCACGCAGTCCTTCACCCGCGCGCGCAACATCACCTGGCGGCCTGTCACCATCTCGCAGCTCGTCACCAGCGACCACGCCTTCGTGCCGCTCTCCAAGCCGGAGGGCTCCACGGTGGCGCCGGGCGAGGTGGTGGAGCTGAAGATGGAGTTCGCCGCGCGCTTCTCCGGCCCCAACGTGGGCGACCTCAAGGTGAACTACGCGTCCGACAAGCCCCGGCAGTCGGAGGTCATCCTGGACGCGCGGGGCGGCCGGCCCACCCTGGCGGTGACGCCGGTGGCGCTGGACTTCGGCGAGCTGCCGGTGGGCGGCAAGGTGGAGAAGGTCATCCGCATCACCAACGCGGGCACCAACGGCTCGCTGCGCTTCGTGGGCGTGGCCTCTGACGGCGCCAGCAACCAGTTCAACGTGGACGTGCCCACGCGCGGCACGCAGCGCTATCCGTGGGTGGCGGGCGCGTGGCCCGAGTTCGACTCCGGCGGCCTGGAGGTCGCTCCGGGCAACGACGCCCTGGAGCTGAAGGTCTACTTCGAGCCGACGTCGGAGGGCACCTTCCAGGCGCGGCTGCGCGTGCGCTCGGACGACATCTTCAACCCGGAGCGCGAGGTCATCCTGACGGGCCGGGCGCGCACCAGCGGGCCGTGCGTGTACGAGCTGCTGCCCCAGCCGATGATGGACTTCGGCAACGTGGTGCCGGGCCGGGGCGCGGTGCTGGGCTTCTACTTCCGCAACCCGGGCCGCGCGGAGTGCGCGGTGAAGGACGTGCACCTCTCCAACGACGCGAACGGCGCCTTCTTCATGCCGGGCGGCAGGCTCACCGGCGGCGTGGTGCTCTACGACACGGCCTTCAGC
>Ga0126314_10000445_pt1 | contig 19940 bp, 16 predicted proteins | sample Plot105B_FD_92535 | JGI IMG/M metagenome (GOLD analysis project Ga0126314, IMG submission 92535) | Serpentine soil microbial communities from UC McLaughlin Reserve, CA, USA - Plot105B | ecosystem: Environmental > Terrestrial > Soil > Grasslands | place: USA: UC McLaughlin Reserve, Lake County... | reverse complement strand
TTGTAATACTGAAGGGTCTTTTGTATGTAGTAGTCAAGTCTGTTGGAGCAGGTTTCAATGAGACTCCAATATTCCCCGCAAGAGTCATATAGTCCCTCCATCTTAACAACATTAATCACACCCATTGCTGACACTAATGGAGCTCGAAGTTCGTGAGAGATGCTATATATAAATCTGTTTAACTCGTCATTGGTTTTTTCAAGTTCCTGAATCTTTTCTCTAAGATCAATCTTGGCTTTAAAAGCATCATAGGCATTTTTTATGGAGTTATGCAGTTCAAGGTCATTCCATGGTTTGGTAATGTACCTGTAAATATCTCCATGATTAATGGCATCTGCAAGAGCTTCAATGTCCGTGTATCCAGTCAATAGGATCCTAATGGGGTCTGGAAATGTTTTAGTGATGCTCTTGAAAAATTCAACCCCGGTAGTCTGAGGCATTTTCTGATCTGCAATAATTACATGAACAGGTACGTTTTGCAAGATTTTAAGCCCTTCTGCGGCTGAGATGGCTGTATAAATTTCATACTGTCTCCTGAAACCAGCCTTGAATGCGTTTAAATTATTTTCCTCATCATCAATATACAGAACCCTTATCGTTGGCATATAGAGCTGTTAGTTAGTGTTTATAGGCAAGTTAAGAATAAATTCTGTACCTTCACCTAAATTTGTGAACGCATCTATACTTCCATGATGATTTTCTATAATTCTGAATGCTATTGACAGACCCAAGCCCGTTCCTTCACCTACATCTTTTGTAGTAAAAAACGGTTCAAATATTTTTTGCTTTACCGCTTCGGGCATACCTGTCCCCGAATCTTTTATACTTATTTTGGCAAAATTGTCCTCACGCCAGATCTTCAATGTAATATACTCTTCTTCATTTTGGATTTCCTTGGATTTAATTGCATGTATTGCGTTTGTGATTAGATTCATGAAAACCTGGTTTATTTTACCTGGCATACATTCGACTTCAGGAATAGGCTGATAGTCTTTAATGACCTTTAGATTAGCAGGAAATGTACTTTTAATTAAAATAAGTGTGCTATCCAGTCCCTCAGCCATATCTGCAGGTTTGGTATCATTCTCATCCAGTCGGCTGAAATTCTTAAGACTCCTGATAATTTCAGCGGTTCGTTTGGCACCTTCAGAAATTCCGGAAAGGAGAGATTTAATCTCTTCTCTAACAAATACGATATCTATTTGTCTTTTAAACGATTCGATTTTAGAAATTTGCGGCGGTATTTCTGCGCTAAAGTCGAGTTGCTCATACATTTTAATTACGCTGTCCAGGTCAATAATGTCAAGTTCCAGCGGTTTTATGTTAGACGTGACGAAATTAATTGGATTATTGATCTCATGCGCTATACCTGCAGTCAGCTGTCCCAACCCAGCCATTTTTTCTGCATCAACCAATTGAGACTGAGCTTCTTTTAAATTAATTAATGCCACATTTAGTGATTGATTGGTGTTTTCCAAGGCTTCTGTTCGCTCTTTTACCTTCATTTCCAATACTATATTCTGCTCACGCACCAGTTTTTCATTCTCCGTTAAGACCCTCAAGGCCTCCGCCTGTGACTCTTCTTTTTCTTTTTTGAAGACATTTATTTTGTCTGCCAGCGCAAATGACAGTAATACAGCTTCAAGACCAGAACCCATAAGAATGGAATTATTGGTAAAGAACGACGAAACGAGTACACCGACATCCTTTAAAATAAATATAATTACACCTAGCAGAAAACAGGACCATGAAATCACAAAATACAGTGCCGGGCGGTAATTTCTGCGGTAAACCAATATACCAGTTGTTATGAGAGAAATTGAAACGATTATTGTTAAAATTTGCAGCATCATCTGAGCCTGAATTGGATAACCGAATAAACTTATCACCAGTCCAAAGCAATATAACAATATCAGTATGTTCAGATAGTAATTTACTCGTTTCGAGTACTGCTTGACATGAAGAAATTCCGCCGCGAAAAGCACGGATGTTATTCCAACCAGAACGATAGATAAAACAATGCCTTGTATATTCAGTGAAAGGTTATCACCCCACAAAAATATTTGGGAATATCCCAATAAGGACATTTGTGTAAAGCCTACGCTCAAGATATAAATTACATAAAACAAATAACTTTTGTCCCTTACGGTGAAAAATATAAAAATGTTGTACAGGAACATTGTTACAATCAGCCCTATGTACAGGCTAAATATACTATCTCCTAAAGTTATTGAACTTAAAGTAGATTTGAAACTACCCAGATATACTGGTAACGTTAAAGGATTGGAAGATTTTACATTGAGGAAGTATGTTGTTGTGTCTTTTGATGAAGGAGAAAGTCTAAATATTGGATTTTGGTTGTGTATCTCACGTTTTTTGACGTCGACGACCATTCCGGATATGCGGCTCGTGAACTTACCATTTTGATCCGGCATCAAAAGTTCTACTTTGTCGAATGTCGGATTTTTGATTTCAAGAAAAACGTCTTTGTATTTTTTCGGATTTACTATTTGAACCTTTAACCAGATCGTAGACGAAGTCAGTCCAAAGTTTGCTATTTTTTCGGTAATAAGTTCAAATCGCTGTTTGGCAATCACCTGATCCAATGTAAGTTTTCCAGACGGGTCTTCATAAACGGAAATATTATTACTGATATTTTGTTGTTTGTAAATGTTATCGTTAATGGCAATTACTTGAGCATTTGCAACATTTTGTAAAAAAATAGATGCAACTAAAAATGTTAAGGAAAGGATCGTTCTTACTAAAGTCACAATAAAAGATTAAGTTATTTTCAAATCATACATTACCTCGATCTCTCCTTTAGGACCGCTTTCTTTCTTTATTTGAATCGGATTCTCAATTAAATCAAACACCAATTCCCTTATTTCTGGTTCCGCATTTTCAAGCTTCCTTAAATTGTTAATAATAACTGCCGTTGCAATCAAATCTAATTTGGGATAATAGAACTGTCCGCTATTTCCTAAATCGACATTCACGTCAAAGCCTGTTTTCTTAACGCCCTTGACTGTTGCCGGGGCACACAAGGCGAAAAGACTATTCAATCCTAAAGCATACGCCAAGGCAACAGCTGCCCGTATTAGAAAAATGCTGCCTACTCCAAATCCGGCGATTTCCCTCGAATTCCAAAGTCCGCAGAGCTCACCTGTCTTAAGCGGCTTCCTTTGCTCAATTTGTTTATATATATTCATGTCGACCTTACCTATGGCTTCCTGTATCGGAAGGGCAAGTACCTCATCAGCGATTTGAATCCGGGCACCACCCAAGGCCCTATTGTCTTCCATTGATTCTACTATAATAACATAAGTATTGTCGTGATGGACCCACTGATGTTTAGCGGAGGTAATCATTGTTATTCCATAAATTTCCAGAACCTTTCTGTGCCCATCAATAAATTTGTGGCACGCAGCTTCATCGTCAGTTGCTTTAAATGCTTTAAATCTTATCATCTAAGTATTTAGATTTGACATAAATATTTGATCTATAGGCAAGCGCTCAGATGACGTGGAAATATTTTCTGCATAAAATAATCTGAATAGAAATACCGGTATTTCACTTTCGTTGGTTTCAGGAAAGCATTTATAAAACAAACTGTTCAGATGTGAAAATTTTCCTTTTAAAAACTCATCACTATTTAATGCTTGACCAAATTTGAGAATATTAAAATGAAGTATGCTTGCTGTCATGGGATGTACGGAGATCTTATTTTTATTTGCTGTTAACCAGGCCCGTTCAATTGCTTTTCCACCTTCAATAAAATTTGCAGCATCATAATTGGACATCGTTATAAGTCCTAGAGCAGACGAGGCAATTCCAGCTTTTCTAGACATCCGCTCCAATCCAGATCCCATTTTCCAATTTTTAAGCAAATTGAGTACTTCCGGATCTTTCGCAAGTCTCATACCAATAGCCTCCAGCGGTGTCAGTTCAAAAGAAGCCAAATCTAAACCATCGCCGCTTTCTTTACTTTGCTCTTTTGTCCACCTTAACTCCATGTTGAATAATTCGTGGTGACCTGTGGGAGTGAAAAGGCGTAGTTTGTCCGCTTCTCCCATTACTTGGGCCATGGTGTTTATTGTGTCTCCGTCTTCGGTAAAATAAAATTTCGCGCCATCAATCAACTCGGTTTCTTTCTTTATTTCCAGAAGGTGAGCAATGTCGATAGATTTTTTAACCTTCGGAACGTTTCTGTTTGTATGTCTGATCCCGGTGAAATCTGCCAGAGAATCTTTTTTATGACTCGTGTCGGCTTTTGAGAACTGGATGACAGCAATAAGCGTTGGAACGGTTTTTTCAGGAAATGTTGTTTCCGAGGCAATTAATCCTAGTGATTCCGCCTTTAATCTGACACTTTCAATAGCAAGCCCAAATGCCAGATAGGCAACAATGTTGTCTTGGTTGGCAAACGAGAAAGAACGTTCAGTGTCATGAAACAGGTAAAGTGAATCATTTTCATAATACCATTTCCAAGGTTGATTATTGCCGGCAGAAGCTGCCTTCTGTGCGGTGGCCATAATCTCATCCAGTTCATTCTTTTTAAGTGGAATGTGATTTGGAGTTGTTTTGATTTTTACTTTCTTAGCTAGAACTTCAATTTCATCAAAGGTTATTCTGTTCTCTGAAAACGATATCGTTGGCTGCTCATCTCCAGTTTTTGGATCTGAAATGATTTCTTCAATATCAACAAAGAACCTTCCCGATATACTGAGTTGATTTAGCAAAATCCGTCTCGAAAGATCCGCTGTGATGCCGCCTCCATATGCAACAGCGCTTGCCAGTTGCGGCCAAGATGTGATGGTTTGTTCAATTTCCATCATAGAAGCCTTCATCCGGGTTGATAAAGTTTCTACGCCCGCAATTGGTAAAATGTAAGGCACTTTTTCTTCATTTGTTTTGAGAAACTTGACTTTTGAAACATCCAGATGTTCGATGTAACCATGAAGTATTGGACGTGCAGGTTCAAGATCGAAACGTTCAATGTCTATAGTTCCGCGGTCGCTGGCTTCCATCAACACCGGTATTTGGTATTCTCTTGCCTTAAGGCGGCAAAGAATTTTTATATCTATCCCATCGCACTCATCGATAAGAAGATCAAGTTTGCCATTACCTGTGATAAAGGCATCGATGTTCTCCTCTGTGATGCCTTCATGAAAACAGCTTACCTTCAAAAAAGGATCTATTTCTGCAATTTCTCTTGCCACAATGACTGTTTTTTTTAAATCTACATTAGAAACACCAGCCCGGATACGATTTAAATTTGTCAGATCAAGCAGATCAAAATCTGCAATTCGTAGTTCTCCGCAACCCCTTTCTATGGCGAGTGTTAAGGATACAGACTGGCCCACAGAAAGCCCGATTACGCCTATTTTTTTTTGAAGGAGCTGATCTTGTTCATCCTGGGTTATTTTATGCTTATTCCTGCCTGTACGAACCTTGACAAATTCTTTTTCGTCAAGCATGTGTACCAATTTATCTGCCCACGGGTAATATACCCAAACCCCATATTCATCTGGATCTGTCCCATCCAGATGAGCTGAGATGGCCTCATTAACTGTAATATTATTGAAAATTACCTTCGGATTTAGCCCTTTTATAAGATCCTGAAGTTGATTTTGGATGGTATCAAAGACCTGTAAATTCGGTTTCCTATCTATTAAGGCTGCCAGTGCGATCTTTTCGCCCTTGTTAACAATTCTATAAAACTCAGGTTTGCAGACCTCTCTGGATACTGCTGTTGATGAAATTAGCGCCGTTATCGATTTTTTTAAATCTTTCTCTAAATGCATTTTTCGTAATATATAAAATTTCCCTCTAAACTAAGATATAGATTTAGCTAGCGCCAAATATCAACTAAATTTATACTTTTTTCGAGTTATAATGAAGATTAAACTCAAATTATTTAGACAAAACTCGATAGGTTTGCCAGCAAGCAGGCCGTGTCATTATTACATTATATTTTGACGTTTAAAAGACACACATAAATTTAAATCGGAATTTGTTTTTTAAGAGTTGGAAAAATAATATATTTATAAAAATATTCAATGAAATGCCTTCAGATGCTGTAATAAATGTATTATATATAGACGACGAGGTACATAACTTGAACTCTTTTAAAGCTGGATTTAGAAGATTGTTTAATGTTTTTACTGCCGAATCTGCTGCCGATGGCAGAAAAATTTTGGAAACTGAAAATATACAGGTAATCATTACGGATCAACGCATGCCTGTTACTACTGGAATAGAATTTTTAGAGTCTATCATACCCCACTTTCCTGATCCCATTCGTATACTCCTTACGGGATATGCTGATATAAATGCTGTGATTGACGCCATTAACAAAGGACAAGTGTATAAATACATCCAAAAACCTTGGATGGATGAAGATCTTCGTATTAATATAGAAAAAGCTTACGAGATCTACTCGCTGAGAAAAGAAAACAGGGAACTGACAGAACAGTTGTTGCTTGCAAATAAACAACTTGAATTTTTATTGCGACAAAATCTATTATCTTAGTTATGGAATAAAATTGTATTATCATGAATCAATGGGGGGTGGTCTTTTTTCTGCTTTTTTGTTTCCCATTGATCAACAATGTGAAAGCTCAAAACATATCTAATGAGGGGGTTGATTTCTGGGCGGTATTTCCAAGCCATGATCCGTCAAGAAATGACCTAGGGAATGCTCAACTCGCCAATATTACCATTTACGTTACGAGTAAGCTTAACTCAAGAGCCAGAATAAGTTATGGAGATTTTATAGGAGACTATTTTAATATAGCAGCTAATCAGGTTCGTATTTTCAATATTCCAAGGGACAGGGTCTATATTTCATATTCTGAGAGAAACAGAAACCTCCCAGGTAGGGGAATTCATATTGAAGTAGAGCCTGGATATCCCAAAGTGGTTGTCTATTCGCATATCTATGCCGGGGCACGTTCGGCTGCATCGTTGATTCTGCCCCAGGAGTCCCTTGGACAGAAATATTACTCTATGAATTATACACAGAGTTACAACGAAGACAACGATAATAGGAACTATTTGACCCTGGTCGCTTCTGAACCCAATACAAATCTCCTGATTCATACTAAGTCTGGTGGCACTATACCAGTTAATCTGATCAACATAGGTGATGTTTATCAATATATGCCAGAAGGTTTAGAGGACCTAACAGGAACCTACGTAGAGATTGATCCAAACTCACCGGATAATTGTACCAAACGCTTTGCTGCATTTTCAGGAAGCACTTCTGTTACAGTAGGTTGTGATGTAACCAGGGATCCCTTATACCAACAACTATATCCAGTAACCAGTTGGGGTAAAAGCTATTGCATAATCCCATTCAAAAACAGATATTATTATTACAGAGTTCTTGCAGAAGAAGATGACACCAGGATAATGGTTAATAACGTTTTCGTTACTAGCCTTAGAAGGGGTGAGGTTTATCCAAGGAATGATATTCAGCCCGCCCAATCTGACCCCATACTAATTACGGCCGATAAAAGAATAAGCGTAGCGCAGTATGCATTGACACAGGAGTGTTCAGGTGTGTCTGGACGGGTTCTCAGTGATCCTGAAATGGTGCTTTTGAACCCGATAGAATTCAATATTAAACATGTGACTCTTTTTTCTTCAAATGCACAAAATATAAGGGAGAAGTATATCAATGTATCAATTAAGACTTCAGCAAGAAATACTTTTAGACTAAATGGCGAGCAACTTCCGGAAAGTAGCTGGCAAATCCTTGCTTCGAGCCCTGATTTATCTTATTCGCAGATATCAATATCAAGTCAAAACTCTACTCTAATTGCAAACGAAGGATTTAACGCCATAGCCTATGGCTTTGGTGATCATGAATCATATGCCTATTCTGCAGGCACAAATCTGGCTGCCAATAATTATTTGCTTGTCAGTAATTCGGTTACAGGGTTTGATTCTCCGAATGCTTGTATTGATCAAGAGTCAGATTTTAAAATTGTATTGGCTTTTAAGTCCCTGAATCATAAAGTAACCTGGCAACTGGACAGTGAGGAAGCTGTTGACATTACAACCCCGCCAAGAGAATTTCATTCAGACAATGGAGATTTGCTGTTTGAATATGTTTATAATATTAGAAGGAAATTCCCGGTCACGGGAGCGCATACTATGTCCGTGACAGCAACTATGCCAAATGTTGGGAGTTGCATTGGCCGGCCATTACAATATGATTTCACTTTTAATGCTTATCCGATACCTGTAGCATCATTTGAATCTCCTGATCAGGTATGTTTTGATGACGATGTTATTTTTACAGACCGAAGTGAATCAAATATTTCTGATCAGGAAATCAATAAGTGGTTATGGGATTTTGGTGATGGAGAAATGTCAACTGAACAAAATCCCACACATGTTTATAGCGCTTCGGGTGATTTTACAATACGTTTATCTGCAGGTCTTGAGGATGGATGCCTTTCGGATCCTGTTATCAGAATAATTACCGTAAGACCAAAGATAGTTGCAGATTTTATCGTCAAACCGATCGATTGTATAACCTCAGAAGTTGTTGCTACTGATATTTCATCAGTTGAAAATAACACCGAAGCAATTACTTCGTGGGTTTGGGATTTTGGGGACGGCAGCCCAAAAATTTTAAACCAGATTGCTAAACATCGCTATTCTGCTCCAGGTAATTATGAAATTACACTTATTGTCGGCACAGGCAATGGGTGCTTGAGTAAGCTCAAAATTATCCCTGTAAATATGAAGGGACTTCCTATAGTGGCCTTTTCTAGCCAAAAAGTGTGTGTAAGCGATGTCACCACCCAATTCACAAACAACTCCACTGATGCTGATGGAAATATTCAAAGCCTAAGTTATCTATGGGATTTCGGGGATGTCGGCAGTTCTCTGAATTCTTCCACAGATCGGAATGCATCGCATAAATATAGTGTTGCTGGTAATTATACCGTTAAATTAATTGTAGCCACCGCAGATGGTTGCTCTGAAGAGACCAGCAGGGAACTTAATGTAAACGGGTCACAGATAACTGCAGGCTTTGTGATTGATGATGTCAGTAATCTTTGCAGCGGGAATAAGGTTGTTGTTACCGACAATTCATTTGTAGATAAAGGTAGGACAACAAAGATCGAATGGATAATCGACAGTAATAAACCCAATGAAATTATAGTCGACGAAGACCCGGAAAGAGGAAAGATATATGAATTCCCCTATCCTCCCGCTACATCACCGGTACCAAGGATAGTTACGATCGTAATGCGCGTCTATTCCGGGATAACATGTTCAGAAGAGTCAAGGCAAACCATTACTATATATCCAACTCCAAAAGTTGTTTTTAATGCCATTCCTCCCCTTTGCCTTAACAGCGGACCAATTAGAATTGATCAGGCAAGTGAGGTAACGGGTATATCCGGAAGCTCTATATACAGCGGTAATGGGTTAAGTGAAGACGGAATTTTTGATCCTATGGTAGCAGGAGTGGGAACCCATACGTTGAGTTATACCTTCAGGACAGACGTTGGATGTGAAGCTGTAAAAACACAGACCATTGTTGTTTTTCCCGCACCTGTATCTTTATTTACCAGAGATATATTTGCCTATGCGGGAGAGCAAAAACAGTTCGACCTTGTCTCGACAGGTGTTGGGCTTACATTCCAATGGGAACCTTCAATTAATTTAGATAAGGATAACATACAGAATCCTCTGGTTATGGCCGATCAGGACAGAACTTATTCAGTAACAATCCATTCGTCACAAGGATGCTCAGTTACCGAAAAGATTCATGTTCATATAATACCTGAAATAGAAACATCCAATGCATTCAGCCCAAATGGCGACGGTAAAAATGATGTCTGGGTATTGAAGAACATCGAGACTTACCTGAACGCAACTGTAGAAATATTTAACAGATATGGCCAGCAGGTATACATCAATAAAGGATTTTACAAACCTTTTGATGGAAATTATAAAGATCAGCCTTTACCTGTGGGAACTTATTACTATATTATCAATCCAAATACCGGAAGGAAAATTATAACCGGCTCTCTAACCATAATAAGATAACGTGAAAATACCTGTATATATAACCTTAGCCCTTCTGTTTGTGCTTAGCTATAACGTTACAGCACAACAGCGGCCACAATACACTCAGTACATTTTCAATAATTATCTTCTCAATCCTGCATTAAGCGGAATGGAAAATTATACAGATATAAAACTTGGTTATAGAAAGCAATGGACAGGGATTAAAGATGCTCCACAAACATCCTTTTTATCTGCTAACTGGAAATTTGGAGACGATTATTTATGGAGAAATCCGCTTTCCCTTCCTGATCAGGGCGATGATCCAATGAGCAGAAATTATATGCAGAATTATACTGCCTCGCCGGCACACCATGGCATGGGAGTAACAGCTGTTCTCGATGATGTTGGACCATTGTCCAGAATTGATGCTAATCTTACCTATGCCTATCATCTTCAGTTGGGGCAACAATTGAATGTGTCAGTAGGGGTTGCAGCCGGCTTTTCCCGTATCGCATTAGATCTTTATGCGCTTGATTTCGGTACTCCCGACCCACAGGATGATCCGGCAGTAAATAACGCAATAGTAAGTCAGATGAAGCCTGATCTTAGCTTAGGGCTGTGGTTATATGGCCCGCGCTTTTTTGCGGGGGCATCTGTGCAACAGATTCTTCCACAAAAATTAAAATTCACAAATGATCCGGGATTTAGCTCAGGGAAAAATGTACCACATTGGTTTTTTACTGCGGGTTACAGGTTCTTTCTTTCTGACGAAGTGGCCGCTACACCTTCCGTGATGTTTAAACAAGTAAGTCCGGCGCCCTTATCATTTGATACTAATATAAAGCTTGCCTTCAAAGACAGATTTTGGCTTGGCGGCAGTTATCGCAGAAATGACTCGTTTTCAGCTTTAGCCGGGGTGAATATTAGTAAGCTCATTAATCTAACTTATTCATATGACTTTGTTACATCTGAGCTTAATAATGTAAGTAATGGAAGCCATGAAATCGTGTTAGGTCTGCAGCTAAACAATTTTTATGAAGTTTGGAGCACTACAAGAATGTGGTAAATGAGATAAATCTGTTTAGAGTTCTTTCCTCAGACGTGCTACGGGAATATTCATTTGTTCTCTATATTTAGCCACGGTTCTTCTGGCAATATTATAGCCACGTTCCTTCAGAATTTCAGTAAGTTTTTCATCTGCTAATGGTTTACGCTTGTCTTCGTTTCCAATACAGTCCTCCAGAATTTTTTTAACCTCTTTATTAGACACTTCTTCACCACTTTCCGTTTGAATTGCCTCAGAGAAGAATGATTTTAGCAAAAAAGTTCCAAATTCTGTCTGTACGTATTTTGAATTAGCCACACGAGATACCGTAGAGATATCCATGTCAATTTTATCAGCGATATCCTTAAGGATCATTGGCCGCATTTTTCTTTCATCTCCCGTAAGTAAATATTCATACTGATACTGCATGATGGCATTCATGGTTTTGAGTAAAGTCTGTTGTCTTTGCTTAATTGCATCGATAAACCATTTTGCTGAATCCAGTTTTTGTTTTACAAACTGTACAGCTTCTTTCATCTTTTTATCTTTTTGGGCTGCCTTGTCATAATGGTCGAACATATCTATATATGATCGGCTAACACGGAGTTCAGGAGCATTTTTTGAATTGAGTGTTAGGATCAGAATTCCGTCATTGTTGGAAACATGGAAATCCGGAATAATCTGCAATTGTTTAGTAGTTACCTGATTTGAATCTCCTGGTTTAGGATTCAGTCTTAATATTTCCGCAATTATCTCTTTTAGGTCTTCACTGTTAAGTCCCAAAGCTTTTTCAAGCTTATCGTAATGTTTGCGTGTAAATTCGTCCAGATGATGTTCGACTATTTCAATGGCTTTGAGTATAATCGGATTATTAGGATCCTTACGTCTGAGTTGAAGCGTAAGGCATTCCTGAAGATCTCTGGCAGCAATACCGGGAGGATCGAAGCTCTGAATTACTTTTAACATTTCCAGTACATCCTCCTCTTCAACCATAACATTTTGTGAAAATGCGAGATCATCGATCATGGATGTTATTGGCCGGCGTAAATAACCATCATCATCCAGGCTTCCAATGATCTGTTTTCCGATTATAAAGTCCGAATCTGACAGTGGAACAAGATCCAATTGTTCTTGAAGGCTTTCAAAGAAAGTACTTTCAATCGCAATAGGGGTCTCTTTTTTTTCCTCATCATCATCATTGTTATTGTATGATGTACTATAATCATTTACACTATCATCCTGTAAATAATCATCAACATTAAATTCATCGGCGACATCTTCTTTTGAACTGGCATCGTAATCATCCTGTGTTTCATTCAGATCATCATATTCACCTCTTGGTTCCTCAGCTATCATCAAACTGGGATCTTCCAGAGCAGGATTTTCTTCCAGTTCCTCCTTAATTCGCGTATCCAATGCAACGGTTGGTACCTGCAACAATTTTATAAATTGAATTTGCTGAGGTGATAATTTTTGAAGTAGTTTTTGTTGTAAATGTTGTTTTAGCATAGAGAAGCTCGCTGGTATTTAATGCACCTGTTTCAAAAATACATATTTTGAATGTATATGTGGTAATAACGAAAGTATATTCTGTGAATTGTCTGTAGTTAGTTATCGGATTATCCAGTCGTCAGGAGATGAGACAGAAATATATTCTTTAGCAACCTCCTTTGATACTGTGGATAATGTAGCTGAAGGTAATCGAAATGACGATAAAATTTTATTTTTTATGAATTAGGTCATTTTTGGCGCTTATGTAATCGTTTTGGGTTTTTCATATTCTCCTAAACATTTCTCTATGAAATATCTTTTAATATGTATATTTATAATAAACTTAACTATTCTAAATTATGGGTTTTGTAAAAGAATTTAAAGAATTTGCTATTAAGGGTAGCGTTATGGACCTTGCGGTAGGGGTAATTATCGGTGGAGCATTCGGTAAGATCATAGATAGTGTAGTGAAAGACCTGATCATGCCGCTTATTTCATCTGTAATAGGTTCGGTTGATTTCAGCAACCTCTACGTAGTCTTAAAAGGCACAGTAGAAGCAAATTTAGCACTCGAAGACGCCAGAAAAGTCCCTGATACTGTAATCTTTGCATATGGAAATTTCATTACTGTGGCAATTAACTTTCTATTGCTTGCTCTGGCTGTATTTGTACTGGTAAAAGGCATCAATTCTATGAAACGTAAACAGGAAGCTGAACCATCTGCTCCGGTGGCGCCATCTAAGGAGGAAGAACTGTTAGCAGAGATTAGAGATCTATTGAAATCGAAGTAACCTGCCCGATATATTCATCTTACAAAATAAACACCTGATTGAATTGAAACAGTCAGGTGTTTTTTTTTCTGACTTTACCGATGAAAAAGTGCCGTTTGCCGGTCTTTTGCTTAGATATAGAATGTCTTTGTTTTTCGAGGTCACTATTCTGTATACATTTGATCTGCCGATTCACCAAGATTGATAGAGAATTTACGTTTTTTATAACAGTGATACCGGGAAAGGCAAAATTGTGCTACAGCCGGTATGGTGTACTTAGGATGATTTAGAGAATAGACAAATGAAAAGTTATCATAATAGTAATAAGCATAACAACACCAGCAGAATTTGGAGCGGGCTGCTAATTTTAGCTGTAGGGCTGGTATTTCTTTTAAAAAATATGGGTATACATATTCCCGATTGGGTGATTAGTTGGCCCGTATTACCAATCGTGATTGGATTGCTGGTGGGTTACAAGAGGCGATTTCAAGGGGTTATCTGGATAATCCTGGTGATAATAGGTGTGTTCTTTATTTTCGAGGATATTGCAAATTATGACCTTTCGAAATATTACTTTGCTATTTTATTTATTGCGCTGGGTTTGTTAATGATTTTTAAGCCTAAAAAAACACGACAAAATATGTGGAAGGCTAAGTGGAAAGATAAGTTTGGAGATTATAATCCGGATGCGAAGGATGCTGGGTATGTATTCGCTGATAAAGAAGATAATGATATACTTGATTCAGTGAATATATTTGGTGGTAGCCATCAGAATATGTATTCAAAAAACTTTAAGGGTGGAGATGTTATTGCGATATTTGGTGGTGCTGATATCAACCTTACCCAGGCTGATTTTACAGGAACTGTTACGCTCGATGTGGTTGCTATTTTTGGAGGTATGAAAATTGTTATCCCGCCTGGCTGGGAAGTAAAATCGGAGATTACGGCTATTTTTGGAGGGATGGATGATAAGAGAGCTGTTAATCCTTTAGTTCCGGATAATAGAAAGATACTTGTGATTAAAGGAGTGGCATTATTTGGAGGTGTAGATATTAGAAATTTTTAGAATCCTATGTTATGAAATGGTTCCTAGTAAAATATTTTTATCAAATCATTAGCGGCGATGGTAATTATAATACCCAGTTTGATGAACAGCTTAGGCTAATTATAGCTTCAAGTGCAAATGATGCACTTAAAAAAGCCGAAGATATGGCTGACGGTTTTCAGCCCCCATTCAAAAATTGCAACAATGAAATGGTGACCTGGAAATTTATTTGTGTTGCAGACATTCATGAGATTCAGATGCCAGAAGATGGAGCAGAAGTGGCCTCCATATTACACGAACCAAATGATGTTGCTTCATTTTTAGATGCAATTGCCCAGAGGAAGGCATTTCTGAAGCAGCATATAGAGAATGAATTTACCCTAATTTAACATAAATAGTTTGATCGCACGGCCTTTATCAATTCCAAAAATTCAAAATATTGCTTCTGTAATACTGTTGGTGTGGTGTGTCGTATTTATTCTTTTATTTTATTATTCGCTCAATTTCAGTATTCTCGTATCAGTTGCAGATAGTGTAGTAACCAGTGGGCTTCTTGCTGCCGCCTGCATTTGTTTGAGTAATTTGCTCGGTTATTATCAGCCAAAGAATGAGACCGTTTTGTTTGTGTTAGTACTTACAGTAATGCTAGCACTAATCATTACTTTCATCAGTAAGTTTGTATTACATTTATTTTTTGCAGTTGATAAGACTTATATGAGTTTTCTAAGCCTTTCACTACTAATAAGATTTATTATTTTGTTTGTTTTTCTTGGCTGGTGTGCTCTTGCTAACATATTATGGTACAGGCTGGAAGAGCAGTCTGCGACACAAGACAGATTGCTTGCCGCTCAAAATTTGTCTAAGGAAGCTGAGCTTAACAAACTAAGGCATCAGCTGCAGCCTCACTTTTTGTTCAATAGTCTTAATTCTGTATACGCCCTTACTATAGTGAACCCTAAAGAGGCTGGGACAATGATTACAAAACTAGCTGCTTTTCTTCGGGGTACGCTAAAAAGAGATGATGACGTATGGGTAAGTGTGGAAGAAGAAATGGAATACATCCAGCTTTATTTAGATATAGAAAAGGTTAGGTTTAGTCATAGATTAAATCTGGATATTCAGATCGCAGAAGACAGTATGAAACTGAGTCTCCCGGGAACTTTGCTGCAGCCTATTGTAGAGAATGCGATTAAATTCGGATTATATAATACTTCTGCGGCTATCACAATCACTATGCGGGTAACCGTGGAGAACAGTGTGCTGAAGATTTGTGTTCAGAATCCTTTTGATCCGGAGATGAAGGCTGCCGGAGGTACGGGTTTTGGATTGTCTGCGATAAAAAGAAGATTATATTTGTTATTTGCGGATGAGAGCTTGCTTCAGGCGGGTTCCATTGAGGAGAATATATTTAGAACCACGCTTAAAATACCCCAAGGAAATGATAAGAACGATATTGATTGATGATGAATCTCTGGCAAGGGATATTGTAAAACATTATTTGCGTGAATTTCCTGAGATAGAAATAGTGGCGGAATGCAGTGACGGTTTTGAAGGTATTAAGTCAATAACGCAGCACCAGCCAGATTTTATCTTTCTAGATATACAGATGCCAAAGATCAATGGATTTGAAATGCTAGAGCTGGTAGAAAAGCCCCCTGCAGTGATATTTACTACAGCGTTCGACGAATATGCAATTAAGGCTTTTGAAGTAAATGCAGTAGATTATTTATTGAAACCAATCGAAAAGAGTCGGTTTGATCAGGCGGTTCAAAAGATCTCAGTTAAACTGAATAATCTTGATGCCACTGCTACTCAGGAACTCTTGGATTCGGCAGCAATGAGTCCGGCACAACACCGCAGGGTTGTGGTAAAGAAGAATGGAGTAATTAAGATTATTGCTGTTGCAGATATACACTATTTGGAAGCTGATGATGATTATGTGAAGTTGAGTACAACAGAAGGCGTGTTTCATAAAAACAAAACAATGAGCTTTTTTGAGCGGACATTAGATACAGCCCAGTTTATTAGGATTCACAGATCCTATATCATTAACCTGGCTCAGGTAACACGAATAGAACTGAAAGAAAAGGATAGTTATATTGTGCTTTTAAAATCAGATATTTGGCTGCCTGTGAGTAAAACAGGTTATGCGAAGTTGAAAGCAGCATTGGGGATGTAGAAAAATCTAATTCTATTTGCATTTAGAAAAAAATCGAACTATATTTGCACCTCTTATTTAAAAAAATAGTCAAGATATAATACAGTTATGAAAAGAACATTCCAACCTTCGCAAAGAAAGAGAAGAAACAAACATGGCTTCCGCGAAAGAATGGCTACAGCAAACGGTAGAAGGGTATTAGCTTCACGCCGTGCAAAAGGAAGAAAAAGATTATCAGTTTCTGACGAGCGTCGTCATAAAGCATAATTTTTGATTGCAGCACTTTAGGTGTTAGCAGATCAAGACAATCTGCAAACTTGCGATCAAAAACATGAACACATTTAATAAAGAAGAACGGTTATGCAGCAGAAAGTTATTGGACTTACTGTTTAAAAACGGTTCTTCTTTTTTGTTATATCCCTTTAGGGTTTCCTACCTGCTTACAGACCTGTCATGGAAGTTTCCTGTTCAGATCGTGATTAACGTATCTAAGAAAAGATATAGGCGAGCGGTAGACCGCAACCTGATCAAAAGACGTTGTCGTGAAGCTTATCGTCTGCAGAAACACATCCAACTATATACTCCTCTCGGCGATCCAGAAAAACTTTTGTTGCTCTATGTACAGTTTGTAGGTAAGCAAATATATGATTATTCTTTTTTTGAGAAGCGATTGTCAGGAGTTCTCAAAAAACTGACTTCAGATCTGGATCGGTTGAACCCTAAACAAATTAAAGAGGACAATGGGAGTGATTAACATTTTTGTAGGCTGGATATTTCTGGGGCTTATCAAGCTCTATCAATGGTTTTTGTCTCCATTACTTGGTACCAGCTGCAGGTTTACTCCAACCTGTTCACAGTATGGAATAGAGGCGATCAAAAAATACGGCCCATTTAAAGGAGGCTGGCTAACGCTAAAAAGAATTGGCAGATGTCAACCCTGGGGCACTCACGGACATGATCCTGTACCATAATTTATACTTTTTTTCTGATTTAAATGGCCATCATACTTCAAATTGAAACTGCTACACAAGTTTGTTCTGCTGCAATAGCTCAGGATGGAAAGACAATCGCTTTAATAGAGCAAATGGCAAGCAATATCCACGCGGGCAGCTTGACTTTATTTATTGAAGAAGTGATGAGAGTGGGTGATTTAAGATTTACAGATCTTGATGCCGTCGCTGTTAGTAAAGGCCCAGGTTCCTATACCGGTTTGAGAATAGGTGTTTCTACAGCTAAGGGAATATGCTATGCATTGGAGAAACCATTGATAGCCGTGGATACACTTAAAATGATGGCAGAAGGCTATATGATAGCAAACCCTGAGTATACCGGACTGATCTGTTCAATGATTGATGCAAGAAGAATGGAGGTTTTTACCTCAGCATTTAATGCTCAACTCAACAACGTTGTGCCCGTATCGGCTAAAATCATTGATGAGAAGAGCTTCAGCGACCAGCTAAGTTCAGAGGTTGTTACCTTTATAGGCGATGGCGCAAAAAAATGCATGGGAATAATTACTGGTGATCATGTTAATTTCTCAGATGCTAATTATAATTCAGCAGCTAATATGAGCAGACTGGCAAACGAAATATATGTTACTGGTAAATTTGAAGACGTGGCTTATTTCGAACCCTTTTATCTGAAGGACTTCGTACTGACTACTCCCAAAAAGAAATAGCCTATTTCCTGCCTTTCTTAAATATCCCAAGAAGTCTTTTAAAGAATCCTTCTTCTTCATCGCCGACTCCTGGCATATAACTACTGTTCTGTGGGTGCTCTACTATATATCCAAATTTGATACTTACACCAAGGTATAATGAAGCACTTGTATATGATCTTGACCCGGCAGTAGACAAATTGTTTTTGCTGACAAAAAGAGAGGCTGTCTTCAAAATATTATCCGATCCAACAAAGACTTCAAAATTTGGCGTCTGATACATACCCTGCATTCCCAAAAAAACAATGTTGTTGATATTGTAGGCAGGAATAATACTCACAGAGAAGTCCCTGTTGTGAAACTTGTTAACAATAGCCACATCGCCCCCATTGAAAAACAGGTTTTTAGAGATGATGAAACTAGGGGTGTAAAATCCAAATGTTTTGGAAATTAGAAAATCTGCCTTTGCATTTGTAGGCGTATGAAAAACGGCCTGCCTGCTGCCATTTGTTAAAATTCCAGTAACTGCATCCTCAATTTCATGCGAATCCTTGTCCTGAAGACTATCCAGCACTACCGGGTTTGCAGTGTTGTCAAATCTGTTGACATAAGAATCCTTACTCCAACGAATAAATCCAAGATCCTTTACATTGGCCATGATGAATACACCACTTTTGGATGTATAGGTAGCCCCCATGCTGATTGCTGCGCCAGGATTTTTAAAGAATGGCACTAAACTTTTGCTCAAGTCATTTCCATTTTTAAAGTTCGATAAGTAGGTGCCCTTGAGTCCGACAGACATAGGCCCTTCTCCCGATTCTAATGAGAAAAAGGATCTATCAATGGCGATTTTGTTGTAGGTAATGCCACTTAATAAACTAAGTTTGACTCCAAGAGCTAATTTTTTGTTATAATTTTCGCGGTAGCTAACGCTAAACTGATGATAAGACTGGGAATAGCCTTTATCGTTAAAGGCATTGTTAAAATGCTGGTTGTCTTCGTTAAAAAAGCGCAGATAATTGTCAAATATCGCTAATGTTTCATTGGTGTAATTTATATTGGCATCAGCCCGGACTTGCCATGACAAACCAATCTCTTTATGGTATTTGTAAGATTTGAAAATCTTTAAATTGAGCAGATAGATATTTGTATTCAGAAATATGTTGTTTGTTTGTCCTTTGTTTAACGGCACATCGGCCGTAGTATAAAGTCCGTCCTGTAGTAAGGTTCGCAATACATTCTTATTGCCATTAACAACTGCATGAATGCCTAAATAAGGCAGTAGAAAGTTCGAAGCAATTCTGCGCGAGGAGTCGAGTACAAAGGTTTTTTGGGCGGGGTTTTCGAAGCCGTCAAATAAGGTCTTCGTATTGAATAAACCATATTGCTGGGCCTTTAAATATTGAAAACAAAGCAGCAAAAAACAGATTGCCAGGCATCTTCTGATCATAATGTCCAAATAAACAATTAAAGCTAATAATTTTAATCTATTTGTCAGGGGAGCGTTGTCAAAGAATCAATACCAGCAGAATGGGCTTTTAAAGAGAGAACTTTTTTGCTGAATAAAATGTTGCTTTGAAATTTACCCTGTTCACCACTTAACTGATAAATCAATGAGCTGTAGTTTTTTAATCCTTCCTGGCTGGTAATATGCCGGTAATAGGGAAGATACACATTTTTAAGTAACAGATCTGCAGAGTTTTTGAAGTCAATGAAGAATGTGATACCTGAAGTATTAG
>Ga0126314_10000444_pt1 | contig 19981 bp, 21 predicted proteins | sample Plot105B_FD_92535 | JGI IMG/M metagenome (GOLD analysis project Ga0126314, IMG submission 92535) | Serpentine soil microbial communities from UC McLaughlin Reserve, CA, USA - Plot105B | ecosystem: Environmental > Terrestrial > Soil > Grasslands | place: USA: UC McLaughlin Reserve, Lake County... | reverse complement strand
GCCTGCGCGGTGCCGGTCGTGCCGAAGCAGAGGGCGGCGAGGAGGACGAGGAGGCGAGCCATGGTCGCGGATTGTTCCACAATTCCACAAGTGCCGCAAGGCTGTCGCTGAAACCCCACCCACTCCCCCATCCAGAGCCGTTGACGTTACGTCGGCGCGACTCCCCGGCTGACACACTGCCGCGCCATGGACCTCGGACTCGCCGGCACGGCCGCGCTCGTCACCGGCGCCTCGGGCGGCATCGGCTCCGCCGTCGCGCGCGAGCTGGCCGCGGAGGGCGCGCGCGTGGCGCTGCACTATCACCGCAACCGGGAGGCCGCCGAGGCGCTCGCGGAGGAGCTGGGCGGCGTCGCGCTGCAGGCCGACCTGCGCGACGAGGCCGAGGCCGACGCGCTCGTCCCGGCCGCGGTCGAGGCGCTTGGGCGGCTCGACGCCTGTGTGGCCAACGCGGGCGTGTGGCCGTCCGAGGATGTCCCGGTCGCCCTGCTCCCGCTCGAGCGCTGGCGCACGACGATCGACGCGAACCTGACGGCGACGTTCCTGACCGCGCGCGCCTTCTGCCGCCACGTCGAGGCGACCGGATCCGGCAGCCTGGTCCTGATCGCCTCCACCGCCGGGCTGTTCGGCGAGGCGGGCCACGCGGACTACGCCGCCGCCAAGGCCGCGATCGCCCACGGGCTGGCGCTGTCGCTCAAGAACGAAGTCGTCCGGACGGCGCCGCGGGCGCGCGTGAACGTCGTCGCGCCGGGCTGGACGGTCTCGCCCATGACCGCGGAGGACCTCACCGAGGAGGCCGTCGCGCAGGTCACGGCCACGATGGCGCTGCGCAAGGTCGCCGACCCCGCCGACGTCGCGCGCCCGGTCGCCTTCCTGTGCTCCGAGCGCGCCGCCGGCCACGTCACGGGCCAGGTGATCACGGCCGCCGGCGGCATGGAGGGCCGCCTGCTGCACCCGCCGGCGGGCGGCTAGTCGCGCGGCGCGGCGAACTGGACCGACAGGGCGGCCAGCGGCGCGCCCCAGTCCTCCAGCGACGGCGGGTTCGCCACCTGGTAGCCCGCGCCGACCGCCGAGACGCTGCCCCGCAGCGCCCATTTCGCGAACGTGTCGGCGAGGCGCTCGGCCGGCTCCGCGCAGGAGCCCGTCAGAGCGCCGCCGTAGTTGCCGCAGGTCCCGGTCCGCGGGACCCCGGCCTCCAGCTTGTCGTTGAGCTCCTGCGGGACGAGCGCGATGTCGATCGCGTGCCCGTACTCGTGCAGCACGGTGACCGCGCGGTCCTGGCCGCGGTCGCCGTCGAGCGAGGCCACGTCGAGGGAGATGACGAACCGCGCGCCGCCAGGCGAGACCTCCGAGCGCGTGACGCCGAGCGGGTCGCCGCGGTGCACCTGGTACTCGACGAGCCCGTCGACCTCGGCGATCAGCCGCTGCGCCTCCGGGCGGGCGGCCGCGATCGCGGCCTCGATCCACTCGCGGTCGCGCTGGGGCACCGCGTCGGCGTAGCGGGCGGTCGCGTCGCGCTGGGCGCCGGTGATCCGCGGCGTGTCGGGCGAGAGGCCGTCGCCGATCGCGCGGTCGTCGGTGGCGATGAGCAGCGCCAGGCCGCAGAGCACGGCCGCGAGGAGCGCGACGGCCGCGCGCAGCAGACGGTTGTCCATCACCGTCTACATCGGCGTGCGCGGTCCCCGGCGTGAGGTCAGATCACCCGTGGCGCGCGATGAAGCCGAGCGTGCGCTCCCAGGCGTCCTCGGACTCCGACGCGAACTGCTCCTGCTTGCGGTCGAAGAACGAGTGCGGCGCTCCGGGATACGTGACGACCTCGTGCTCGGCGCCGGCGGCGTCCAGGGCGGCCTCGAACGCCGCGATCTGGTCGGGGCCGATCGCATGGTCGTCGCCGGCCATCAACGCGAGGAGCGGCACCTCGATCTCTCCCGCCCGGTCGGCCGGCCCAGGCTCGCCGTTGCGCTCGCCCGGCATCCCGTAGAAGCCGACCGCGCCCGCGATGCCGTGTCCGTCGGCCGCCGCGAGCCAGGCGTGGCGCCCGCCGAAGCAGAAGCCGACGACGAGAACGCTCGGGGCGCCGAGCGAGCGCACGTGCGCGACCGCGGCGGCGACGTCGTCGCACACGTGCGCGGCCCTCAGCTGCGCGACGTGCGGCATGTACTCGAAGTCGCCGTCGCGCTTCGCGGCGCCGGCGGTGCGGCCGAAGTAGTCGATCGCCACCGCCGGGTGCCCGCGCTCGGCGAAGCGCAGCGCCAGCTCCTCGTAGAAGCCGTAGAGCCCGCGCACGTCGGGCAGCACGACGATCCCGGGCCCCGGCGGGCCGTCCGGCATGGCCGCGAACGCGGCGAAGCGGTTGCCGTCCGCGGACTCCAGGACGAGGTCCTCATGGGACACGGCGGCGCCTGCGATCGGCGCCACCGGCGGCTGGGAATCGGGCTCGAAGCACATCGGGCGACCGTATCGCCGTCCGATAAGACGTCCGGCACGACGTGTCTTTGCACGAACTCCTGCACGCCCGGTCGCAGGAAACCGGCCGATGGTGCGTTATCACTCATCGGAGCCCCTTGTCGCCTCTGCTGAATACACGCCCCTCCGAGCGGGTCACGCACCGGCTCCTGGCGGCATGCCTGGTGATGGCCGCCCTGGCGATCGTGATCGCCATCAGCGCGGGCGACTACGGGCGCCCGTCCGGCGCCTCCCCCGCCTTCCTCGGCGCCGGCACGGTCTGCGCGGCGCTCGTCGCCTACCTGCTGGCCGCCTCGGCGCGCGCGGTCGGGGACCCGAAGCTGTGCTGGATGGCGGCCGGATCGGCGATCGCCTGCACCGGGCTGCTGCTCTCGCTGCTCGGCTCGCCGACGATCTTCCCCACCGGCAGCCCGGTGGCCCAGTCGGCAGACGCCGGCGCCGCGCGCTACCTGGTCTGGCACGCCGGGCTGGCGGGAGCGGCGGTCCTGGCCGTGACCGGCGCGCGCCCGACACGCCAGCACCTCGCCGGTCTGATCGTGCCGTCCGCCCTGCTGCTGGCCTGGACGTCGGTCACCGGCGCGCCGCTCGGCGACCTCGTCGGGCTCGACAACCAGTACACGGCGCCGCTGAAGCTGCTCGTCGCCGTCGTCGTGCTCGTCCAGGCCGGCGCGGCGATCGCCTGGTGGCGCTCGGAGGACGGCACGCCGACGTGGGGCGCGATGTGCATGATCGCCGCGCTCGGGCTGTCGGCGGGCGACGGCCTCGCCTACGTGTTCGCGCCGCAGGCCTACTCCGACGCCTGGTGGGCGAGCCTCACTCTGCGTGCCGGCCAGTTCGCGATCCCCTCCGTCGGCCTGGTGATGGGCTTCGTCGGGCTCGCCGACAAGCTGCGCGAGATCCAGGTCGAGATCGAGGCCAACTTCGAGGCGGATCGCGAGCGGGCCGCCCGCGAGGAGGCGCTGGCGGGCGCCGACCGCGCGCGCCGCGAGGAGCTCGCGGGCAGCGTGCGGCGCCTGATCGCCGGCGAGGGGCTCGACGTGGCGCTGCAGCCGATCGTCGACCTCGCCAGCGGCGAGGTCGTCGGGGCCGAGGCGCTCGCGCGGTTCGCCGACGCCGACGGGCGCACGATCCCGACCGAGACCTGCTTCCTGGACGCGCACGCGCTCGAGCTCGGCACGGAGCTCGAGCTGGCCGCGATCCAGCTCGCGCTCGACTCGCACGACCGGCTGCCCGACGGGCTCTACCTCGCGCTCAACACCTCCCCCGCCCTGCTGGCCGGCGACGAGCTGCTCTCGATGCTCGCCGCCCACGAGCGCCGGCCGCTCGTGGTCGAGCTGACCGAGCACCAAGCGGTCGAGGACTACCACGCGCTCGGCCGGGCGCTCGACGAGCTGCGCGCGCACGGCATCCGCGTCGCGATCGACGACGTCGGCTCCGGCTTCTCCTCCTTCCGCCACGTGACGCGCGTGAACCCGGAGATCCTCAAGCTCGACCGCTCGTTGGTGTGCGGCATCGACGACGACCCGGTGCGCCAGTCGCTGGCCGCGGCGATCGTCGCGTTCGCGGCCGACGTCGGGGCGGTCGTGGTCTCCGAGGGGATCGAGTCAGAGGCCGAGCTGGCGTGCCTGCGCGGGCTGGCGGTCGGCCTCGGGCAGGGCTTCTTCCTCGGCCGCCCCGGCCTCGGCTCGGTGGCGCGCGAGCTGCCCGAGCTGGTCTAACCCACGACCGGCAGCGTGCGGTCGGCGGCCATCAGCGACAGCTCCGCCTGCATGATCTCCGTCACGAGCTCGTAGGCGTCCCGCGGGTCGGCGTCGGGGCCCATCTCCTCGCGCAGGTCGATCCGCGGCAGCACGCGGATCGAGATCTTCGACGGCAGCGGCACCCGCAGCGGCAGGTCGAGCAGCGTCACGCCCAGCGGCGGCGCGAGCTGGACCGGGAAGACCTTCAGCCGCAGCGCGCGGTCGAGCGCCAGCGCGCGCGAGAACCGGTGCCCCTGCCCGAGGAACAGCGCGGTCTCCTGACCGCCGATCGCGACGACGGGCACGATCGGCGCGCCCAGCTCGATCGCGAGCTTCGCGAACCCGATGCGCCCGGCGAAGTCGATGCGGTCCTGCTGCCAGGTCGGCCGGTAGGTCTCGTGGTCCCCGCCGGGGTAGACGAGCAGCGCGGCGCCCTTGCGCAGCGCGGCTCGCATGTTGGCCGGGTTGGCGGGCACGGTGCCGAAGCGGCTCAGGCTCGCGCGCACGCCCGGCACCTGGAAGACGAGGTCGTGCGCGAGCTGGTGGAAGCGCCGCTCCGCCCCGAAGTGGTCGTAGAAGTGCTGGGCGAAGACGAACGTGTCCGCGATCAGCGTCCCGCCCGAGTGGTTGCCGACCAGCAGCACCGGCTCGTCGGCGGGGATCTCGTCGAGGCCGTGGACCTCGGCGCGGAAGTACAGATCGCTCCAGACGCGGATCGCCGGCACCGTCCGGCGGATGTAGTCCGGGTCGCGCGCCTCGAGCCAGTCGTGCGGCCGCTCGCCGTCGATCAGGCCGAGCGGGTCCAGCGCGTGGGCTACGTCGCCGGCCATCGCCTTCGCCATGGCGAGCGAGCCGCCGATCACGTCAGAGCCGATCATGCTCCGGGCGGTACCCGGAGCGCGCTCAGAGCACGCGCACGGGCGCCGCCGCGAGCCTTGCCACAACAGACTCTTCCCCGGTATGGTCAATCCTTCTCAGTGATCGCCCCGAGCTTGATCGACGAGGAGAGCGTGGCGGTCGTCGTCGCCGACGACGACCGCCGTTTCGTCCACGCCAACGCCGCCGCCTGCGAGCAGCTCGGTGTCGAGCACGACGACCTGATCGGCATGCGGGTCGAGGAGATCACGGGCACGCCCCCCGACCAGGTCGGGGAGGTCTGGCGACGCTTCCTCGCGGCGGGCGTGCAGGTCGGCACCTTCCCCCTTCCCAGCCCCGTCGGGCCGCGCAACGTGCCGTTCATCTCGATCGCCGATGTGACCCCCGGGCGCCACCTCGCGATCCTCATCCCCGAGCGCGACCCCGGCGACTGGAAGCCGCTGAGCCAGCGTGAGCGCGAGGTCGTCGCACTCGTGGCGGCCGGGGCGACGGGGCGCGAGGTCGGCCGGCAGCTCTCGGTGACCTCGGCGACGGTGGAGACCCACATTCGCAACGCGATGCGCCGGCTCGGCGCCCGCAACCGCTCGCATCTCGTGTCGCTGGCGATCCTGCGCCACGAGATCGAGATCGGCGACGTGGGCGCATAGGAGCTAGGGCCGGACGATCATCACGTGCCCGTTGGGGGTGCCGAGCCAGAGGTCGTCGCCGACGACCGTGAGGCCCATGATCCCGAACTCCGGCAGGCCCGTCGACGAGCGCACCTTGCCCGAGCGCAGGTCGAGCTCGATCAGGCGATCGCGGCCGCCCGCCATGTCGGAGGCATGGACCCAGACCGTGCCGCCCATCACGAACGGAATCCTGCTCGTGGTCCCGAGCTGCCGCTGCCAGACCACGTCGTCGCCCTTCGCGAGCGCCAGCACGCCGCCCTGCAGGCCGTACAGAGAGCCTTCGTCCGTCGGCACCACGGACCACGCGCCGGCCACGGGGACCGGATCCGAGGCGGTCTTGCGGGCGCTGGCGAGGTCGTAGCGGTCCACCGTCCCGCTGCGGGAGAGCACCCACAGCTCGTCGCCGGCGATGATCGCCCACATGGGGTACGGCTCGCCGGCCGGCTGGTCGATCGCCACGAAGCCGCGGGGGCGGGCGGTGACGGGATCGAGCTGGATCGCGCCGACCGCCGTCAGCACCCAGGGCCGCCCGTCGACGATCTGGATGGCGAACACGAGCGGGGCCTGCCGCGCCGGGAGCTTCACGCGCGCCGTGATGCCGTTGGTGTCCGGGTCGATCCGCAGCACTCGGTGGCCGCCGTCCGAGCCGGGGGCGCGCGCGATCGCCCAGACCGCGCCGGCGCCGGTGCTGACGATCGGGTCGCCGCCGGCTGCGTTGGTGTCGCCGCCGGTGGGGATCCGCGTCAGGACCTGGTGCGTGCGCGGGTCGACCCGCAGCACCTCCAGGTTCTTCGGATCGGCGACCCACACCGAGCCGAAGCCGGACGAGATGAAGCCGAGGTTGTCGGCCAGCGCGAAGTCCGCGACCACCTTCGGATGCGAGACCTGCCGCTCGCCGCCCCAGCGCAGCCCGCCCGCGAGGACGACGGCGATCACGAGCGCCGCCGCGAGCGCGACCGCCGTGGCGGCCGCCGGGCCGGGCATGCCGTGGCGCAGGCCGGCGAGCCGCCGCGCGAACGGGCCGCGGCGCTCGTCGCGCAGCGCGGCCTCCCGGAGCTGCAGCTGCAGCCGTGTCGTGAAGTCCTGGCTCATTCGTGCCTCCCGATCCTGCGGCGCGCGGTGGCCAGCCCGCGGCTGACACGCTTGCGCACCACTGCCTCGCTCGTCTGCAGCTCCGCGGCGATCTCGTCGTAGTCGCGCTCGTCGATGACGTGCGCGCGCACTGCGTCGGCCTGCGCCGCCGGCAGGCCCTCCAGCAGCGCCGTGTCGCCCAGCGCCTCGATGTAGGCGATGTCGGCGTCGGTGAGGTCGAGTCGCTCCATCCCGAGCCGCTTGCACATGCGCCGCTCCGCGTAGCCCTTGCGCTGGGCGTCCGCCAGCTTGCGCGACGCGATGCCGAACAGCCACGCGGCCGCAGCGCCCTTGCGCGGGCGGTAGCGGCGGCGGCCCGCCAGGGCGGCGGCGAACGTCTCCGAGGCGAGGTCGGCCGCCATCTCCGCGCTGCCCGTCCGGCGGGCGAAGTAGCCGAGCACCATGTCGACGTGGCGCACGTAGAACTCCTCGAACGACAGTGCGTCCGCGGCGCTCAGCAGGTCCTCGTCGGTTCGGCTCGAGCTGCGCATCCACCCCGTCCTTCGGGAGAATGGCCGGCGTTGTGACCGATCCTCCCACCATCGCCGGCCCCGCGCTCGTGACCGGCGCGGGCCGCGAGCGCGAGATCGGCACCGCGATCTGCCGCGCGCTGGCCGCCGCCGGGCACGCCGTGGCGTTCACCGTGCCGCCCGGAGGCGCCGGGAGCGCGCTCTCCGCCGAGCTCGGCGCAGCCGTCATCGAGGCCGACCTGGCCGACTCCGCCGCGCCCGCGGCCGTGCTCGACGAGGCATCGGAGCGGCTCGGCGCGCTGCCCGCGGTGCTCGTCAACAACGCGGCGCACTCGGTCAACGGCGGCTACGCCGACATGGACGCCGCGACGATCGACGCCCACTACGCCGTCAACGTCCGCGCGCCGGTCCTGCTCTCGTGCGAGCTGGCGCGCCGCCATCCGCGCGGCGCGCCGGGCCGGATCGTCTGCCTGACCAGCGGCCAGTCGCTCGGGCCGATGCTCGGCGAGCTGCCCTACGCGACGACGAAGGCCGCCGTGGAGATGTTCGTGCGCCAGCTCGCGCCCGAGGTGATGCCGCTCGGGATCACGGTCAACGCGGTCAACCCGGGCGTGACCGACACCGGCTGGGTCACCGACGAGATCCGCGCCGACGTCCTGCCGCGCATGCCGGCGGGCCGGATCGGCGAGGCCGAGGATGCGGCGCGGCTGATCGCCTGGCTGTGCTCGGCCGATGCGGCCTGGGTGACGGGCCAGGTGATCGGCTCAGAGGGCGGCTTCATCCGCCGCTAGCACCTGCCGCGGCAGCGGCGTGCGCAGGATCCAGACGGCCGGGGCGATCACGAGGACGGCGCCGCCGATCGCAAGCGCGGCGACGCCGATCGCCGACAGCGCGACGCCCCCCACGAGCGCCAGCGTCGCGCCCGTCAGGCCGGCCAGCAGGTCGTTGAAGCCGAGCAGCTTCCCGCGCTCCCACGGGGCGGCACAGTCGGCCAGCGTCGCCGTGGCGGCGACGAACGAGAGGTTCCAGCCGATCCCGAGGCCGAACAGCGCCACTGCGGTCACCGCGACGCCGGTCACCCACAGCAGGCTCAGCGCCGAGAGGGCCATCACGAGCAGGCCGCCCGCCAGCGCGGGCGTGCGGCCGATGCGGTCGATCAGTGAGCCGATCACGAGCACGAGCGCGTACATGCCGAGCACGTGGGCGCCGATGATCGGGAAGACGTTGTGGCCGGCGTGGTGATGGTGGTCGACGACCACCGAGCCGGTCAGGGTCATGATCCCCACCATCACGGCGAAGCTGGCCTGCCCGGCGATCAGCGACGGGAGCACGCCGGGGCGGCGCACGATCTCGCGCAGCGGCGCCGCGGTGCGGGTCGCAGGGTCGTCGTCGTCGTGCGTGTGCAGCAGCTCGCCGATCCGCTTCGGGTCGGGGCGGACCATCAGCACGAGCGCGAGCGCGACGGCCATGAAGCCGACCGACGCCCACCACAGCAGCGCGAGCGAGTCGCCGTCGAGCTCGTGATGCGCGAGCAGCGGGCTGAACACGAGCGGCCCGAGGATCGCTCCGAACACCGCCCCGAAGAGCACCAGCGCGATGCCGCGGGCGCGCCGCTCGGGCGGGTACATGTCGCCGGCCGCGGTGCGGGCCAGCAGCGCGATGCCGCTCGCCACGCCGACGCACAGCAGGCCGGCGAGCACGATCGGGGACGACTCGAGCATCGAGCCGAGGCCCGCCAGCCCGCCGCCGAGACCGCCCGTGGCGAAGCCGACCGCGAGCACGGGGACGCGGCCGTAGCGGTCCATCGCGCGCCCGGCGGGCAGCGCCGCGAGCGCGCCCGCGGCGAGGACGATCGCCGGCCCGAGGCCGAGCAGCTGGTCGACGCCGAGCACGAGCACCAGCGTCAGCGACGCCACGGCGGCCGACAGCTGCAGCATCCCCGAGTTGGCCGCGAGCGCCGCCGCCAGCAGGAGGGTGTTGCGACGGACGGGGAGCGGCTCCATGCTCAAGACGCTACGACGAGCGCCACCGGCAGCAGGCAGGCGAGGTGGAACGTCTGATCCACGGCCGCCACCAGCCAGGTCTCCGGGTCGTCGTTGTGCTTGACGCGCGACATCCACCCGCGCAGCAGCCGGCCGTCGTCGATCGCGAGGTGCGGCAGCAGCAGCGCCAGGTAGGCCTCGGGCCAGGTCATCCGGCGCGACTCTATCCGCGCCCGCTCGGTGGATGCGGCGGCGGGCCTGGTCGAGCGCGACCGGCAGCGAGCGGCTCGCGTGGATCGCCTCATAGAGCGCCTCCTCCGGCGCCCGCGGCTGCGGCGAGAGCGCGTAGCGGACGGCCTGGACGGCCCGCGCCCGGCGGATCACGGCGTCGTCCTTGCGCGCGCCTCGGGAGCTCGCCGCGCGTCGGTCGAGGTCGGCAGAACAGGCGAACCTGCGCCGGCTCGCTTCGTCCAGTGAGCGGAAGCGGGCCGCGAGCTCGCCGTCATCGGGCGTCGAGGCGGCCCATGGGGGCGATTCTCCCCACGGGGTTCGCCGGGTCAACCGACGGCGCGGCGATACTCGATCATCGACAGCCCCGGCACGGGATCGAAGTACGGCGCGCTCACCGCCCGCCAGCCCTGGCGCTCGTAGAAGCGCCGGGCACGCGCCTGCCCCTCGGCCACGAACAGCCGCAGCTGCACGAACCCGCGGGCTCGGGCGTCCTCGAGCGCCGCGCGCATCAAGGCCGCCGCGAGCCCGCTCGCCCACTGCGACCGGTCGACATAGAGGTTGCGCAGGTGCCCGAGCGCCGAGTCCTCGACGGGCCGGGCCGCGCGCGCCGCCGGCACGACCGTCACCTGACCGACCACCCGACCGCCGGCCTCGGCGACGATGCAGTGGTACGCCGGATCCGCCAGCACGACGCGGGTGTACTCCAGCTCGGGGCCGTACGCCGGCCCCGTCCAGCCCGGCGGCGCGAACGTGAGATAGTCCGCGACGCCATCGACCGCGCCGAGCGCGAGCGCCTCCGCGTCCGCGGGCGTGGCCGGGCGCAGCTCGAACGCGGGGGTCATCGATGGGCCGGGGTGGATTCGAACCACCGCGCGACGGATTATGAGTCGCAGCTGGGTTCGCCGGTTGGCTCTAGCCGGTGCAATTCGCGCCCGTTGGATCGCGTTCGAGCGGTTCGGATGGACGAGTTGGGAGTAGCTGAAGAGTAGGAGCCGAGACGCTTGCTCGGTCGCGGAACTCGAGGTCGACCGGACGCAATGCTCTCCCGAAGGTGTCGCCCGATTAGCGAGCAAGCCGTCGCGACACTGTGCGCTGGCGTGGTAGCCCATCGATCCGTCCGACACGGACGGCAGAATGCTCGGCCCCCATTCAGCCGCGCGCACGACCCCCAGCGAAGTGGCCGGCACGCTAACAGACCTGGAGGTCGTACGACATGTCGGACAAGCTCATCACCACCGTCGAGGAAGCGTTCGAGAGTTTCGAGTGCAACACCGCCCGCGTCCCGGACGACGAGAACGCCGACGCCAAGGCGGTCCACCCCGAGATCAGGAAGGCGGTCACCGCGGCCTTCCCGAACACCGAGCACTTCCTATCGGGCTCGTACGGCCGGCGCACGCAGGCCATGAAGCTCAAGGACGTGGACATCATCGTCGTCCTCAACGACCCCGACGGGAAGTTCAAGGCGTCCGCGAGCCAGACGCTGGAGGACGTCCGCGAGGTCGTCTCCGACCACGAGCTCGTGCGCACCACCCGCGTGTCGGTGCGCGCGGTCAAGGCGTTCCTGCACGACTACGAGTTCCACGTGGACATCGTGCCGGCGCTCGTCCCCGCCTTCGGCTCGGGGCTGGAGCTCACGCGGAACCTGCCGAAGGAGGGCTGCGACGACTGGACGACGGAGGACCCGAAGGGCCAGCTCCAGGCGGCGAAGGACAAGAACAAGGACACGGGCGGCATCTACGTGCCGGCGGCTCGGGTCGTCAAGGCCTGGAACCAGCGCTACCCCACGGCGAAGCCGCTGCGCTCGTACCACGCCGAGGCGATCCTCTGGCACGCCCTCACCGGCAAGACGACGCTCGACGAGGCGGTCCTCGCGTTCTTCGATAAGGCTTACGAGCTGCTCGCGCCCGGCGCTCGCACGCTCGTGCCCGGCTCGTACACCCGCTACGTGGACGACCGGCTCAGCGACGAGGACCGCGCGAAGGCGTGCGAGAAGGTCGAGGCGGCGCGCGAGAAGGCGCACGAGGCCGCGGAGAAGGACGACCCTGGCGAGGCGATGGACGCGTGGGTGAAGGTCTTCGGCACGAGCTTCCCGGCGCCGAGCACCGACCCCGACGTGCTCGCCGAGGGCCTGCGCGAGGGCACAGCGAAGGCGGTCGGCGCGGGCTTCGCCGTCGGCGGCCTCGGCGAGCGCAAGTCCATCGAGGGCCGGTCGTGGAGCCGCTGCTGAACCCGGATCGGCACCTGTTCCGCTGGTGGGAGAAGGACTGGCCGATGACCGCGACGTGGGAGATCCACGCGAGCCGGGCGGACCCGAGCATCGAGCGCCTGCCGTTACCACTCACTCAGGACCACCCGGAGCTGCGCGCGTACATGCAGCGGCTCGCGGTGCCCTCCTGGGACGTCTGGGGCTACCTCGCTCCCGCCGAGGGTCCGTGGCCGCTGCGGCGGCTCGTCGCGCTCTTTGTGCGCCGCCCGGCGGACCGCGACCCCGTGGTCTTCAGCCTCGACGGGCCGAAGGACTCGAAGCACCGCAACAGCGACATTGAGCTCTGCCTCTACTACAGCCGCGACCCTGACGAGCGCCGGTGGAAGCCGAGCGACGGGCTCCCGCGCCTCTTCGACCTCGGGCGCCGCCACCTGCTCTCTGAGCACATCTGGCGCAAGCGCGGCGGCCGCGACGAGGACTGGCCGATCGAGGACGCGCCGCACGGCTACCCGACGCCGGCGCCGAGCGATCCATCGCTCGCCCTCGCGCCCGAGCTGCCGCAGCTCGACGTGCGACGGGTAGCGCCGGCGCGATGAAGACGCGTCCGTTCCTCTCCCACAAGCGGCAGGACCGGGCCGCCGTCGTGGCCCTCAAGCGCGAGCTGTGCCTTTCCGGCGCCGGCGGCTGGCGCGACCTCGACGACCTCGTGCCCGGAGAGCTGACGTTGCCCGGCTTCGAGCGCGCGATCAACGAGGCCACCGGCGGCTTCATCTGGTACGGCACCCGGCGTGCCGCCGGCTCGCGCTACATCAACACCGTCGAGCTGCCGCTCGCCGCGGCCCGTAAGCGGCGCGAGCCGACGTACCCGCTCGTGCCGGTATTCCTCGCGCCGCCGCACGAGACGATGCCCATCGTGCAGGCGGCCGTCCCGCCGGCCGACTTCGCGACCTTCAACGAGTGCAACGGCGAGGTGCGCGGCCGTCAGCCGAGCGCCGCGTTCCGCAGCCACGTCGCGCAGCGCTACGTGCGGGCCGCGATTTCCGGTCTCGACGAGAAGAGCTTCGCGGTCGCCGCGACCGCTATGAGTGAGCCCGACGGCAGCCACGACTTCACGCTCGACTGGCGGACGGCGGTGTCCGAGCACACGCGCGTGCTCGCCCCGGGCATGGAGGCGCGGCTGCGCGCGTCGCTCGCGAACCTGCGGGACGGCTTTCAGCCGAAGGCAGCGTTCCCGGAGATCACGCTCGACCTGAACCTGCCGCTCCCGCTGGCGATGCTGCTCGGCTACGAATGGCGGGTCACGACGAGGTTACGGCTCGTCGTGCGCCAGCGCACCCGCTCGGGCCTCGCCGAGGTGCCCGGCGACGGCGCGACCTGTAGCGGCTGGCCGGACTGGACCGAGCGCTCGCTCGGGCGGCAGGGACCCTCCGTGTTCGCCGTGGCGACGACTTCCTCGCCGCTCGACCAGGCGCTCGACACGTACGCCCACCTGCACCAGGCTGGCCGTACGTTCGCGCTACACGTTCCCCGAGAGCTCGACGCTGAGGGCATCCGAGGTCTCGCGCGCCACGTCGCCCAGAAAGCCCGCGAGATCGGGCACGACGGCTTCCCGCGTCACCTGCTGCTCGCCGGGCCGGTCTCGCTCGCGACGCTCATCGGCGCGGCGTGGAACGCGAACGGGCCGATCGTCGTCCCGCTCTGGAACGGCAGCGGCTACGGCTCGGCCGTGACGGTCGGCTAGTCCCGCTCTCTCAGAGGTAGGGCACGCACTTACCGCCCCGCGAGACGCGAACGACCAATTTTTTCGCGTGCTTGGAGCTGCCTACGCCCAGCGCTTGTGGCGGTCTGAGTCGTCCGCCAACTCGCTCATTGAACGCTCGCGCGGACCTCGCCTGTATCTCCAACGGCTCCGCGCATCCGCCGTTTCGCTCTCCTTGTCACCGTTCCTCGTAATCATCGTTCGTCCCTCCGCAGGACTTCTTGTTCACTGAGGTTGGGCCCATCGCCACCCGGCCTCGCGTCCCGCTTGCCTTTGGACATTGAGACTGTTTCTGACCCCGTCAGCCCCTGCCGTTGTTGTTCGTAGGGCGGGCGGGGTCAGAAACAGGCTCGACCCAACACCGCGTGACAAGCGGGACGCGACGCGTGGGCTACGGACATCCGGTCTGTAGCCAAGTCTGTAGCCGACGCGCGCGCGGCCCGGCTCAGCGCGCACCCATGGGTTCCGCCCGGATGCTGCTGCGACCAGAGACGCGTACATCACTGGCGTATCGACGCCTGCTGCCCGCAAGCGAAGGGCAGCGGCGAACTACGCCGCGATGGTGACTTGTGCGGCGGCGGTCCGGGGGTCTCGGTCACTCGGAGAACGACCGTGGCTGGCCGTTCAGGGTCCAGTAGACGTGCCGTCCGGCGACGGCGAGCGAACGGCGTTCGACGCCGGCTCCGTTCTCTAGCACCATCGGGCTCCCGCCGGGAACGCCGCGAACGACCGCGTAGCCCTCGGCGGTGCGACGGATCCAGTACACCCGCCCGAGCAGCTCATCTCGAGGCCGGTCGCAGGCGGCATATCGGCGTCCATCGTGGCCACGACCTTTAGGCGGCCGGTGAGGACATCGAGCCGGTACACGCTTCCGCTGCAGCTCCCGTCGCGCTCGCAGATGATGTGCTCGTAGGCGACCTGCCGCCCTACCAGTGCGATCACGGGCGAGATGCCGAGCCCTGGACCGCCGTTGATCCCGATCCGCCGAAGCCGTCGGCGACGTACGTCGCACGCGTAGTAGGTGCGTCCCCCGCTTGATGAGATGCGGTAGAAGACGCGCGCCTTTGTGTTGGCGGCGTAGGTCTTGCCGGAGGTGCGGCAGTCGCGGCGCAGCTTGGCCGCCGGCGCGGCACTCGCCGCGACCAGGCCAACCGAGCATGCTGAGACGACGAGGATCGTCAGGGTGCGAGTGGGGCGCATGCTTTCAACTCGTTTCAGCCGATGGGGTTGCGCGGCGTGGCTGCCCGGTAGGTCGAGTACTGAGTTGAGAGAGATGCTGTAGCCGCTCGCGCTGCGGTGCGGTGCGCAACGGATGGTTGCGCGTCGGAGCAGTAGATCGTGGCCGGCCGCTGGTGCCCGGTTTACACGCGCACGGTGCCGACTTCGCTCACCGAGCGCGGCGGCTCGCCGCCCTCGAGAAACAGCGCGATCGCCTCGCGGATCGACTCGTTTTTTTTTAATGGCGCGGCGCCCACCGAGAAGACCGGCAGATCGACGGCGCGCACGCTCCAGCTGCCGTCGTCGGCCTGCTCGTAGATCACGGGGTATTCGGTCATCGCAACGTGTCGATTCCGGTCGCTCGCCGGATTGAGGCAAGCGTACCCGTCGGGACCTCCCGGTTGGCCTTTCCGCCGGCCGGGATCACGACTTCGCGGCCGTCCGGGTGCCGCCACATCTCGTGACTGCCTCGGCTGCGGATGTGCTCCCATCCGGCGTCACGCAGCGCGCGCACGACGTCGCGGTACTTCTTGGCCAGGGCGTCAGCCCGCGGCCGCGGTCGGGGTGAGCACGCGGTCGAGGTACGCGCCGCCGAGGTTCGCGTCCTCAGCCTTGGTCTGGTGGTGCACGTAGCGCATCGTGGTCTGGATGTCGCGGTGCCCGGCGTAGAGCTGGACCTTGGTGACCGGCCAGACGTTGACCGCCCACGTGCACCAGGAGTGGCGGAGGTCGTGGAGCCGGATCGGTGTTTGCGGGTTTCCGTGCTGGTCGCTGTCGGCGCGTTTATGCGCGTAGCCCGCGCTGTCGAGTGCCGCGTAGAAGACGGCCCGCACGTTCGCGTCGCGGACCCGCTGGCCGGCGGGGTTGGCGAAGACATAGTCGGAATCGCCGGTGAAGTCTTGTCGCGTGCTTAGCTCGGCGAGGCGCTGGGCGAGAACACGCACCATCGGCGTCGATCGGGCCTTCTTGCCCTTGGGCGTCGAGCGGTTGCCGTGGGTGTAGCCCGACTCGACGCGGATCAGCGAGCGGTCGAAGTCCACGCAGTGCCACGGGAGGTCGAGCAGCTCGCCGAGGCGCAGGCCGGCGTAGAACGTGGTGGCGAGCAGCGCCGCGTACATCGCACGGTCCCCGGCGACCGGATCCTCGTCGAGGGCGAGCAGCGCGCGGTGGACGGCCTCGAACTCGACCGGCTGGAGGATGTTGAACGTGCCCAGGTCGGTGAGGGAGACGCGCTCGGCGTCCTCGGATGGGTTGGCCTGGATGAGCTTGCGGCGCTTGGCGAGCTTGAAGAGCGCGTGGAGCAGGACGAGGATCTTCTGCACCGAGCGCGGCGAGAGGTGCGTGGCGAGCAGCTCGCGGCGGAAGGCGTCGACGTCGTCGGTCGTGAAGGTGTCGTGGCGGTCCTCGCGGATCTCGACCTGATGCCGGCCGCCGCGCATCACCACGACCTCCTGGCGCTCGACGGAATACAGCGGCGTCTCGGCGCCGAATTGCGGAAGCAGGTAGCGGCGGACCGTGTTGCGGGCGTCCTGGATCGTGCTCGCCTTCCGGCGCTTCTCGAGCTCCAGGTAGCGAAGCCACTCGTCCGCGGCCTCACCGAACGTCGGAATGCGCTCGCCGGGAGGCGGCTTGACGACCCGCGCAGCCGGCGGCGCGTTGCGGGCGTCGTCGAGGATCGCGGCCAGTGCGTCCTCGGCGGCCAGGGGCGTGAGGGCGTCGTCGGGGCACGGTCCGTCCGCGGCTCGCCAGACGACGGCGCCTCGCGGCGTGCGACGACCGGAGTCCTTCACGTGCGCGCGCCCGAGCGTCCGCGTGCGCTTGATGCCGTCCCGGTCGGTCCAGTGGGCGAAGAACTTCCGCTGGCCAGGCGCGCCCTTGACCTGCAGATGACCGGTCACGCGCGTCACGACCTCCGGAGAGTAGCGCCGGAGAGTAGGAATTCCCAATAAGACCGCGATTTGGCTGTCTGACGGATGGGCCGGGGTGGATTCGAACCACCGCGCGACGGATTATGAGTCCGCTGCTCTGACCGCTGAGCTACCGGCCCGTACGTGCGGAGGCTAACGGTGCTTCAGTCGACGCGGCGGCGGAGGCCCTCGAGGGCGGAGATGAACGAGGCGCGGGCGCGGAGGGCCTCGTGGACGGCCTCCTCGGCGGCGCGCGGCTGCGGTGAGAGCGCGTAGCGGGCGGCCGCGACGATGCGGGCGCAGCGGAAGTCGTCCTCGACGGGCGGGCCGCCGGCGCTGGCCGCCTGGCGGTCGAGCTCGGCGAGCTGGGCCGGGGTCGCGATCCCGGCGGTGCCGAGCAGGCCGATGATCGGTGGCGGCAGGGTGACCTTCGTCTCTGCGAGCGCCTCGCGGACGAGCGCGCAGGCGAGCCGGCGGCGGCGTGGCTCGTCGAGCGCGCGGAAGCGCTCGGCGACAGCAGCGTCGTCTCGGTCGAGCCGGCTGCGGGTGATCTGTTGCGTGGCGGGGATCATGTTGGGCCTCGACTCCTAGGAGCCCGAACTATTCCCGCCTGATACGACCGCGCGGTGCGGCGCGTTCAGGTCGTTGCTCGCCTTACCTCGCAGGTAGGCGCGTTCCGCCCGCCCGGCCGGTACCGTCCTCGGCGTGGCCGCGATCGCCGAACCGCTCGGGGAGCAGCTGCGCGACTGGCGCAGGCGCCGCCGCATGAGCCAGCTCGACCTCGCGCTGGAGGCGGGCGTCTCCGCGCGCCACCTGAGCTTCCTGGAGACCGGCCGCTCGAGGCCCAGCCGCGACATGGTGCTGCGCCTGTGCGAGGAGCTCGAGGTGCCGCTGCGCGACCGCAACCGCCTGCTGCTGTCCGCGGGCTTCGCCCCCGCCTACCAGGAGCGCCCGCTCGAGGCGCCGGAGATGGAGCCGATCCGGCGGGCGGTCGCGCAGGTGCTGACCGGCCACGAGCCGTTCCCGGCCGCTGTCGTTGACCGCTGGTGGAACCTGGTCGCGGCCAACCGCAACGTGTCCGTCTTCCTGGAGGGCGTCGCGCCGCGCCTGCTCGAGCCGCCGGCCAACGTGCTGCGCGTCAGCCTGCACCCCGAGGGGATGGCGCCGCGCATCGCCAACCTCGCCGAGTGGCGCGGGCACCTGCTCGACCGGCTGCGCCGCGAGGTGACCGCAACCGCCGACGTGCGGCTCGCCGACCTGCTCGCGGAGCTCGAGGGCTACCCGCGCCCGCACGCCTCGGCCCCGCCGCGTCCGCCGCAGGGCGCGATCGCCGTCCCGCTCGTCCTCCGCCACGACGAGCGCGAGCTGACGTTCTTCAGCACCGTGGCGACGTTCGGGACCGCCGTCGACGTCACGGTGGCCGAGCTCTCGATCGAGGCGTTCTTCCCGGCCGACGCAGCCACCGCCGCATACCTCCATCAGTCCTTACCCGAGAGGTAATCGACAGCCTTCCCTCTCGGTGGGACGGTGTCGGCATGACCGCACATACCGCCACCATGCACCAGGCCGACGCCGGGCTCCTGCGCTTCGCGCTGCGGCTCGACGCGGCCATCACCGCCGCCAACGGCATCGCCTACCTCGCCCTGTTCTGGCTGCTCGACGGCTGGCTCGGCGTCCCGGGCGCGTTCCTCGCCGGAGTCGGCGCGTTCCTGATCGCGTTCGCCGCGTTCGTCGGCCGCCTTTCCGCCCAGGCATCGCCGCACCGGGGCTCGGTGATCGCCGTGATCGCCGCGAACCTCCTGTGGGCCCTGACCAGCGCGGTGCTGCTCGGCGCCGACGGGTTCTCCCCCACCACCGCAGGCCAGGTCGTGATCGCGCTCCAGGCCACGGGCGTGGCGGGGCTGGCCGCGCTGCAGTACGAGGGGCTGCGCCGCGCGTAGGATCCGCGGCCGATGGCCGCGGGAGCGATGACAGGTGCCGAGAGCGTGCTGCGCACGCTCTCGGCCGGCGGGGTGAAGTCCTGCTTCGCCAACCCGGGGACCTCGGAGATGCATCTGGTCGCGGCGCTCGACCGCGTGCCGGAGGTGCGCCCGGTGCTCGCGCTGTTCGAGGGCGTCGCCTCGGGCGCCGCGGACGGCTACGGCCGGATGGCCGGGCTCCCCGCCGCGACGCTGCTGCACCTCGGGCCCGGCCTGGGGAACGCGTTCGCGAACCTCCACAACGCCTACAAGGCGCGCACGCCGATGGTCAACGTCGTCGGCGACCACGCGGTGGCCCATGCGCCGCTCAACGCGCCGCTGGCCAGCGACATCGCCTCCGTCGCCGGCCCCGTCTCGCACTGGTACGCGAGCGCGCGCGACGCCCGCACCGCGGCCGGGGACGCGGCGGCGGCCGTCGCGGCCGCCCGCGGCCACGGAGGCGGGATCGCGACGCTCGTCGTGCCCGCCGACGCGGGCTGGGAGCCGAGCGCCGGCCCGGCCGCGCCGCTGCCGGTGCTGCCACCTGCGGCGGTGCCGGAAGGCGCGATCGAGGCAGCGGCGCGCGCACTGCGCTCCGGTGGCCCTGCCGCGCTGCTGATTGGCGGCGCCGCCACGCGCGGACCGTCCCTGCGCGCGGCGGCGCGCATCGCGGCCGCCACGGGCGCGCGCCTGATCCGCGACACGTTCCCGGCCCGCCTGGAGCGCGGCGCCGGGATCCCGCCCGCGGAGTCCCTCCCCTACTTCACCGAGATGGCCGTGGACGCCCTCGCGGGGCTGGAGCACCTGGTCATCTGCGGCACGCAGGCGCCCGTCGCCTTCTTCGCCTACCCCGGCCGCCCGAGCCGGCTCGCCGACCCCGGCACGGCGATCGAGGTGCTCGCGGGGCCGCGCGAGGACGCCGCCGCGGCGCTCGAGGCGCTGGCCGGCGCGCTCGGAGCGCTCGACGCCGCGGCGGGCGCCGACGCCGCGCGGCCGGAGCTGGCGGACGGCGGCCTCGACCCGGCCGCGATCGGCGCCGCCATCGGCGCCCTGCTCCCGGAGGGCGCGATCGTGGTCGACGAGGCGGTCACCGCCTCGCCGCCGATCGTGGCCGCCACGGCGGGCGCCGCCCCGCACGACTGGCTCACCCTCACGGGCGGCGCGATCGGCCAGGGCCTACCCGTGGCGACGGGCGCGGCGGTGGCGTGCCCGGACCGCCCGGTGCTCAGCCTCGAGGGCGACGGCTCCGCGATGTACACGATCCAGGCGCTGTGGACCCAGGCGCGCGAGAGCCTCGACGTCACGACCGTGATCCTCGCCAACCGCTCCTACGCCATCCTCGACTTCGAGCTCTCGCGGGTCGGCGCCGAGGG
>Ga0126314_10000443_pt1 | contig 20007 bp, 9 predicted proteins | sample Plot105B_FD_92535 | JGI IMG/M metagenome (GOLD analysis project Ga0126314, IMG submission 92535) | Serpentine soil microbial communities from UC McLaughlin Reserve, CA, USA - Plot105B | ecosystem: Environmental > Terrestrial > Soil > Grasslands | place: USA: UC McLaughlin Reserve, Lake County... | reverse complement strand
TACCGGTGCGCGTCAGGCCGGGCGAGCGGTGGCGGGTTCGACCCGATTCGTATCAGTGCAGGCGAGCGCGCTGGGGCGCGATGCGCGTCAGGCCGGGCGAGCGGTGGCGGGTTCGACCCGATTCGTCTCAGTGCAGGCGAGCGCGCTGGGGACGCGCGATGCACGTCAGGCCGGGCGAGCGGTGGCGGGAGCCCGAGGAGGTGGCTGTCCCGAGGCCTCTCCAGCCTTGTCCGCCTTGTCCTGCTGGTTGCGCGCCTGGGCCTCGCGCAGCGCGTTCGCGAGCAGCGCCTGGCCTCGAGGATAGGGCGCGCCCTCGCCATCCACCGCGAGCAACTGCTGTCGCAACAGCGCGCCGCTGGCGGTGCGCTGCTCGGGCCGCTTCTCGAGCAATCCCATCACCGCCGCGTCCAGCGCCGGCGACACCTCCGGGTTGAAGTGCGAGGGCGGCGCCAGCTCCTGGTCCAGCGTCGCGCGCAGCAGCGCCTCCTGCGTGGAGCCCTGCAGCGCGCGCCGTCCCGTGAGGGCCTCGTGCAGCGTCAGCCCCAGCGCGAAAAGGTCCGCGCGTCCATCGAAGGGCCGGCCGGCCGCCTGCTCGGGCGCCATGTAGCCCAGCTTGCCGCGCACGCTGCCCGCGGCGGTGAGCTGCGAGCGCGCCGAGTCCCGTGCAATCCCGAAGTCCGACAGCTTCACTTCGCCAAACCGCGACACCAGCACGTTGGGCGGGTTGAGGTCCCGGTGGACCAGCCGCAGCGGCTGTCCGTCCGGGCCCGTGCGGCGATGCAGGTAGTCGAGCGCCGACGCCAGCTCCGCGCCCAGGAACGTCACCGCCGCCACCGGCAGCGGCCTGCGCGAGAGCCCCCGCATCAGCGAGCTGAGCGGCATCCCGTCCACGAACTCCATCGCCAGGAAGTACGTGCCGCCATGCCGTCCCAGGTCGAACACCTGGACGATGTTGGGGTGGTTGAGCGACGAGCACAGCTCCGCCTCCCGGCGGAACATGGTGACGAACTCGTCGTCGTCCGCGAACGAGGGGAGGATGCGCTTGAGGGCCACCTGCTTCTGGAAGCCACCCTCCGGGCAGTACGTGGCCCGGTACACCTCCGCCATGCCGCCCGCGCCCACGCGCTCGTGCAGCACGTACTTGCCCATGACCTCCTGCTCGCGCAGCGCGGACAGCGCCCCTCGCGTGAGCTGGAGGAAGTGCCGCGCCAGCGTCGCCGTGAAGACGCCCGCGGCCACGAAGAAGAACGCCCGCGTGGCGATGAAGCGCGGCGTCAGCGTGATGAGCGCCGACTCCGGCAGGAGCGGCTGGACGAAGAGGAAGTAGATGCCCAGGTACTCGGCCGCCACGAGGAGGCCCGCCGCCAGCGCCAGCCGGGGGTTGCTGCGCAACGTCGCGAGCGTAATCAGCGTGGGCCAGATGACCAGCGTGGGCGCGGTGAGCGCGTAGATGGGCCCCTGGAAGCGCAAGTCGAACGCCAGCACCACCGCGGGGATGCTGACCTCAATCGCCACGTTGAGCCACGGAATCGCCGGGTGGAACGCCCCCGAGCGCAGCACCCGCCACAGCGCCGTGTAGTAGAGGGCCAGGACGGCGGACAACCCCATCAGGGCCTGCGTCAGCCCCCATCCAATGGAGGGTCCCAGCGCCGCCGCCACCAGCACCGAGGCGCCCGACAGGCCCGCCATGAAGCGCGCCACCGACAACTCCCGCGCCTGCGCATCGCGTCGTAGGTGGCCGTCCAGGAAGCGGGAGACGGGGCTCGTCAAGGTATGGGCGGTCATCGGTTGTCCCACTCTACAAAAACCTGGGAACCCGGCACGTCCTCCCCGGGCCCAAGCCCGCCTCCCCCTCGTGGGGCCGGACTGACCGCCGGATTTCAGGGAGGGGGCCCTGGGGTCGCCTGTCGCTGAAATGTTTCACGGGCTACTCTGCGCGCGTGTCGAGGACCAGCCGCCACACTTCAGGCCGGTGTCCCCGGGAGACCCACGAGATGCGAAAGTCCCCACGCTTCCTGCTGGCCGCGCTTGCCGCGGTGTTGTTGTCCCACGTTGCCTGCTCGGGTGATGACCCGGAATGTGAGGGTTCGAGCTGCGTCGCCCCCGCTGTCTGCGGCAACAACGCCAAGGAAGACGGCGAGCAATGCGACGACGGCAACAGGGTCAGCGGCGACGGCTGCGACGCGGACTGTACGACGACGCCCGTGGTGGAGCAGCCCGTCTGTGGCAACGGCAAGCTGGAGGGCACGGAGACGTGCGACGACGGCAACGCGACGGACGGTGACGGCTGTCAGGCGAACTGCTCGCTGACGTTGACCCGCTGCGCGGCCGCGGACGCCCCTCCGCTCGCGGATGGGGCCACGTGCGCGGTGACGAAGCCCGGCAACAACGGGCGCCTCTTCACCGGCGTGGTGCTCAAGGACGGCGAGACGCTGATGGGCGGTCAGGTGCTGGTGGACCCCCAGGGCGTCATCACCTGCTCGGCGTGTGACTGCTCCGCCGAGGACGGCGCCGCCGACGCCACCCACATCTCGTGCCCCACGGGCGTCATCTCCCCGGGCCTCATCAACCCGCACGAGCACATCACCTTCCAGAACGGCCCCTACGCGTGGACGGACGAGCGCTATGAGCACCGGCTGGACTGGTACCGGGGCGTGGGCAACCACACCCGCGTCGCCAACAGCACCCGCTCCGCCGCGGACTCGGTGGGCTACATCGAGCTGCGCCACCTGCTCTCCGGCACCACGTCCATCGCGGGCGTGGGCGGCGTCGCGGGCCTGCTGCGCAACCTGGACCAGGTCCCGGTGACGCGCCAGGAGGGCATGGATTTGTGGCCCGCCGTCAATGACACCTATCCCCTGGGGGACCAGGAGACGGACCTGCGGACGGAGGATTGCACCTACGCGAGGATGCCGAGGACCTCCAGCCTGTCCAAGGTCGCCGCCTACCTGCCGCACCTGGGCGAGGGCATCAACGCGGAGGCCTACAATGAAATCCGCTGCGTGTCCGTGGCGCCCAATGACGTGCTGCAGCCGCGCACGACGCTCATCCACGGCATCGCGATGACGGCGCGCGAAATCGCGCTGATGGCGGACCGGGGCACGGCGCTCATCTGGTCGCCGCGCTCCAACCTCACGCTGTATGGCGACACCTCCATGGTGTCCGCGTACAAGCGGATGGGGGTGAACATCTCCCTGAGCACCGACTGGGCGCAGTCCGGCTCCATGAACATGCTGCGCGAGCTGAAGTGCGCGGACACGCTCAACACCGTGCAGTTCGCCCGCACGTTCAGCGACGTGGACCTCTGGAAGATGACGACGGCCAACGCCGCGGAGGCGGTGGACATGCAGAGCCGCTTGGGCCGCCTCGCGCCGGGCAAGCTGGGCGACCTGGCCATCTACTCGCTGCGCACCCACGCCGCCTCGCCGCACCGGGCCGTCATCTCCGCCGAGCCCGCGGACGTCGTGCTGACGATGCGCGGCGGCAAGGCCCTCTACGGGGACCAGACGCTGGTGGGCGCGCTCAAGGCCACCGCCGAGACGTGTGACGCGATGGACGTGTGCGGCACCGCCAAGACGCTGTGCCTCCAGGCGGAGGTGGGCAAGAACCTGGAGGCGCTGAAGGCCGCCAACCCCGTGGGCTATCCGTTGTTCGCCTGCGGCGTTCCGCAGGGCGAGCCGGTGTGCGTGCCCCGCCGCATTTCCAACAACCCGGACTTCCCGGCGTCGGTGCGCGGCTCGAACGTCTACTCCGGTGAGAGCAAGGTGGACGACCCGGACGGCGATGGTCTGCGCAACTCCATCGACAACTGCCCCAACATCTTCAACCCCATCCGTCCCATGGACAACGGCAAGCAGGCCGACTCCGACAACGACGGCGTGGGCGACGCGTGCGACCCGTGCCCGCTGGCGGCGAACACCACCGCGTGCACGCGCGTCGTGGTGGGCGATGACGACCAGGATGGGTTCCCGACGTGGCAGGACAACTGCCCCTTCAATTCGAACCAGGACCAGGCGGACCAGGACGGTGACGGCAAGGGCGATGTCTGCGACGTGTGCGCCGCGACGCCGAACCCCGGCAACCTGGGCTGCCCGTCCACCATCCACGCGCTGAAGACGCGGGAGGACGGGCGTCTGCCGCTGGAGGGCCGTCCGGTGTCGCTCACGGACGTCATCGTCACGGGCGTGGTGAAGGGCGCCGCGACGGTGGAGGGCTACTGGATTCAGGTGCACCCGCTGCCCTCGGGCACGAGCGTGGAGAACTCGGGCGTCTACGTGTATTCGCCCAAGGGTGACCTGGCGGTGGGAGACCGACTGGACATCACCACCGCGACGCTGACCGTCTACAACGGGCTGCCGGAGCTGGTGGACGTGAAGTACGTCCGGCGCAGCGCTGGCAACGCGCTGCCGACGCCGGTGCCCGTCACCACGGCGGATGTCCGCACGGGCGGCCCCAGGGCCGAGGCGCTCGAGGGCGTGCTGGTGGAGGTGTACGACGTCAGCACCACGAGCACGGTGGACTCCTTCAAGCAGTTCTTCGTCAACGAGAGCGGCAACACGTCCCAGCCCGGGCTGATGGTGGATGACATGGCCTACACCTACGCGGACCCGACGCTGGGCACGCGGTTCGGCGTGCTGCGCGGCGTGCTGACGTTCAACTTCGCCGACTCCAAAATCCTGCCGCGCAACGTGGCGGACATGAAGCCGCCCATGCCGTCGCTGACGGGCTTCGGGCCGGGCGGGTACGCGCGCTTGGGTGAGACGGGCGCGGTGAGCACCTTCCCTCAGGCGCTGACGCTGACGTTGTCGGGCACCTATACGGAGGCGCTCGACGTCTTCATCACCTCCAGCGACAGCAGTGCGCTGCGCGTGGTCGACGGGAAGGTGACGGTGCCGGTGGGCCAGAGCGCGGTGGAGGTGAAGGTGGAGCCGCTGGCCGCGGCGGCGAACGTGACGCTGACCGCGTCGCTGCGAGGCACCACTCGCCAGGCGTCGTTCCGGGTGCTGGGTGCGACGGAGCAGCCCGCGATTGTGGGGCTGACGCCGTCCGATGCGACGGTGGTGCCGGGAGGCTCGGTCACCTTCACGGTGGACCTGGACCGTCCGGCCCCCGCGAACACGAACATCGCCCTGGGCGTGAATCCGGTGACGGGCTTCGGCACGCTGACGCCGGGCGGGACGCTGGCGGTGGCGGCGAACGCGATGCAGGCGTCGTTCACCCTCACCGTGGACGAAGCGGCCACGGGCCCCACGGGCACCGTGACGGCGGACCTGGGCGGCAGCACCGACAGCGCGACGGTGACGGTGGACCTGGTCTCTCCGAGGTTGCTGTCGATGACGCCTCCCGGGCCGGTGGAGGTCCGCTACGGGCTGACGCAGGAGTTCCGGGTGACGTTGTCCTCGGCGCCGACGGCGGACCTGGAGGTGGCGCTGGCGGCGACGCCTGACGCGGGAGTCACGCGGTTCGGCACGGTGCCGGCCACGGTGACGGTGCCCGCGGGCATGACGGAGGCGACGTTCCTCTTCACCGCGGATGCGCAGGGCGAGGGCGCGGGCACGGTGTCCGCGTCGCTGCTCGGCGTGCGCCGGACGACGGCCGTCACGGTGACGCCGCCGCCCGCGCAGCTCTCCACGCTGACGCCCGCGACGGTGTCGGTCTTCATGAGCGCGAAGCAGACCTTCACGGTGACGCTGGACCGCAAGGCGGGAGTGGGCGGCGCGGTCGTCAACCTGGCGCTGACGCCCGCCACCGGCCTGGGGACGCTGCCCGGGGCCACGGTGACGGTGGCCGAAGGCCAGACGAGCGCGCAGGTGCTCTTCACGGCGGGGACCGAGGAGCTGAGTGGCTCGGTGTCCGCGACGTACGAGGGCGTGACGAAGACGGCGGCCGTCACCATCGTTCCGCGTCCGGCCATCAACCACCTGGTCATCAACGAGGTGGACTACGACCAGCGCGGCACGGACACGAAGGAGTTCGTCGAAATCTACAACCCCACGGCGGGACCGCTCTCGCTGAGCGGCGTGTTCCTGGTCTACGTCAACGGCGCCAGCGCGACGCCGGCGAGCTACGCGAAGATTGATTTGTCGAGCGTCGGCTCGTTGGCGGCGGGGGAGTACCTGGTGGTGGGCCCCGCGCTGGTCATCGACCCGCTCGTGGGTCAGACGGGCGTGAAGACGTTGCTGTCGACGACGGCCATCCAGAACGGTGGCACCAACGCCAGCCCCTCGGCGGACGCCGTCGGGCTCTTCGACGGCGCGACGGAAACCCTCATCGACTCGCTCGCCTACGAGGGGTCGGTGCTGCAGGCCACCATCAGCGGCGTGGCGAACACGAAGCGGTTCGACCTGCTGGAAGGGCCGAGGAGCACGTCGGCGCTGATTGACGTCGACACGGTGGAGGGCACGCTGTCGCGCAGCCCGGAGAGCGCGGACACGAACGACAACCTGGATGACTTCAGGTTCTCCACCGTCCTCACCCCGGGCCGGAAGAACGAGTTCCCGGCTCCGTGATTCGGGCCGCGTGACGGGTTGAGACAGGACTTGGGCGGCTCCCGCGAAGTAGGGGGGCCGCCCGAGTCGTTTCTGGAGGTCCGTGGTGACGCGGCGCTGGCGGGGCGCTACGGCTTGGTGCGCGCCAGGGTGCCGTCCGTCAGGAGGAGGTCAAGCGCGGAGGCGAGCGGGTCGTAGCCGAGCGTGGCGCGGAAGAGGTTCTGGTACATCAGCGCGCCCAGGTAGCCGCCGAAGACGCCGTGGGCGGCCTGCTCGGTGTCGATGTCCTGGCGGAACTCGCCGGTCTTCTGGCCGTGGCGGAGGATGCCGCCCAGCACCTTGGCGTACAGGCCCAGCTTCTCGCGGATGGCCTCGGCCACCCGCTCGTTCGAGTCCGCTGCCTCGGCCGCGAGCATGCCGAAGAAGATGCCGTACTCGCGATTCGAGCCCAGGAAGTGGTGGGTGCGGCGGGTGAAGGCCTGGAGTTGCTCGCGCGCGGACAGGGTGCGGTACTCGTTGATGAGGTCCCCGAAGGCGGTCTGGTAGCGCTGGTGCAGTTCATCAATCGCCGCGAGCAGCAGGTCCTCCTTCGTGGGGAAGTGCCAGTACAGCGCGCCGGGGGTCATCCGGATGGCGCGCGCCAGGTCCGCCATCGTCGTCGCCAGGAAGCCCCGCTTCGCGAACAGGGTGATGGCGGCTTCGAGGATGTCCACGCGCGTGCGCGCCGAGCGTTCCTGCTTGAGCTCTCTCTTCGCCGGTTCCTTGCTCATGGCGCGGAAAACCATACCCCAGGCCCGTCGCCAGGCCCGGGTTCGTTCGCGGGACGGAAGAACTCTCGAGGCGAGGTCTCCCGGCCAGCCGCGTCACCTGGACGACGTTCTGGCGGGTCGGAGGCTGTCGACCCGGCCCGTCTGCCTTCACGCCGCCAGCAGCGTCACCTTGACGATTTCCGGAGGCGCTCCCACGCGCAGGGGCGGTCCCCAGAAGCCCGTGCCCCGGCTGACGTAGAGGTGCTTGCCGCCCTCCTCGAAGTGTCCCGCGTCGTGCTCCCAGATGGCGGACACCGCGAGGGTGAATGGGAAGAACTGTCCCCCATGCGTGTGCCCGGAGAGCTGCAACCCCATTCCCGTCTCCGCCGCCACGCGCCAGTTCGAAGGCTGGTGCGCGAGCAACACCGCCGCCCGCTCCGGCTCCCGCCCCGCCACCGCCGCCGCCAGGTCGTAGCCCTGCTTCGCGCCCGTGTGCCCCGCGGACCAGTCATCCACGCCCACCAGGTCGAACGAGGCCCCCGCATCGCCAATCCGCACATGCCGGTTGCGCAGCACCTGCACCCCCATCCCCTCCAACGCCCCCGCCCACGCCGCATGGTCCCAGTAGTACTCGTGGTTCCCCGTCACGAAGTATGTCCCGTGACCGGAGCGCAGCTCCCGCAGCGCCGCCACCGAGGGCCCCAAGGACGCGACCTTGCCGTCCACCAAATCCCCAGTGATGGCCACCAGGTCCGGGCGCAATGCATTGCACCGCGCCACCAGCTCGTCCATGAACCGCCGCTGGATGACCGGGCCCACGTGGATGTCGCTCAGGTGCACGATGCTGAAGCCATCCAGCGCCTTGGGCAGCCCCGGCAGCCGCACCGCCACTTCATTCACCACCGGCGGATGGAACGCATTCCACATCCCGTAGCTCGTCAGGCTCCCCGACGCGAGCAGCGCGCCTCCCGCCGTGGCTCTCGCCAGGAATCGCCGCCGCTCCACATTCACTTCCGGAGCCCCACGCTCGCCGCCACCGGCCAGACTCATCTCGCCAGGGCCAGCGGCGACCTCCGTCAACGCCACGCCGCCCGCACCCGCCAACGACGTGACGAGGCCCACGTCGTCCGCCCGAGCCACGGCGGCCCGCCGGCTCAACAGCCGCGACAGCGCCCTCGCGCCTCCAATGCCCCACAGCGCGAACAACAGGTACATCGCCGCGCCCATCCACATCCACACGGCCGTGGCCACGGCGAAGGTCGCATCCAACGGCAGGAAGCGCGTCACGGACCAGGACAGCACCAGCAGCGTGCCCAGCACCGTCATCACCCCCATGCCCACCCGACGCCACCGGCGGTCCTCCGACGTGTCCGCGAACAGGCGTCGATACAGGTAGATGTGGACCCCCACGGTGATGAGGCTCGTGAGGACCGCGAAGATGATGAAGCGCGCTGGTGAGTCCATGGGCTCCCAATCCTCTCCCGGCCTCGACGCACCGCAACGCATTCCTCGTGAAGAAACGTGAATCACCCCGCGACTGTGTTCCGCCTGCCTGCCCGTGGAGGAAGCTCCTGGGACGGGTGTGACTCCGTTGCCCTGGGCGGGGTCCCCCCGACGCGCCGCCCTCCTCCTGGCAAGCGTGCCTGTGCACGACGCTTCTCATCCGCCAAGGACACGAGGTATGGACGGCCGCTTCTCGCGCTGGAGGCGAAGTGATGCGGATGGACAACCTGAAGGCGGGTCCGAGTTTCCCGCTGGTATTGGTGCTGAGCGTTCTGCTCGCCGCGGGGTGCGATGACTCTTCTGCGCCCGTCGCGGCGGGAATCCCCGTGGAGGCGACAGCCACGCGCTCCCAGGCCCTCGCGGTGGCGTCGGCCCCCAAGGTCGCCGCGGGTGCACAGCACTCGCTCTACGTCACACCCCTGGGCACCGTGTGGGCCTGGGGTGGCAATGCCTCCGGACAGCTCGGTTCCGGGACGATGTCCTTCCAGCGCGTCCTCGCCCAACAGGTACCGGGCTTGAAGGACATCACCGGCGTGGCGGCGGGGGACTCCCACTCGCTCGCGCTGCGCTCGGACCGGACGGTGTGGACGTGGGGCAGCAACTCCTCCGGCCAGCTCGGTGATGGCACCACCACGGACCGGGCCACGCCGCGCCAGGTGGCTGGCCTCACCGAGGTGGTGAGCGTGGCGGCCGGCGAGTTCCATTCGCTCGCGCTGCGCTCCGACGGCACCGTGTGGGCGTGGGGCAGCAACTTCTATGGCCAGCTCGGCCGGGGCCACACCCAGCCGGGACCCACGCCGGTCCAAGTCGCGGGCCTCACGAACGTGGTGGCCCTGGGCGCGGGCTTCGACTTCTCCCTAGCCGTGCGCGCGGATGGCTCCGTGTGGGCCTGGGGCGCCAACAGCTACGGCCAACTGGGCGACGGCACCTTCACCCAGCGCCTGGCGCCGACGCAGGTGAGTGAGCTCAAGAACGTCACCGCCGTGGCCGCCGGCCTCTACCACGCGCTCGCGCTGCGCTCCGACGGCACCGTGTGGGCGTGGGGCAGCAATGCCTCCAGCCAGCTCGGCGATGGGACCTGGTCCGACCGTCCCTCACCGATGCAGGTCGCCGGCCTCACGCGCGTGAAGGCCGTGGCCGCGCAGGACGCCGGCTCGCTGGTGCTGATTGACGACGGCACGGTGTTCGCCTGGGGCCGCAACTCCAACGGACAGCTCGGCGATGGCACCACCACCGACAGCCCCTTCCCCGTGCTGGTGCGCGGCCTGGGCTCGGTGGCGGCGGTGGCCGCGGGGACGCAGCACGCGGTGGCGCTGCGCGCGGATGGGACGCTGTGGTCCTGGGGCAATGGCACCTCCGGCCAGCTGGGCCATGGCAGCTCGGAGCGGCTGCTCTCTCCGGAGGTGGTGACGCGTCTGTCCGGTGTCACGGCGGTGGCCTCGGGCAGCTTCCACTCGCTGGCCTCGCTGTCGGACGGCTCGGTGTGGAGCTGGGGGCGCAACTACTACGGGCAACTGGGTGACGGCACCGCAGCCGAGCGTCACGCCCCGGTGCGGGTGCTGGGCCTGGGTGACGTGCGCGCCGTCAGCGCATCCGGACACCACTCGCTCGCGCTGCGCTCGGACGGCACCGTGTGGGGTTGGGGCCGCAACGCCAACGGGCAGCTCGGCGACGGCACCACGAGGGACCGCCTCACGCCGGTGCAGGTGTCGGGCTTGAGTGGCGTGACGTCGCTGGCCGCGGGCGGCAGCCACGTGGTGGCGCTGCGGAGCGACGGCACGGTGTGGACGTGGGGCTACAACGGCGTGGGCCAGCTCGGTGACGGCACGACGAAGGACCGCCTCACGCCGGTGCAGGTGAAGGCGCTCCCGAGGGCGGTGGCGGTGGCGGCGGGGACCTACTTCTCGCTCGCGCTGCTCATCGACGGCACGGTGAGGGCGTGGGGGGATGGCTTCGAGGGACAGCTGGGCGATGGCGGCGGCGTCCAGCGCGAGACGCCGGTGCAGGTGCTAGGGCTGACGGGCGTGCGGAGCCTGGGCGCGGGCGCGGCGCATGCGCTGGCCGTGCTCGAGAACGGCACCGTGTGGGCATGGGGCGACAACGCGGAGGGGCAGATTGGTGATGGCTCGTGGGCGGACCGGTTCCGCCCCGTGCAGGTGCCGGGGCTGACGGGCGTGCGCTCCGTGGCGGGCGGGCTGTACCACTCCATGGCGCTGGGACTGGATGGGACGCTGCGCGCGTGGGGCTCCAATGCGTATGGCCAGCTCGGGGATGGCGGCGTCGCATCGCGCGTGGTGCCCGGCGTGGTGCCCGGGGCCTCCGGCGTCACGCTGCTCGGTGGCAGCTACCTGCATGTGCTGGCGGTGCGTCAGGACCGGACGGTGCTGGCGTGGGGCTACAACCGCTTCGGTCAGCTGGGCCTGGGGGCCGTGGGTTGGAGCGCGCTGCCCGTGCAGGTGCGTGGGCTGGGGCAGGGACGGCGGCTGGTGGCGGGGACTTCGCACTCGATGCTCGTGCGCGGTGACGGCGCCGTGCTCGCGTGGGGGCAGAACGCCTCGGGGCAGCTCGGAGATGGCACCACCACCTACCGCGCGTCGCCCGTGGTCGCGCAGGGCCTGCCGTGCGCCCGCTCCATCGCGACGGGAGCGCAGCACTCGTTGGTCCTCTCTTGTGACGGCACGGTGTGGACGTGGGGCGCGAATGCGCGGGGGCAGCTCGGAGATGGCACCGTCAAGCCGCGCCTGACGCCCATGATGCTGGAGGGGCTGTGGGGCGTGGTGGCCGTGGCGGCGGGGGGAGAGGCCTCCATGGCCCTGCGCGCCGACGGCACGGTGTGGACGTGGGGCGCGAATGACAGCGGACAGCTGGGAGATGGCTCCAAGGGGGACCGCGCCACGCCGATGGAGGTGAAGTCCTTGTCGGGCATCGCCTCCGTGGTGATGGGCGAGGCCCATGCGCTCGCGGTGGGACAGGACGGCGCGGTGTGGGCCTGGGGCGCGAACACCTCCGGCCAGCTCGGTGATGGCACCACGAGCGCGAGCGCGACGCCGCTGCGCGTGTCGGGGCTGGAGGCCGTCGCGAGCGTGAGCGTCGGCCGCGCCTTCTCGCTGGCGGTGCTGCACGACGGCTCGGTGTGGGCCTGGGGCGCGAACAACGCCGGGCAGCTCGGTGATGGCACCAACAGCCCCCGGGGCACGCCGAAGCCGGTGCTGCTGCTCAAGAACGTCAAGGCGGTGGCCGCGGGCTCGCACCATGCGGTGGCCGTGCTTCACGACGGAACGGCTTGGGGCTGGGGCGACAACGGCTATGGGCAGGTGGGCGACAGCACCCGCTTCCTGCGCTTCAAGCCGGTGCAGGTGGTGGAGCTCTCGGCCGTCGCCGAGGTGTCCGCGGGCGAGCAGCACTCGCTGGCGCTGCTGGAGGACGGCGGAGTCCGCGCCTGGGGCAGTCACGAGTACGGCCAGCTCGGCGACCTGGAATCGGGGCCGAGGACGTCGCCGGTGGACGTGAAGCTGCCGACGTCGAAGGACCTGGCGCCCGTCGTCTCGCTGCGGGCCTGGTACCAGCACGCGGTGGCGCTCCTCGCGGACGGCACCGTGCAGACGTGGGGTGGCAACGGGCACGGGCAGCTCGGCAACGGCACCACCGAGGACGAGTCCCTGCCGACGACGGTGGAGGAGCTGCCGAAGATTCGGGCAGTGGCTCCTGGCTCGTGGCACACGCTGGCGCTGGCCGAGGACGGCACGGTGTGGGCGTGGGGCAACAACGTCTTCGGGCAGCTCGGTGATGGCACCACCACGCAGAGCCTGAGGCCCGTCCAGGTGGTGGGCCTGGACCACGTGGTTTCCATCGCGGCGGGCAGCTACCACTCGCTGGCGGTGACGGAGGACGGCTCCGTGTGGGGCTGGGGCTACAACGTCTTCGGGCAGCTCGGTGACGGCACGCTGGAGGCGCGTTCGATTCCCACGCTCATGAAGGGGATGACGGGCGCGGTGGCGGTGGCGGGCGGAGAACACCACTCGCTGGTGCTGCGCGCGGACGGGACGCTGTGGGCCTGTGGCAACAATGCGTATGGCCAGCTCGGAGAGGGGACTGCCACCGACCGCTCGTCACTGTTCCAGGTGGTGGGGCTCGAAGGAGTGAAGACCATGGAGGCGGGCAACTACCACTCGGTGGCGCTGCGAGATGACGGCACCGTCTGGACCTGGGGCTCCAACAGCCATGGGCAGTTGGGGGACGGCGGGCTGTCCACGCGCATCTACCCGTCTCCCGTGCCTGGCCTGGCGGACGTGGAGTCCCTGGGCGCTGGCGCCAATCACACCTTCGCGGTGGGCTCCGACGTCTGGGCCTGGGGACGCAACTCGCACGGACAGCTTGGCACCGGAGACAGCTCCCACCGACTGGAGCCCACGTGGGTGAAGGGGCTCCGCGGCGCGAAGAAGGTCTCCGCCGCGGATGACTTCTCCATCGCCCTCAATCGCGACGGGGCGGCGGTGAGCTGGGGCACCAATTTCCACGGGACGCTGGGCCTGGGGATTCCAGGGCAGCGCTCCGTGCCGGGCGTCGTCGCGATGCCCTGAGCCTCGGTGCCGGGGCGATGACGGAGCTGGCGTCGTCGCCCCGGAGGGCTCCAGGTGTGAAGCGGCTCAGAGCCGCAGTCCGGCACCCAGTCGCTTGACGAGCGGCCCCAGCTCGTCCCGGTCCAGGCCCATCTCCAGCAGCTCCAGGCGCCGCAGCTTCGGCAGGGCCTTGGCGGCGCGGAACGCGAGCGCGCCTTCCTCGCTCAAGTCGTTCTTCGACAGCTCCAGTCGTTCCAGGCCCGTGAGGCCCTTGCTTTTGGCGAGGGCCTCCGCTGCCTCGTCGCTCAGCTCGTTGCGGTTGAGCGTCAGCCATTGGAGCGCGCCCAGTCCCTTCGCGCCCGCGAGCGTCGCCACGCCTTCGTCTGAAAGGCCGGAGCCGGACAAGTACAGCCGCTCCCACGGCAGCGTGGCCTTCGCGAGGAGCCCCGCGCTGGCGTCCGTCAGCGCGCCGCTGGAGAAGCTGACGGAGCGCAGCGAGGGCAAGGCCTTGTTCTCGACGAGGGTGCGGACGGCCGCATCCTTCGCGCCCGACAGCACCAGGCCCGTCAGGTGTCCGGCCTGAGCCGAGGCGGCGAGCGCCTTCGTCGCGGCGTCGACTCCCGAGCCCTCCAATCGCAGCCAGCGGACCTGGGAGAACCAGGGCTGCTCGGCGGCGTGCTCCAGGCCCTTGCCGTCGCGAGTGTCCACGCACAGCCGGGATACTGGCTCCAGCGCGAACAGCTCCGGGCCGTGCTTCGCGAGCTTGTCCTCCGCGAGGTTCAGCTCCTCGATGAAGCCCCGGTGGTAGCGGGGCTCGTGCACTTTCGCGTCGCGCAGCGGCTTGAGCCAGTCGCGGCCGTGCGCGTCCATCAGCTCCCGTGCGCGCAGGTGGAGTGAGCGGCGTCGGGCCGGGTCCATGCGGCCGGGCAGGGCGAGCTGCACGCGGATGAACTCGGCGCGAGCGGCGTCCACGGCCTGCAGTGCGTCCGCGCACGCGAGCCTCGGCGCGTCGTTGGCGGGGTCCTCCACGACTTTCGCCAGCAGTGCGTCGAAGTCGCTCATGGGTTCAGCAGCTCCTTCACCTCGCGCTGCCAGCGCGCGCCCAATTCCGGATGCACCATGCGCACATATGCGGCGTAACCCTCCAGCCAGGCGGGGAAGTTGGGACGGCCCCGGGCCTGCGATTCCACGCCGTGCTTGCGACAGTTGGCGAGGATGGCCTTGAAGCGACGGCGCTCCTCGCGAGGGATGGCCACGCGTTGGTTGACGGTGAGGCCCGTCACCCGCTGGCGTCCGCCCTGGCGCATGACGCGGCGCTTGGCGGCGTTCTCCGAGAAGCCCTCCTGCTGGAGGATGGCGTTCACCCACCAGAGGAAGCGGCCTAGTCGCTCCGGAGGTTTGACGAAGGAGAAGGAGAGGTCATCCGCGTAGCGCGTGTACGAAGCGCCCGCCTTCTTCGAGAGGGCGTGCAGGCGCGCGTCCATGCGGCGGCAGACGAGGTTGGCGATGGCGGGCGAGGTGGGCGCGCCCTGGGGCAGCACGCCGGGCCACACCACGGTTCCGTCCGGGAGCTTGGGCCGCCAGGTGGTGAGGCCCGCGAGGGTGGAGGACACCTCGTCGTTGTAGCCGTGGGCCTCGAAGAAGCCCTTCACGCGGCGGTAGTGCACCGTGGGGAAGAAGTCCTCCAGGTCCACGCGCACCACGACGTGGGCGCCGACGTGGGCCTCCGCGTTCGTCACCGTGGAGCGGCCGGGGACGAAGCCGTGCACGGCGGGGTGCGTTGGCAGGTGCGTGAGCAGTCCTTCGAGCAGGGCGCGCTGCGCGGCCTTGAGCTTCGCGCGCGGGGCGCAGATGCGGCGCACGCCACCGGAGCGCTTGGGCGTCTCGAACTCCACGTAGCCGGAGCCCGCGCTTGAGCCGGGGCGCATCAGCGCGTCCAGCTCCGCGACGTCCACGCCCACCAGCTTCGCCACGTCGTCGCGGGATTGGAGCTTCGGCAGCTTCTCGGTGACGGAGGGCTTGCGCTTCACCAGCTCTTCGCGACGCCTGGGGTAGAGGCCGAAGTGCCAGCCGGTGGGGTTCCAGCCGCCGAGGGCGCGGGGGCTCGGGTGGCGGGGCGGCTCCATGCGGCTGTCGGGCAGCGACACGTCGGCGAGCCCCAGCTTGCGCACGGCGGCGCGCGCGGCGGAGGCCACTCGGGAGTCGGCGTCTTTCACGCGGCGGCGCAGGTGGCTGGCGGCGGTGACGCGGGGGAAGAGCAGGGGGATGAGGCGCACGGCCTGCATTCGCTCGCGCGGGTCCACGCTGCCCAGGCGCTTCGTGACGACTTCGCTCCAGTGGCGGCTGACGTAGAAGCGGGCGACTTCGTATTCGGCGAGGCCCTGGTGGCGCTCCAGCAGCTCGGCGATGCGGCTGAAGTGCGCCTCTGGGTCCTCCATCAAGGGCTTGAGCTCGAGGAGGAGTGAGACCAGGTCCATTCAGGCGCTCCAGGCGGAACCGCGAGCTCCTGGGACCGCCGCCACCTGCACGGCAGAGGCGGGCGAGGTCGGGGAAGCCCGCCAGGCGGACCTCGCACCGCGTCGTCCTTCAATGGGTGTCATCGGCAGCCGCGACGTGACATCGCGGACGAAAGGCTGGCTGCACGCGGCCCCAGGAGCGAGACGAAGCTCACCACATCCTTCACGTTGAAGGAAGGTCGCCGAGCTCCAGGGGCCCGTCTTCTTCCAGGAGGGCGAGCAGCGCTTCCCGGGTTCCTCCAGGCGCCCGACGCACCAGGGCATCGAGCTGTCGTCCCTGGGCGCGCACGCGCTCGCCATGGGCGCGCATGACGGACAGGGCCTCCGGCTCCATTCGCGGGCGGGACAGCACGTCGAGGTTGTGCAGCAGCTCGCGGCGGTTGCGTGGGGCGGTGAGGCTCGCGCTGACGCCGGGCTGGGAGAGGGAGTAGCGGTAGCAATCCACCGCGGAGGGGAGGGGCGTGTCCTGGGCCACGCCGGGGACGGGGCGCAGCAGTCGGCCGTAGCAGGTGGTGGTGAAGGTGAGCACGCCGGTGCCCTGTCGCTGGGCCTCGGGGAAGAAGGAGGCCTCGGCACCCGGGTGCGCGGCGCTGTGACGGGTCATCACGACGGGCCAGGGGTGCAGGGTGAGCGCGTCGCGAGCGAGGTCTCGCAGATGCGTGGAGAAGCCAAAGGCGCGCAGCTTGCCTTCGGTGCGCAGGCGCTCCAGGGCGGAGTAGTCCTCGTCGGAGAGACGCTCGGGAGCGCGGACCCAGAAGAGGAGGAAGACGTCGAGCCACGAGGTGCGCAGTCGCCGCAGCGCGGACTCCACGTCGCGACGGAGGGCGGCAGGGCCGGAGTGGTACGTGCCCGCGACGATGACGGAGCGCTCGCGAGGGCCGCGTCCGCCGCGGAGGAACTGCGTCAGCGCGGCGTAGCGGGGTTCCCAGAAGAAGGTGTCGATGCCGGCTTCGTGCGCTTCGAAGAAGGGCTCGCGCGAGGTGAGGTGCGCGCCGGAGAGGACGAGTGGCGAGATGTTCAGGCCCGTGCGGCCCAGCGGACGTGACGAGGCTCGCGGTGGAGGCGGTGGGCGAGGTGATGGGGTGGTGCGCTGTCGTGGAGCGGAAGTGGGGCGGAGGCGCGCGAGCTCGGGCTCGGATGCGAAGAGGGCATCGGGGAAGGTGAGTGTCAGCGCTTGCAGGTGCGTGACGACGCGGGCGGGCTCGGTGTGGGCGCGCAGGGAGTCACGGAGCAGGGCGAAGGCGGTGTCATCCGCGCGGCGCAGACGCCAGGTCCATGCGGCGATGCGCAAGTCGGTGTCGCGCTCAGGAGCGGGCTGGCGTGGTGGCGGCTCCTGCCGTGTGTCGCCGGGCCCCCGCAGCGAGGCCGCTGGTGTGGACAACTTGTTGTGAACGTCGGGACGCGGAGGAGCGTCCAGTCGTGTGGTGGCAGGCAGACCCAGCAGCGCCTCCAGTCGTGCATCGAGCGTGTCGCAGTCCTCCAGTGGAGAGGCCGCCGCATTTCGGACCATCAGCTCGGTATCGCGTGACAGTCGCAGCAGGGCGCGCAGCTCCGCGTCGCTGTTATCGGGCCGGAGTTGCTCGGCGGCGCGGGCTCGTATCCACGGGTCAGGGGAGAGGGCACAGCCGAGCGCGAGCGTGGATTGATAGGTCGGGTCATCCGAGGCGAGCGCGCGACCGTGTGAGAGGGCGAGCTGCATCGCCATGCGGCGCACGCTCGGGTCGGAGTCATCGAGGCAGACCCGGGCCGCGCTGTCGACGTCCAGCACGGCGGCTCTCAGCCATGGGTCCTCGTGGGACTCAGCGTGCTCTCGCTCGGTCTCCGTGAGCCAATCCAGTGACGTGAGGGCTTGCAGCGCCACCGCGCGTACGGAGGGGTCCTCATCTTGAGATGCACGGAGGAGGGGCTCGGAGGCTTCCAGGTATGCGGCGGCGGTGGTGACAGCCCGGCGCTCTCGGGGCGAGGTGGCTCGTGGAGCGAAGGCCACCAGCGCCGTGGCGAAGTCCTCGACGGCAGACGTGGAGCGGGGCCTGCGCTCCCAGGCTCCGATGACCTCGGCGCGCACGGAGGCGTCTTCGTCATCGAGTGCCTTCAGCACGAGGCCGCGACTGTCCGGGTCGAACACGAGCGCGGATATCACCGCTCGTCGGATGTCGGCCTCGGGGTGCCGCGCCAATGCACGTGCACTGGCCAGGAGGGTCTCGTGTCCCTGCTTCACCGCGACACGTGCGGCCCAGGCCAGCGCGCCAGGACGAGGAGGGGCCGCGAGGACGCGGGTCGCGAGGTCGACCTCGTCCACGTTGAGGCGCTCCAGCAGTGCGCGCGCTTCGTCCTGGGCATGCGGCACACGCGGCTCGTCCAGCCAGTGCATGGCGAGACGCAGCGCTTCCGCATCCGCGCGCTCGCGAAGCCGACGACGCGCGAGCGCGCGAAGGGGCTCGTGCGGATCTCCCAGCCACGTCACCAACTCCCGCGCGGAGAGGGACCCGGCGGGTCGTGCCTCCAATCGCGCGGTGGTGACCGCGGGGTCCTCACTCGCGAGGCCTGCTTCCATCAATGGCGGTGGAAGCGATTGGGCGGGCTCCGATGCGATGGATGGTTGTTCACCGAAGGGTAGAGCGCCCGACAGTGGACGCGTCGCCGACATCGAAGATCTCGTGGTGTCGAAAGACGCCGCGCCGGCTTGCTGCTCGTTGGCTTTGACGAATGCCGTCGATGCCGAGGAGCTCGTAGCGTCGGAAGGCATTGCGCCCGCTCGTCGTGCATTCGTCGTCGCGGAGGTCACATCGTCGACACGTGAGCCCTCCGCGCGGAGGCCCGCCATCGCGGTGCCCTCCGCATCAAACGGTCGAGGCCCCACGTCACCTGAAGCCGCTGCACGCCACTCACCCTCCAACCACGCCACCGCCGAACGCAGAGGTCCCTGCTCCCTCGCCTCCGCCGCCCGCCGCACCCGCTGCCGCAGCCCTTCGTTCCCCGCCCCCAACCATGCCAGGGCCTGCACCGCCGCATGGCGCACCCGCCAGAACGGGTCCTCCAGCGCCGCGAGCAACACCCCCACCGCACCCGAGCCCGCGACGGACGCCGCCGCACGCACCATCGCCCGACGCACCCACCACACGGACTCCCGCCGCACCGCCCGCTCCGCGTGAGGCACCAACGCCTCCGCTCCCAGCCGAGCCAACGCGCGCCACGCTCTGTCGCGCACCATCGGCATGGCATCGCCCAGCGCCTCAATCAGCGCGGATGCAAAGCGCGCATCCCGAGCATCGCCAAGCCGACGCGCGGAGATTGCACGCACCTCCGCGTCCTCATCCGTGAGCAGGGCCTGTCTCAGCGCGTAGCGTCCCACCAACTCCGAGACCTCGACCGCGCCCGCCGCCTCGCGCCGCACCGTGACGTCCTCGTCGAGCAACCGCACGGTGGCCAGGTCCAGTTCGAGCATCGTCGGAGACTCTAGGCGCCCTGCTACACTGCGGACATGCCCGACATGCTGGCCATCATCAGCAAGGCGATTTTCGAGAAGGAGGCCGCCGGCCTCTCTCCCGGCCAGGTGTTGCCGACGGACCGCTACCGCAGCCAGAGCAAGCACCTGGCTCCACTCGAGGACGGCGGACGCCTCTTCCTCGTCACCGTGCGTCCACCCAACGAGGCCCTCTGGCTCGTCGCCGTGCTCGAAGGCCTGTCCTCCGATGACGAGGGCTGGGTCGGCCGCAAGAACCGCGTCCCCATCACCGACGTCACCTCCGCCATCCCCACGCTGCGCTTCGAGTCCGGCAAGGGCATCCAGGCCGCGAAGGGCGCGCTGGGCATGTCCCTCCAGACGCCTCGTGTCCTCACCTCGGCGGACGCGGAGCTCCTGCTCGGAAGCGCGGGAGGCGGACCCATCAACTTCACCGCGCACCAGGAGCACTCCGCGCTGCCCTGCCTGTGCAAGCAGTGTCTCCCCCGAAGCCCCGAGCGCTCAGAAGCCCAGGGCATGCGCTTCATCCGCGCACAGGTGGAGACCGGAGGCCGGCTGCTCTACTACTGGCTGCCCGAGGAACTCACCGGCGACTCACGCGCTGTCGCCCAGGCCGTTCGCGGCGCCCTCATCGGACGGCTCGGCCCCTGACCCACGTTCACCGTCTGGCGGAAGGAAGCGCTGCTGCGCGTCCGGTGTGAGGAAGAGCGTGGTGCCTCGCCGCACCTC
>Ga0126314_10000441_pt1 | contig 20215 bp, 15 predicted proteins | sample Plot105B_FD_92535 | JGI IMG/M metagenome (GOLD analysis project Ga0126314, IMG submission 92535) | Serpentine soil microbial communities from UC McLaughlin Reserve, CA, USA - Plot105B | ecosystem: Environmental > Terrestrial > Soil > Grasslands | place: USA: UC McLaughlin Reserve, Lake County... | reverse complement strand
GGGGTGAAGACGAAGACCTCGTCGGTGAAGAGGTCCACCTTCACGGTCTCGAGGAACTCCTTCGGGTCCTTGAGGTCCTGCTGCCACTCCATCAGCTGGCGCAGCCAGGCGAACTTCTCGTCATCCTTGGAGATGACGGCCTTGCCCTCCTTGTACTTCCAGTGGGCGGCGATGCCTTCCTCGGCGATCTTGTGCATCTCCGCCGTGCGGATCTGCACCTCCACGCGCTCGCTCAGCGGGCCAATCACCGTGGTGTGCAGCGACTGGTACATGTTGGGCTTCGGAATCGCGATGAAGTCCTTGAAGCGACCCGGCACCGGCTTCCACATCTCGTGCACCAGGCCCAGCGCCTCGTAGCAGGCGGGCGCGGCGGGAGAGATGATGCGGAAGGCGATGATGTCGTGGATCTGATCGAAGTCGATGCCCTGTGACTTGATCTTCTTGTAGATGCTGTAGACGTGCTTGAAGCGGCCGGAGACCTCGCCCTTCAGGCCGCGCTCCGCGAGCTTGGAGCGGATGAGGTCGCAGGTGTCCTCGATGTACTTCTCCCGCTCCTTCTTGCGCTTGTTGAGCTTCTCCTGGAGGCCGAAGAACTCCTGCGGCTTCACGTAGCGGAAGCTCAGGTCCTCCAGCTCCGTCTTTATCCAGGAGATGCCGAGCCGGTTCGCCAGGGGCGCGTAGATGTCCAGCGTCTCCTGGGCGATGCGCGCCTGCTTCTCCTCGTTCATGTGGTCCAGCGTCCGCATGTTGTGCGTGCGGTCCGCCAGCTTCACGAGGATGACGCGGATGTCCTGCGCCATCGCGATGATCATCTTCCGGAAGTTCTCCGCCTGCTTCTCCTCCTGGGAGAGCGTGGCGGACGCGGAGAACTTGGACAGCTTGGTGACGCCGTCCACCAGCTGGGCCACCTCCGCGCCGAACAGCTCCGTGAGCTCCTCCGCGGTGGCGAGCGTGTCCTCGATGGTATCGTGGAGCAGACCGGTGACGATGGAGGCCTCGTCCAGCTTGAGGTCCGCGAGGATGCCGGCCACCTCCAGCGGGTGGACGAGATAGGGCTCGCCCGACTTCCTCAGTTGGCCTTGATGCACCTTGGCCGAGTAGACGTAGGCCTTCTTGATGATGTCCAGGTCGGGGTCCGGGTGGTACGAGGAAACCCGTTGGAGGATGTCGTTCAGGCGGATCATCGAAGCAGGGGGAATCGTAACTTCGTGCCGGAGGGGGGGCAACGTTGCCCCACGGAACCTGTCGTATTTCTCTTCCAGACGTGTCCCACCCATCGCGTTCGCTTTCGTTGACCCGACGTTTTACGCGCCCGTAGATTCGCCTACGCCCATGTCACAGCTCTTGTTGTCGTCTCTCTCCGTGGTTTGCCCGACCTGTGACGGGTTCAATCCGCCACGCTCGGCCTCCTGCGTGCTCTGCGGCCAGGCCCTGGGAGACGCACCCGCCACCCGGCCTCCCGCCGCGAAGCCCGCCGTCACCGCCCGGCCCCCCGCCGCGACTCCCCAAGGAGGCCGGCCCGCCGCCGTGGCCTCCTTCCCCGGCCCCGCCTCCAAGACGGGCGAGCCCGCCAGCCCCCCTGTCACGCCTCTCCCGCCCAGCGCCATTCCTCCGGGGATGCGCCCCTCCGCCCGGACGCCGCCTCCCACGGCCGCCGCCGGGTTGATGGTGGAGCGGCCCGCCAGCACGCGCGCGCCCGCGACTCCTCCCTCCCTGGCGCCTCGGGGCTCGGCGCCCGCGGGGCCCGCCAACACCCGACCGCCGCCTCCGGTGCCGGATGCCGCCCTGCCCGGCCGCGCTGGTGCCACGGCGCCTCCTGTCGCGGCCCCCCGTCCCGCCCCCGCCGCGTCGCGGTTTGGCCTGGCGGTCATCGCGGGCTCGACGCGGGGTCAGCGCTACAAGCTGCCCGTCACCGGTTGCGTCGTCGGCCGCCAGCGCGGCGCCATCCTCTTTCCCGACGACGGCTTCGTGTCCCCGCTGCACGCCACCTTCCTGGTGAAGGACGGCGCGCTCTTCGTGCGTGACGAGTCCAGCGCCTCGGGCGTGTTCGTCACGGTGGCGGGCACGGAGGCCATCACCGCGCGCACCCACTTCAGCGCGGGGCAGCGGCTGTTCCGCTTCACGGGCCGGCTGGAGACGCCCGTGCCGGTTCCGGGTCGTCCCCTCGTCTACGGCGCCCCGGTGCCACTCGGCCAGGCGGTGTACGGCGTCGAGGAGGTCATCTTCGGTGGCCGGGGAGGCCGCGCGGTGGTGACGGCCGCCCCGCTGCTCACGCTGGGCCAGGCGCACTGTGACTTGAGCTTCCCGGGAGACGAGGGCCTCGCCGGTCGCCACTGCGAGCTGTCCCCCACTCCCACGGGAGCGCTGCTGCGCGACTTGTCCGGCGGCCTGGGCACCTACGTGCGCATCCCCGCGGGCGAGGAGCGTCCCCTGCGTCCGGGAGACCGCGTGCGCCTGGGGCAGCACGTGCTCCAGGTGGAGACGCTCGGCTAGCCGGTCAGCGCGAGCGCATGGGCACTTCGCCCGGCGCGCTCGCTACGGGCTCGACGGGCGGGCCACCGCGCCACCCAGGCGCTGCTCGATGAGCGGGCGGGCCTTGGAGTCCGCCACCTCGCGCAGGTGCCGCGACCACCAGCCGCGCGCCTCCTCGAGCTGATCCTTCTGCCAGTAGAGTTCGCCCAGTTTGAGCGCCAGCTCCGGGTCCGGGTTCTTCTCGAAGGCCTCACGGTACTTGGCGATGGCGAGCCCCGCGTCTCCACGCTCCAGCGCGAGATCTCCCGCCTGCACGTGCGTGCGGGACTCCTCCAGGTTGCGGTTCGTCGCGGAGATCTGCTGCTCGTACAGCGGCTGCTCGGCGTCGCCCACCGACGTGCTCACCTTGCCGGGCACGGGCGCGTTGCGTGGGACGGCGAAGGGGGAGATGGGTCCCGTCTTCCCGCCGCCGTTGAAGTAATAGAAGTAGGTGAAGAAGAGGCCCGCGCCGAGCACCAGCAGCACGGTGAGCGACTTGAAGAAGAAGCCCAGTCCTCCGCCGCTCACCCCGGGCTGCGTGGGGATGATGGAGTCGGTCTTCTCCCGCGTCGCGGACATGACGTCGGCGTTGGAGGGCAGCGGTGAGAGCACGTCCGGCAGCGCGCGGACCGTGGCCTCCACCGTCATCTCGTTGCCCCACTCCGGGGCCGTGGCGTCGTCGTTGCGTCCGGTGGACGACTTGCGCGGCAGCGGCGCGAGCACCGCCGACGGCTGGGGCCGCCGCGAGGGCGACTCCGTGCGACGTCGCTCCTTCTCCACCGCCATCAGCTCCGCGCGGAACGCCTCCGCGTTGGCGGGCCGGTCATCCGGGCTCTTGGAGAGCGTGCGCAGGATGAGCCGCTCCATGGCCGGGGAGATGCGCGCGTCGGGCCGGCGCCGCGTGGGAGGCGGCGGCTCCTCGGTGAGGTGCTTGGTGGCGAAGCCCACCGCCGAGTCCGACTCGAACGGCAACAGGCCCGTCATCAACTGGTAGAGGATGACGCCCACGGCGTACAGGTCCGAGCGGTGGTCCAGCGTGGCGCCGCGCGCCTGCTCCGGGGACATGTACTCGGGCGTGCCGCAGACGAAGCCCGCGCGTGTGAGGGCGGGACCGTCGTCGGTGGAGTCGGTGATTTTCGCGATGCCGAAGTCGAGCACCTTGACGAAGTCCGGCTCGTTGCGCCGCTGCTCCACCATGATGTTCTCGGGCTTGAGGTCCCGGTGGATGACGCCCGCGCCGTGCGCGTCCGAGAGCGCGCCGAGCACCTGGCTGACGATGCGCACCACGCGCCCCTCGCCCAGGGGCCACTCGCGGCTGAGAATCTGGTGCAGGTCCTGCCCCGCCACGTACTCCATGGCGATGAAGAGCGCGCCGTCCTCGGCCTGGCCGAAGTCCAGCACGCTGATGGAGTTGCGGTGGTTCAGCCGGCTGGCGGCCTTGGCCTCGCGCTGGAAGCGCGCCACGGTGCGCTCGTCCGACAGCAGCGTGTGCCGGAGGACCTTGAGGACCACCACCTTGTCGAGGGAGATCTGCCGGGCTCGGAACACGCGGCCCATGCCTCCCTCGCCAATGAGGGCCTCGACCCGGTATTTCTGGGCAATCGTCAGGCCGACGTAGTCGTCAGCATCCGGCGCGCGCACGAGTGTCGCGCCGCAGGCCGGGCAGAAACGGGAGGATTCTTGGGCGTCAGCGCCGCAGGAGGGGCAGTGCAAGTCAACGTCCCCGAAGGGTGGGGTCCGGAGTTCACCACGTCGCTCGGGTCCTGAGCAAGCCGCTCGCAAGACGAGCAACCACGCTTGACCCCTGGTAGAAACGCGGAGCCCTCATGGAAGCGATGGAATACTGCCCCCGTTGCGACGCCGAAAACCCCCGGGATGCCACCGTCTGCCGAGCGTGCGGCTCACCGCTGCGCTCCGGGACGATGGTCATGGCCGTGGCCAGCCTGTCCACGCGCCCCCAGGTCTCCATCCGCGTGGTGCGGGCCGACGGCGGCCCCGAGTCCGTCGTCCGCATGCAGCGAGACACCCTCACCTGCGGCCAGCAGGGGGAGATCTCCCTCCCGGACGACCCCTTCATCATGCCCGTCCAGATGCGCTTCTTCTTCTCCGGCTCCCGGCTGGCGGTGGAGGACGTGGGCGGCGCCAACGGCGTCTTCGTGCGGCTGCGCCAGGAGCGGGAGCTGTCCCCGGGCGGTGAGCTGCGCCTGGGCCGGCAGCGGCTGGTGCTGGAGCCCATCCCCACCGCGACGCAGGGCCCTGGGGGGACGCAGATCTGGGGCTCGCCGGATCCCGGCTACCGCCTGCGCCTCATCCAGCTCTTGGAGGGCGGGCTGCGGGGCGGGGCCTATCCGCTGCGCGAGGGCGACAACCTGCTGGGACGCGAGCAGGGCGACCTCACCTTCCCCACGGACGGCTTCGTCTCCGGGCGACACGCGGTGCTGCAGGTCCGCCAGGACCGCTTGACGGTGCGGGACGTCGGCTCGTCCAACGGCACGTTCATGCGGCTGGCCGGCCCCACCTTCGTGGACAACGGGGACCACTACCTCATCGGCCGGCAGCTGCTCCGGGTCGAAATCCAGGCGCCGCTGGCCTGAAGCGGCACCCTCCCGGCACTCGCGCCCGGGCCGCACGGGGGACTCCCGCGCGGCCCTGGGCCCCCACGGCGCTCAGCCGTAGGACTTCTCTTTCTTCTCCTGCTCCTCCTTGCAGCGGATGCAGAGCGTCGTCACCGGACGCGCCTCCAACCGCTTGGGGGAGATGTCCTCCTCGCATCGCTCGCAGATGCCGAACGTGCCGTCCTCGATGCGGGCCAGCGCCCGATCGATCTTCGTGAGCAAGAACTTCTCCCGGTCCCGCAGTCGGAACTGCATCGATTGCGCGTACTCCGAAGAGGCCAGGTCAATCTCATCGGGGAGGTCGTCCGTGTCGAAACTCGCCTCCTCCAGCAGGGTCTTCTTGGCGTTCTCGAGCAGGCTCGTCTTGCTGTCCTCGAGCATCTTCTTGTAACGCTTGAGATCTTTCTGGTTCACAGCCTTCGCTCCAGTGCGCGAGGGTTTTTGGGCCCTGTCCCCCAAAAAAAGGGCCCGAAAGCTTTATTCAGGGAGCCGTCGGTGTCAAGCTGACCCAGTCACGAATGCGGGTGAATGGGAGGGCGGTTGAGCGAGAACACGAAGTTTGATCGGGAGTTCCTGCGCTCGGCCCTCTCGCTTGCAGCCAAGAGCGATGTGGATCATTTCCTCTACATCTGTGACACGCCCATCCCTCCCGAGGAACTTCGGGGCCGGCCTGCTCGCAAGAAGCTCGTGTATGCGGTGACGCTGGACAAGCTGGCACAGGAGCACCTGCTTCGGAAGGTCCGTGCGCTCGTCATCCCCGCCTACGACTATTCGCGCACCGAGCGGGTGAAGGTGGCGCTCGTCTCCGCGCTCTCGCAGGGGGCGTTCAAGGAAGGCGACCTGGTGCTCTGCATGACGGGCCGTGTGGGTCGCGCGCCGGACACGCTGATGCAGATGCGGATTGGTGGCTCGCTGGATGATCGGCTCGCGATTGAAGGGGTGAAACTGGGCGAAGAGTTTAACTCCCAGGTGGTCGACGCGCTCATCCAGTTGGCGCTCCAGATTGGCCAGGAGGGCTTCGAGGGCCACCCCATCGGCACCATCATCACCATCGGCGACCACACGACGGTGCTGGAGAAGAGCCGGCAGATGACCATCAACCCGTTCCAGGGCCTGTCCGAGGCCGAGCGGAACGTGTTGGACCCGAAGATTCGGGAGGCCATCAAGAACTTCTCGGTGCTGGACGGCGCCTTCATCATCCGCGAGGACGGCGTGGTGCTGGCCGCGGGGCGCTACCTGTCCGCGCAGGACGAGCTGGTGAAGATTCCGCTCGGCCTGGGTGCCCGGCACGCGGCCGCCGCGGGAATCACCTCCTCCACGGCCTGCATCGCGCTGGTGGTGAGCCAGACGTCCGGCGCGGTGCGCCTCTTCAAGGGCGGCAACATCGTCCTGGAGCTGCACCAGACGGCGCGCCGCACCTGAAGCACGAAGCTCAGTCCGCCTTGTCCGCCTTGTCCTGGCGCTCCTCGCGGTAGACCTCCGCCAGCGCGTGCGCGCGCTCCACCTCGTCGCGCGCCGCGTCCACCACCAGCGCATGTTCGAAGCGGGCCACCTGCTCCTTCAGCGCGTCGGTGACGATGCCGCCCAGGGTGAGGCGCGCGGAGGCACTCTCCCGCTCGCGGCGCAGCTCCTCCACCCGGTCTCCCAGCTCCGCGGCGGCCTCCAGCAGCAGCTTGCCGTCCGAGTCCGCGCGCTCCAGCGACTCGCGGGTGGTGGCCAGCAGGGCCTCCGCCTGCGCGCGGTCCTTCGTGAGCACCGCCACGGCCTTCGAGTCCCCTCGCGAGGCGGCGGTGGCCTGGCGCGAGGCCAGCTCGTCCAGGCGGCGCGAGTAGCGCTCCACCGCGCGAGCCAGGTCCCCTTTCAGGGCGAGCAACGTGGCGGCGGACTTGCGCAGCTCGGCGGCCTGGCGGTCGAGGTTCTCCAGCAGCGCGTCGAAGGCGACGAGCGGGTCGGCCGGGCGGGCGCGCTCCTTCTTCCGTTTCCAGAGGCCGAAGAACATGGCGTTGGACGCAAGCCTAGCCGAAGGGCCGGCACAACAGCCGCACTCGCGTGAGCGCGTCCGTCACCGACGGTCCTCCCACGGACAGCGCTGCGAGGTAGCGCGCCGGGGTCAGCCCATACACCGCCAGCAGGTGCTGAAGGAGCACCACGCTCTCCGTGGCGCGCTTGTCGGCGGGAGCCAGCGAGGCGGCCTCGACGAGCGCGCCGAGGATGTCCACCACGCGCCCCACGACGTCGGGGCCGGGCACCTGTCCGCCCTCGGGGCGCGGCGGAGCTTCGGGGAAGAGGGCCTCGAACGAGGCCTCCACGGCGACGGGGGCCACGGTGTTCCGCCCGGTGGCGACGCGCTCCAGCGCCTCCAGGTGCGGCGCGAGCTTGTCCAGCGCATCCGCCGTCGCGGGGACGTCCCGAGGCAGCAGCGTGCGCCAGGGCGTGTCGAACTCGGTGCGGGCCCACTGAATCTCCTCGTCGGAGAGGTGGTGGTAGAAGGCGCGGATGCCGGAGGCGCGCTGCTCGCGGACGAGCGAGCGGAGGTCCGGGTTCTCCTCGCCCAGGGAGATGAAGCTCAGGGCGATATCCAGCGAGCCCATGGGCGCACGGGTGCGGCGGATGAGGTCCAGGTCCACGCGGTCCTCTCCGTCCGTGACGAGGACGACGGTGGCGCGGGCGAGGTACGGGTCTCTTCCCTGCGCGGCGCGGATGGAGTCGAAGGCCGACATCAGCGCGAGGGAGATGTCCGTCTGGCCCTCCGCCGGCGAGTCCCGGAAGAGGCGTTCGATTTGCCGGGTGGCCTCGGCGGCGGTGTCCACGCGGGCCAGCTCGGTGGGCACGTCGTTGAAGAAGCTGAAGTAGAGCGGGTCGAACGTCTCCCCCCGGCGAGCCTTGACGCGCAGGTTGTTCAGCTCGGCGATGATGAGGGCGTCCCGGAAGCGGGCCCTGGCGCCGTGCATGGAGCCGGAGGCGTCGCAGACATAGACGCGCACGGCGGTGCGCTTCACCTTCTTCGACTGCGGCGGCGGCGCGTCTTCCAGGTAGGCGCGCACCAGTTGCCGGTTGGCCGCGAGGTCCCTGAGCAGCATCCGGGGGTCCGTCAGCACGAAGTTGTGCACCTCGTGCAGGCCGCCCGTCACCTCGAACGTCATCGTCTGGGTGGGATAGGGAACGCGCCGGGGCACGGGCCGCGACACCTGGGTCTCCGCCAGGACGATCTCCTCCGAGAGCGCGTCCTCCACGTCGAAGTAGCGGGCGCACCCCGCCGCCAGCTCGAAGGTCGCGAGCTGCTCGGGCCGCAGCGAGAAGGCCAGGTCCGCCAGCAGCTCGTCCGGGCGCGGCGTGGCGGTCTCTGGCCGAGCCTCCTTGGGTGCGGACTCACCGAACCAGTGAGCCAGCGCATCTCGCTCGGCGCGCTCCACCAGGTCCGTCAGGTGGGCACGGGAGGGCAACAGGGGCTCCAGCGCCGAGCGCGCGGACGCCGCCAGCTCCAGGTCCCCCGCCTCCAACGCGCGCTCGTAGAGGCCCCGCAGCGAGCGGTATGCGGCCTGAGGGTCATGTCGGGCCGCGTGACGCACGTGGCGCAGGAACTCCTCCAGCGAGCGCACGGCGGGCACGGCGCGCGTGCGCTCGCGGGCCTCGGCCACCTCGCGGCGCAGCGGAAGACCGCGCTCGCGGTCATGGTCCGCGCCCAGGCGCAGCAACATCTCGTGGGCCAGGTCCAGGTCCCTGCGCTTCTGCACGACGTCGACGACGTTCTCCTGGGCGCGCAGCGCGAAGTACTCGGCCACGGCCATCCGGGAGCTGCTGGGAGGCCGCTGCTTCCTCGCGGAGGCCGGGCGCTCGAAGGCGACGAAGTCCTCGTCGTCATCGACGGGCGCCGACGGCGGACGGGCGAAGAGGTCGGCCACCTTCACGGCCCGCGCGAGTTGGACGAAGGCGCGCTCGAGCACCGTGACGGTTCCTGGCGGCAGCACTCCCGCACGCCAGGCGCGCTCCACGCGCTCCACGCACTCCTCCATTTCCTCCAGGGCCTGCCCGGCGCGTGACTGGAGTCCCTGGGACAAGGCCCCTGCCAGCCCTCGACGCGCCCCCAGCTCCCGCAGCAGCTGCGCATCCGCGGAGGTGTGGACGCCCACCTTGTCCAGCTCCCGGTCCAACAACGCGAGCACGGGGAGGGCCAGGTCGCCGGGCCCCGTGACTTTGCGCCCGAACGTCCACCAGCGCGGCGCGCTCCCGGGGGGCGCCGGGTGGCTGAGCGCGTCCAGGCGCCGTCGCAGGTCCGTGAGCCGCCGGGAGAGCATGCTCAGCCGCCTCTCCGCGCCCTATCCGACGGGGACGTGCTCACGCGGCGGACCGCCGCTCCAGCACCTGGCGGCTGTAGCGTCCGAAGTCCTCGTCGATGCCTCGCAGTTGGACATCCAGCCGCTGCGCGCCCTCACCCACTTCACCTGGAATGGCCGCGAGCAGCGACAGCACGCCCTTGAGGCGCACCAGCTCCCCTTCCTTCAGGGCCAGCAACGGGAAGCGACTGCGCACCAGCCGGTCCACCGTGCGCTCCACCTCGGGCCGCTCCGTCAAGGACTCGGGCGTCGGCAGCGAGGTCAGGAGCTGGGTGAGCCAGCTTCGCAGGTACTTCACGCGCGTGTGGATGAAGGTGAGCTCCGCCTGGGCCACCGCCGCGCGGGCGCTCTCGGAGAAGAAGGCCGAGGCCGAGCCTCCCCGGGTGAACGCGAGCTGTCCATCCAGGCCCAGCAACGCCGCCAGCTCGCCATCCGGAGCCTTGGCGGAGAACTCTCCCCGGTAGAAGACGTAGGCATCGCCGTTGAGGACGGCGGCGGCCGGAGGAGCCGGGGCCGTCCCCTCGCGCGTGAGGTGCCGGGCGTGCTCGCGGAGCCGCCCGTCGAGGATGCCCTGGCACTCCCCCATCACCACGTCGACGGGCAGGCCCTCGCGCCGGAGGTTCTCCGCCACGGCCTGCACCGCGCGCCCATACTGTTCGATGCGATCGAACGGAGTGGAGGCCAGCACCTCGCGCGCATACGCGAGGCCCAAGGGCAGCAGCAGCTCCTCCTTGAAGCTCCGCTGCGTCGGGTCCAACGCGACCAGCGACTGCTCAAGCTGGGACAGCCGTCGCGAGTCCGCGGCCAGCGTCTCCAGCGGCTCCTTGCGGCTTCGCGCGGACGTCCCCTGGAACGCGACGGTCGCCCGGCGCCGCAACGCGCCCACCACCCGCTTGCGCGCGGCGGCCTCCGCCAGGCGCAGCCGCTCCACCGCAGCGGGGGCGCCTTCGCCGAGGATTCCCACCAGGTCGGCGGTCCTGGACAGCTCCTCCTCCAGGTTGTCCGCCAGCCCCACCAGCCCCTCCAGCTTGAGGCCCTCCTCGAAGTCCGCGCTCTCCGCGGTCAGGGCAATCATCTCCAGGGCCCCCTCCAGGAAGCGCGCCGTGGACTCGCTCAACGGAGCCAGACCGACCTTCAGCTCGGGGATGACGCGGCACAGCTCCAGCACGTCCTGGAACGAGGTCAGCAGGGCCAGCCCTCCCCGCCCCTCGCCCTGTCCCGCCATGCCTCGCGCGAGCCGCTGGTCCATCGCCGCGACCAGCGCCCGGGCGGACACCAGCAGCGGGGCACGGTTCTGCGGATGACGAGGCCCGGGCACCAGCTTCGTCAGCAGGCCTCGCGCCGAGGTGGAAGCCAGGGACGGCTGCCAGTTGCGTGAGAGGGCCTCCACCGCCGACGCCTCATCGGCGGAGCCCAGCGACTGGGCCTCGCGCTCCTGCCCTCCACCCAGTTCTTGTCGGACCTTCGCGATGACCTCGTCGAACGCGCGCTGCTCCAGGCGGACGATTTCGAGCTGGGCCCGCTCCCGGGGGTCCACCACCGACTTGAGCAGCGCCTCCGTCTCGGCGGACGGGGGCCCCCCGAGCAGGAAGAACCAGCGCAGCGCGTCCAGGTCCTCCACGCTGGCCTCCAGCGGTCGCTCCGGCCGCCGGTAGATTTGATCTCTCACCACCGCGGCCTTCAGCGCCCACAGCGCCTTCACGGCGGAGCGCTGGGAGAAGTACTTCGTGGGCACGTAGTCGGGCAGCTTGGAGACCTGCGCCGTCAGCGCCCGCTCCAGGGCCTCCGCCAGCAACTCCACGCCCTCCAGCACCTCACTGGGAACCTTCACCCTCGACACGGCGTCCTGCAACAGGTCCACCTGCTGCAATGAGAGCGGGGCCCGCAGGTCCGCCCGAGCGCCCTGCGCGAAGCGCTGCAGCATGGCCGCGCGGCTCTCCTTCCGGGCGAAGGACTTGGGCACGAAGCTGATGAAGCTCAGCCGGTCGGCGAAGGCGAGCAGCAGCTCGGGTGAGCGCGCCAGCACCTCGGAGAGATACCGGTTGCTCGTCATGATGACGCACTCGGTGCGCCCCGCCGTCACCCGCCGCCCGTGCTTCAGCTCACGCTCGAACAGCACGTTGAGGATGGAGCGCAGCAGCATGTCCCGGCCGTCGAAAATCTCATCCAGGAAAGCGTGCTGCGAGCCCAGCATGCCCTCGTCGGTGAGGTACTCGGTGCGCCCCGTCTCCGTCAGGACCTTGAAGTCCACGGGGCCCAGCAGGTCCGTCTGGACGGTGGACTCGGCGAGCTGCTTGGAGAACAGCGAGGGCTGGCCGGTATGCTCGTCGATGATGCGCCCCAGCACCGCGCTGGCGATGGCGCTCTTCGCCGTCCCGGGAGGGCCTATCACCAGCACGTGCTCCCGACTCAGGAGGGCCAGCTCTAGCTGTGTGAAGAGCGTCTCTCGCTCCAGGTAGACGTCCCGCAGCTCGCTGAAGAAGTGGCGAAAGGCGCGAGCGGCCTGGAGATAGGGCGGCGGATGGGCTTGCACGAACCCATGCTACCCGCCGCCCTCTGTCTATTTGAAGTGGACCGCGCAACCCGCGTCAGAACAGGCCCTTCCGGCAATCTTGAACCGGTAGCGGGCGAGGACCCGGTAGAGCACGTCCGAGAGCTGGCGAATCCCGGGGACGTAGTAGACGTACAGCAGCCGACCCAAGGGGTGCCTGCCCAGCGCCCTGACGATGGCCTCCGCCCCTTCCAGCACCCGCCCATCCGCCTGGACGAGCTGCATGGCGTTCTCGCACCGCTCCGCGCTGATGCCCGGGAAGGCCTCCAGCACGCCCTCGTCCCGGAACGAGCGAAGCTGCGTCCCCCGGCCCCCCAGCATCCTCTGGAACTCGCGGGCCGCGCCGCTGCAGATGCGGCAATGCCCGTCGTAGAGGATCACATCGTTCCCCGGCGGCGTCGTCTTCAGCACCATCCGCGTCACCTCCACCCTGGGTTCTATGTCAGCGGGAAACGAGAGTGTCATGCAGATGCGCATGCACGCCGCGCCAGATGTCATGCTGCCGCTCGATGGGGTCCATCAGCTTGAGGCCCACCGACGTCGCGGGTGAGCTGCCCTGGAAGGCCGAGTACTGGCGCAGTCGCGTTCCACCCGCCCCGTCCTCCTCGAACACGAAGCGGTTCGTCCCCCGCAGCGGGTGCCCGTCCAGGGTGGTGATGTGGACGGTACGCGTCCCGGCCTCCAGTTGGAACGCCACGGGGGCCCAGACCGGAGGAGGCCCCTTCTCCTCCAGGAACACCTTCGCCCCATCCGTCAGCGCCACGGTGGCCGGCTGGAGGCGGATACCCGCGGACTCGAACACGGGCCCGGGGTTGCGCACGAAGTAGGCCCAGGCCACCTCGGGCGGAACACCGGGAAGCGCGCTGGTGTAGTCCGTCAGGGACGTGGGCGCCCCCTGGATGGGAGGGCTGGGCTCCAGGAGCCGCAGGTGCCCCCGCGCATAGGCGTCCACCACGCTCCCGCCCCTCATCACCAGGCTCGCGGTGGCCGCCTCCGACTGCGCCAGCGTGAAGGCGCCCTGCTTCAGCTGCTCCCGCACGCTCCCCATGGGCCGGGGAGGAAACGAGCCGCCCACCGCGAAGTCGAAGCCGTTCGACCCGCCCGTCCTCGGGCCGCAGCGAGGCCCCGGCACCAGGAAGCCTCCCGAGCCTCCGGGCAGCAGCCCCTGGAACACCTCCAGGGTGCTTGCCGAAGCGTCCTTCATTGGAGGCGGAGCGCCACGGGCGGGAGCGGAGTCGAGGGAAGCCGCCCCGACCTCGCCTTCGACAGGCAGGGACGAAGCGGAGGACAGCGGGGACGCGACGCGAGTCATGCGGGCACCTCACACGAAGACGTGGAGCCCCGCCCCGTTGCATCCCCATCACCAACGCGCATCCCAGTCCCCTCAACCCCTTGCCGCCCACCCCGCGTCCCGCCTCGCATACGGCCATCCAGCGGTTCGGAAGCCTCGGGCCCCGGAAACGCAGAAGGGCCGGCCCCCCGCGTGTGGCGGGAGCACCGGCCCTCTGCTTCACCACCCGGGCCTCAAGGGGCCCTGGGGGCTACGACTGGCGGAACTCGGCGTCCACCACGTCGTCCTTCTTCGCGCCCGGCTGCGCCCCGGGAGCAGCGCCGCCGCCCGGAGGAGGCTCGCCACCCGGCGCCCCACCCGTGGCCTTGTACATCTCCTCGGCGGCCTTGTAGCTGGCGGCCTGGAGCTTCTCGAGCGCGGACTTGATGGCGTCCTTGTCCTGGCCCTCGCGGACCTTGTTCAGCTCCGCCACGCTGTCCTCGAGCGCCTTCGCCACGTCCGGAGTGAGCTTCTCCTTGTTCTCCTTGACGAGCTTCTCCGCGGCGTAGGACTGGGCCTCCGCCTGGTTCTTCAGCTCCACCAGCTCGCGGCGCTCCTTGTCGGCCGCCTCGTTCGAGCGGGCGTCCGCGACCATCTTCTCCACCTCGTCCTTCGCGAGACCGGACGAGTGGGTGATGGTGACCTTCTGCTCCTTGCCCGTCGCCTTGTCCTTGGCGTTGACGTTGAGGATGCCGTTGGCGTCCAGGTCGAACGTCACCTCGATCTGCGGCACGCCACGCGGCGCGGGCGGCAGACCCGTCAGGTGGAAGCGGCCCAGGCTCCGGTTGTCGTTCGCCATCTCGCGCTCACCCTGGAGCACGTGGATCTCCACCTGCGACTGGCCATCCGCCGCCGTGGAGAACGTCTCCGACTTGCGCGTGGGGATGGTGGTGTTGCGCTCGATGAGCTTGGTCATCACCCCGCCCAGCGTCTCCACGCCCAGGCTCAGCGGCGTCACGTCCAGCAGGAGGATGTCCTTCACCTCGCCGGAGAGCACACCCGCCTGCACCGCCGCGCCGACGGCGACGACCTCGTCCGGGTTCACCGAACGGTTCGGCTCCTTGCCGAACAGCCGCTTCACCGCTTCCTGCACCTTCGGGATGCGCGTGGTACCGCCCACGAGCACGACCTCGTTGAGGTCCTTGAGGTCCACGCCCGAGTCCTTCAGGCACTTGCGGCACGGCTCCAGCGAACGCTCGATGAGGTCATCGATCATCGCCTCGAACTTGGCGCGCGTGAGCTTCAGGTTGAGGTGCTTCGGACCGGACGCGTCCGCCGTGAGGAACGGCAGGTTGATGTCCGTCTCCGTCGCGCTCGACAGCTCGATCTTCGCCTTCTCCGCCGCCTCCTTCAGGCGCTGGAGGACCATCTTGTCCTTCTGGACGTCCAGCCCCGTGTCCTTCTTGAACTCGGAGATCAGCCAGTCCATGATCCGCTGGTCGATGTTGTCACCGCCCAGGTGCGTGTCGCCGTTGGTCGCGAGCACGTCGACCACGCTCTCGCCCACCTCCAGGATGGAGATGTCGAACGTGCCGCCGCCGAAGTCGTAGACGGCGATCTTCTCGTCCTTCTTCTTGTCCAGGCCGTACGCGAGCGCCGCCGCGGTCGGCTCGTTCACGATGCGCCGCACCGTGAGGCCCGCGATCTCCCCCGCGTCCTTCGTGGCCTGGCGCTGGGCGTCGTTGAAGTACGCCGGGACGGTGATGACCGCCTCCGTCACCTTCTCACCCAGGTAGTTCTCCGCCGCCCGCTTCAGCTTCAACAGCACCTGCGCGCTGATCTCCGGAGCGCTGTACTGCTTGCCGTCCAGTTCGATGCGCGCGTCGCCGTTGGGCCCCCGAGCAACCTTGTAGGGGACGAGCTTCGCCTCCTCGGTCACCTCGTCATGCCGCCGGCCCATGAAGCGCTTGCTGGAGTAGATGGTGCGCTCCGGGTTGGTGATGGCCTGGCGCTTCGCCACCTGACCAACCAGCCGCTCGCCGTCCTTCGTGAACGCGACGACCGAGGGCGTGATGCGGCTGCCTTCCTCGTTGACGATGACCTTGGGCTCGCGACCCTCCATGATCGCCACCACGCTGTTCGTGGTGCCCAGGTCGATCCCAATAATCTTGCCCACGGTTCGTATCCTCCGGAAATAACTGCGTTTTCTGCGAAAGCTCCTGATGTATGCCCAACGTAACCACCCACCCCCCTGTGTCAAACCGGAGGCAACGTCGGGCCCTCTGGCACAAGGTGGTGCTCCCAGGTGCGTAGCGCAGTGCGCACGAGGCTGGTTGCCGCGTCACGCCATCGCCACTTTCACGGCACGGGTGCGTAACGCGCTCTACACCGCTGTCACCCCCAGGTAGCAACCGGGCGACCTTACGCACTGCAACCAACGCTGCAACCCCTTGGAATGACATGCCTGCCCGCCTGCTGACGCCTCGCGTCACCCGTTGGCAATGAAAGTGCACATTGCGGCAGCGCGTCGATGTCGGGTTCCCCCACCCGCACCTACCCTGGAGCCTGTCCCCATGCTGGTTCAGCCCCTGCGCTCTCCGGACCTCCGCCGCTCCCCTTCGGCGGACGTGTCCGTCGAACCCAAGGTCGCGGTGCTCCTCAACGCCAATGCCCGGAAGGTGGATGCCCGGGTGGTGAAGTCCCTGTCGCATGTGGTGCCGGAGCAGGACCTGTTCCTCTCCCGCTCGCAGTTGGACGGCCGGCGCATCGCCCAGACGGTGCTGGAGCGCGGCTATCCCATGGTCTTCACGGGCGGCGGCGACGGAACCTTCATGGGCTTCGTCAACGAGGTCCTCCAGCAGGTCGGCCCTCGAGGCCGCTTCGCCGGCCAGCAGGCGCCCCGCTTCGGCATCCTCAAGCTGGGCACGGGCAACGGCATCGCCGCCCACGTCAACGCCTCCGGCACCCGGGGCGACGGCATCCTCAACGACGTGCTGCGCGCCCGCACGGGTGAAGTCCCGGGCTTCCGCCCCATGGACCTGCTGATGGTGGACGGCCAGCGCGCGCCCTTCGCCGGGCTGGGCGTGGATGGCAAGGTGCTCAACGACTACATCTGGGTGAAGGAGAACCTGGGCAAGGGGCTCCTCAAGAGCGTGCTGTCCGGCAGCGGCGGCTACTTCTCCGCGGTGGCCTGCAAGACGGTGCCGCACTACCTGACGAACTCCACCTGGGTGGAGTGCGAGGTCGTCAACGGGCAGGCCGGCGAGGCGTACCGGCTGGGCGCGGACGGCCAGCCCGTGGGTGAGCCGGTGGCCCCTGGCGAGCTGCTCTTCCGGGGCAAGCTGATGATGGCCGCCGCGGGCACCATGCCCTTCTACGGCTACGGCTTCCGGATGTTCCCCTTCGCGTGTGGCCGGCGCGGCTTCATGCAGCTGCGGCTGGGCCAGGTGACGCCCACGCAGGTGCTGGCCAACCTGCCCCGGCTGTGGAACGGCCGCTGGTTCCCGCAGGGCCTGCACGACTTCCACGTCCGAGAGGCCACCATCCGCTTCGCGCGCCCCATGCCCTTCCAGGTGGGCGGCGACGCGGCCGGGTATCGGGATCAGGTGTCGCTGTCGGTGGCGCCCGAGTCCATCGAGCTGGTCGACTTCAACGGCGCGCTGAACTAGCCCGCGCCGCGAGGGGATGGGCCCGCCGCCCTCCCCTGCTTCCCGCCTAGCCCCTGTCGCGTGACGCCGGAGGCTTCTCGCCCGGCTCCTTGCGGCGGCCTATCAGGAAGGCATAGCTGACGCTGGCCTTGCCGTTGCTTTCGCGGTGCAGCGCCAGCTCCTCGCGCAGCGGGGACGCCTGGGGGCCGGACGTGGTCCTCAGACAGGCCTCCACCTCGCGGTAGTAGTCGTCGAGCTCCACGTCGTGCAGCGACTCCGCCGACTCCGGCTCGAAGCCGCCCAGCTCCAGCGACTGGAGCAGCTCTCGCGGCAGCAACAGGGGTGCGCCCAGACGGCGCTCCCACAGCTCGGCGGCGGCCTTCGGGAGGAAGCGCCCCACCCTCGCGGGGAAGGTCATCCCCAGTCGCCCACGCCTGGCCAGGAGCGGCCTCAGGGCCGACAGCGTCCCGCGCAGGGTGTACAGCACCCGGCCCTGGACGAGGATGGCGTCGAAGGCTCCATCCGGCAGGCCGAGCGAATCCAGGGCCACGCCGCGCACGTCGATGCGGTCCGTCAGGCCCAGGTTGCGCACGCGCTCGCGGAAGGAGGAGACCAGGGCCTCGTCCATGTCGGCGGCGAGGACGGAGCAGCCCATCTCCCGTGCCAGCAGCAGCGCCGCGGCGCCATCCGCGCCACACCCGAGCACCAGCACCCGAGCCCCCGGCTCCAGTTGGGCCACCTTGGCGAACCGCCGAGTCACGTCGTCCGAGCTGAACGCGCGCCGGGCGTCCGCGGGGTGGTACAGCGGAAAGGAATCTGCCGGGCTCATGGGCTCCTCATATACCCAACCCCGCCCGGACTTCCAGAGACGGCGCGGGGCCCCCACCCGGGGGAGGAGGCCGCGCGCGTCCGGCGTCACAGGTAGTAGACGATGCGCGGGTCCATTTTCAGGTGTTCATAGATGGTGCGCCGCTGCTCCTCGGACAGCAGGTACACCGACACGCTGAGGGACAGGTACTTGCCCTTGCTGCTGGGCTGCTCGCGGATGGAGTCCGGCGAGATTTCAGTGCCCATCATCTTCCTGAACAAGTCCCTCACGTGCTCCGCGAAGCCAGGCCCCTGCAGGCCCATCACCTTGAAGGTGTAGACCGAGGGGTACTCGATGAGGGGCTTCTTCTCTCCGTCTTCCGGAGGGGTGTCTCCAGGGCCGTCGGTCGTCATGACACGTCTCTTCGAGCAGGCACCCGCGGGTGCCTAGAGCAGGTTGGCGGCGAGCTCGGCCAGGGCACTGCGCTCGCCCTTGGCCATGGTGATGTGCGCGGCGATCTTCTCGCTCTTGAAGCGATTGACCACGTGCACCAGGCCGTTGTTGGTCGAATCCACGTAGGGGTTGTCAATCTGGAACGGGTCCCCCGTGAGGATGATCTTCGTGTTGTCTCCCACGCGGGTGATGATGGTCTTCACCTCGTGGGGCGTGAGGTTCTGCGCTTCGTCCACGATGATGAACTGGTTGGGGATGCTCCGGCCACGGATGTACGTGAGCGGCTCGATTTCCATCAGCCCCAGGTCCAGGAGCTCGTGATAGCCGCGGCCGGCCTTCTTGTCCGCGCGGCTGAGGTTCATCAGGAACTCCACGTTGTCGAAGATGGGCTGCATCCAGGGGTTGAGCTTCTCCTCGACGCTGCCGGGCAGATACCCGATGTCGCGCCCCAGGGGGAAGATGGGACGGCTCACCAGGAGCTTCTGGTAGAGGTTCTCCTCCGTCACCTTCTGGAGTCCCGCGGCGATGGCCAGCAGCGTCTTGCCCGTGCCCGCCTTGCCGACGATGGTGACGAGCTTGATGTCGTCGTTGAGCAGCAGGTCCAGGCAGAAGGCCTGCTCCATGTTGCGCGGGCGGATGCCCCAGGTGCCCTCCTTGCTCTGGCGAAGCAGCGGCACCAGCCGGTTCTTGAGCCCGTGCAACCGCCCCATGGCGGTGTGCGACGGGTTCGTCTCGTCCTTGAGCAGCACCAGCTGGTTGGGGAAGAGCGTGTCCACGTCCGGCAGCTCCACCTCCGCGCCGGGCTTGTACATCTGGTCCACCAGTTCCTTGGGGACCAGCCGCTCCGTGAAGCCGGTGTACAGCTCGGTGATCTCCACCCGCTCGGTGTCGTAGTCCTCGGCGATGAGGCCCAGGGCGTCCGCGCGGATGCGCAGGTTGGTGTCCTTGGTGATGAAGACGGCCTGGGTGTCCGGCTCCTGCTCCATCAGGTCGATGGCCACCGCGAGGATGCGGTTGTCCATCAGGTTGCTGTCCGCCATGGACAGGGGCAGGTCGCGGTCCGTGAAGCACACCCGCAGGAGGCCGCCCCGGGGCATGGGCACCCCTTCCTTCAGCGAGCCCTCCGCGCGGAAGGTGTCCAGGTAGCGCGCCACCATGCGGGCGTTGCGCCCCAGCTCGGAGAGATCTCTCTTGAACTGATCAATCTCCTCGATGACGTAGATGGGGATGATGACGTTGTTGTCCTCGAACGCGTAGATACTGCGCGGATCATGAAGGAGGACGTTGGTATCGAGGATGAAGTTCTTTCGCATCGTGGGTTCGCGCGACCTGATTGGTTCGGGTGCGACCGCTGGGGACCGTGCGACGTGGCTGAGTCTGACGCCTCCCCCAATATAGACAGCGGCTCCGACGGAAGCAGCCTGCTCTGCGTCGGAGGTGCGGGCTGTTCGAAACCCCACGCCTCGGCGCTCAGTGCGCGAGCACGGGGGCAAGCGGGTCGTACCCCAGCAGCTCCGCCAGTCGCTCGGGCGGTGGCCCTGGGGGCATTCGTTCCCAGGGGAAGCGCTGCTGGAGCGCCTCCTCGTCGAGCGTCAGCACCTGCCGGCCGGTCTGCTCGCGGGCCTCGGCCCAGGCCTTCGCGTCGAACGAGCGGATCAACCGGCGGCTGAGCGGCGACAACATGGGCATGGGGGTGAAGGGGAGGTGCTGCCCGTCGGCGTCGCGCATGCAGCCCAGCTCCACGGCCCAGGCGAGCAGCCAGCGAGGCATCTTCCCGCCGGCGCCGCGCAGCGCGAGGAATCTTCCCTGGGCCGCGCCGTCCACGAAGAGGAAGCGCCGGTCATAGACGCTCGCGGCGGCGAAGGTCGAAGGCGTGAGGGCCAGCGCCTCCGCGCCGATGCGACGGGCCATGAGCATCAGGAGCTCCAGCAGGGGCGCGGAGAGCGCGAGCCCGGGGTGGCTCTGCCCTGGCAGTGGGGGGCGGTGCCAGTCGAAGGAGCGGCCCGGGTTCTGGAGCAGCAGCGCG
>Ga0126314_10000440_pt1 | contig 20230 bp, 9 predicted proteins | sample Plot105B_FD_92535 | JGI IMG/M metagenome (GOLD analysis project Ga0126314, IMG submission 92535) | Serpentine soil microbial communities from UC McLaughlin Reserve, CA, USA - Plot105B | ecosystem: Environmental > Terrestrial > Soil > Grasslands | place: USA: UC McLaughlin Reserve, Lake County... | reverse complement strand
TGCTGACGGTACTGCGACACCTATGATCATTGTGATGCCTGATGCCAATACTGGCAGAAGGGGTTATTTTAATGATGTAAAAGGAGACTGGAATTATGAGGATTTCTTTTTTAAGGAATTGATTCCATTTATTGAGAAGAAGTACCGTGCAAAAACCGATAAGCGGTCGCGCGCAGTTGCCGGCTTGTCAATGGGTGGGGGAGGTACCTTCATGTATGCGCTGCATCATCCTGAACTTTTTTCTTCTGCCTGTCCGTTGAGTGCATCTGTTGGGCCCCTCAATATAGACGAAGCCAAGAAATCATTATCCAGAAACAATCCCAACATGCCCGATACCGCGGTTGCCAGTTATTACAACAGACACAGCGCGATAGCGCTGGTCAACAATATAACCGATGATCAGAAAAAAGCGGTGCGCTGGTATATCGACTGTGGAGATGATGATTTTCTATATGAAGGTAATGCCTTGATACATATTGCAATGAGAAAGAAAGAGGTACCTCATGAATTTCGAGTGCGTGATGGAGGTCATACCTGGACTTACTGGCGTGGGTCATTGCCAAAGGTACTGGAGTTCGTATCAGATTCATTCCATCAGTATTGATATTTATTTCTTTAATTTGCCGGCGATAAATTTTTGAATGAATCCAACCAGATTTTTGTTTTATTGTCTGATCTGGTCGTGCCTGCCGATTTCGGTACTGGCCCAGCAGGTAGATAAACTGATTCAAACCAGCATTTATAAAAGCTACTACTCTTATAAGGTTAAGAATCCCCTGTACGTAACTTATACGCTCAGTAAAGGCGGAGGCGACTGTGACCGTAAAGGTTTTAGCTTCAGGAAATGTGAGGAGCAGACTGCAGGAGATGAGGACTATACGGGAACTGGCTACGATAAGGGTCACCTTGCTAATGCAGAAGATTTTGCCTATGACTGTGAGCTGGATAAAGAGACTTTTTGTTATTATAACTGTTTGCCGCAAACGATAAAGCTAAACAGGGGAGTCTGGAAGAAATGGGAAATGAAACTCAGACTACTTTCCCAGGTCAGACCGATCTTTATCATTGCGGGAGGCATATTCAGTGATAAGCTCCTCAAGCCTGGACATCAGGTTATTGTTCCTGACTACTGTTATAAGGTGGTGGTAGACCCGCCAACTCATGAAATCCTTTACTGTTTGTTGTTTCCAAATGATGATAGCGGCGAAGTGCATACACTTAGTCTGGCAGAACTAAAGGCTAAACTGCCGTATGCATTGGTACCCTAATTTTCTGAAAGTAGACCTGACCTTTATTACAATTAATCTCTTGCTGCGCAATTAATTTTTCTGTAGATTTATCATAACCAAATTTTAACCCTGCCATGGACAGAAATAAGCCTCACTTGCGATAATTAGTCGGTATGAACCGCTATAGCAGTTATAATGATTATGAGTTGACCCAGCTGTTTATGTCTGGTGATGATGTTGCATTTAAAGAAATTTATCTGCGGTATGACAAGCCTTTATATCTGTATGCTTACCATAAACTGGGCAACAAGGAAGAATCCAGGGACGTTATACAAGATGTCTTCGCCTGGCTGCTCAATAACAGGCTGGGTCTGGATTTGAAAACTACCCTGTCCGGATATCTCTATAAATCGGTACTCAATAAGATCTACAACATTTATAAGCACAAGCAGATATTGAATAAGTATACTGAGGAGGGCAATGGGTATCTTGATCTGGAAAGAACCGGGACAGACTTTTTGGTCAGGGAAAAAGACATCAGGGCCATGATTGACAAAACCATTGCGGAAATGCCACCAAGAATGAGGGAGGTCTATGAATTGAAGAGTAAAAGGTACATGTCGGCAAGGCAGATAGCCGAATACACGGGAGTGGCCGAGTCTACAGTGAATACCCAACTTAAGCGGGCAATGAAGCATTTAAAATTGAAATTGGGGTTATTGGCCTATTTAATGTTTATCTTGAATCAATAATCCCTTTATATAGAGCTATTAATCCATATTAAATTAAAAGTATGAAACGCACTCTTACAATCGCATTCGTTTTAGCAATAGCTATAGGTTGCGCAAAACCAAAGACTGAAAAACCGGAAGTTATCGATGATAAAGAACCAGTACCTGTAGAAGAAAACAAAAAAATCGATCCATATTTCGGTATTGATACTGCCACGTATATTAAGAAGCCCGATTTTCGTGGTAATTACAGTGGTATATTTACAATTAATTACTCTCATCGCCCAATTAAGGTTGATTTCATTTTTCAGGTTAATTTCGATGGAGACAAATTTTCCACCAAATACTTTCATGAAGCAACTGAAGGCGAAAAAGGAATTTTTGAGTTAAAGCCGGGAAGAATAGTCTCATTTGATCGTGAAAATATTAATAATGAATACTATAATGGTGACGTGGATAGATATATTCCTTTAGGTGGCAATTACGTTACTTTCGCCAAGGGAGACAGTCTTATCCTAACCAAGGTTAGAAGCGGTGGCACTTATTATCAATATAAATTAAAGAAAATTATCAATACAAATTAAAGAAAAAAATAATTTAACACCCTCTGTACCCATTTCTTATTTCTGAATTGCCTTTGTTAATAAATCGGGACGCTGCAGACACGCAGTCCCAAATAAAACAAAAGCAATGGAAGGAAGAAATACAGAAAATGAACAGCAAGCCAAATACAGGCTGCATTATTTTCGCAGAGACGATATCCCTGTGCTGTCTGAAGATGAGCTGAAGGAAGAGAGTGAGCAGATCTTCAATGAACTAATGCAGGGTCATGCTTCTAAAAGTGGTTTAGTAAGACCCCTTTGGTATTCTGCCGCCGCTGCTGCCGCAGTTTTATTAGTGGCTTCAGGATTGTACTTATTCAGTGGGTACAACGACCATAGCCGGCAGGATAGTATTGCAAAAAACACCTCCGAAACTAATATAAACGATATACTGCCCGGCAAGCAAACGGCAACACTAACACTAGCTAACGGTAAAAAGATTGATCTTGATGAAGCTGCTCAGGGTGAAATAGCAGAACAAAACGGAGTTTTGATTTCTAAGACTTCAGGCGGCGGGTTGATCTACGCTGCAAAAAAATTAAAAACGAATACAACTGAATTCAATACGCTGTCAACTGTTAAGGGGCAGCAATACCAGGTAGTTCTACCTGATGGATCGAAGGTCTGGCTCAATGCCGCTTCATCCATTACTTATCCTGCAAATTTTACCAATCTCAAAAACCGCATGGTGCAACTTCGCGGTGAGGCTTATTTTGAGGTTGCTAAAGACAAAAGTCATCCTTTTATTGTGAAAACAGAAAAACAACATGTGGAAGTGCTGGGTACGCATTTTAATGTCAATTCGTATGATGATGAAAAGTCGACCACAACCACTTTACTGGAAGGATCTGTTAAAGTATTTAGTGGCAAAGGAGAAAAAGTATTGCTGCCCGGTCAACAGTCATCGCTGGCTAAGAATAGCATGCTGATAAGCAAAGCCGATGTAAATGAAACTGTAGCCTGGAAAAACGGAGACTTTATTTTTAATAATGAAGAGTTCAGTAATATCCTGCGACAATTATCGCGTTGGTATAACGTAGAGATTGTAGATAGCGGGCATCATGAAAATCTGCACCTGAGTGGTACCATATCGAGATCAAAGAATATTTCTACGGTACTCAGAGCACTGGAAGTGACGGGGAAAGTTAAGTTTAAAATAGAAGAAAAAACGGTAGTAGTTATAGAATAGATGAGGATAGCATTTGTAGTCCTGTTAACTGCGATCATGCAAATAAGTACCCTGGCTTTGGCTCAGAAGATCACCGTGAAGAAAAAGGAGGCCAAGCTGCAAACTATTTTTAAAGAAATCAGAAAGCAGAGCGGATACGATTTTCTGTATAACGAAGAAGTAATGAAACATTTAAAACCGATAAACATAGACGTTAAGAATGCCAGTATTGAACAGGCAATGGATTCGGCTTTTTCAGATGTTCCGTTAAAATATGCAATTCACGACAGACTGGTAATGATCAGTGCAAAGGATACTGTGAAGATCGTATCAAAAAAGCTAACCATTTCGGGTATGATCAGAGACAGGAAAGGGCTGCCCATACCAGGTGCTTCAGTTTATCTGAGCCACTATAAAATCGGCGTTTCAGCTGACAATATGGGGCGTTTTTTCATACCTAACCTTTCCCCTGGAAGTTATACCGTGCTCGCACAAATGATTGGTTACCAGCCTGCCAGCCAGAATATAATGTTGTCGTTGAAGTCAGCGGAGTTTGATATGGTGATGGAAGAAGCCGTAAGTTTACTTAACGAAGTAGTTGTTCGCCCGGATATGTACAGAGCACAGCGCCTTAAGCTTTTCAAGGATGCTTTTCTTGGGACTTCAAAAAATGCCAGAAGCTGTAAGATCCTGAATGAGGATGCACTTTATTTTGATTATAACAAGGATAGTCGTACCCTGATGGCGAACGCCAATGAATTCATTACCATCGAAAATAAAGCACTTGGTTATCGCATACATTATCTGCTGGAATACTTTCAGCTGAATGAAGAAACCAGTTATGTACACTTTTATGGTTATCCATATTTCGAAGAACTGGAAACAGACCCTTCGAAAAGAAGGAGATATGCTGAAAAGCGCAGACTGGCCTATGCCGGATCGCCCCAGCATTTCTTCAATTCACTCTATAATGGAACCAGTAAGGTGGAAAGTTTTCTGATCAATAAAATGATAAAGGCACCCAACCCTGAAAGACAGCCAGACGTGCTTATTGATAAAAGAATAAAGATCTTTTCTGAAAATCTCCGTAAGGGTATCAAGGTGCGCAGGGCAAAAGATTCCTTAAAGTACTGGCTTGATATGAAAAAGGCACCCGATACACTGGAAGTACTGGTAAGGAAAGAAGTATTCCCGGATTCTATGGTTAAGGAAAAATCTGGCCACCTGAAAACAATGAGCTTTAAAGATGCACTCTATATCATTTACCAGGGAGAGAAGGAGACGGCGGATTTCAGGAGACACCCCGAATACAGGATTAAACGACCTGATGACCTTGGCAGAAGTCAGATTTCACTGGTCTATCAGCTCAATAAATATGTAAGTTTTTACGAAAACGGAGGAGTTGACGACCCCGGATCCTTGTTGTACGAAGGAGTGTGGGCCTATAAAATGGTGGGAGATATGCTTCCCCTGGACTACCTGATGCCTTATAAATAGAAAATATCATACGTTTAAGAAATGAAATCAGTTAACCTCTCAAAATTCAACGATCATGAAACGTCCCTTATTTGTTATTCTTTTTGCAGTCTTACTTGGCTTGCTAGCCTTTGTGCCTGGCCGTGAAGATCCGATAGACCGTTTTGTTACCGCACTTCAGAAGTGGACAGAAGTAAACCCTTATGAAAAGGTCTATCTACATATGGACAAGCCATATTATGCACTGGGCGATACGATCTGGTTTAAGGGCTATCTCACGATAGGGAGCAGACACCAGTTATCAAAGATGAGCGGGGCGTTGTATGTAGAGCTAATCGATGAACGGGATTCTTTGCTGAGCATGGTTAAGCTGCCCTTAACTGCTGGCATGGCGATGGGAGATTTTGCCATTGTGGATAATTATAAGGCCGGTAATTTCAGGATCCGTGCGTATACACAATGGATGCGGAATGCCGGGGAAGAGTATTTCTTTGACAAAACCTTTGCTGTAGGGGACCCGCTGGCGCCTGAAAATGCTGGTAAGGATTCGGCCCCCGCTGTGAATGATAGCGCCCTTACTGGCAAATCAAATCAAAAAGGAACAGCTTCAGGTCCTATTGATGTACAGTTCTTTCCTGAAGGCGGAAATCTGGTTAACGGGCTCAACTGCAGAATCGGTTTTAAGGCTTTGGGTGTGGATGGCAAGGGGGCTTATATTGCAGGAAAAATCACCGATCTGGAAGACAGGGAGATCACTACCTTTGAAAGCACTCATGCGGGCATGGGAGTTTTTACCCTGGTTCCCGAAGCAGGAAAGAGCTATAAGGCCATGTTGCGCTTCAGTGACGGTTCGGAGAAAACATTGCGGCTACCCCCTGCGCTTGAACAGGGCTACGGTCTTGCAATCTATCAGCCCGGAGGAGATAGTATACTGGTAAGGATCAATGCGACTCCGGGAATGTACGCTGCCCCGCAGTCGGTAAAGCTGGTTGCGCAGTCGGGCGGAGAAACAATCTTCGCCTCGGGCCTTCCGATTGATAAAAAGATCAACTCTATATGGCTGAAGAAAAGTGATTTTCCTTCCGGTATCGCACAGTTTACGCTGTTTGATGAGCGGGACGAACCGCTTAATGAGCGGATTGCCTTTATCAAAAGCTACGACCGGATGGAATTAAGTCTAACGGCCGCTAAAAAAAACTACAATAGCCGGGAGCGTGTGGAAATGGATCTTGAAGCCAGAGACAAAAACGGACAGATGGTCGCAGGTAATTTCTCTGTGTCTGTTGTTGACGAGGCTAAGGCGCCTTCCAGTGAGGAGGATGAAACGAGTATTTTCTCCAGTTTACTGCTCAGTGCAGATTTGAAGGGGTACATCGAAAAACCGAATTTTTATTTTATAAAAGATACTGTTCTGACCAATAAGGCGCTGGACAACCTAATGCTTACGCAGGGCTTCCGCCGGTTCGTATGGAAAAATATTTTAAATACTACTGCTGCCCAGGTTAAACCAGTTTACAAGGCAGAGTCTCTCGGCACAGAAATATCCGGCAGGGTTCAAACCCTTGCCGGAAAACCTGTGGGCAATGGCGTAGTAACGTTGATGTCTATGACACCTGGCTTTATGGAAGTTACCCGAACGAATGCGAACGGACAATTCCGATACGAGCCAATCATGCTGGCAGACAGCCTTAGGTTCGCAGTTCAGGGCAGAGGAAAAAAAAACAGCAAGAGAGTTGAAGTCATACTGGACACTGTTCCAGGACAAGTCATTGGTAAGAATAAGAACTGGCTTGATTTCGCTAACCAGACGGCGATTAACACAGAATTGTACCTGGATAATATCAGGATGCAAGACGAACTGGCAGTAAAAATGGGCATCACGAGCAGGGTAAACCGATTAAAAGAGATCAGGATCATATCGCGAAATGCACAGTCGGATAAACTTTCACTGCAGGGCGGACTCCAAATTCCAAATGGTCATGCAGACATGACATTCGTCGTGAAAGAAGACAGGGTTTGTGCAACCTTAGGCGCATGTCTGATGGGCAAACTTGGCGGAGTTTCCTTCTTTCCTAGGGGAACGGTGATCAACTATCCGCACATGTCGGGCGGCGGTGGACCGCTAACCGTGATCCTGAACGGGCGCAAGTTATTTACTGAAGCAGAAATATCCGGTATTTTTGATTTCAACGAGTTTGAATACCGCGATATTGTTAAGATTGATGTAGTAATCAGAAATCAGGCATTGATGTCAATGCTGGGAACCGGCCCCGCCATTTTGATCTATACCAAACACGGTGCGCTGAGGAATAAAAAGTCCAATCCGGATGTTGTAAATCTTAAACCGCGGGGTTTTAACAAAGCCAGAGAATTTTACGCACCAAGATATGACCAGCCGGCACTAACTCAGCAACAGCCTGATCTGCGTTCGACAATTTACTGGAATCCTAAATTGAAAACCTATGCTTCAGGGTTGACCAAGTTCAATTTTTACAACGCAGACGGTGCCGGCAAATACAAAGTGGTGGTCGAAGGAATCAACGCAGCCGGTGACCTGGCCAGGGCAGTTTACAGGTATGAAGTAGCCGGAGCGGGCCATTCCCTCAATCAGGAGCTGGCCAGGTCGGCCAATCACGAAACCATCAAGACGATACAAAGCTATCAGCAGCGGAACCCAACCGAAAAGCTCTATGTTCACACCGATAAGTCGTATTACAATCTGGGTGATACCCTGTGGTTTAAGGCATATTTATTTGACGCATCCAGTTTGACGGCCTCTAAACGCAGCGGAATCTTGTACGTAGAGTTAAATGATGATACTGCGGAGGCAGTGCGACGCATAAGTATTCCGATCAAAGAGGGCGTAGGGTATGCCCAGATTCCGCTCACCAGAAAGATTTTTCATGAAGGGGGATATACGTTCAGGGCGTACACTAACTGGATGCAGAACTTTGGCAGTGACTTTTTCTTTACCAAAAGATTTTATCTTGGGGTGCCGGCACAGGATAGCTGGCTCGTCCGGTCGAACTCGAAGATCAGTAAAATTCAAAATAAAGATGTTTTGCAGACTGAGGTCGAGCTTAGCAGAACCGATCAGGGCAGCACCTCTTTTAAACAAGTTGAAGTTCGCGTGATGGAGGGCGACAAAACAAGGTATAAAGAGTTGAAGCAGACTTCTGCCACAGGAAAGCTCCAGTTGAACTTCGGATTGCCGGAGAAAGCGGACGGAAAGAACCTGAGGCTGGAGATCAGCACCGTCAACAATGCCGATGGCGGGCAGCGGATGCTAGTGCCTCTCGACATTGTCCGGCCACAGATGACCGATTTGCAATTTATGCCGGAAAGTGGCCACCTGGTTGCCGGCCTGAAGTCAATAGTGGGCTTTAAGGCAATCGGGGAAGATGGACGAGGCGTAAACGTGGGCGGTGAAGTGATAGACAGCAAGGGTGCCAAAGTGGCTACATTTAACAGTCTGTACAAAGGAATGGGCTCATTTGAATTCACTCCGATTGCAGGGGAAAGCTATTTCGCAAAAATTACAGAGCCGGAGGTTCTGACAGTTTCTTTTCCTATGCCCGCAGTGCAACCTTCGGGCATCGTGCTCACTATCCGCAATGATCAGAGATATGATTCAATAGAGGTTAAAATTTTAGCCAGTCCTCAGGTGCTCCATTTGGACAGCACCTATTACCTCATGGCCACTTCCAGGGGAAAGGTCACTTATGCCCAGCCGGTCGATTTGAAAAGAACTTCTTATCGGGTATCCAGGGAGCTGTTTCCAAACGGCGTAACCCGGTTCACCCTGTTGAGAAACAAGACACCCTTGAATGAGCGGATTATCTTCCTGGACAGACCGGAGCAAATGAAGATCAATGTACAAACGAATAGATCAAATTATCACAAGCGCGATAGTGTGGAAGTAACCGTCCGTGTACACGATGCAGAGGGTGTGCCCCTAAGAGGTAATTTCTCTCTGGCTGTAACAGATGGTAGCCAGGTTAAACCCGATACAGCCGGTAATTTCGATATCGCCACGAATTTGTTTACCTCAGATTTAAAGGGAACTGTTGAAACGCCAGGATATTACTTCAGGCAGAAAGACAAGGAAACCTGGTTGGCCCTGGACAACCTCATGCTAACTCAGGGCTGGACCGGTTATGATTGGAAGGAAGCCTTCGTTCCGCAGAAGCCAGCTAAATTTGAAGGTGAGAAATATCAGAAGATCGAAGGCAAGGTGGTGAATTTACTGAACAAACCAGTTAAAGGTGCAAGAGTCCTGATTTCTTCGCAAAAACCAAGCTTCATTACCGAGACCATTACAGATGAAAGCGGTAAGTATGTTTTTCAAAATTTACCTCAGATAGATTCCGGTTCCTTTTTTCTGCAGGCCAGAACTTCAAAAGGGAATACCATGAATTTTGGGGGAATATTTGTCAACAGACTTCAAACACCGAAAATCCCACTAAGTTTCAGAAACCAGGTGTTGCCCTGGTATGTTAATACAGACCAAACACAGCTAAACTATGTGAAGAATGTAAACATCATGGCAGAGGAAAAAGACCCTACAGGAAATGGCATATCATTAAGAGAAGTGAAAATTTTCAGCAAAAAGAAAATTGAGGGGTCCTGGAACCCACTGGGGCCGGATTACATGGATCTGGTACTGGATGAAAAGGACATAAAGGAATCGGCGGTGATGAATTTGTATCAGTTGCTGAAACAAAAGCTTCCAGGTTTTTCAGTAACCAGACAGGATGGTTATGCAGAAATGAAACTGGACAGGTTTGATGTTAACCTGATTATAGATGGGAACCCGTACCGTTCAGTGATCATCATAGACGATGAACGCTCAGTTGAGCAATTGGTTGAAGAATTGAGCTTTTTCCAGATCGCCACTTTCAAAGGATTGGAAGTTGTTTACAATCGCCGTGGGAGTAACCGGCTCGAAGGTATGGGTGCTGCGCGTACCGTGTCTGTGCTACCTTTTGTAGCAGGTGCAAATGGCAGAAACCTTGCAAACGCTTCGGCTCGTGCAGCAATGACAGGCCAAATACCGAGGTATGTAAGTCAACGTCAGGTCGAGGTAGCGACAATATATCTGACTACGCGAATGCCAACTATGGGATACCGCATCAACAAGCCCGACCAGACCACATACCGGCCACTTCCGCTCATGCTTCCAAAGGAATTTTACAGTCCTAAATATGGGATTGATCCAATCACCGATGGCGTCGATCTCCGGTCCACCATTTACTGGAAGCCAGATATCATTACCAATGACCGCGGTGAAGCCAAAGTTGTTTTCTATACTTCCGATGTGACGGGAACTTATCATATCAATATTCAGGGTGCCGATATGAACGGCAGAATAGGAAGTGCAAAATCCGTGATTAAAGTAATTAAACCCAATCCTTAATATAACCAGCGCCTATGAAACGTTACCCGATGCTCTGGTTATCAGTTTTGGCTTTAATTCTCTTAGCCTTTGTCCCATTACGTCGTGCCTCGGTCGACGAGCTGGTCAGGGCTATGGAGTTGTGGGCGGAACTGAACCCCCAGGAAAAGGTATATCTGCATATGGATAAGCCTTACTATACCGTCGGCGACACCATCTGGTTTAAGGGATATGTAACCATTGGCGCCAGACACCAGTTGTCGAAAATGAGTGGTGCGCTGCATGTGGAACTGATTAATGAAAGCGACTCGCTGCAAGCCAGTTTGAAGTTACCACTTACCGCAGGGATGGCTATGGGCGATTTTACCATAGATGACACTTATAAACAGGGCAATTACAGGATCAGGGCATATACCCAATGGATGCGCAATGCGGATGAAGCCTATTTTTACGACAGGACCTTTATTATTGGCGACCTGCTCCCTGAAAAAGGAAGTAAAGGAGTACGGTCTGGTAAGGATACCATTATCATTGCCGGTCGACAGGCTGGGTCTAAGCCACCGCCAATGTCTGATAGTGACGTACAGTTTTTTCCGGAAGGCGGGAACATGGTGAATGGTTTGACCTGCAGGGTCGGCTTTAAGGCTGTTTATGTCAACGGAAAGGGACTGCCAGTGAAAGGTGTGGTGATCGATGAATCAGGTCAGCAGCAAAGCAGTTTCGAAAGCATCCATGCCGGCATAGGCGTATTTAATTTTTATCCTCAGGCGGGTAAAAGTTATCAGGCCAGGCTAAGTTTCAGCGATGGCACAGAAAAAACAGTGGCCTTGCCGGTGGCTGCAGCGGAAGGCTATACACTCTCCGTATATCAGCCGAATAAAGACAGTGTGTTGGTGCGGATCAAATCCAGCAAGGCATTTTACGATACACAACAGTTCGTTGGCCTGGTGGTGCAATCGGGTAACGAGCCCCTCTCTTCCTCTTCTGTGAAGATCAATAAAATGTACACCTCAATATGGCTTGCAAAAAAGGATTTTCCTACTGGAATTGCCCAATTTACCTTGTTTGACCCAAGCGGACAACCCAGTCACGAACGCCTGGCTTTCATCAGGAAGGAAGACCAGATGAAGCTCAAGCTCAAAACCGATAAGATGTTGTACGAAAAACGGGAGCAGGTGACATTGGATATCGAAGCCTTTGATAAAGCCGGAAAACCCGTTGCGGCGAACTTCTCGATTGCTGTAATCGATGAAACTAAAGTGCCTACAGATGAACGCAATGAAGTGAATATCTTTTCGAGCCTCTTGCTAAGTTCAGATTTGAAAGGGTATATCGAGCAGCCCAACTTCTACTTTTTAAACAACTCTGCGCAAACCCTGAAGGCAATGGACAACCTGATGCTGACACAAGGGTACAGGAGGTTTGTGTGGAAGCAATTGGCCGATCCAGCATACATACCCTCTAGACCACCCTTCAAAGCAGAACGACTGGGTACCGAAATCTCCGGAAGGGTCATGACCCTGAACAATAAACCCGTTGCAGGAGGAACAGTGACGCTGTTGTCCATCGCTCAGAATTTTATAGAAACGATTAAAACCAAAGGGGATGGTAAATTCAGCTTCAAACCGATCATTTTACCCGACAGTCTGATGCTTACCCTTCGTGCGGTCAACGCAAAAGGCGGTAAAAAAGTGGAGGTAACGCTTGACAGCATCAAGGCACAGCGAGTGGGCAAAAATAAAAACAAGCCCGACTTTGCAGGCAATATAAAGAACCTGTTGCAGGTATATCTCGATCACAGCAAGGCTCAGGACAACTATCTGGAAGAAATGGGTGGGATGAACCGCGCTAAACGGTTGAAAGAAGTCGCCATTAATGCGCGGCAGCCATTTGCAGGGGCAGTAGGCAACAATATGAATGGAGCAAACCGTTACGACCAGATTGTTCTGGGTAGTGAATTGGAAACTTGCCCGAATCTGCGGGGTTGTGTAGAAGGAAAGTTAACAGGCGTGTTTTTTAAAACACTGAACACTGACGAATGCGGGCCGGTAACCTTTGCATTTTCCACGAGAGGGGATCATACTGGTGTCAGTACATCTGCTGCTCTCAACTCTGAATACGGCAAGGGATCGGCAATGTTGATCGTTTTGGATGGCAAGCCGATGCATCCCTCAGACACACCTTGTAGCATGATGGGCGGAATTTGGGATTACAATGACCCGGCCCCGACAGACATCAGAAGCATTGAAGTATTGCGTACACCTGGACTCACCAATATTTATGGCACAAAGGGACAAAATGGCGTGATACTGATCAATACCAATAGAGGAAGGACGTCGGAGCGGTATACTCCTAATTCGGTCAACATCAAACCAAAAGGGTTTAATAGGGCCAGGGAGTTCTACCAGCCTAAATATGAGGATCTCACTAATAAGCAGTTGGCAGATTATCGTTCGACGGTGTACTGGAACCCGAATGTTAAAACAGATACGGTAGGAAAACAGAAGTTGAACTATCGGAATGGAGTGGGCCCGGGTGTTTATAAAGTTGTTCTCGAAGGTATTGATGCAGCAGGTGATCTTGGCAGACAGGTGTATCGCTACGAGGTGAATATGGAGGGAAGGGCAAGGTTACGGAGGCCTGCAGACCTCTCGGTATTTTATTCCGGTCTGGTCCGGATCCGTAAGGATACAGCAGTGGTGGCTGAAAGGTATTGGAAGACACATGTGACACAGGATAGTAGTGGTCTGCATAAAATTGTATTTGATTATTAGAATATATGAAACGCGCTCCTCATCTCATTTTAGCTGCTGCTGTGCTAGCTACACTTCTGCTCGGTGCTTTTACCACTCAAAGGGAAGAACCAATTGACCGGCTAATGGCTGCACTGCAAAAATGGGCCGGAGTTCATCTGCAGGAAAAGGTATACCTGCACATGGATAAACCCTATTACGCACTTGGTGACACCATTTGGTTTAAGGGTTATGTAACCATTGGAAGCAGGCACCAGCTGTCGAAGTTGAGCGGTGCATTGTACGTCGAACTGATCGATGAACGTGATTCACTGCTTTCGAGCCTGAAGCTTCCATTGACGGCAGGGATGGCCATGGGCGATTTTACCCTCGGTGATGCTTATCGGGCGGGCAACTATAGGATCAGGGCTTATACCCGCTGGATGCGCAATGCAGGAGTCGATTACTTTTTTGATAAAAGCTTTGTGGTCGGCGACTTTTTGGAACTGACTGCGGGACTGGAAAAGCCAACCGAATTACCGGAGAGCAGGCAGGAGCAGTATGAGTTAGCCGAAGGTCGACCTGTCGATATTCAATTTTTTCCGGAGGGAGGTAATATGGTCAACGGCCTGTATGGAAGGATGGCCTTTAAGGCTGTCGGAACTGATGGGCGGGGAGTGGATGTGAGCGGTAAAATTATCGACAATAACGGTTTGGAGGTCACTTCATTTCAGAGTACACATGCAGGTATGGGTGTATTCAATATCCTTCCCGAAGCAGGCAAAATTTACCAGGCTAAAATCAGTTTAAAGGACGGTACGCAAAAGAACATCTCATTGCCTAAGCCAATTGACGAAGGCTATACCCTTGCTGTTTATCAGCCAGGGGGCGACAGTTTACTGGTCCGTATAAATGCCACGGAAACAATGTATAAGGATGCCAGATCCGTAAATCTGCTGGTGCAGTCTGGTGGCGAGACCATTTTCGGCTCCAAAGTAAAAGTCAGTCAGAAAATCAATTCAGTTTGGCTCCGTAAAAGCGAGTTCCCTTCTGGCATCGCGCAGTTTACTTTGTTTAACGAACAGGCGGTACCACTCAACGAACGCATAGTTTTCATCAAAAGCAATGACCGGATGGAACTTGATATTCTGGCGCCCAAGCAGATTTACAATAGCAGAGAAAGGGTAGATATGGAACTGGAATCGCGCGACCGCAATGGGCGGCTTGTCCCGGGCAATTTCTCGGTCGCCGTGATTGATGAAAGTAAGCTGCCCTCTGATGAGGATGATGAAACCAGTATTTTTTCCAGTCTGCTGCTCTCTTCCGACCTGAAGGGCTATATCGAAAGGCCCAATTTTTACTTTACAAAAGATACCGTGCAAACCAATAAGGCATTGGACAACCTGATGCTGACACAGGGATACCGCAGGTTTGTATGGAAGGAAATTTTGGATGCTGCTCCTCCAAAGCCGTTGTATCGCGCGGAGTCGCTAGGGACAGAGCTTTCCGGTAGGGTGCTGACACTGTCGGGCAAACCTGTGGCAAACGGTAGCGTTACCTTAGTGTCACTCACTCCAGGATTTCTGGAAGTGACCAAAACAGATACAGCCGGAAGGTTCAGGTACGAGCCGATCATGCTGGCAGACAGCCTGAGATTTGCCTTGCAAGCAAGGGGAGATAAAAATACGAAGAAGGTGGAGGTAATTCTGGATAGTGTGGCGAGGCAGGCCCTAGGCAAAAACAAGAACCGACCCGATTTTGTCCGCAACATCCCGGAACAGACCAGTGTATATCTGGAAAGCAGCAGGAAACAAGATGGACTGCTGGAAAAGAAAGGCATGACCAGCCGTGTGAACCGCCTCAAGGAAGTCAGGATACGGGCCAGGAAAATAGCTACGGAAGATATGTCCAGTCAGGGCGGCGTTCAGATACCGGATGGACATGCAGATTTTATTTATAAGATGGGGGATGGCGACCATTGTGTTAGCATTGCCCAATGCTTGCAGGGTAGACTTGGGGCTGTGATTTTTAAACCGTATCCAGCCAATAATCCCGAGGTGCTTTCTTTTCCGCATTTTAAAAATGCGCCAATGGAGGTGTTTTTGGATGGCAGGAGACTGAGGGCGATGTTCGAGTTTACTGAAATCTTTGATGGTGCCAAACTTTCCCCCGAAGATATTCTGAAAATTGATCTGGTCACCTCAAACCAGGCGCTGATGTCCATCTACAGTGAGGGAAATGCAAGGACACCGGCAATTTTTATTTACACTAGAAAAACCCGGAAACCAAAGTATAACCCTGCGATGCTGAATATTAAACCTAAAGGTTTCAATAGCGCCAGAGTGTTTTATGCACCCAGGTACGACAGGCCTGTGCTGAGTCACCAATTGCCAGATTTAAGGTCTACCATTTATTGGAATGCTAAAATGAAGACCTTTGCTTCAGGAAGGGGCAGGTTTAGTTTTTTCAATGCAGACGGGCCGGGAACTTACAAAGTGGTGGTGGAAGGCATCAACGCTGCGGGTGAATTGGGTAGAAAGGTCTATCGGTATGAAGTGAAAGGAGGGGGGAAAGCTATGACAAACGACCTGACAGCAATCGACGGTCAGTCCGCCGAACTGGTAAAGGCGATTCAGGCACTGCAGCAAATAAAACCTGCGGAAAAATTGTATGTCCATACCGACAGGTCTTTCTACAATATCGGCGATACGCTTTGGTTTAAGGCCTATTTATTTGATGCGTCCAGTCTAGTGGCTTCCAAACGAAGTGGTATACTGTATGTCGAGTTGAACGACGACTCCGCAGAAAATGTGCGCCGGATCAGTATTCCACTGAAAAATGGGGTAGGCCATGCACAGATTCCGCTGACACGTAAGATCTTTCATGAGGGCGGATATACCTTTCGGGCTTACACCAACTGGATGCAGAATTTCGGAGCGCATCAGTTTTTCAGCAAAAGGTTTTACCTCGGGGTACCAGCTAAAGATACCTGGCTGGTAAAGTCGACAGCAAAGGTGGTCAGAAATGGAGAGATGAACCAGATCCAGGCTGAAGTGGTTCTGAGCAACTCCGATCAGACGGCTGCCGGGCTTCGGGAAATTGAAGTAAAGCTTATGGAGGGCGACAGGATACGGAAAAAAGAAAATTTGCAAACAACAGTAGCAGGGAAGCTGGCCCTGAATTACGAACTCAAAGATAAAACTGACGGACGGAACCTGCGGCTGGAACTAAAAACCCTGCATAAGAACGATGGTAATCAGCGTTTAATAGTTCCGTTGAATGCGAACCGCCCTGAGCAGGTTGACCTCCAGTTTTTGCCCGAGGGCGGTTACCTTGTGGCTGGACTGCAATCGACAGTCGGCTTTAAATCCATAGCCGAGAACGGAAAAGGAATCGATATTTCAGGAAAGGTATACGACAGCAAGGAGAATGAAGTTGCTGTCTTTGCCAGCTCGTACAAGGGAATGGGCTCCTTCACCTTGAAACCTAAACCTGGAGAAACCTATTTCGCGCGGGTCCAGCAGCCTGAGGAGTTGACATCAACATACCAACTTCCAGCCGTAAAGCTTTCTGGTACAGTTATGAACATCAGTGGCCAAACGGAAGGTGATAGCTTGGAAGTAAAGGTTTCATCGACTGCTCAGGCCATGCATGCTGATAGCAGTTATTTTCTCACAGGTGTTTCCAGGGGAACCTTAACTTATCTGGAGCGCCTTGATATGAATAAAAAAAGCTACCGGATCGCCAGGGACAGGTTTCCTGCCGGCATCACCCGGTTCAGTTTGTTGCGCAACCGGACACCACTGAACGAAAGAATGGTATATATTACCCGTCCGGATACCCTGCAGATCATTCTGGAAGGCAATAAGAACAACTACCTGAAAAGGGATAGCGTAGTATTAGATCTGACAGTCAAAGATAAAACCGGAACTCCGGTAAGCGGTAGTTTTTCACTGGCCGTAACAGATGACTCACAGGTGAAACCTGACAGCGAAGGTAATTTTAATATGGCACCCACCCTTTTACTGGGTGCTGAACTGAAGGGAGAAATAGAAACTCCGGGTTATTATTTCAGCAGGAACCTGGAAGCCCTAAAGGCGCTGGACCAGCTGATGCTGACCCAAGGCTGGACCGGTTACGACTGGAAGGCAGTTTTTGATACTGCGGGCAGGATCAGCTTCAAAGAAGAGCCGTTTTTTAAGGTGACCGGTCTAGTCAATAACGTAGCCCGGAAGCCAATTCCCGGTGCACAGGTACTCATTTCCTCTAAAAAGCCATTTTTCATCACCGAAACAGCCGCAGATCAGAACGGCAGGTATACGTTTCAGAATTTGCCACCAATTGATTCCGGTTCATTTTTCATACAAGCCAAAACACCCAAGGGCAAGTCTATGAATTTTGGGGAAGTGACCGTAGACCGCTTCAAGCCTGCACTGGCAGCCGACAGGTTGCTCGATCAAATCCTGCCCTGGTATGTGAACAGTGATCCTGCCCAGCTCAATTATGTGAAACGTATGGTTGAAAAGTCTGAAGAGAAAAGTTTGAAACAAACCGGGATTGCCTTAAAGGAGGTAAAGATCGTGGACCGGAAGCTGATTAAGGGCTCTTATAACAGAAATATTTCTAAGGGCTCAGATTTGGCCCTTGATGAAAAGGACATCAAAGAATCGGGTGTACTGAACCTATATGAGCTCTTGAAACAGAAGTTGCCTGGAATAAAGGTGGTTTTACAAGACGGGTTACCAACCTTAAAACTGAACAAATACATGGTTGTAATAGAGATTGATGGCGGTGGACTGCCGGTCAAGCTGGACGTAGCGCCAACTACAGATCAGTTGATCGAGCAGTTAAGCGAGTTCAAAATCGATGGTTTCGTAGGACTGGAGGTCTTTTACAGCCGGAAATATACGGCGAACTATCTTGAGCGACCGAGCAAGATCAGCTATACCGGTCCGGAGATACTTGCCTCGCAAGCTTCTTTACTTCAGGCAGTAGATTTTATATTGGAGGTAGATACCCACCATCCGAAAACTGATTCCTCAGGATATTCAAGGCTTTACACCCGTCAGCCATTTTACAAGATCAACTATCCGGAATCAGCAGGGTATCTTGAATACCGGGCCAATGTGCTGACTAATAATACTCCTGATATCGCTGTCATTGGCATAACAACCAGGAGTGACAGGGGTTGGTTTAAAATCAATAAACCTGATATCGCCAGCTACCGGCCACAGCCAGTAATGCGCCCACTGGAATTCTACAGTCCTAAGTATAGGTCGGACAACGCCAATGCAGCTGAACCAGATTTCAGGCCTACCATATACTGGAAACCCGATATCTATACCGACGCTTCCGGAAAAGCGAGGGTGGTGTTTTATACCTCTGATGTGTCAGGAAGGTATTCGGTTAACCTGCAGGGCAGTGATATGGAAGGCACGATCGGAAGTGCCAGTTCTGTGATTAAAGTAGGGGTAGCGCCATAATGAAGCGGGCAATTGTTATAGGCAGTCTGGCAGCCGTTTTTTTATTCATGGCTTTTTCCAGAACAGAAATCAGTCCCCTTCATCGCCTCATTGACGGACTGAAATCATTGGCCGAATATCATCCGCAGGAGAAGGTTTACCTGCATACAGATCGCCCATGGTACAATGTAGGTGATACGCTTTGGTTTAAGGGCTATGTCACCATTGGCGGCGGGCACCACTTATGGTTTACTCGGACGACATGTTTACCGATTTAAAGTAGAGTAACTACTTTTGCACTTCAATCCACTTTCTCGCATTAACAAAGGCTTCCATCCATGGAGTAACCTCATCTTTGCGCCCTTGTGGATAATTAGCCCAGTGCCACTGGAACAATGAACGCTCAATGTGCGGCATCATTACCAGATGACGGCCTGTTTCATCGCAGATCATTGCCGTATTGTAGTCAGAACCATTCGGACTTGCAGGATAGGTATCGTAAGCATACTTAGCCACAATCCTGTATTTTCCTTCTTCAAGAGGCAACTGAAATCTACCTTCACCATGCGATACCCATACCCCAAGGGTGCTTCCCGCCAATGTAGACAGCATTACCGAGTTGTTCTCAGGTATAGTTAACGAAGTAAAAATACTCTCATGTTTATGACTTGCGTTGTGCAGCATTTTAGGTTTTACTTCATGATCCTTATTGATCAGACCAAGCTCAACGAACAACTGACAACCGTTACATACACCTACCGATAAAGTATCCGGACGACTGAAGAAATTCTCCAGTGCAACACGGGCCTTCTCGTTGTACATGAATGCACCCGCCCATCCCTTGGCCGATCCCAAAACATCCGAATTAGAGAAACCGCCTACAGCACCAATAAACTGGATATCTTCCAGTGTCTCACGGCCATAGATCAAATCGGTCATGTGTACATCCTTTACATCAAAACCGGCAAGGTACATGGCATTGGCCAGTTCGCGTTCAGAATTACTTCCCTTCTCACGGATGATGGCCGCTTTGGGACGAGGCTTAGCAGCATCAATCACAGGTTTTTTGCCATCAAACTGTGCAGGGAAATTATATTTTAAAACATGGTTTTTGTAATTGTCATAACGCTCCTTAGCTTTCACCGGCCCGCTTTGTTTGGTATCCAGTAAATAAGAAGTTTTAAACCAAACATCTCTCAAATGATCGATGTCAAGATCCAGTGTCTCATTGCCATTGTTTTGAATACTCAATGTAGCTTCGGTGGTTACCTCACCAATTTTATGGAAAGCAACGCCATTGGCAGAAAGTATCGATTCGGCAGCAGCATCAGCCTGGAATACCACGCCAATGTTCTCAGCAAACAATACCTTAATCAGATCCTGCTCACCAAGCTTAGACAAATCTATCGAAGCACCCAGATCACGGTCTGCAAAG
>Ga0126314_10000439_pt1 | contig 20277 bp, 15 predicted proteins | sample Plot105B_FD_92535 | JGI IMG/M metagenome (GOLD analysis project Ga0126314, IMG submission 92535) | Serpentine soil microbial communities from UC McLaughlin Reserve, CA, USA - Plot105B | ecosystem: Environmental > Terrestrial > Soil > Grasslands | place: USA: UC McLaughlin Reserve, Lake County... | reverse complement strand
TGGATGGTGGCCCGTTCATCACGATGCCACAGGTATATACAGAAGATATCGACAAACCCGGAATACTGAATGCCAATCTGGGTATGTATCGTATTCAGCTAGCGGGAAACGATTATATACAAGATAAGGAAATCGGTTTGCATTATCAGATCCACAGGGGAATAGGCGTTCATCAGTCTAAAGCCAATGCTAAAGATCAGCCATTAAAAGTCAGTATCTTTGTTGGAGGGCCGCCTTCGCACCCGCTTGCTGCGGTAATGCCATTACCGGAAGGTTTATCGGAAATGACCTTCGCAGGAGCCTTGGGCAACAGAAGATTCAGATATTTTTATGATGATGAAGGATTTTGCATTTCTGCAGATGCCGACTTTGTCATCACCGGAACCGTTCATCCACAGGAAAACAAACCGGAAGGGCCTTTTGGGGACCATCTTGGTTATTATAGCCTTACACATCCTTTTCCTTTAATGAAGGTACACAATGTATACCATCGTAAAGATGCCATTTGGTCTTTCACAGTTGTAGGACGTCCTCCGCAGGAAGATACCAGTTTTGGAGCATTGATTCACGAAATCGCTGGGTCAGCATTGCCGAAAGAGATTCATGGACTAAAAGAGGTCAACGCAGTTGATGCAGCAGGCGTGCACCCTTTACTATTTGCTATAGGCAGTGAAAGATATACTCCTTATTTAAATGAGCGACGTCCTCAGGAGATTCTGACCATTGCCAATCACATACTTGGTAAGAACCAGCTAAGTTTGGCCAAATATCTGTTTATCGCAGCCAGGGAAGATGATGAATATTTAGATACGCATGATCTGACGACATTTATACAACATGTACTTTCGCGGATGGATTTCAAAAGAGATTTACATTTTCATACCCAAACAACTATTGATACGCTGGATTATAGTGGGGAAGGACTAAACAGCGGTTCTAAAGTCGTCTTTGCGGCTGCCGGCGAACAGAAAAGGATATTGATTGATGAAATTCCTGAAGGAATACAGCTACCCCGTTCATTTGGAAAATTTAAGATGGCTATTCCCGGTATTTTAACATTACAAGGGCCGGTGTACTCCAATGCTATCAATGCCGCTAAAGAAATTACACAGCTGGATGCCACAATCGGTAACGAAGACCTGCCAGGTATCGCTCTGATCGTATTGTGTGATAATGCCGAATTTACCGCTTTAAATATCAATAATCTCCTATGGATAACATTCACCAGAAGCAATCCTGCTACCGACATTCATGGTATAGGGGCGTTCATAAAGGACAAACACTGGGGATGTGAAGGACCATTAATCATCGATGCCCGTAAAAAGCCACATCACGCTCCTGAACTCGTCAAAGATGCTGAGACAGAGGCTCGCATAGATCTGCTTGCGCAGCCAGGCGGAACACTCCACCGAATCATTTAAACGCTACATGAAAAGGCCGGCAGATTAATCTGCCGGCCTTTAATTTCTTTTTTTTAATTTTAAGAATATAACCTGTCTGAAGGTTAGAATCTTACTCCAAAAGTCAAAAAGATATTACTGCGGGCAGTTTTTATACTTGCAACAGGTTCGGTATAATCTTCCAGTTCATAAGGCGCAAGTTCGGTATTGGTTTCCGCCCGCTGGTAAGTAACATCTACAAAATAGTTATTAACCCTGTAACCAAGCCCTCCGCTATAAAATTTTGTATCGAAATAACCATTATCCTCTTTTATTGGACTTCCGTTCATTCCGTATCCACCCCTCAGGCTAAATGCATTGTCCAATTTAATTTCGGCACCGAGTCTGTAATTTACAGCTGATTTATAATTGGCCTTTACCGTATTGTTTTCAGTGGCAATAACGTCAGGTTCATTCCCCTGGTCAGTAGAAAATCTGATAGATGAATAGTCGATGTAATCCACATCCGCAGAGATCAATGCTCTGCCGCCGATCACATAACTAGCTCCGAGTGAACCTTTAAGCGGTGTACGCAGGCGATAGCTGAATATATAAGTGTCCGGATTATTCGTGTAATTACCCGAATGGGTACCTGTAGCGATCTTAGAATCGAGGGTGAAACTTGTATTGTCTTCAATTAGCAACCAGGTAGGTGTTTGTAAAGTTGCACCAATTCTAAAATTTTCCACAGGTCTTACAATAACGCCCAATCTTGCATTAAACCCTGAACCAGTAGTTTCCTGATTTTTTCTGAAAGAAAGACTGTAATTGGAATCTTCAGTAATGTTATAACCAGCTTCAGTAAATTCGCTGTCATTGGTATAACGCACATTAACCAGGCCAACACTGGCTCCAATATAAACCTGGTTAGAGATATTCAACGCCCCACCAGCGGTAAGTTCTGAGGTAGAACCACTCCTCATTTCAACCTGCCTCTGATCTACAGGGACCTCTGTTTGCGCAAAATAATCTGGTGTCGCACCCTGGCTTGCCGGGCCAAAACCAATGATATATCCCTGATATGCCATATCAGTTATCGATCCTTGATCCAGATCATCGGGAACAATATTTATCCGGTTTGCCCTCTGACTAAAAAAGTCAGCAATGGAGTTTTCCCCGTTTTTACCGGTATACTGAAACTCTGCCCCAAAATCGTTGTTTCTTACATACCCTAAACCAAAAACAGTGCTGATTACACCAGTTTGCGTATCTTCTCCCTTTGCTCTCAGGGAAGGGCTATAAAACACAACTCCAAGATTATTCAGATTTAAGTTGTCTTTGGAAGATGAAGTGTTTGCCGTTAAATAGTTAGCCTTTCCACTCATGCTATTAAATTCAGGAGTGAGGCTAAATTCAGATTTGGTAAACAAACCAAGCCCCGCAGGGTTGCCGCCTAATGAACTCATGTCGCCACCAACACCAATTTGAGCTCCTCCCATACCTTTAAACCTCGCAGTACTTCCAAAATTCGACTGAGAAAACTTTAAAGCATCAGGTGTATAAGTTTGCGCATATGTTGTTCCTGCAGCGGTTACTATAACCGCCAGGGATAATAATAATTTCTTCATTTTTAAAATGATTTGAGTTTGTTAATAAACCCCATAGTTACCCTATGGAGTTATCTTATTAGCCCCTTCCGGCTCTTGCAGGTCTTGAACCACTACTACTGCTGCCGCTACCACTGCCAGAACTTCTGCTGCTACCTGAACTGCCTTCACTGCTTCTTGCCGGCGGAGTATAAGCAGGCCTTGTAGCTTCAGGCTGACGTGCTGGAGCAGTATTGCTTTGACCTCTTGTTGGTCTTACGCTCTCAGATTGTTCACGTGCAGGTCTGGTACTGCTGGTTCTTCCAGAGGTATTGCCCGGATTATTTCCATCATATGTTGCGGCTCTACCACGTCTTGAAATTACATTGCCGTTATCATCCGATCTAACCGTTCCACGTCCGTTAGCTGCTCTGCCCAAACTGTTCCGGTTAGAACCCACTCCATTTTCTCTGCCCAGTCCCGGCCTCGATCTGTAATCCTGAACATTGGTAGTCCTGCCGGTGTAAAAACCACCGCCATAGTAACCGCCGCCGTAATATCCGCCTCCTAAAAAGCCACCGCCATAATAGCCACCACCATAATAGTAGTTGTTCCAGCCAGAGTTATTCCAGCCCCAGAACGGTGAATATGCATTTCCCCATCCGGAATAAGGAGAGTTCCAGTAATTATTATAGAACGGACTGAACCCTATCGACCATCCGTTTTGCGGATACCAGCCACTATAGAAATATGGATCATAGTACGTTCTCCACGGACTTGAATAATAAAATCTGTTGATGCGTGATGAGTAATCCATGTCATAGTACGGATCACTTGTGCCATAATAGTCGCTTTCAGCATATTCCTGATCATCAACTGTAGCGGCAACTTGTTCTGACGGTTTTATTGGCGCCGGCGTATAGATCTTCGCCTTTGCCGTAGTGTTATAAACATCATCATCATTGGTGCTTTGCTGGGCCATCCTGGGCGCAGAACACGACGTTACAACGAATGTTGCCAACGCGAGCATACTTGTGAATAAATGGTTAGGTTTCATAACTATATGTTGTTTGTGTGTTGCAGTTTTTTTGTAGGTATAAATTTATAAATTTGTAGCTTACTACACAAGCTATTTAACACAAAAAACGTTCCATTCATATATGAGCAAAGGCATTACAAGTAAAAACGAAGATTATTCCCAGTGGTATAACGACATTGTTATAAAAGCTGACCTGGCAGAACATTCATCAGTAAAGGGCTGCATGGTCATAAAACCCTACGGATACTCTATCTGGGAGAAGATGCAGGCGGTTTTAGATCAAAAGTTCAAAGATACAGGTCACAGTAATGCATACTTTCCCTTATTCATTCCTAAGTCATTTTTTTCCAAGGAAGCCTCACACGTTGAGGGCTTTGCGACAGAATGTGCCGTTGTGACACATTACCGTCTGAAAAATGACGGCAATGGAAATATCATAGTAGATGAAACCGCCAAACTGGAAGAGGAGCTTATTGTAAGGCCCACTTCTGAAACCATCATCTGGAATACTTACAAAGGCTGGATCCAGTCCTACAGAGATCTTCCACTACTGATCAATCAATGGGCAAACGTAGTTCGCTGGGAAATGCGTACCCGTTTATTTCTGCGTACTACAGAATTCTTGTGGCAGGAAGGACACACGGCCCATGCAACGGCAGATGAAGCCATCGCAGAAACCAGGCAAATGCTGGATGTGTACGCAGATTTTGCAGAGAACTGGATGGCGGTACCCGTTGTTAAGGGGGTGAAAACTCCCAATGAACGCTTTGCCGGAGCACTGGACACTTACTGTATCGAAGCATTGATGCAGGATGGGAAAGCATTACAGGCAGGTACCTCACACTTCCTTGGTCAGAATTTCGCTAAAGCCTTCGACGTAAAGTTTACCAGCAAGGAAGGTAAACAGGAACATGTATGGGCCAGCTCCTGGGGAGTTTCTACCCGACTAATGGGTGCGCTTGTTATGGCACACAGTGACGACGCTGGCCTGGTCCTTCCTCCGAAACTGGCGCCTATACAAGTAGTCATCGTTCCGATCTACAAAACAGATGAAGAATTGAAGAATATCACCTCTTTTGTTGATACCCTAATGGCTAAACTTAAGCACCTGGGTGTATCTGTAAAATACGATGACCGAGACTCGCAACGTCCGGGATTTAAGTTTGCCGAATACGAATTAAAAGGAGTTCCTGTACGTCTGGCCATTGGCTCCCGTGATATGGAAAATGGTACAGTCGAGCTTGCGCGCCGTGATACCCGCGAAAAGCAAACCGTACCTCAGGAAGGTCTGGAGATATACATTCCGCAATTACTGGAAGATATACAGAATAACATTTATAAAAAAGCGCTGGACTTCAGAGCAGATCGCATCACACCGGCAAATTCTTACGCAGAATTTAAGGAACTTCTGGATGGCAAGGCCGGATTCATTTCTGCACATTGGGATGGTACATCCGAAACCGAACAAAAGATCAAGGAAGAGACTAAAGCAACCATCAGATGCGTTCCTTTAAATAATCCACTTGAAGACGGAGTTTGTATTTATTCAGGAAAACCCTCTACTCAGCGTGTGTTGTTCGCACGTGCTTATTAATTTAGCCCAATTATGAAATTCGCAACCAAGGCTATTCATGCCGGTCAGGAACCTGACCCAACTACAGGAGCCGTAATGACTCCGATATATCAGACCTCTACCTACTGGCAGAAATCGCCCGGAGATAATAAAGGATATGAATACTCCAGAGGAACAAATCCAACCCGTAAGGCATTGGAAGACTGCCTTGCCGCACTTGAAAACGCTAAATATGGTTTGGCTTTCTCGAGTGGAATGGGTGCTACGGATGCGGTTTTGAAACTCTTAAAACCGGGTGATGAAGTGATTACCGGCAACGATCTTTATGGGGGCTCTTACCGGATCTTTACTAAAGTTTATGAAAAATATGGCATTAAGTTTCATTTTCTGGACCTGTCCAAACCTGAAAACATACTTCCTTACCTGAACGATAAGACCCGGCTGGTCTGGATAGAAACACCAACCAACCCTACTATGCGGATCATTGATATTGAAGGAATTGCTAAAATTACCAAACAACATCAATCGCTTCTGGCGGTCGACAATACTTTCGCATCACCATACCTGCAAAACCCTATGGATCAGGGAGCAGACATCGTTATGCACTCGGTTACCAAATACATCGGTGGTCACTCAGACGTGGTCATGGGGGCATTGCTGGTAAACGACGATCAGCTATATAAAGACCTCTGGTTTATTTACAATGCCTGCGGTGCCACACCAGGTCCTCAGGATGCTTTTCTTGTACTCAGAGGGATTAAAACTCTTCATTTGCGCATGAAAGCACATTGCGAGAATGGCGAAAAGGTGGCCCGTTTTCTCAAAAATCATCCGAAGATCGACAAGATCTACTGGCCGGGTTTTGAAGACCATCCCAACCATGAGATAGCCAAAAAGCAGATGCGCGGTTTTGGAGGTATGGTTTCCATTACCCTAAAGGGAGCAGATCTGAAGGAGACCTTCCGGATTGCTTCATCTTTTAACGTATTTACGCTGGCCGAGTCATTAGGAGGAGTAGAATCCCTTATCAATCATCCGACTACCATGACACACGGTTCGATTCCTAAGGAAGAAAGAGAGAAGGTAGGCGTAACGGATAATCTTTTGCGTTTAAGCGTCGGTGTGGAAGATATTGATGACCTCCTTGAAGATCTGGAAAATGCACTTAAATAATTAGCCTTGCCTCCAAAATGCGGACATTAATAGCATTGCCATCAGTTAAATAATATTCAAAATATTGGAATTTTTAGAACTCAGGGATTTTCTCGATATAAAAACAGTACAATACAATAGGCCTGATTTTATTAAAAATGATCCCATTTGTATTCCACACCAATATACACTCATGCAGGATATTGAAATTGCCGCATTCTTTGCGGCAATTTTGGCCTGGGGACAGCGTAAAACTATAATCAACAAGTGCAATGAACTGTTCAGGCGTATGGATAATGCACCATACCAGTTTATGCTGCACCATAATGATGCAGATCTCAGACGTCTGCTTGGCTTCAAACACAGAACATTCAACGATACCGATCTGCTTTACTTTGTCGCTTTTTTTCAAGCGCATTATCAGCAGCATGATAGTCTCGAGGCAGCATTTCTTTCACCTGCAGACACATTTACGGCCGGTTATTCCTCAGCTATTATTGAAACAGGTAATAATGGTTCTGTTAATAAAAGGTCAGCTGCCGGGAAATGTGTTCAATACACTTCTCCGGCCTGTATGCTATCACAAAAGTTAACTCAGCTACCTAAAATAGAAATTGCACTTAATTATTTCCGTTCCTATTTTTTCTCTCTGCCCGATTTTCCGCGCAGGACCATTAAGCATGTTTCCTCACCAATGCAAAAATCTACCTGCAAACGTCTGAATATGTTCCTCAGGTGGATGGTAAGGAAGGATGACGCAGGAGTTGATTTTGGAATATGGAATGCGATAAGACCCTCAGATCTGATTTGTCCATGTGATGTGCATGTAGACAGGGTAGCACGGAAACTGGGGCTTATTGTACGCAAGCAGACGGACTGGCGCACCGCTGTAGAATTGACTGAAGAACTGAGGCGGTTTGATCCGCTGGATCCGGTGAAGTACGACTTTGCGTTATTTGGCCTTGGTATTGAAGAGAAACTTTAGATATTAGAAATCCCTATGTCCTCATCTCAACCGGTTTTTCCAGACGCAGATCTCCGGGATTCTTAATATCTTTATTTCCGTATGATTAATTTAAAAGCAGAAATAGAGCGTTTTTCTGAAATGGGAGAAAAAACAGGCTGGAGCTATGTGTTCATCCCTAAGGCTGTTGCCAATGAAATTAAACCGGGCTGTAAAAAAAGCTTTCGGGTTAAAGGCAAAATAGACCATATTGAAATTGGCGGGGTAGCTACTGTCCCAATGGGAGAGGGCGATTTTATCATTGCGCTTAAGGGCAGCCTGCGCAAACAGCTGCGTAAAGAAAAAGGTGCTGTAGTCGACCTTCAGTTAGAAGAAGACAAAGACTTTAAAATAGAAATACCCGAAGATTTGGAGCTTTGTCTATCAGATGAGGCTCATCTGATGGAAGGCTTTATGGCCTTGCCCATGTCGCACCGAAACTGGTACATTAATTGGCTCAACTCTGCAAAAACTGAAGTAACAAGAACCAAAAGACTTGTCAAAATCGTATCTGCTATGGATAGGGGAATGACATTCGGAGAAATGATGCGGGAAGGAAAAGATCCCAAAAATTAAAGCCGTTATCAGGCAGGCGTAGGTAGGGAACCGGGACTAATTATAGTTTCTAAACCAGCTCCAGACCTTCATCTGTATCACACCAATAAATGCCTCTCTAAAGATCCTGGTACTCATTTTAGAAGTACCCTCTGTACGGTCAGTAAAGATGATCGGAACCTCAACCACCTTAAATCCATACTTAATTGCGGTAAACTTCATTTCGATCTGGAAGGCATAACCTACGAACCTGATCTTTTCCATAGGAATCTTTTCCAATACTTTGCGTTTATAGCATTTAAAACCCGCAGTGGCATCCTGGATATTGATTCTCGTAATAATGCGTACATACATTGAGGCGAAGTACGACATTAAAACCCTGCTCATTGGCCAGTTTACAACATTTACGCCGCGGACATATCTCGAACCAATGGCTAAATCAGCACCATCAACACAGGTCTGTCTCAATTTGACCAGATCATCAGGATTGTGTGAAAAATCTGCGTCCATTTCAAAAATAAATACATATTTCCTTTCAAGCGCCCATTTGAATCCATGGATATAAGCAGTACCCAATCCTTGTTTACCTGTTCTCTCTTCAAGGTGCAGGGCCGGATATTCCGATTGAAGTTTCTTAACGATCTCAGCAGTACCATCAGGTGAACCGTCGTCAATAATCAGGATCTCAAAAAAGTGTTGCAGTGAAAAAACCTTTCTTATGATTTTTTCAATATTTTCCTTTTCGTTGTATGTTGGGATAATTACTAAGCTGTCTGACACGTAAGTTATATTATCTGGCGAAATTATGGATTCTATATGGAAAAACCCGCAACAGCAAGACTGTTACGGGTTAAAATATGTTAAATATTGATAACAAGTTAACTAACACCTTGCATTAACCGCTTAATTAGAGGAGAGAAGATAATTAAAAAGACACCTGCAACAGCAGCATAGACTGCTAATTGATAATAACCGTTTGTATAAGACTCCAGTTTAGTCAGCAAGGAAACATTATCTCCGCTCACAGACATATCGGCACCAAGCTTTCCTGCGGCAAACTGACCGAATGCACTGGCTAAAAACCACATACCCATCATCATACCTGTCAGTTTTTTAGGCGAAAGCTGGGTAACCAGCGACATACCAATAGGCCCCAGGCACAGTTCCCCCAGGGTAGTAACCAGATAACCGAAAGTAAACAGGTTTAATGAAGTAACCCCATTTGAATCAGCGAAAAACCGGGTATAATAAAAGATGTAAAAAGAAGCAGCCAAAAATAAAAACCCAATACCAAATTTAATGATCGAATTGGGCTCCATCTTCCTTTTGGCCAGCCAAAGCCAAAGTAATCCTATCAGCGGGCTAAATACAATTACAAACAAAGAATTTGAACTGTTATTCACCACATTCGGGTCAATGTTGAAGAACAAAAGTGTATGGCTTAGATTTTTCTCGGCAAACAGAGCAAGCGAGCCTCCACTTTGCTCATATATGGCATTGAATAAAAAATAACAGAATATGAATACAAAAGCAGCAAATAACTTTAGCTGGAACTTTCTGTCCTTGACCTTGTAAGTTTCATACAGGAAGTAAATTATAGAGAGTGGTGCTATTGTATACATAAAGTAATCAGTATATCGGGTATTCTGCACCATGATCAAAATCAGAGGGATGGAGATCAAAGAAAAAAGATACACCCCTATTTCACGAACTCTCTTTTTACCGGTAGTCAGATGTTTCAAGGGAGAGTCTCCGATCGGCCCCAATATTTTCTTAGTGAAAATAAAAGTGATCAGCCCCAGTGCCATTACAACAGCCGCCGCCAGAAAAGCATAATTCCAGGATACATATTTCCCCAGGTAAACACACAATGCCCCGCCAAGTAATCCTCCTATATTGATGCCTGCGTAAAACATACCATAGCCCGCATCCCTTCTGCTATCTCCTTCTTTGTAAAGATCACCAACCATAGACGAAACATTTGGCTTAAAAAAGCCTGTTCCAATAATAGATAAAGTAATTCCGATGTAGAAGAATTCTTTTGGCGATGCGGCAATGATCAGGTTTCCCAGGATCATCACCATCCCTCCGAAGAAAAGAGATTTTCTGAAGCCCAAAACCTTATCTGCAAATATGCCGCCCAAAAAAGTAAATGCGTAAACAAATGCCTGAATTGCTGCATATTGCAAATTGGCATCCTTGTCTGTAAGTGCCAATCCAACGATTTTATCGATCATAAAAATGGTCAGCATTCCACGCATGCCGTAAAAGCAAAAACGCTCCCACATTTCTACAAAGAACAATGCCCAAAGCTGCTTTGGATACTTACCCTTAAAATTCTGGATCTCCTCCAGCGTAATCTCTTGTTGCATCTGATTGTATCTTGCTTCAGTTTTTATTTTACACCGTGCATCAACCGTTTCATAATAGGGGTAAGCAGCATAATGATCACACCCAAACCAACGGGTATAAAGGTAAAGATCAGGAAGAATGTAGTCATCGAATATTCTGCAGTGATCTTATCGATCATTCCGCCCATTGTTCCGGCTATTTTATTTCCGATTGCAATCGCCAGATACCAGATACCAAACATAATGGCAATCATCCGCCCGGGTACCAGCTTACTCACATAAGACAACCCCACAGGAGAAATGAACAATTCACCGAGTGTGTGGAACAAATAAGCCAGCACCAGCCAGATCATACTCACAGAGGCTACCGCTGCGCCCTGAGGAATGGTACTGGAACCATAAGCCAAAGCCGCAAACCCAATTCCAAGTAATATCATTCCGTAGCCATTCTTAAATGTCGCAGAAGGATTGTACTTGCTTTCCCAAAGCTTAGATACAATAGGGGCCAGACTGATGATGAATAATGAGTTTAAAATACCAAACCAGGTAGCAGGTACCTCAGATTTTACCTCGTTATATTGATTTTTCAGCATATAAATAACAATTCCCCAGATGATTAGAAAACCAACTGAAAGTATAATGTTACCCAGCGCGTATTTGCCAAAGGTCTTCGAAAAAAGTCTAATCAGCACATAGGTAATAATTACCAATGGAATCACGGTGATCAGCGTATTGACTACATTAAAGATAATCTTAGAATCACCCGTAAGCAGACGTTGGGTGTAATCTTTCGCGAAGATGGTCATAGATCCCCCGGCCTGTTCAAATGAGGCCCAGAAGAATACTGTAATGAATGCGAGAACCACCACAGCAATCATTTTATCACGCAGAACAGGAGTATATTGAGCAATCCTCTTTACAAGGATCAGCAGGAACAGCAGTAAAGCAATAATGATCATGAAATTGCTGCCATCCAGACTACCCACCTTAAAGTCAAATAGGTTAAAAGATGTGATCTTCGAAACCGGGTCATTGATGATCCAGGACAGGCCAATAACAGAGATCAATAAGATCAGTACAAGGTCAAACATAGAGAACGGGTTCCTGGTAGACTCTTCGGGAGTTTCAGATTCGTCAACAAGATCTCCTTTCAGCGGCTTTAAACCAATATTTCCGAAAATTCCCTGCGTAAAATAAAATTGCAGCATACCGATAAACATAAAAATACCAGCCAGTCCGAAACCATAGCTCCAGCCCCAGTTTGGATTTTCACCGATATATCCGCAAAGTAACATACCAAGGAATGCACCGGAATTTACGCCCATATAAAATATAGTATAGGCACCGTCTTTTTTCTCCGGATGTTTTTTGTACATCTGTGCAACGATAGAGGTCATATTTGGTTTAAAGAAACCATTTCCAATTACCAGCAGGCAAAGACCCAGGTACATAAAAGCATGATCAATCTCAATAGCCATTGATAAGTGGCCAAGCGTCATCAGCAAAGCGCCTACAATAACTGCCCATCTGTAGCCTATAATTCTGTCTGCAATGTAGCCGCCTAAAATAGGAGTTAGGTAGGCAAGGCCTGTATATGAGCCGTAAATGGCAAGCGCATGTTCTCTTGGCCATCCCCATCCCGGGTTAGCATCGATTAGTGAAGAAGTAAGGAAAAGCACAAGGAGAGCCCGCATGCCATAGTAAGAAAAACGCTCCCACATCTCTGTAAAGAAAAGAACGAATAATCCTGCCGGATGTCCCAATACCTTACTCTCAAAAAAATCATTTGGTGTAGCCAGATTTTTTGTATTCATGTTAGTTTTTTTGTGTATAAATTTAGTTTGTTAGTTCGCCGCACAATATAGGCACATGGAGTCAAACTCCCAAATACCGTTATAACTTCTTTACAGGCTTGATATTTTTATCAGCAGGATCAATATATAGCTCATCCATAACGTTGGGTTCATTCTTCAGTTCCACATTTTCCACCAGTTTAAGCCTTCCATTTATAATCTTATACGCATCAAAACTCAGATCGGATGCATAGTATTCAAAATTTCCGGCCATATCGGGTGTAAAAGGGGCCAGATGATCAAATACAATCATATTTACAGACTTGTCCATGGTCAGCGTCATCGAATTCAGTTTATTATACTCAAAGATGATCCTGTTTTTTACAGTTGCTCCTTTTACTCCGTCAAATACCGGTTTACCGAATACCGGTTCCCCCTTTTCAAAAGAAAGCACATCGATTACTTTTTTAGAAGTTTTTGCATTGTTGCCCTTCCAGCCGATCAGTGTATAAAAAGGCTGCCTGCCGCTCACAATAACAGGAACAATCTCATAGTAACGGGCCCCAAACCAGTTTTTATTATTGGTGCGGGCATTCGGGTCCTTGATCTGGTCTGTATTGTCTATCAGCGGGAAAAGCTTCAGTTTGCCATCAGGAGTTGCCATCTGAATGGTGCCGAAGAAACGGTAAGTGCCGTCATCTACCGGTACATACCAGGTAAAGATTCGGAAGGAATTGTCGGGTGATTTTAACACCGTAATCTTTTGCAGTGAATCAAAATTGAAGTGGAAGGAGTGAGGGGTTTTCAGTGCATTGACCAGTGTTTTTATGAAACTGGCATTCAGTGCAAACCGGTCTGCATTGTTCGCGGCCTCATAGGTATCCGTACTTAATTTTTTTAATGAATCCTGATATTTGAACATTACAGGTCCATTATTGAAAGTAAAACTATGCTGCGCGATCATTTCTTCTGAAGCGCAACACAATAAAAATAATAGTATTAAAGCTTTTAAGGCCTTTTGCATTTATCCTAAGGTTTCTATTACTATCGCACTGGCACCGCCACCGCCATTACATATTCCCGCCACACCTATCTTTCCATCATTCTGAGCCAGAACTGAGAGTAATGTCACTACGATCCTCGCTCCTGAAGCACCAAGCGGATGCCCCAGAGAAACTGCACCGCCATTTACATTAACCTGATCTGCGTTCAGCCCCAGTTCTTTATTATTGGCAAGTGAAACTACAGAAAAAGCTTCATTAATTTCAAAATAATCTACATCAGCAACTGTTTTACCTGCACGCTGCAACGCCAGGGGAATTGCTTTGGAAGGCGCTGTAGTAAACCATTCAGGTGCCTGCTGGGCATCGGCATAAGCAAGAATACGAGCCAGTGGTTTTAAGCCCAGTTCTTTCGCCTTGCCGGCACTCATAAGTACAAGGGCAGCTGCACCATCGTTCAGTGTAGATGCATTTGCTGCGGTTACAGTACCCTCTTTCTTGAAAACAGGCTTCAGTCCAGCAATTTTATCAAACTTCACTGCAAAAGGTTCTTCGTCTTTATCCACTAAAGTTACATCACCCTTACGATCTTTTATCTCTACCGGTACAATCTCTCCGGTAAACTTACCTTCATTTTGAGCCGCCTGCGCACGCTGGTAGGAGCTGATGGCAAAAGCATCCTGATCCTCACGGCTGATCCCGCATTCTGCAGCACAAAGTTCTGCAGCAGAACCCATATGATAATCATTGTAAACATCCCAGAGGCCATCTTTAACCAGTCCGTCTGTCAGCTGGCCATGACCAAGCCTGTAGCCGGTCCTGGCTTTGTCCAGATAATAGGGAACATTGCTCATACTCTCCATTCCACCGGCAAGTATGATTTCATTGTGCCCCAGCGCAATGCTCTGCGCGGCCAGCATAATGGCTTTTGTGCCGGAGGCACAGACTTTATTGATGGTAGTAGCAGGTACATCGGGAAGTCCGGCAAATTTAGCAGCCTGGGTAGCCGGTGCCTGTCCGGCATTTGCAGACAGCACATTGCCCATATAAACTTCCTGCACATCGGCAGGGCTGATACCTGCACGCGATACCGCGGCCCTGATGGCAACTGCACCCAGCTGAGTAGCGGAAAATCCGGATAATACACCGCCAAAACTTCCGATAGGCGTCCTTACAGCAGAAACAATGACTACTTCTTTCATGTATATATTAAGTTAGTGAAAGCAAAGTTATGCAATTACGCCGAGAGGTAACTAAAAAGCAGGGCATTAAAAATTATTGATCTGTATCATTTTTACCATTGCGTTTTCTTTTCTTTGCCCTCATCGCTTCAGTCAGTAAATATTCGATCTGTCCATTGGTGCTCCTGAACTCGTCTCCGGCCCATTTCTCTATCTCTTTGAGTAAGTCCGGATTTATCCTCAGCACAAATGCTTTTTTATCCTTTTCCGACATGTTTATCTGCTATTGCCAGCCAATTATTTAATTATACAAAGTACCTGTATTTACAACAGGCTGTACATTTCTGTCGCCACAAAGAACGACCAGTAAATTGCTCACCATAGCCGCCTTACGTTCCTCATCCAGTTCGACGATATTTTTCTCCGACAAGCGCTCTAAAGCCATTTCTACCATGCCTACCGCACCCTCAACAATCAGTTTTCGGGCGGCAATTACTGCTGTTGCCTGCTGGCGCTGCAGCATCGCACTGGCAATCTCCTGCGCATAAGCCAGGTGAGAAATTCTTGCTTCCACAACTTCAATTCCTGCCCGGGACAACCGTTCGCTTAACTCCGCCTCCAGTAAGCTGCTTACTTTTTCTGCACCATCCTTTAGCGTAATTGTTGCTTCTTCGTCCTCAAAGTTATCATAGGGAAAGATATTGGCCAGATGCCTCACAGCTGCTTCGCTTTGAATGGTTACATATTGCGTGTAATCTTCTACAGAAAAGAGGGCCTTTGCCGTTTCCTGAATCTGCCAAACAACAACCGCAGCAATTTCAATCGGGTTCCCGAGCTTATCGTTAACCTTGATCTGATGACCGTTGAGGTTCCTGGCTTTCAGTGAAAGCTTCTTTTTAACGGTCAGCGGATTTACCCAGAAGAAACCATCTGTCTTGACCGTTCCCTGATATTCGCCGAATAAGGTGAGTACTTTGGCTTCATTAGGGTTGTTGATAATAAAGCCGGGAAATACAAACATAAAGTTGATCGCAAAGATTACACTTCCAATTGCAGGTATGCCGGATACGAAAGTTAAAACGCCCAATAAAAGCGTAACTAAAACAATGATGAGAATCGAAGCTCCGGAAACCGGTTTGATTATTTTTTCCTGATACATAATGATATTAATTTGATATCATAAAGTAAATGATAATTCTTCTCATATCCAAGATATTGTTAAATTTTTTACGTTCTGCCAGCTTATTTTCACTTCAGCAGATAGCTGTTGTATAGCACTTTCAGCTGAGCAGTATGAGTCTGCTTTTCCACTGCTATTGGACTGGTATCGTACTGCTATTGTATTGCTTGTGCCAATTAAATAGCAAACAAACAGGAATCAAAAATCAATGTAATATGAGATTAATAAAAGACAGGAGAAAAATCAAATGCAAGACGGGATATAAATCGAATTAATTTTAAGAAATTGCGGAGCGCAATAAAGACTAAAATTTTATCTAAGTTTGAATAAAATCAGGAGAAAGCGAATTGGCCAAGATCAAAAAAAATTCTCATAAGGTACTTTACCGGAAGTACTCATCAAATATTAAGTATGTGATGATGATACTTTCTGTATTGATCATCACAATTTTTCTCCCTAAACAGCCCAGATTCAGGTATGAATTTGAAAAAGGGGAGATCTGGAAAAATAAAGACCTGATTTCGCCTTTTAGTTTCGCGATCCTTAAGACCAATCCACAGGTAGATACCGATAAAAAGGACGCGCTGGAAAATATTTTGCCAATCTATAGTTTCAATAAATATCTTTTTAATAGCGTTGAAGAGGCTTATTCCAATGAGTTCGATGTTAAATGGCGCAGTGCGGCATTACCGGAAGCTGATAAGTTGGGGAATAAGCTGGCATCATTAAAATTGCTGAAAGCGATCTATGTTAAAGGTATCATAGCCATTAACGATAAACATCAGAAAGGCAATCTGCATTATGACTTTTCCCTGCTGGATGACAACATCAGCAAGACTTACAGTTCACAGGACGTATTTACGGTGCAGTCGGCCCTTGCCTATTTTAAAGATAATTTTTCGTCAACAGACCTTAGGGTGAAGGATGTGGTGGTTAACCTGATAGAAGATCACCTTAAACCCAATATCGTATTTAATGAAAGATTAACTGCAACGGTGCAGGAAACTACTGTAAACAGTCTGTCTACCACCCGTGGAATGGTGCAAAGAGGAGAACTGATCATTGCAAAAAATAATGTGATCGACGATGAGGCCTTCCAGAAGCTGCAGTCATTTAAGGAAACTTATGAGGCGCAGACAAAGACAATAGGGGACAACAAACTGGTCTATTTTGGGCAGGTGATCCTGGTAGGCTTTATTGTAAGTTTGCTGATGGTATTTCTGAAGCTGTTCCGGAAGGATATTTTTGCAGATAACAGGCAGTTATCGCTATTGCTGCTTGTAACCACTACTATGTTGCTGTCCCTTACCTGGGCCATTAAGCTCAATTTGCCAAGTCTGTATTATATCCCTTTCTGTATTGTACCTATCATTATCCGCATCTTGTTTGATACCAGGCTGGCGCTTTACCTGCATTTACTGGTGATCCTGATTGCCGGCTTTTTTGTTCCTAACAGCTTTGAATTTGTATTTTACCAGACCACTGCCGGTATGGTGGCTATATATAGTATTCGCAACCTGATCAAGCGGGAACAGCTGCTTTTGTCTGCCCTTTATATTCTGTCGGCTTATTTCATTTCATTTGTAGGGATAGCTTTGCTGAGGGAAGGTTCCATGAGCCAGATAGAATGGATCAATTTCGTGCCCTTTATTGTAAGTGTATTGCTCTCATTGCTGGCTTATCCATTGATTTACGGCTTTGAGCGTCTGTTTGGTATTACCTCAGATGTTGCGCTGATAGAGCTGACCAATACCAATAATAAACTGCTTAGGGAGCTTGCCTTTAAAGCCCCCGGTACATTTCAGCACTCCCTGCAGGTGGCTAATCTTGCAGAGGCAGCAATATTTAAGATAGGCGGGAACTCGCTATTGGTTCGGGCAGGTGCACTTTACCATGATATCGGTAAGATAGAGAATCCGCAGTTTTTTATAGAGAATCAAAATACCGGGCTTAGCCCGCACGATAAGCTTCCTTATGAGCAGAGTGCTCAGATCATCATCAAACATGTGCATAAGGGTATCGAGATCACCAGGAAGCACCAGTTGCCGGAAAGTGTGATCGATTTCATCAGAACGCACCATGGCAATACCAGGGTAGATTATTTTTATCAGTCTTTTCTAAAGAATTCACCTGAAAAATTTGTGGATGAGAACATTTTCCGGTATCCGGGGCCAATTCCTTTTTCAAAGGAAACCGGAGTGCTGATGCTTGCAGATTCGGTGGAAGCGGCATCCAGAAGTCTGAAAAATCCGGACGCGCAAAACATAAATGACCTGGTTGAACGGATCATTAATTATAAACTGGAGCAAAATCAGCTGGATAATTGTGATATTACACTAAAAGACCTGGAAACTATAAAGCTGATTTTCAAGACAATGCTTATGAGTATTTATCATGTGCGAATAGATTATCAGCAAACACTGTAAATTTCTTTTGCAAATATCAATGAATTGCTATATTTGCAACCTCAAAAGGGAACTTTTGAGAATTCGGAGGGATGCCTGAGTGGCCGAAAGGAACAGTTTGCTAAACTGTCGTACTGGCAACGGTACCGAGGGTTCGAATCCCTCTTCCTCCGCTGATAGTAATATCAAAAACACTTAAAAGCCTGCAAATCATATGATTGCAGGCTTTTTTGTTTTCCGGATGGAAACAAAATATTCAACTTTTCCTATAATTGTGGTGAGTAATTCGGTGAGCATTTTTTCTATTCTCATTTGCTCACCGAATATGTGGTTAATGTATTGATAGTTAGTGATTTGTGTATATAAATAGTATTTGTTTTGTGCCTGCAATGCTAAATTTGTAAACGTTTAAACCCATATCATGAAAACGAATTTAAGCCTGCTTTTTTACTTGAAAAAGCGAAACAGTAAAGAAACTGGGCCTGCAGCCATTTATCTAAGGATCACCATTGACGGCAAGCGTGCCGAACTGGCAACTTGTTTCAAATGCGACCCTGAAAAGTGGAGCCATACCGCCGGAAAGATGATCGGTACAAAGGAGTGTATATTATCAGGATAAAATGAAAATATTTTTAAGTTTCGTTTTTGTTTTTTTTATATTTCCATGGTCGAATCTGTGGGGCATTAAAATAGTTGCTATTACCGATGATGTAAAAATTCATATTTATCGACAGAACAGTGATGGATGTCTTTCAGGTTATATCTCTATAAATGGTGAGATTATGGGTTATTCTGTAGAAAGACCTGATGTGGATAATATAAATGATATCAGTGCGATCCCTGAAGGAGAATATACAGCACATGTTAGAGCATATGGTAAATTGAAATGGCGACTGGAGTTAGATGGAGTGCCCGATAGAAAAAATGTACAGATACACATAGGCAATTACTTAAATGTGATCGATGAAGAAACTGGATTGGAAAGAAGCTCTATAAAAGGTTGCATAATAATAGGAGAGAGGCTTGGGAAGGATTTATGCTCTGTTTTCAACAGTAAAAAAGCGTTAAATAAACTTGAAAAAGAAACTAATAGCAACAATATGCCAAATCTGGATAAAATTATTGTCTCCATACATTAGTTAAATTTGCTCCAGCGTATGACAAATCAACTATTCTCTTATATTGCTGTGAACTTTCTTTTGAATTTCAAGAACATGAGCAGTGTCCAGCTGTGAGCCACAAAGTTTTCGACAACGCCTGGCAACCGTTCATGCCCACACCCTTAATCCGAAATGAATGGGTTATTTTTATTGAATTATACTTAAAGGTGTCCAGTCCTCAATTTACTTGTCAGATAGCCGTACCATTAACATTTGTTATATAGATTTTATCATTTGTGTTATTCTGCAGACAAGTCTATTGATAGATTTACCAGAATTATTTTAATCAATGATGACCAAATTCTCGTGTGTACTATTCGTAACGGCTTTCTTAATTGTCCAACTATCTAATTATAAAGTTGTCCATGCACAGGGGCGAGATGTAATTGCCAGGGATATGGATAGCTCAATGAATAACCAGCTTTTAAAACAATGGTATCCCCGGTCGGTGGATAGTTTAAATGGAGGCTTCCTGAGTACATTCAGTTATGATTTTAGGCCGGTGGGCAACCAGGATAAAATGATTGTAACCCAGGCACGCCATGTATGGAGTAATGCAAAGGTTGCTCAGCTCTTTCCGAGGATAAAATACTATGCAGAAGGCGCCAGGCAAGGCTATTTATTTTTAAAGAATGTTTTGTGGGATAAGCAATATGGTGGCTTTCACACTTATACTGACAGACAGGGCGATGTAAAGAATAGTAATTTTGCACCGAAGGAAGCTTATGGTAATGCTTTTGCTTTGTACGCGGTTGCGGCTTATTATCAACAATCCGGTGATACAACGGCTCTAAACCTGGCCAAACAAGCGTTTTTTTGGCTTGAGCAGCATAGCCATGACCCTGTTCATAAGGGGTATTACCAACATATGGAACTCGATGGTGATCCCATTGAAAGACCTAAAGGTACTGGTGCAAAT
>Ga0126314_10000438_pt1 | contig 20285 bp, 15 predicted proteins | sample Plot105B_FD_92535 | JGI IMG/M metagenome (GOLD analysis project Ga0126314, IMG submission 92535) | Serpentine soil microbial communities from UC McLaughlin Reserve, CA, USA - Plot105B | ecosystem: Environmental > Terrestrial > Soil > Grasslands | place: USA: UC McLaughlin Reserve, Lake County... | reverse complement strand
TCTCCGACGCGGGGCGCGGCATCTCCGTGGGCGGCTCGCGCGAGGGCAACCAGCCCAGCCCGGTGAATGTGGTGGTGCGCGGCAACGACATCCGGAACATCACCCGGAGCGGCGGGAGCGACGGCGCGGGCATCCGCGTGGAGAACTCGCGCGGCGTGGAGGTGGTGGACAACACCATCGCCAACGCGGAGGGCTACGGGATGATGCTCGGCCTGGGCTCCAACGGCGCGCCCAGCGAGGACCTCACGGTGCGCGGCAACGTCATCCAGGGCCGCCACCTGGTGCGCCTGGGCAAGCACCGGCCCGGCCTGAAGATGGACCGGAACCGGTATGCCACCGAGGGGACCTTCAAGGTCGACCCCGAGGAGACGCAGGACCTGCGACGCTGGCGCACGGTCTCCGGGGTGGACCACAAATCCACCCCGCTCCAGTGAGCCTGGGCGGGCACCCTTCCGCTCGACGAAACGAAGCGGAAGGGGCCTGCGCCACCGACACTCAGGGCGTCTCGTCGGACGGCACGTCACCCGTGAGCACGCAGATGAGCGCGACCGGGTCACACTTCACGGGGAACAGCGGGTTGATGCCGGAGCCGCGCAGGCGGCCCACGGTGTAGTCCGGGTACGGGTCGCACTTCGCCTCGTCCGGCTTGCCCCCGGTCGCACAGCTCACCACCGGCCAGATGCCCTTGGCCTGGTACGTCGCCGTGCACCCGTTCTCCGTGTAGCTCAGGTCCGCCTTGAACTGCGTGCCCGGAATGCCAGGCGTGTTGTAGATGCGCAGGTTGGACCATTCGTAGCGGAAGCTCTGCGCGGGCAGCGTGTCCGTGGCGGGAACTTCGAGCCGCGTGGGGCTCAGCGTGGGCACGTCGCAGAAGTGGTCATCGCCGGGGCCCTCGCTGGAGAACGGGCCCACCGAGTAGGGCGTGTGCGAGGCGTCCAGGTCCGGCCTGTCATCGAAGTCCTCCAGCAGCTTGCCCAGGCGCGCGCTGCGCACGGCGACGGTGTCCCGCGCGTTGGGGTCCTGGCTGTAGTACTTCTGCAGGCCCAGCGACTCCGGCTTGAGCTGTGCGCACTGCTGGTCCGGATTCTGTCCGGACGACAGCGTGTACACGGTGGCGAACGAGCCGATGGAGCCGTCGCTCACCGCGCGAGCCACGACACACTGGGGCTCCGGGTCCTCCGCGCCACAGCCCGCGAGCAGCACCAGCGCGGCGACGCCTGGGCCCCATCCCATCCAACGAGTCTTCATGGGTGATTGTCCTTTCATGGTGGGGGCCTAGAAGCTGAGCTTCGCGCCCAGACGGATGGAGCGCGGCGCCTGGTAGGCGGTGGGACGCTTGAAGTTGGGGTTGATGTCGGAGGTGAGGATGGGCTGGTTCGTCGCCGTGGAGATGACCTTGCAGTCCGGGTTGTTGGCCGTGAGGCACGCCGTCAAATCCGCCGGCTTTCCACCCTGCTCAATCGCATACACGCGGGTGAAGGTCAGCGTCTGGTCCACCGCGGTGTACTGCTGGAAGTTGAAGAGGTTGAACGCATCCAGCGACAGGCTCAGCGTGTAGTCCTTGGACAGCTTCTGGTTGACGCCCACGTGGGTGTCGATGTTGTGGACCCAGGGCAGCCGGCCGGCGCTGCCGCGCGGCAGGATGAACGTCTCGCTGCCGCTGCGCCGGGGGTGCGCGCCCAGGTAGTTGAGCGGCGTGCCGGAGCGGCTGCGGTAGCCACCGCCGATGTTGACGCTCGTCCCCTTCGTCAGCTGGAACTCGCGCGCGCCGAAAATCTTGATGGAGTGCGTGCGGTCGCCAGGCAGCGGGCCGTCGCGGTTGGTGGTGAGCGACACCAGGTCGAAGTCGCGCGTGAGGTTGGGCGACAGCTGGCCGGTGTCCGCGCGGAACAGGCCGGAGTAGTTGCCGCGCAGCTGGGACCACGTGTAGCTGGCCTGGGCCAGCCAGCCGTTGGAGAACCCCTTCTGGTAGTACAGGTTCACCGCGTCGTACTTGCGCACCGCCTCCGGGAAGTCGGACGAGTACCCCTTGCCCGGGTTGCCCAGGAAGAAGGTGTTGCCGTCGTCGCGGCTCATGTCCTCGATGACGTCGTTGAGCTGGCGGCGGGTGTACTGCAGGCCGAAGCGGCCGAGCAGCACCTCGTACTCGCCGCCCACCATGATTTCGTCCGCGGACTGGGCGCGGATGTTCGGGTCCACCGGCACGCGGTCTCCACCCTGCGCGTCCCAGGCCTGGTTGGGGCTCTCGCGGTTGCCGATGAGCTGGCGGTTGCGACTGGCCACACAGTCCGTCACCAGCGAGTTGCGGTCATTGGGGTTGCACGGCGGCGAGTCATACGTGGCCGACAGGAGCTGCTGCTGCGGGAAGGACAGGTCCGCCATGTCCAGCGGCACGTTCTCGAAGAAGCGCGCGTAGTTGACGAACAGCTTGGAGCGGCCCTGCTGGGTGAAGTCGTAGACGGCGCCCACGCGCGGCGACCACTGGTTGGGCAGGTGCAGGCCCACCTTGTCGTCCAGGCCCCACAGCGTCTGCACGTCGTAGCGCAGGCCCGCGTTGAGCGTGACGGTGTCCATGATGGACCAGCTGTCCTGCACGAAGCCGCCCACCGTCATCGACGTGGACGTGCCTTCCTTGCTGGCCAGGAACACCGGCGAGTCCGGTCCCTCCAGGTAGCCGTACTGGTTGAGGGTGTAGAAGCAGTCGCCGCCGGTGCACTCCTGCCAGGGCGTGCCGCCGGTGCGCGCGCGGTTGTTGTAGAAGCTCATCCACTCCGCGTCGAAGCCCGCCTTGACGATGTGGTGGCCCAGCGCCTGGAACAGGTACGTCCCCATCACCTTGCCCTGGACGCGGTCCAGCTCCTGCTCGCTGATGGTGCCGGGGCCGCCGGTGGAGTAGGCGGTGACGGGGCAGTTGCGGCGCTGCTCGGCGTCGGTGGCGCCACAGACGGACGGGTCCACCAGGGACTCGAACTCGGTGATGGTGTGGGGGCCGGGGTTGCGGGTGCGGCGCCAGGCGATGTTGGGGCGCGAGGACAGGCCCGTGTCCGACAGGAGCCCGGAGCCATCCGACGGCAGGGTGCTGTCCGACTGGTGGTGCCAGCCGAGCGTCGCGTCCACGAGGACCTTCTTGTCGAAGAACGACGAGGACTGCTTGGCGACGATGTCCATCACTCCGTTGGAGCGCCGGGTGGCGATGGAGTCGTAGGAGCCCTGCACGAAGCCGGTGCAGGACAGGCCCACGCAGACCTCCGGGTCACCGTCGTCGCTGAAGGCATACTTGCCGTCGCCGCCGGAGGAGCGCGGCGTGCCGAAGACGGAGACGGACAGGTTGTGGTCCGGGTTGAAGAGGTACGTCAGCTTGCTCATGTACTGGATGCTGCGCTCGTCGGCGAAGCGGGTGGTGCGCGAGCCTTCAATCGGCGTCACCTGACCGAAGCCCGTCTCCGGGTCCCTGCGGCGCTGGCCCACCGCGGCGCAGCCGGCCGCCGGGTCCACCTCCGTGCAGAAGTCCAGCGTGCTCAACTGGCGGTCCACGCGGATGCGATTGAACGACGGCGCCACGCCCACGTAGAACCAGAGCTTGTCCTTGAGGATGGGGCCGCCCAAATCGAAGCCGAAGTCACCCTGGTTCCACGGCTGTCCCTGCGCGGAGATGACGGTGCCTTCCTGACGGACCACGGTGCCGTTGCGCTGCAGGGCACCGGGCGCCATGTTCGCGAACACCGAGCCGTGGAACTCGTTGGAGCCGGACTTGGTGACGACGTTGAGCACGCCACCCGTGGAGCGGCCGTACTCCGGCATGTAGCCACCGGTGATGACGTTGACCTCCTGGACGAACTCGACGGACAGCGGCGTGCCCAGCGTTCCCACGCTCGGGTCATTCACGGACAGGCCATCCACCACGTACTGGCTCTCCGGCGAGCTGCTGCCGCTGACGCTCACGCCGTAGCGGTCCTCCACCGCGCCCGGGGCCAGTTCGGCCAGCGACTCGAAGGAGCGCGACGCGGAGCCCTTCGTGCCAGGGCGGATGACGGCCATGGTGCGCAGGAAGTCCGCGTCGATGCTCAGGCCCGTCGTGCTGGAGCCGACGTCCACCGTGGGCGCCGCGCTGACCGAAATCTCCTCGCCGAAGGACGAGGGCAACAACTGGATGTTGACCCGGATGGTGCGGTCCAGCCGCAGCACGATGTCGCTGCGCACGAAGGGCTCGAAGCCCTCGCGCTCCACGCGCAGCGTGTACGTCCCCGGGGGAAGCTGGGCGAGCCGGTACAGGCCGCTCGTGTCCGAGACGACCACGCGCTCACCCTGCAGCTTCGGCGACGTCGCCGTGACGACGGCGTCCGCGAGCGAGCGCTTGTCATCCGCGCTGGTGATGGTGCCGGTGATGACCGAGACGCCCTGCGCGAATGCCCCCGCGCCAATGAGCAGGACCGCGAGACACAGCCCGCGAGCGAGACCTACACGTATGGACAAAGCTGACTCCCTCCCGTGATTCGGAAGGCACTCTGTCTCAAGACGCGAGAAAGCAACAATCCCTAATTAAACAGTGCCTTTGGACGAGTCGCGTCACTCGCGTGAGGGGGCGCAGGCGGGGGTGCCTTGCTCCAGGGAGCGATCAAACGCGAGCCGCAGGAAGGCGTCCAACGGGGCCCGGCCCTTCTCCACGCGGCTGCGCAGCACGGCGCCTTCCCAGGCTCCGAGCATGAAGGTCGCGAGCATCCCGGGCGACACGTCCTTGGCGACCTCGCCGGCCTCCTGCGCTTCCAGGAGCACTTCCTCCAGGCGCAGGGACCACTCGGTGAAGGAGGCCGCCACGCGCTCGCGGATGAGGGGGCTGTGGTCGGCCAGCTCCGCGGCGAAGTTCGCCAGCAGGCAGCCGCACTCGAACCGGCCCGCGACGAGCGCTTCCACCTGCGCGGCGAAGTAGGCGCGCAGCCGTCGCAGCGGCGTGAGGGATGTATCGCGCAGCAGCGCCAGGTCCGTGCTGCTGGCGCGCATGTATTGGTCCACCACCGCGGCGCCCAGCGCTTCCTTGCTGTCGAAGTGGTTGTAGAAGGAGCCCTTCGGCACGCCGGCCGCGTCGGTGATGTCCTGCACGCCGCAGCCATTGAAACCCTGCGTGCGCAGGGTCTCCAGACCGGCGGCGAGCAGCTTCTCGCGAACGCTGACTCTCGGCATCGCTCCCTTTTAGGGCCCGTGCCCCGGGCCGTCAAAACCGGGCGTCATTTGCGTCCAAGCCCATGATTCTCCATGGGTTTTCGATGAATATGACCGGTCGTCTTGAATCCCAGGAGGGCGCTCGCTACCTTGCCGGCCGGGGTGGCATCCGCCGAGCGAGGAGGCGCCGCCTGTCACCAGCGAGGGAGCGGAGCCATGGGCACGTCGGACAGGATTCGGGTGGGCATCATCGGAGCGAGCCCGCAGTGGGGCTGGGCGACGTACGCCCACCTTCCCGCGCTGCAGACCCTGCCGGGCTACCGCGTCACGGCGGTGAGCACCACGCGGCAGGTGAGCGCGGACGAGACGGCGCGCCGGTTCGAGGTGCCGCATGCGTTCGCGAGCTTCGAGCCGCTGGTGGACCATCCCGAGGTGGACCTGGTGGTCGTCTCCGTGCGCGCGGCCGAGCATGCGCGGCTGGTGCGCGCCGCCATCGCGGCGAAGAAGCACGTGTTCTGCGAGTGGCCGCTGGGCGTCTCGCTGGAGGAGACGACGGAGCTGGCGGCGCTGGCGCGCGAGGCGGGTGTGAGGACCGTCATCGGCCTGCAGCGGCGGCTGGCTCCCGGGGCTCGCTACCTGCGGGACTTGATTCAGGAGGGCTACGTGGGGCGGGTGCGCTCGGTGACGCTGCAGGTGTCCACGTCGATGCTCGGGCACACGCGGCCCAAGGCGTACGACTACACGGCGGACGCCAGCAAGGGTGCCAACGTGCTGGCCACCATCACCGCGCACTTCCTCGACACGGTGCTGGCGGCGGTGGGGGACGTCCAGAGCGCGGCGGCGCTCGTCGCGCGACAGCTTGAGCACACCACGCTGGCGGAGACGGGTGAGGTCATCCCCGTCACCGCGCCGGACCAGGTGCTCGTCTCTGGCACACTGAAGAGCGGCGCGGTGCTGTCCGCCCATGTCGAGGCCGGCAAGCGCAACGGCGGTGTCATCGGCTGCACCATCACCGGTACGGAGGGAGACCTGTACCTGTCGCAGGACCTCACGGTGTCCGGCGCGCGGGGCGACAACCAGCCGCTCCAGTCCCTGCCGACGCCGGAGAAATACTTCCTGAGCCCCAAGGGCGCGCTGACCGATGACGCGCACCAGACGGCGCAGCTCTACGCCGCCTTCGCGAAGGACCTCGTGGAGGGCACGTCGCTCGCTCCCGACTTCGAGCACGCGCTGAAGCTGCATCGCCTGCTGAACTCCTTCGCGGAGTCCTCGGCTTCCGGGCAGCGGTTGACGCTGTAGCGACAAGACAGCCGACGTCGTCGCGGTGAGTCCTTGGCGGCGGGGCAGCGGCTGGTGTTGTAGCAGCAGGAAAGCGGACGTCGTCGCCGTGGTGCGTCCTCGGCTTTGGGACGCGTCTGGCCTGCTGAGACAAGTCAGCGGCGACCGACGTCGTCGCGGTGCCCTCTGCTTTGGAACGGCGTCTGGCCCTGTTGTGGTGGGCCAGCGGCCGACTTCGTCGCGGGCCCGGCGGACGCCGGGGAAGAGACGAGGTGGGTGGCCGGCGGGCATGGCGTCCATTTGTGTGCTCGCCGGGCAGGAGGCTCTTGGGGACAGGTGGCCTGGGCTCGCGCTGGTCTATGCTGCGCGCCGCGTGGACGCTCCCCTGCCCTCCCGACGACGCTACCTGGTGGCCGCAGTGCTCTTCGCCAGCATCAGCATGCTGGCGGCACTGGCGACGCTGTACGTGCAGGGTCTGCTCCCCGCCTCCGTCCCCTCCGCCGACGAGCCCTTCCACTATCAGGGCTTCGAGAAGGTGCTCCGGCATGTCCGCCCGGACGGCGACGTGGACTTCTCCTCCATGGGGCTGGAGCGCGCGGAGCTGGACCGCTTCGTCGCGTCGCTCGCCACGTTCTCTCCGCACAACCGGCCGGAGGTCTTTCCCACGTCGGAGGACGCCCTCGCGTTCTGGCTCAACGCCTACCACGCGCTCGTGCTCCAGCAGGTGGTGGATGGGTATCCCTATCTGGAGAGCGTGGAGCAGCCGTGGCCGGGGCGCTTCTTCTGGGCCCGCTCGTGGCCGGTGGGCGGCCGGCGCATGACGCTGTGGTCGCTGCGCCATCGCATCCTGTCCGGAGAGTTCGCCGACCCGCGCGTCCACCTCGCGCTCTTCCACGCCACCCGGGGCGGCCCGCGCATGGACAGCTCCCACTTCCAGCCCGAGTACCTCGACGCGCAGCTCAACGAGGCCAGCCGCCGCTTCGTGGGTGACAAGCGCCACGTGCGCCTGGACAGGGACACCGTGCACCTGGCGCAGCTGTTCCACACCTACCGCGAGGACTTCCTCGCCGCCCTGCCCGAGGGCCGCCGGGACAACGTGCTCCAGTTCGTCTGGGCCTTCCTGCCCGACACCTGCGAGGAGCGCCCCGGCTGCGACACCCGCTCCGACCTGGACCACGCCTGCGGCCCCAAGCTGGACCGCTGCCACATCGTCTTCGAGCCGGAAGACACCACGCTCCCGGACGCCGCCGCGCGGCCCTCGCGCTCGGAGCGCTGAAGCCCCTCACGCAGGCAGGCGCTGACGAGGCCCCGGAGGTGGCGTGTGCTCCTCGTTCTCGTCCTCGTGCGAGCGGGAGTGCCCCACCGGCCCGCCGTCCTTGCGCCCGCGCAGCCACTTCTCCAGCCCCACCGCGGGCACCACCACCGCGCCCACCAGCACGGACAGGCCAATGGCCTCCAGTGACAGCGGCGCGGTGCCGAAGATGCGCCGCATGAAGGGCAGGTACATGAAGGCGAGCTGCAAGAGCACCAGCGTGCCAATCCCCATGAACACGGAGGGGTTGCTGAACAGCCCCACCTTGCGCAGCGAGCCCGTCAACGTGCGGCACATCACCATGTAGAAAATCTGGAAGCTGATGACGGTGTTCACCGCCATCGTCTGCGCCTCGGCCAGCGCCCGCGCGTGCCCCACCTCCCGCACCTCGTGCGAGTACTCCCAGAGGAACAAGCCAATGGCGCCCGCCGACATCAACAGGGCCACGAGGCCCGTGCGCATCACGATGAAGTGACTGAGCACCGGCGCGTCCGGACTCCGGGGCCTGCGCCGCATGATGTCCGACTCGCGCGCCTCGAACGCGAGCGGCAGCGCGAGCGACACCGTGGCCACCAGGTTTATCCAGAGCAGCTGCGTGGGCAGCATCGCCATCAGCGGCACCGGCCCCCCGCCGAAGTCCTGGATGGGGAAGAAGGCCACGCCGCACAGGAGGATGAGCGCCAGGCCCAGGTTCGTGGGCAGCACGAAGGCCAGGGACTTGATGAGGTTGTCGTAGACGCGCCGCCCCTCCTCCACCGCCGCCGCGATGGAGGCGAAGTTGTCGTCCGTGAGGACGATGTCCGCCGCCTCCTTGGACACCGCCGTGCCGGTGATGCCCATCGCCACGCCGATGTTCGCCTGCTTGAGCGCGGGCGCGTCGTTGACGCCATCCCCCGTCATCGCCACCACGTGTCGCCGCTGCTGAAGCGCACGCACCAGTCGCAGCTTGTGCTCCGGCGCCACGCGCGCGAAGACATTCGTGCGCTCGACGACGTCCGCCAGTTCCTCGTCATCCAGCGCGCCCAGCTTCGCGCCCACGACACCCGGCGTCCCCGGCTCGTGCAGCCCCAACCGCGCGCCAATCGCCTCCGCCGTCGCCAGATGGTCGCCGGTGATCATCTTCACGACGATGCCCGCCTCGTGACACGCCCGCACCGCCTCGATGGCCTCTTCGCGCGGCGGGTCCATCATCCCTTCCAGCCCCAGCAGCTCCAGGCCGCCTTCCACGTCCTCCAGCGACACGGTGTCCCGCGCCCGAGGCAGCTCACGCGAGGCCACGGCGAGCACGCGCATCCCCCGCCGCGCCAGGCGCTCCACCTCCTCGAGCACCTCCTCGTTCGACGCGGCCCCCTCCGGCGCGCACCGCGCCAGCACGGCCTCGGGCGCGCCCTTGAGGAGCAGCACGCGGCCTCCCCGGCCGTCGTCATGGAGGGTGGCCATGAACTGGTGCTCTGACTCGAAGGGGATGGCGTCCAACCGGCGGAAATGCTCACGGGCCTTGTCCACCCCCAGACCCGCCTTCTCCGCCGCCACCACCAGCGCGCCCTCGGTGGGGTCTCCCGTCATCCGCCAGTCGCCATCCGTGTGGCCATGCAACACGGCGTCGTTGCACAGCGCGCCCGCGAGCAGCAGCTCCCTCACATCCTCGGGCACCAGCAGCGCACTGAGCGGAGGCCCGTCCCGGCGCAGCTCGCCCCGAGGCGCGTAACCCACCCCGGTGACGGTGTAGCGCCCCGTCGGCGTCCACAGCGCCTGCACCGTCATCTCGTTGCGCGTCAGCGTGCCCGTCTTGTCCGAGCAGATGACGGTGGTGCTGCCCAGCGTCTCCACCGCCGGCAGCTTGCGGATGACCGCGCGCCGGGCCGCCATGCGCTGCACGCCGATGGCCAGGGCGATGGTGACGATGGCGGGCAGTCCCTCCGGAATCGCCGCCACCGCCAGGGTGATGGACACCACCACGGCCTCACTGAGGTCATAGCCGCGCCACAACCCCACCCCGAGCAGGAGGACGGACACGACGAGGATGGCCACGGTGATGACCTTGGCGATGCTCGCGAGCGCCTTCGTCAACGGCGTCTGGAGGTCCGTGGCCTCATGGAGCATCTCGGAGATGCGGCCCAGCTCCGTGGCGCCGCCCGTGGCCACCACCACCGCCGTGGCCGCGCCGGACGTCACCAGCGTGCCGCCGAAGACGACGCTCGTCCTGTCGCCCAGCTCCGCGTCCTCCTCGACGGACGAGGGCTGCTTCGCCGCGGGCACCGACTCGCCGGTGAGCGCGGCCTCCTCGATTTGGAGATTGCGCGAGGACACCAGCCGCATGTCCGCGGGCACCTTGTCGCCCGAGGCGAGCTCCACCACGTCGCCGGGCACCAGCTCAGCGGCCGGCACCGCGCGCTTGTCGCCGTGACGCACCACCGTCGCGTTCTCCGGCACCATCCGGCTCAGCGCCTCGATGGCCTTGCTCGCACGGAACTCCTGCACGAAGCCGATGACGGTGTTGAGCACCACCACCGCCGCCACCACCAGCCCGTCCGTCACCTTCCCCATCACCACCGCGAGCACCGCGGAGACGATGAGCACCCAGATGAACGGACTGTTCACCTGACGCCAGAGCAGCCGCAGCGGCCCTTCTCCCTTGTGGCGCTCCAGCACGTTGGGCCCGTGGCGCAGCAGCCGCTCGCGAGCCTGCTCGTCCGTCAGTCCCTTCGTGCCGCTCTCCAGTTGCTCGAACACCTGCTCGGGCGGCAGGGCATGCCAGGGCACGGCTCCGCGTGAGGACGCACGGCCGTCCTCTCCAGACGCGGCGGGTGGCGGCTCGTGCATGGGACTCCCCCTGCCAGACCTCGGCGGTGACGGGAGGCTTCACCTCCACCTCACCTGGGAAAGCTATGTCCGCCCCCTCCGCGCGCCTCACGCCCGCCCTCGGAGGGAGCAGGCATCGGCACGCGCTCGTGACAAAGGCATTGCCCTTTGCGCATTTTCCAAGTAATCAAGAATTAATAGCTTTAACCACCTATCGACTTTCTCCTGATGACCTTCAGAAAGCCTGGTTGGGCCCTGGTGGGCGCGGTGCTGGTGGCCTCGGCCGTCGCGCTGCTGCTCTTCCGAGGGACACCTCCTTCCTCCCCAGACAGCACCGACTCCGTGAGTGCCGCGAGGCAGCCCACCTCGAGCGGTGTCCTCGTCGGCACGCCTTCGGGCGCGTCGCCGCCCACCGAGCCGACCCCCGCGATTGAGCAGCTCCCGATGCCAGGGTGCTGGGATGGGGGGCTGCGCCAGCTCGACAAGGCGGCCACGCTGGACTCGCTGCGCGAGGCGCTGGCCGTGGCGGTGGGCAATCGCGACAACCTGCTGGCGGCATATCTCCAGGAGCGCCTGACGGAGCTGGTGGGTCAGGACGCGGGCCGCGCGCTTCAAGTCGTCGAGTGGGCGAAGCAGGCCAGTCCTCCGCAGCTGGGGCTCTACCTGGACGCCCTCAAGGCCGCGCCGGCCGTGCACGACGCCAAGGTGTCCCAGGCGCTGCTGACGCTGGGCGAGGACAAGAGCCTGCCGCTGCAGAACCGCTCGGCGGCGCTGGACGCGCTGGAGACGCAGCGTCGGCTGTCCCCTGGAGACCTCGCGCGCCTGAAGGCCGTGGCGCTGGACGAGACGGCGGACTCCACGGCGTGGGTGGCCACGCGCACCCTGGGCCGGGTGATGAAGGAGGACTTCGAGCGCACCGGCACCCATGCCCCGTACTGGAAGGAGCTGCTCTCCATCGCCGGACAGTCGGATGACATGGCGGTGCGGCTGCTCGCGCTGGAGATGCCGTCGTACTCCAATCCGCTCATCGGCTCGGAGTCCTTCGACGAGCTCAAGCGCATCCTCACCACGGACCGCGAGCGCGACGTGCGGGAGATGGCGGCCTTCCGGCTCGGCGTCACGCGAGAGCCGGAGGAGGCCCTGAAAATCTACGAGGCGGCCTTCGAGAAGGAGCACGACGTCTGCGTGCGCTGGGCCATCTTCCGCTTCGCCGTGCGCGCCGCCGGAGAGCAGGCGCTGCCGATGCTGGCGAGGCTGGCCGCGAAGGACCCGCGCTTCCAGCGCGACTACACGGAGTTCAAGCAACTCTACGCCTCGGGCACGGTGGACTTCGCCCGCATCTGGCTGGGCAAGGGCGAGCACCACGCGTGCCTCGTCGAGGAAGGAGCGCCGCACTGATGGACGCCCTCGTGAGGAAGCACCTGGCGCGCGCGCTGCTGGTGTCGGCCCTGGTGTCCGGCGGGCTGTCCGCGAGCGCGGCCCCGCCCCTGCTGACGCCGTCCACGTGCACGGTGGAGACGATGCTGGTGGACGTGCGCGCGGCGCTGAAGGACGGCTCGCCCGCGCTGCGGCGCTACGTAAAGGTACGGCTGCGTGAGGCGGCGCTGGCCCTGCCCGTCGCGGAGCTGCAGGCCGCCCTTGAGCGTGAGCGCGAGCCTGAGGTGCTGGAGGCCCTGGGCGCGGCGCTGGCCACCAAGGCGAGCCACGCCGAGTCACCCACGCTGGTGCAGCCCCTGCTCGCCCGAGCCGCCGGAGACGCGGACCCGGCCGCGCGCGCCGCGGCGGTGCGTGCCCTGAGGGCCACGCCCTCCGTGGAGTTCATGGCGAAGAACGGCGGCGTGGTGACGTACGAGCAGCTCGCGCGGGACTCCTCCCCCGAGGTGCGCCGGGCCGTGGCCGACAACCTGATTGAAGAGAGCGCCCAGGTGTACTCGGGCCATGACCGCGCGGTGTCGGAGACGGCGGTGGCGGTGGCCTCCTCGACGGAGGACCCGGCCGTCGCGGCGAAGCTCCTGGGCGAGATTTCCATGGAGGCCGTGGGCCACGAGGCGGTGGAGCGCGTCACCGGACATCTGAAGTCAGAGGACCCGGGCCTGCGCGCGGCGGCGGCCACGGCGCTGGGCGGTGTGCCGGGGGCGGAGGCGACGGGGGCTCGGCGCTCATTGGAAGAGGCCTTCCGGCGCGACTCGAATCCGGCGGTGCGCAAGGCGGCGCTGGAGGGAATCGCCCGGCTGGGCCAGTCCTCCGCGCGGCCCCTGCTGGAGTCGCTGCGTGGCGTGGACGCGAGCATGGACTTGGAAATCGACGCGTGGCTGTCCGCGCTGAAGCTCAACCTCCAGGAGTGGCACCTGCTGCTGCGCGAGAAGCAGCGGCTGCGGAGGTGACCCCCGCATCACCGCAGTGAAACAACCCAGAGGAGGCTTTCATGAAGGCAATGAAGTGGATGTTGGCCACGGTGGCGCTCACCGTGACGGGATGGGCCACCAGCGCGCTGTCCGCGACGGCGGTGGGCCCCATCTGTGACACGGCCGCTCGCGTGGGCTCCACGACGTACTACTCGTGCTCGGGCAGCAGCCACAACGCGCTCGACATGAGCAACGGCACGTGCAGCGAGTGGAACCACCGGGGGATGATCAACGTCAGCCGCTACTACGCCTACTACGGCGGCTGTGCGAACAACTGCAGCGGCGGCACCACCTGCAACGGCGGCGCGGGCAACTACTACGTCGTCACCGGCGCCACCGGCTGGGACTTCCGTCAGCTCCACCTGAACTCCAACGTGTCCTCGGGCTCCAAGACGTGCGACCGCTGCGCGCTGGGCCTGGTGGGCTCCACGGGCAACAGCACCGGCGCGCACGTGCACGCGGACAACCGTCAGTACGGCACCCGCAAGACGGCCTGGTACACCAGCGTCGGCACCACCTGCGGCTCCAGTGCGTACTGCAGCAATCGCGTGGGTACCCCCACGCTGTAGTCGCGGTCGCCACACCCCGCGCCCCGCTCCGGTTACCCTATGGCCGGAACGGGGCGTCCTTGTTTTCAGGCGTCGGAGTGTCGAGCAGCATCGGCCGCGGCCTGGCGCAGCAGCTCCCCCGTCGCCGAGTCCGCTGGGAAGAACGACTCAATCGCCAGCTCCGCCAGGGTGATGTCCACCGGCGTGCCGAACACCGTCGTCGTGCCGATGAAGGACAGGACGCCTCTCGGCGTCTGGATTCGCAGCGGCACCACCACGCCCGCGTAGTCCGGCTCCGCGGACCCGCTCTGCGCCCCCATGCCTCGCAGCTCGTCGAGCAGCGCCGCCAGCGTCACGTCCGCCGTGCTCGACACCTGTCGCTGCAGCCGCGTCAGCACGTGCGCGCGCCACTGCTCCAGGTTGAGGATGCGCCGGCCCAACCCTTCCGGATGCAGGCTCAGCCGCAGCACGTTGAGGGGAGGCTGGAGCAGTTCGACGGGCACGCCCTCCAACAACACGCCCACCGCGCGGTTGGCCGTGACGAGGTGCCAGTGCCGGTCCACCGCGAGCGCGGGATACGGCTCGTGTCCGGAGAGCACCAGCTCCACCGCCTCGCGCGCCGCGCCCATCCGAGGCCCGTCCAGCTCGTTCTCCGAATAGACAGGCGCGAAGCCCGCGGCCACCAGCAGCGCGTTGCGCTCGCGCAGGGGCACATCCAGCTCCTCGGCCAGGTGCAGCAGCATGTCCCGGCTCGGTGTGGAGCGCCCCGTCTCCAGGAAGCTCACGTGCCGTGCCGACACGTCCGCGCGGCACGCCAAATCCAGCTGACTCAAGCTGCGGCGCTGGCGCCACTCCCGCAGCAACTCTCCCACCGGACGGCTCGGCATCATCATGCCCCTGACACTAGGAACGCGGGGGAAGCGCTCCAATTACCTCGCACGTAATCGACTTCAAATCCCCCGGCGCGCAATTTGTGTCTCACACGGCGGCCGGATGCTCCGGCGCCGCTTTCCCAAGGACACCTCCATGAGCGCCATTCCCGCTTCCCGCACCCTGCTGGGCCACGTCCTGCTCGCCGACGGACTCATCAGCGGCGCCACCGGGGCCCTGATGTTCTTCGCCGCGGGCCCCTTGAGTGACTTGCTGGGCCTGCACCTCACGCTGCTGCGCTCGGCGGGCTTCAGCCTGCTGCCCTTCGCCGCGCTGCTCGTCTTCCTGGCCATGCGCCCGCTCGTCCACCGGGCGCTCGTCTGGGCCGTCATCGTCGCCAACGTGCTGTGGACGGTGGACAGCTTCGTCCTGCTCGCGTCCGGCTGGGTGCAGCCCACCGTCTGGGGACAGGCCTTCACCCTGGTGCAGGCCATCGCCGTGGCGGGCTTCACCTGCCTGGAGTTGATGGCCGTCAGGCAGGCCCGCGTGGTGCCCGCCTGAAGCGCCTTGCACAACACCCGCGCCTGGAAGCGGCGCTCGACGACTCAGAGCGCCTTGCGGACCGCTTCCAGCGCGGCGTCGTAGTCCGGCTCGTGCATCATCTCCGGGACGATTTCCCGGAAGACGATTCTCCCGTCACGCCCCACCACGAAGGTGCTGCGCGCCAGGAGGCCCAGCTCCTTCATGTACAGGCCGTACTTCCGCCCGAACTCGCGGAGCTTGTAGTCCGACAGCACCGCGACGTTGTTGATGCCCTCGGCCGCGCTGAAGCGGTTGAGGGCGAAGGGCAGGTCGAGGCTCAGGTACCAGACCTTCACGTCCGGCCCCATGTCCGTCGCCTGCTTGTTGAACATGCGCAGCTGGATGGCGCAGACCTTGGTGTCCACGCTGGGCGCCACGCTCAACACCACCACCTGCCCCTTGAGCTCCGACAGCTGGTGGGACTCGAAGAACCCCTTGAACACGGTGAAGTCAGGCGCGACGTCGCCCACCTGCACCTGTCCATCCCCCTCCAGCGTCACCGGCTGTCCCCGGTAGGTGACCTGGTTCTTGAACTCGGCCATGAATCCGCGCTCCTCTCATCACGCGGCCAGCAACGCCGCACCAATGAGGCCGCTGTCGTCACCGAGCTCCGCGTCGGCGATGAGCAGCCCCTCGCGGGACGTCTGGGACGCCCACGCCCGCACACCCTCCAGCACCCGGCGCCGCATGCCGGGGCAGTGGTTCAACACCCCACCGCCCAGGATGAGTCGCGCCGGGTTCAACACCGTCACCTGGTTGGCCACCGCCAGCGCCAGGAACGTCGCGGCCCGCTCATACACCTCCAGGGCCGCCGCGTCGCCTGCTTCCGCCGCCTGCTCCAGCGTCACCGGCGTCAGCTTCGTGGCGTCATTCCCCACCAGCTCCGCCAGTGCGGGCGAGCTCCCCGCCTCCAGCAGCTCGCGCGACTGCGCGATGAGGTTGTGCCCGCCGGTATACGCCTCCAGGCACCCCTGCTCGCCGCAGCCGCAGCGCCGGCCGCCCGGCACCACCTTGATGTGGCCCAGCTCTCCCGCCACGCCGCCCGCGCCGTCCAGCAGGTGTCCACCCGCGATGATGGCGCTGCCCACGCCCGAGCCCACGAAGACCACCAGCAAGTCCTGCGCGCCGCGTCCCGCGCCCGCGTGCAGCTCACCCCAGGCGGCGGCGGACAAATCGTTCACCACCTTCACCTTCTGCCCCAGCCGGTCCGTGAGCAGCTGGCCCAGCGGCACGTTGCGCCAGCCCAGGTTGGGGGCGACCGACAGCACGCCGGAGTCCTTGTGAATCTGCGCCGCCGCGCCCACGCCACAGCCGCCCACCACGACGCCCGCGGACTTCACCGCCTGGGACGCCGCCTGGGCAATCGTCTCCACCACTCCGGACGGACTGCGCTCCACGAGGGCCACCTTGGCCGACGCGAGCATCTTCCCCGCCTCGTCCACCACCGCGGCTCGGGCAAACGTTCCACCCAGGTCGATTCCAAGCGTCGCCATGGAGGTGTCCTTTCTCAGCCCTTCACGCGCTCGAACAGCTCGGTGACCAGCGCTTCGACTTCCTTCTTCTTCGCCTCGTCCTTCAGCGTGCCCTCGGGCGTGAAGGCCTCCATCGCCCGCGCCAGGTGCACCTGGTTGGGCAGCACCAGCGCGCCCACCGACGACATCACCTGACGCAGGTGGGGCTGCATGCGCGACGTGCCGAAGTTGCCGGGGCTGGCGCCCATGATGGCCGCCCACTTGCCCTGGAACAGCCGGCCCGGCGCACGCGACGCCCAGTCGATGGCGTTCTTCAGGCCGCCGGGAATGGACGAGTTGTACTCGGGGCTGGAGATGAGGAAGCCCTGGGCCTTGCCCACCCGCTCGCGCAACGCGACGACGGGCGCGGGGAGCCCCTGCGCCTCCACGTCACCGTCATAGAGGGGGATGCCGATGGCCTTGAGGTCCACGACATCGACCTCGGCCCCCAGCGCGCGGGCCTTCTGGACGCCCACCGCCAGGAGCAGCTGGTTGAACCCACCGTTACGAAGACTTCCGCTGATGGCGAGGATGCGAGGCGACGACATGCTCACCCACCCACTTCCTTCTGCACGCGGGCCACCGTGCCCTCGATGAGCTCCTGGATCTCCTTGAGGCGCTCGGCCGTGTTGGCCTCGAAGCGAAGGACGAGGATGGGCTGCGTGTTGGAGGCGCGGATGAGGCCCCAGCCGTCGGGGAACGTCACGCGCACGCCGTCCACGTCGATGATGTCGTGGCCCGCCGCGCGCAGCGTCTCCGTGGCGCGCTTGACCATCTCGAACTTCTTCTCTTCCTTCGTGTCGAAGCGCAGCTCGGGGCTGGCGAACGTCTTGGGCACGTCGGAGAGCAGCTCGGACAGCTTCTGCTTCTCGTGGGTGAGAATCTCCAGCAGGCGGGCGGACGAGTACACCGCGTCGTCGAAGCCGAAGTAGCGGTTCTTGAAGAAGATGTGGCCGCTCATCTCGCCGGCCAGCTCCGCGTGCTCCTCCTTCATCTTCGCCTTGATGAGGGAGTGGCCCGCCTTCCACATGATGGGCCTGCCGCCGCGCCTGGCGATGTCGTCGTACAGCGTGTAGCTGCACTTCACCTCGCCGACGATGGCCGCGCCCGGGCTGTCTTTCAGCACGTAGCGGCTGAAGAGGACCATGATCTGGTCACCCCAGAGGATGTTGCCCTGGTCGTCGATGACGCCGATGCGGTCGCTGTCGCCGTCGTAGGCGATGCCCACCTCCGCCTTCTCGCGCTTCACCGCGGCGATGAGGTCCTGGAGGTTCTCCACCACCGTCGGGTCCGGGTGGTGGTTGGGGAACGTCGCGTCCATCTCGCAGAACAGGGGCACGACTTCGAAGCCCATGCTCTCGAACAGCGGCACGGCGATGGCGCCACCGGTGCCATTGCCCGCGTCGATGACGATCTTCATCCCCTTGCGGCCCACCTTCACCGTCTGCTTCACGAAGTGGTTGTAGGGGGTGATGATGTCGAACGGGGTGACGGTGCCGGGCGTGGCGGAGACTTCGAAGTCAGCGGCCTCGATGAGCTTGCGCAGCGCCTGGATTTCGTGGCTGTGGAAGGTCGTCTTCCCCGCGCCCACCTTGAAGCCGTTGTACTCCGGCGGGTTGTGGCTGCCGGTAATCATGGCCAGGCCATCCACCGGCAGGGTGTTGGCGGCGAAGTAGACCAGCGGCGTGGGGACGACGCCCACGTCGAAGACGTTGAGGCCGGTGGACGTCAGGCCGGCACAGAGCGAGTCGCGGAAGCGGGTGGAGGACTCGCGGCAGTCGCGGCCCACGGCGATGAAGCGGCCGCCCTTGCGTCGGATGATGGTGCCCAGGCCCTTGCCCAAGAGCTCCACCACCTCGGCGGTGAGGTCCTTGTCCACCAGACCCCGGATGTCGTACTCGCGGAAGATATGCGCGTTCATTGAAGGTGTCCCCGCCCTCGCGAAACCGGAGGGCATGACGGAGGGCGGCGGACTCTACACGAGCGCCAGGATTCCCGGCACCCGCCGACACAGGGGCACAACCTGCTGAACGCAGGCCCCTCGGGGACCCTTCAAGTCCCTGGGGTGCCAATCAACCCCCGGTCCTGCCCGACTGTCGGGCAGGCGGCGGTTCGTGCTCCAGGGCCCCCAACCCTCCCGGGACGCGCAAGGGTGTCACGGGGGCGTCACTCAGTGCGTGGTGGCCTCCAGTCCCTGGGACTCGATGCTCGGGGCGACGACGCCCTGGCGCACCCGCCCGCGCAGCTCCTGGTAGTGGCGCAGCCAGGAGGCGTTGAGCGGATCCAACGAGAGGGCCTCCGCGTAACGCTCCAGCGCGGCATCCAGCGAGCCTCGCGCCTCCAGCGAATGGCCCTGCGTGAAAAGGGCCCGGGCCCGCGACTCGGCCAGGGGACGCGCCGTGAGGAAGGCCTGGCGCAGCACGTCCGCCTGCGTCTCCGACAGGCCCGCGTCCAGGCAGCGCGCCACCCCCGCGAGGTTGCCGCGCGTGGCATCGAAGCCCGCGCGAGAGACGGGCTCGCCCAGCACGCGCCCGGCCGCCTCCACGCGGCGCAGCAGCGACTCCAGCGCCTGACGCTGTCCCAGCGGCAGCGCGCGCTGACGGAACAGGTTCAGCCGGCGCAGCGCGGCGCTCGCGCGGCGGCGCACCTGCTCGAAGTCCTCGTGCGCCAGCGCGCCCAGCAGGGCATACGGGTCCTTGGCCACGACGGCCGCGCGCGACAACAGACGCCCCAGCTCCGCGTCCGGCACGGGCTCCGCGTCCAGCGCCCCGCGCGTCACGCCCACGCCCAGCGCCCGGCCCAACAGCTCCCGCGCCGCCTCGCCCGCGAACTGGACATAGAGGCCCGACGCCCCGCCCCACGCCCGCGCCTCGTCGCGCGTCACGTGGCGGACCACATCGCAGTCACACGCCACCTTGCGGCCCCCCAGTGACAGCTCCACCGGGAGCTGCGAGGCCAGCTCCGGCAGCGGCCCCGCCCACGTCGCGAAGAAGCCGTCCACCGTCACGTCGCCCACGCGCACGGGCACCAGTTCCGTGTCCGTCGCGAGCCCCAGCCGCACGCCCAGCCCCCGCGGCGACTCCATGCGCGGCGGCTTCACCTCCGCGGGCGCGGCGTTGCCATGGGCCGCGTCGCGCAGCGCCACGTGCAGCGGCGTGGCACCGTCCTCGGGGAGGATGTGCCCGAAGATGGAGATGCCACCCTTCGACGTGCGCGTGCGCGTCGGAACAGAAGGCTCCAGCCGACCGATGCCCTGGCTCTCCAGCAGCGCCTCGCGGAAGGAGCGCGCGTCCGGGTAGCGCTCCCCGGGGCGCTGGGACAGCGCGCGCAGCAGCACCGTGGAGAGCGCGGGAGGCACGCGCGGGTTGAGCACGTGCGGCTCCGTGGGAGAAATCCCGCCCACGCGGCCGAAGCCGAAGGGCAGCCTTCCGGTGGCCAGCAGGTAGCCCACCACGCCCAGCGCATACAAGTCCGTGCGCCCGTCCACCGCGTCCCCCGCCCACTGCTCGGGCGCGAGGAAGGCGGGCGAGCCCACCACCATGCCGCACGCGCGCTCCTCGGCGGAGAGGCTGGCGGAGAGCACCGCCTGCGTGCCGAAGTCGAGCACCTTCACCTGACGCTCACCGCGCGAGTCCCACGTCAGGATGAGGCTGTCCGAGGACAAGTCGCCGTGCACCAGCCCTCGCGAGTGCGCGGCCTCCAGCGCGCACAGCGCCTGGGCCAGCAGCAGCACCACCTCAGCCGAGGCCAGCGGCATGGGCAGGCGCGAGAAGGGCTCGCCCTCCGCGTACTCCATCAGCATGCAGGGCAGGCCCCCGGG